>Ga0315907_10000203_pt1 | contig 87616 bp, 87 predicted proteins | sample LakEriMetagenome_3_FD_203525 | JGI IMG/M metagenome (GOLD analysis project Ga0315907, IMG submission 203525) | Freshwater fungal communities from buoy surface, Lake Erie, Ohio, United States - Buoy 12 MA123 | ecosystem: Environmental > Aquatic > Freshwater > Lake > Lake biofilm | place: USA...
GGCAGCCATTGATCACGATATTGAATTAGCGGCCTCATCAATCATCGCACTTGAAGAGATTGGTGAAGTGAAATCCACTAAACGCGCACGTGTTCACTTGGAAGTAGATACTGGAATGACTCGCGGTGGATTTTTAAGCGAGTGGGGAAAGCTCGACGCTCATCATGTAACTCATGTGGATATCGTCGGAATCTTCTCTCACTTTGCTCGGGCAGATGAGCCCGGGCAAGAGCAGAATGATCTGCAACGTCAACGGTTTAAGGAGATGATCGCAACTTTAGAATCCTTTGGATTTACAAATATTGTGCGACATCTTTCGAACTCTGCTGCAACCCTAAAAGATGGAGATTCACGTTTTAACATGGTCCGAACGGGTATTGCAATCTACGGATTAACACCAGAGGTAAATACTCTCGGTACTTCAGCATCACTTGGATTGAAGTCTGCGATGACAGTGCGCGCAAAGTTACATTTGGTAAAAGAAGTGCCAGCTAATTCACCCGTTGGATATGGCGCAACTGCCACAACCCAGAGAGAAACAAAATTGGGAATCGTTGCACTGGGATACGCCGATGGAATCCCACGAGTCGCGCAAGGTGCTGGAATATTTGTCCATGGCACACGTGCCCCAATTATTGGACGAGTTTCGATGGATCAATTCGTTGTTGATCTAGGTCCGGATTCGCAGGCAATTTCAGGTGAATGGGTTGAGGTTTTCGGCGATGGAAGTGCTGGGGGATACACGGCTGAAGAGTGGGGAAGTGCCAGCGGCTCAATTAATTACGAGATAGTTACACGAATCGGCCCTCGAGTGCCTAGAATCTACCGATCCAGTTCGCCCGCAAAAGAGTAGGAGAAGATGTGAGTTCTAAGTCTCTACTCTCCATCTCCAATCTCACCGTTGAATTTGGCGGCCTGCGAGCTCTAGATGATGTCTTTCTATCTATCGAACCGAATTCGATTGTCGGTTTGATTGGTCCAAATGGTGCGGGAAAAACAACTCTCTTTAATTCTATTTCTGGATTAGTAGCTCCTACTTCAGGAACGATAGAGATCTACGGTAAAAAAGTTAAATGGCCAGCAACCGATGAGCTGGCGAAGTATTCCATCGCCCGAACTCTCCAAGGTGTCGGCCTATTTGCTGGATTGAGTGTGGTTGAAAATGTGATGATGGGTGCAAACATCAGCGCTGACACAAACTTCCTTAAAGATTTGTTTGGACTATCTGGCAAGAGTGAAGTTGCCTTAAAGCGGAAGGCACTGGATGCACTGGCCTGGGCTGGCGCTCTAGATTTGGCGGAAAAAATGCCGAGCGATTTAACTTATCCAGATACAAAGCGAGTTTCAATTGCTAGAGCTTTGGTTATGGATCCTAAGATTTTGTTGCTAGACGAACCTGCTGCAGGTTTGGGTCAAGATGACATTGATAAATTTGCAAACCTACTTATTCAGCTACGCAAGAAGTGTGCAATTGCAATCGTAGAACATCATGTAGATTTTATTGGAAAGATATCCGATCAAGTCTACGTTCTTAACTTTGGAAAGGTTATTGCAAGCGGAACCTTCGATGTCGTTAAGCGAGATCCAGCAGTTCTCGCTGCATATCTTGGAACATCGAGTCAGACTGGAAATGATCAGTTAGGAAATTCACATGCTTGAAGTAACTGATCTCACCACTTCTTTCGGCTCGGTAGTTGCTCTTAACGCTGTATCGATGAAGGTGAAAGAATCAAAAATCACGACTGTTATCGGCGCCAATGGAGCTGGTAAGAGCACTTTGCTTCGCACCATATCGGGCCTCGAAAAACCATCTTCAGGATCGGTGACATGGAAGGGCCAATCTCTCTTGAATCGACGCCCAGAAGAGATTGTGCGCATGGGAGTTGCACATGTTCCTGAGGGGCATGCTGTCATTTCCGCACTTACTGTTGAAGAAAATATTGTGATGGGTTCTCTCTTTCGGCGAAGAGCTCACAAACGAGATATTGCTCTAGCAACCGAAGAGCTCTACACGCTTTTTCCGCGATTACTAGAACGCCGCAAGCAGCTAGCCGGCACTCTCTCTGGTGGAGAGCGTCAGATGCTTGCGATTAGTCGAGCATTAGTTTCTCGCCCATCCCTACTCTTATTAGATGAACCTTCTTTGGGTCTTGCGCCATTAGTTGTTGAGCAGATCATCGACTCTATAAAAGTATTGAGTCAGAACACAGGATTAACAGTTTTACTTGTTGAGCAAAATGCAAATACAGCCCTTGGTGTTGCCGATCATGGAGTGTTGCTTTCACTCGGCAAAGTAGTCGCCGATCGCCCGGCAAACGAACTTAAAGCTGACGCTAATCTTCGTGCAGCTTATTTGGGGTATTGATGGATACATTAGTAGCAGCCTTATTCACTGGCACCTCACGGGGTGCAATTTACGCACTAGTTGCCATGGGCTTAGTTCTCGTATGGCGCGGAGCTGGAATTGTTAACTTCGCTCAAATGGGCCAAGCCATGTTCAGTACCTACATCGCATCGACAATGATCATGAATGGATATTCATACTGGTTAGCGTTTTTTGTTGCGATTGCAGCCGGCGCATTTTTGGGCGTCTTTCTAGATCTCGTTGTCATGCGACCGCTATCAAATAAAAAGCAGACTGAGTTACTCAGCAGCCAATCGATGCGAGCGGCTGTGCCTGTCATTGCATCCCTTGGAATACTTGGCGTGCTTCAGGCTTTAGCAGGAGTTATCTGGGCAGCCGAGGAGCGCGGTTTCCAAGCTCCTTTCGCGCAGGAGGGATTCACGATTGCCGGCAGAGTTATGCCGTTTACCTCATTTGATTTATTTGTTATGTCGGTGGTTGCAATCACTCTCGTACTCACAATGCTCTTCTTTAAGAAAACCGGTGTTGGATTGGCAATGCGTGCAAGCGCGTTAGATCAAGAGGTAGCAAAACTCAGCGGTATTCGTACCAATGGCGTGCGTGCATTGAGCTGGGCTATTTCCGGTGCCGCTTCATCACTTGCTGGACTCTTACTGACACCGACATCTAATCTGTCTCCATACACACTCGACCTCGCGCTGATCATTGGATTTACTGCAGCGGTCGTTGGTGGACTAGATAGTCTTCCAGGCTCTGTCATTGGCGGATTCATTTTGGGATTTGTGATTTCTTTCGTCAATTACTACATGACTCCAGAGGATATCTACCTAGCAATTCTTGCGGTCTTGATTTTCGTTCTGATTGTGCGCCCTCGTGGAATTCTTGGTGGAAAGGATGCGCGTCGTGTCTAGCTCACGCCCTAAATCTATAGTTCGCAAAAGTTCTATTCGGACAGCACTTTTTGGCCTCTTCATTTTCTTGGCAGCGAGAAGTTTTGAACCATACAATCAAGGCCAGCTGGCAGTTACTCTTATTCTCTTTATTGGAATTCTGTCGGTGGTATTGCTCACCGGAATTTCGGGGCAGATTTCACTTGGCCAAGGAGCACTCATGGCTGTCGGTGGATATAGCACCGCCTTGATGATTATCAACCTTGGCATTTCCTTATGGATAGCAGTCCCGTTAGCAATCATTAGTGGTGGCTTAGCTGGTTTGATCCTTGGCACAGTTGCGGCTCGACTGAGCGGACCTTACTTAGCGGGCACAACTCTCGTGGTCGCACTTGCAATTCCATCAATTGCGAATCGATTTGAATCTGTCTTCAAGGGCGACGAAGGATTACAGGTGGATGTTGGTTATCCACCAGTATGGTTTGTAAATACTTTTGGAGATCCAACATATGAAATGTGGCAATTCTATGTTGCGCTGCCATTTGCACTAGTTGCGCTCTTTTTTGCTTCCAACTTATTACTCTCGCGCTCTGGTCGCGTGTGGCGTTCAATACGCGATCATGAAATCGCATCTTCCTTAACAGGCGTCAAAGTTTCCAGACAGAAAGTTTTTGTCTTTACAATTTCAGCAGCTTTTGCTGGACTTGCCGGAGCGCTCTATGGATTGCGAGGATCCGTAGGGCCTAGTACGTACCCAACTTCACTCTCGCTTTTGCTTCTTACTGGCGCAATCCTTGGTGGAATTAGAAGTATTGCAGGAGCTTTCATCGGCAGCGTCCTCGTAGTTTTCCTACCCGATTGGATTGACTTTGCAGTCCACTCCTTCGAACTCTCCGAACAAGTGTCCAACTATCTGCCTGCCCTCGTGGGTGGCATCTTGCTCATCCTGACGGTGGTCATAAATCCTGCAGGTGTGGCCGGCGGGGCGCATCTCCACAAGCACAAGTGATTGTTATAAAAGTCTAAAGTGGGCAGAAAACCCGCTCCCACGCTCAGTTTTGGCTCCTTAATCGTTCACATTAATCTCACCTTCTGTTAACGTAGGAGTGTTCGCGCCCACCATGGGCCGAGTGCTCACGGCTTTGATAGCAAGTTGTGGGTAAAAATGGAGCAAAGAAAAGAGCTAATGCGGTGAAAAATCGTGAATCTCTGTCCCGAACACGTCGCGGGATGATCACTACAGTTGCTGCTTTTGCGGCAAGTGCCCTCGCAGTATCAATTCTGCCGGCACAGGCGGCTACGACACCAGGTGTCAGCGCCACAGAAATCGTATTGGGCATGCAATTGCCACAAACAGGTGCGGCAAGCCCTGGATATAACAAGGTAGATGACGCTATGCGTGCCTATTTTGAATATGTAAATTCAAAAGGTGGCGTTTATGGCCGTAAAATTAAATTAGTTGTCAAGGATGATGCCTACAAGGCAGGCTTGACAGTTACTACCGCATCAGCTCTTATCAACAAAGATAAAGTCTTTGCAATGGTGGGTAGCGTTGGTACACAAACTCACATCTCAGTCATTAAAGACATTAATCGCCGTGGAATTCCTGATCTCTTCGTGAACAGTGGTTACAGCGGTTTCTACACAGATCCAAAGAAGTATCCAACAACATTCGGCGCACTCGGTACTTACGTAGCTGAAGCAAAGATCCTCGGTAAGTATGTACAGGAGACCTTCCCAACTAAGAAGTTAGGAATTCTCTATCAGACCGATGACTTCGGCCGTAATACTGTCGAAGGTCTAAAGACTTCTGGAATCTCATTTGAAGCAAGAAAAACTGCAGCAACATTCATCGCGGGTACACAAGGATCTCTAGGTCTTGATGCTCAGATGAAGCAACTCAAGGACAACGGTGTTGAGGTTGTATTTGTTGGCGCAGTTGCGTCAGCATTTGCGATTGCCGTCGGTGCTGCAGCCAAGATTGCTTACAAACCACAATTTGTAGTTATCTCAGTAGGTTCAGATGCGACTACGTTCCAGACCATTCTTGGTGCTGGCGGAATGCCTGCAGCTACATCAGCAGGTCTGCTTGCCGGAACAATCTCAGCATCTCACGCTCCATCACCTTCAGAGACAACAGATGAATACATCAAGGCTTTCATCGCGATTAATGATGAATTCAACAAGGGTCCTGATAAGCGATGGGATAACAACGTTCTTCAAGGAATGAACATTGGTTACCTCATGACATCAGCTCTTCTTGGTGCGGGCAAGAATCTAACCCGTCCAGGAATCATTAATTACGTCAAGGCCAATGGTGCAAAGCTTTCAAGTGCTGCACTCGCACCTCTTGGATACTCTGCAACAACTCATGAAGCATTCACAGGTTTCTGGGTCGGAAAGTATGATGGAAAAACTGCACTCATCCCGGTTGATTCACCTCGCAAAGTCTGGACAACAGACTCTGCAAAGGGTGCAGTTACCGAGCTCAAGTACACGCGTCCTGCAATCGCTGCAGATGCCCTACCAAAGGTTGGTTAATTCATGAAATCAATAATCATGCGTAAGTCTTTGGCAGCATTCAGCGCTGCAGCACTTGTCGCTACATTGGCTGTAACGGTTGCACCGTCAGCTTCTGCGACACCTGTCTGCGCAACAACTGCCGGAGTGGAAACATGTCAGGGCAAGCTTGCCAACGGTTCAAGCTATGTCTTCAGAATGCCTGCAAACTTCAAGGGAACAATGTTCTTCTGGGAGCATGGCTTCAAGGCAACGTACCCATATCCTGGCTACACACCTCCAACTGGCGTTGTTGAACTCACTCCAGGTAACTCAGTAACTGGTCAAGACGTCACTAAGGAGATGTTGGGTGCTGGTTATGGAATCGCTGCCTACGATGGCACTGATAAGGGCGCACGCGGATGGAATACAACCGCTCGCGTTGAAATGCTCAAGGAAGTCATCGATATCGCTGTAGTGAAGTACCCACAAATCCAAAAGAAGGTCGTTTACGGCTCTTCTCAAGCTGGGTCCATCATCACTCCATTTGCTGAGAAGTATCCAGCGTATGCAGATTCAATTGGAATCATGGCGGGGCTAACACCTTCTGCTGCTGATTCGATTCAGTCAGCATGCGATGCGATGTATCTCTTTAGCATCTTTGCTGATCCAACCATCAAGGGTTGTGCCGCTTTTGGAACAAAGGGTGTTGCTGGACACGTTGCAGCACTTACTGAACTCGGCAAAGTTGTTGCTCTTCTCAGAACTTGGAGCACCAACTACGGTGCCCCAGCACTTGAGTACCCAGCAGCACTCAAGCCTGCCGGAATTCCACAGCGCTCAGCGCTTCTCCTTACTGGTCTCTTAATTGGTATCCCAACAAAGAGTGCACATATGGATGGAATCTCAACCGGTGGTCTTGTTCCTGAGCACAGTATTAACGCAACAGTTGCAGTCCTAGAAAATATGGGAGATGCAATTGCGACGGGCGTACTTGCAGGACAGTCAATCTCTGAGATCACAGGTCCGGGAATGTATGACAATACAAATACCAACTTCTCAGCACTTCTCGACGAGGGAGACGCTGGACGTTACAACCTAGGACTCTCAGGCGATGATGGAATTAATGCAATGCTTGCAACGATCGCAGCAGCTCCACGCGTTAAAGGTGACGCTGCAGCAGTTGCTAAGTTGAAGGCATTGGATTCATCAAAGTTCACATCAACAGTGCCAACAATCTTGCTTTCAAATGAAGCAGATCGCTTGGTATTCCCAGGAAACAGTTCACGTTATGTTGATCGCAAGCGTGCTGTCTACGAAGCTGCTCTTGAAAAGTGGGAGGCAGAGTTAGCTGCTGCTACTACAACAGCTGCGAAGTCTGCAGTCCGCGCAAAGAAGCCAAAGTGGAATACCCTAGCTATCTGGGCAATCACTCCTGAGCTTTACACCAAGTTCACATCAGCAGGTGCGCCAGATTTGGCCGCCCCTGTTGCTGTATCTGGTACAGGACATCAGACCTTCACAAAGCGACAGACGATGGCGTGGGTAAATATGCTCGCAGTCGCAGCTCGCACTGGAAAGGTCCCAACATCGGCCTACATCGAACACATCGCTAAGTCTGTTCCATATCTCAGCGATGATGTTGATTACCGTCCGGCTGATCTGAAATACGACTTTACTAAGTAGGAATTACTAGTAAAGCTTGTATAGAAGTAAGAAGTAGTAAAGCGAAAGGCCCTGGGAAACCAGGGCCTTTCGTCATCTACTACCCTTATCTATCATGAGAACATCTGGACCATTATGAGTACACGTGAAGTTGCCACACATCGCATCGCAGATGTTGAGCAGATGGCTGCCCTCGGTGAAAAGATCGCTCGCCAATGTCGTGCTGGAGATTTGATACTTCTGAACGGTCCATTAGGTGCGGGAAAGACCGTCTTTGTACAAGGTGTTGGAAAAGCTCTTGGAATTACTGATGTCACATCACCCACCTTTGTTATCTCACGAATTCATGAAGGATCAATCCCGTTGATTCATGTCGATGTTTATCGTTTATTGGAAGCAGGAAATGCTGCGGCCTACCTTGATGATTTAGATCTAGATACTGCGCGCGAAGATGGCCTGACAGTCATTGAATGGGGTGGGGCAGAGTCTGCGCGTCTGAGTGATGATCGAATAGAGATTGACATTGATCGCACGCAAAATGAGCGAGTTGTAACAATTCGCGCGGTGGGTTCTCGTTGGGATGGCGTGCAGCTATGACCGTTTCACTTGTCATTGATACCGCGACTGCGCGCACCATCGTGGGCATCGTGCGCGATAGCGAAATCCTCTGGCAGAGTTTTCACGATGGTGCAACTGATCATGGCAAGGCAGTCGCTGATTTAGTGAAACAAGGGCTGGCGGCTGGAGTAAATCCAGATCGCGTTGTAGTTGGTATGGGGCCAGGACCATTTACTGGGCTTCGTGTTGGTATCGCATTTGCTCGTGCATTTGCAGCTGCACGCAGCCTGCCCGTGATTGGTATTTGTTCACTTGATGCGATCGTTGTCGATGAGGATGCGTACACCGTTGCAATCGATGCTCGCCGTAAAGAGATTTACTGGGCTTCATACAAATCTGGAAAGCGCATCGAGGGACCGGCAGTCAACTTCCCAGCAGATGTTGATGGATACGTTATTGATCGCTATCCAGATATTGCGCGCATGGTTGAGCTGGCAGGAAATGAGAATTGCATAGAGCCGTTCTACTTACGTAGGCCAGATGCGGTTGCAACGGCGGATCGAACATGACGATTACTTACCGCGCAATGATTCCTTTAGATATTCCAGTTGTTGCGGCTATGGAGAAAGAGATCTTCAAAGATGATCCGTGGTCGATTGGCCAGTTTAAAGAAGAGATCTCGAATAACGGAATTACCCGCCACTATCTTGTTGCCTGCGATAGCGACCATAAAATCATTGGTTGGGCAGGTGCGATGTGTGCTGCAGAGGGCACCGATACTGATGTCTTAACGGTGGCGGTAGATCCTGACTTCAGACTGCGCGGAATTGCTCGCCACATGGTGACTTCCCTTATTGATTGGGCATATTCCAAGAAATCACCAACGATTTTCTTAGAGGTAGAGAAGAACAATCTGCCAGCACAGGCGCTCTATATATCTGAGGGCTTTGCAGTGATCTCGATGCGCCCTGATTACTACGGAGCCGGTATTGATGCCCTTGTGATGTCAAAGGTGCTCGAATGAATGTAATGAGAGGGCCACTAGTACTTGGTATTGAGACATCATGTGATGAGACTGCAATCGGAATCGTTGCAGGGCGCACGCTTCTTGCAAATGTGATTGCGTCAAGTGTTGACGAACATGCACGCTTTGGTGGAGTCGTGCCAGAGATTGCCAGCCGTGCTCATCTTGAGGCGATTCAACCAGCCTTGGCTCAAGCGCTAAAAGATGCGCACCTAACGCTGCGAGATATTGATGCAGTGGCAGTCACTGCAGGTCCTGGACTAATCGGTGCGTTACTAGTTGGTACATCAACAGCTGCAGGTTTAGCACTTGGACTTGGGCGTCCGATATACGCAGTCAATCATTTAGCAGCACACATCAGCGTGGATTACTTAACACATTCACATGCGGTCGAACCAACTATTGCACTCTTAGTCAGTGGCGGACATTCATCACTATTGAAAATTGATGACATCACACATTCGATTACCAAACTAGGCGCAACGATGGATGATGCTGCAGGTGAGGCCTTCGACAAGATTGCACGAATTATGGATTTAGGTTTTCCAGGTGGACCAGCTATTGATCGCACTGCACGCGATGGCAATCCAACCGCGATTGATTTTCCGCGAGGACTCACAACAAGTGATGATTGGAGAACTCGTCCTTACGATTTCTCATTCTCAGGACTGAAGACAGCAGTTGCCAGATACCTTGAAGCAACACCGCAGTATGCAAAGGCGGATGTTGCAGCTTCCTTCCAAGAAGCTGTTGTGGATGTTCTCTTGCAGAAAGCAGTTCGGGCATGCCAAGAATCTGGAATCGATCGCCTTGTGATCGCAGGGGGAGTCGCCGCTAACTCGCGCCTTCGCCATCTGGCTACAGAGCGTTGCGAGCGCGCCAAGATCTCACTGGCAATCCCAGAACCAGCCCTCTGTACCGATAACGGGGCGATGGTGGCCTCCCTGGGGGCGCTGATGATCGCTGCTGGCCGCCCAGCAAGCCCGCTCGCCTTTGATGCGACCTCTTCGATGGATGTAGAAACTGTGAGCCTGTAGCCCTCGATTTGCGAGTGGGAATAGGCGACCCTAGTCTTAGCGTTAGCACTCTCGACCCCACACTGCTAATAGCAAAAGGAGTAAGACCATGGCCGTTGCCATTAAGCCACTTGAAGACCGCATCGTTGTAAAGACCAACGAGGCAGAGACAACAACTGCATCAGGGTTGGTTATCCCAGATACCGCCAAAGAGAAGCCACAGGAAGGCGTAGTTCTCGCCGTTGGTCCAGGCCGCTTCGATGATGGCGTTCGCGTTCCAATGGATGTCAAGGTTGGCGATGTCGTTCTTTACAGCAAGTACGGCGGAACTGAAGTTAAGTACAACAACGAGGAGTACCTCGTACTCTCAGCCCGCGACATTCTCGCTGTAATCGAGAAGTAATCCATGGGAAAAATTCTAGATTTCGATGAGCATGCTCGTCGTGCGATGGAGCGTGGAGTAAATATCCTCGCTGACACTGTCAAAGTAACACTGGGTCCTAAGGGTCGAAACGTAGTGATTGCCAAATCATTTGGCGCACCAGTGATTACAAACGATGGCGTCACCATTGCAAAGGAAATTGAACTTTCAGATCCAGCCGAGAACATGGGCGCACAGCTTGTAAAGGAAGTTGCAACAAAGACAAACGATGTTGCAGGCGATGGAACAACAACTGCGACCGTATTGGCCCAAGCAATGGTGAAGGAAGGTCTTCGTAACCTTGCAGCCGGTGCTCAGCCAATGGATCTCAAGCTTGGAATCGAAGCAGCTGTTGAGGCTGTCTCAAAGAAGCTCCACGAGATCGCAATTCCGGTAAAGGATCGCGCACAGATTGCAGATGTTGCAACAATCTCAGCTAAGGATCGCACTATCGGAGATCTCATCGCAGAGGCGATGGATAAGGTCGGCAAAGATGGCGTCATCACAGTTGAAGAAGCATCTACAGCATCTGTCGAGCTCGAATTCACAGAAGGAATGCAGTTCGATAAGGGCTACATCTCTCCTTACTTTGTAACAGATCAAGACCGTATGGAATCAGTACTAGATGATGCCTACATCTTGATCTCTGCAAATAAGATCTCAGCGCTTGTCGAACTTCTTCCAATCTTGGAAAAGGTTTCACAGGCAGGAAAGCCACTTTTGATCATCGCAGAAGATGTTGAAGGAGAAGCTCTTTCTACACTCGTTGTTAACCGTATGCGTGGAGTATTTACTTCAGCTGCAGTTAAGGCTCCAGGCTTTGGCGATCGTCGTAAGTCAATGTTGCAAGATATTGCAATCTTGACTGGCGGACAGGTCGTCTCGAGTGAGATCGGCATGAAGCTAGATCAGGTTGCGCTGACAGATCTTGGACGCGCTCGCCGCATTGTGATCACAAAGGATGCGACAACAATCGTTGATGGTGCAGGGGATAAGGCAGCAGTAGCTGGCCGCGTCACCGAGATCCGCAACGAGATTGCAACATCTGATTCCGATTGGGATAAAGAGAAGTTGCAAGAGCGTGTTGCAAAGCTTTCAGGTGGCGTCTGCGTCATCAAGGTGGGTGCACATACAGAAGTCGAACTCAAAGAGAAGAAGCTTCGCCTTGAGGATGCAATCTCAGCTACCCGCGCAGCAGTTGAAGAAGGCATCGTTATCGGCGGCGGCGCAGCACTTGTGCATGCAGCAGATACTCTCGAAGGCGATCTCGGATTTACCGGAGATAAAGCTGTTGGCGTGCGTCTTGTTCGCAAGGCATGCGATGAGCCACTTCGTTGGATTGCCGAAAACGCTGGCCTTGAAGGCTATGTCGTAGTTGCAAAGGTTCGCGCGCTTAAGGTCAATGAAGGCTTTAACGCAGCGACTGATGTCTACGGCGATCTTGCAAAAGATGGCGTTATCGATCCAGTAAAGGTGACTCGTTCAGCACTTGCTAACGCTGCATCTATCGCTGCAATGTTCATCACCACTGAGGCACTTGTATACGAGCGCCCAGCGGAGGAAGAACCATCAGCAGGTGGCCACGGCCACTCACATGGACCTGGCGGCCACAGCCACTAAGTTCACGAGTGGCTCATAAATTCAGCCACCAGTTCATATCTTCATTAACGAGAAAACCCCCGCGAATTACTCGCGGGGGTTTTCTCGTTTTACGGAGGCTTTAAATTTAACTTGCGTGTGAGACTGCCTTCTCTGCCGCAATAGCTGCAGGAATCGTCAAAGGTGTAACTCCTTGGCGCTCGAGGATCACGGCGCGATCATCTTCTGAAAGGCCTCCCCAAATTCCGTATGGCTCTTGCACAGCGAGAGCATGTGCGCGGCAGGCAGCGATCACAGGACAGGTGGCGCAGACAGCTTTTGCTGCATTCTCGCGATTGCGACGACGCGGACCGCGTTCGCCATCAGGATGGAAGAACATCTCAGGTTCAAGGTCGCGACAAGCGCCTTTGTACTGCCATTCCCACTCTTCCATTACGGGAATCGGTAAGCGTGAAATCTCAGCCATCTCTTTACTCCTGTTCGGTGCTCGATTACGGACACAGTACAACCGTTTCATAGATTGTTCAAGTATCTAACGAGTCAAACCTTCTTCAGCGGCGAAAAATTCCCAATCTGAGCGTGATTTCAAGTGGTGAGATGGGCCACTAGGGGCCACGATTACCCCATGAGTCCGGCAGAGCAGCCCCAGAGAGCCCCAGAAGAGCTCCTCAGCGTCTCCTCGGTCGCACGGCGAATTGGGGTCGCCCCAGCCACATTGCGCACGTGGGCCAGACGTTACGGAATTGGCCCTTCAGAGCACGAGGCGGGTTCGCATCGCAAGTACTGCCCATCTGATTTAGCAAAACTCACAGTGATGCGCCGCCTCATAAGTGCAGGTGTAGCACCGGCCGATGCTGCAGAGCAAGCGAAAGCTCACGAAGGTGTAGTAGTTATCGAAGAGCTCACATCTTTGTGTCGTGAATGCAATGAAACAATTGATGCAATTTTTAACGCGTCAGAAGCACTTGATTCGCTCTTTGTTGAAACCATGTTGCGTAATGAGATTTCAGAGAATGGAATTATCAGTGCCTGGCAAGAAGTTTTTGTTCCTGTACTCATCCAAGTCGGAGCCGCATGGGAGAAATCTGGCAAGGGCATTGAAGTCGAACATATGCTCACCGAAATTCTCAAGCGAGTGTTGCGTGAATCAACATCAGAAATTGTTGCTCCAGTAAATACACGCCCTGTATTGCTAGCTTCGGTTGGCGAAGAACTGCACTCACTTGCACTGCATGCACTCGCTGCTGCATTGGCTGAGCGCGGTATTGAGACTCACTTCCTTGGCGCTCGCACACCAGTTGAGGCAATCTCATCGATGGTCTCGCGCTTTGCACCTCCAGCAGTTTTCTTATGGGCCCAGTTGCCAGTCAACGGTGATCCAAAATTTGTTACAGGCATCCCTGCAGTCCGCCCCGCACCTCGCGTCATCATTGGTGGGCCCGGATGGAATCCCGATAAGTGCCAAAACGCCCACTTTGTAGGCTCACTGACCCTGGCAGTAGATGAGATTGCGATGGCAGTCGGGGCCTAAGCCCACCGATAGACTGCGCCCATGAGCGAGCACGACAAGGTCACAATGCTTGGCCTGACCTATGACGATGTTCTCCTGCTCCCAGATGCCTCCGAAGTTGTTCCCAGCGAAGTAAATACATCGACCTGGCTTACTCGCAATATCTCTTTAGCAGTGCCGTTGGCATCTTCTGCAATGGATACCGTTACTGAATCTGCCATGGGAATTGCGATGGCAAAAGCTGGCGGCATCGGAATCATTCACCGTAATTTTTCAATCGAAGATCAAGTCACTCACGTCAAACTTGTTAAAAATGTCGGCCTTGCAGGTGCTGCAGTTGGCGTAGGCGATGATGGATATGCACGCGCACAAGCCTTGATCGAAGCCGGTGTGGATGTTGTTGTAGTCGATACCGCCCACGGTCACCACCGCGCAGTGTTAGAGGCGATCGAGCGTATTAAAAAGTTTTCACCAACGACAGAAATTATCGGCGGCAACATCGCAACGCGTGCCGGTGCGCAGGCGCTGATCAATGCAGGAGCCGACGCCGTAAAAGTTGGAGTTGGTCCAGGATCGATTTGTACAACTCGTGTTGTTGCAGGTGTCGGTGTTCCACAAGTGACTGCGATCATGGAAGCAGCTAAGGCATGTAACAAAGCCGGCATTCCACTTATTGCAGATGGTGGATTGCAATATTCAGGAGATATCGTCAAAGCAATTGTTGCTGGTGCGCACTCTGTAATGCTTGGTTCACTTTTGGCAGGTTGTGATGAATCACCAGGTGAGCTCATTGAAATTGATGGTCGCAAATACAAGGCATACCGCGGAATGGGTTCACTCGGTGCGATGCAATCTCGCGGAGAGCAGAAGTCATATTCGAAAGATCGTTACATGCAGGATGATGTATTAAGTGAAGACAAGCTAGTTCCAGAAGGCATCGAAGGAAAGGTCGCCTATCGCGGATCTGTAGCCGATGTTGTTCACCAACTTGTTGGCGGATTGCGCAGCGGCATGGGATATGCCGGGGCTCCAGATGTGGAAACACTTCGCCGCGATGGACATCTCATTCAAATTACCGCTGCAGGGTTACAAGAGAGCCATCCACACGATGTGCTTCATGTAGCTGATGCACCTAACTACACGCAGGCGAAGTAAGGAGAGCGACTATGGATATCGAAATCGCACCAGGAAAACGCGCTCGCCAGGCTTACTCATTCGATGATATCGCCATCGTGCCAAGTCGCCGTACTCGTGACCCTGAAGATGTTTCAACCACGTGGCAGATTGATGCCTACAAATTTGATCTACCAATGTTGGCAGCGCCTATGGATTCCGTTGTATCTCCTGAGACTGCAATCGAAATCGGTCGCCTTGGCGGACTTGGTGTTCTCAACCTTGAAGGATTGTGGACGCGCTATGACGATCCGCGAATTCCGCTGGGCGAGATTGCATCGATGCCAGATAAGCATGCGACCCGTCGCATGCAAGAAATTTATAGCGCACCGATTCGCCCAGAGCTGATCAAAGAGCGCATTCAAACTATTCGCGATGCTGGCGTTACCGTTGCGGCTTCACTGTCACCACAGCGCACCGCCGAGCTCCATAAGGCAGTTATTGCAGCAGGTGTAGATATTTTCGTGATTCGCGGAACAACTGTTTCAGCAGAGCACGTCGCATCAGAGCGTGAAGAACTCAACCTCAAGAAATTTATCTACGAATTAGATGTTCCAGTTATCGTTGGTGGCGTTGCCACAACAACAGGTGCGCTTCACTTAATGCGTGCAGGTGCTGCTGGTGTATTGGTTGGCTTCGGCGGGGGAGCAGCACACACCACTCGTAAAGTTTTGGGAATCGAAGTTCCGATGGCATCAGCTGTTGCTGAAGTTGCTGCAGCACGTCGCGAATACTTAGATGAATCTGGCGGACGTTATGTTCACGTTATTGCAGATGGTGCAGTCGGTCGCTCTGGCGATATTGCAAAAGCAATTGCAATGGGAGCAGATGCCGTAATGATGGGATCTCCTCTTGCAAAAGCAACAGAGGCACCTGGTCTTGGTTGGCATTGGGGATCTGAAGCTCATCACGGACAACTTCCACGTGGAGAGCGCGTTAATGTCGGCACCGTTGGTTCACTCGAAGAGATTTTGCTCGGACCATCACATAGCGCCGATGGCTCAATGAACCTCTTTGGCGCACTCCGCCGTTCGATGGCAACCTGCGGATATTCAGATGTGAAATCTTTCCAGCGCGTAGAGGTGCTTATTAGTCATGGCAAGTAACGTCACTTCCGGTGGCGTTTTAGTCGTCGATTTCGGTGCCCAGTACGCACAGCTCATTGCTCGTCGCGTTCGTGAAGCCCATGTCTATTCAGAACTTGTTCCGCATTCAATTACTGCAGCGGAAGTCGTAGCCAAAAACCCAGCAGCAATCATTCTCTCTGGCGGACCCTCAAGTGTTTATGCCGAAAATGCACCAACCTTTGATTCAGCAATTCTTGCTCTAGGAATTCCCGTCTTTGGAATCTGTTATGGATTTCAAGCGATGGCACAGGGTTTGGGTGGAGTCGTTAGCCAGACTGGAAAATCTGAGTACGGCCGCACCGATTTAGATGCAAAGAGTTCAGCAAAGATTTTTACATCTATTCCACAATCACAGAAGGTCTGGATGTCACACGGTGATGCGGTCACGCAAGCACCTCCAGGATTTACAGTCGTAGCATCCACATCTGATACAGCTATTGCAGCCTTCGAAAATGAAACTGGACTTTTAGCCGGCGTGCAGTTCCATCCAGAAGTACTGCACTCCGAACATGGGCAAGCAATTCTTAAGAATTGGCTTATCAATATCGCAAAATGTCCTGCAACATGGACGACGGCAAATATTGCAGCCGATGAAATCGAAAAAGCACGAACAGTTATTGGATCCAAGCGAGTGATCTGTGGCCTTTCAGGCGGTGTTGATTCAGCAGTAGCGGCAGCAATCATTCAAAAGGCTGTCGGTGACCAGCTCACCTGCGTCTTCGTTGACCATGGTCTTTTGCGCAGCGGTGAATCAGAGCAAGTCCAACGAGACTTTGTTGCATCCACCGGCGTACAACTTGTTGTAGTCGATGCCGTTGATCAATTCTTAAGCGCGCTACAAGGCGTGATCGATCCAGAAGAGAAGCGAAAGATTATTGGTCGTGAATTCATTCGCTCATTCGAAAAAGCTGCCCGCGATATTGCAGCCGGCGGTGATGTCGAATTCTTAGTACAAGGAACTCTCTATCCGGATGTTGTTGAATCAGGCGGAGGATCAGGAACTGCCAATATTAAATCTCACCACAATGTGGGTGGATTGCCAGATGATTTGAAGTTCTCTCTCGTTGAACCGCTGCGCACACTCTTTAAAGATGAAGTGCGCCAGGTGGGGCTTGAACTTGGGTTGCCTGAAGAAATCATCTGGCGCCAACCATTTCCTGGTCCAGGACTCGGCATCCGCATTATTGGCGAAGTGACCCAAGAGCGTCTTGATCTCTTACGTAAAGCAGATGTGATTGCACGTGCAGAACTTAAATTGGCCGGACTCGATCGCACTATTTGGCAATGCCCTGTGGTCTTGTTGGCAGATGTGCGCAGTGTTGGCGTGCAAGGTGATGGCCGTACCTATGGTCACCCAATTGTGCTGCGCCCAGTATCAAGTGAGGATGCAATGACTGCTGATTGGTCGCGCATTCCTTACGACGTTCTTGAAAAGATTTCAACGCGAATAACTAATGAAGTTCAGGGAGTAAATCGCGTCGTCCTCGATGTCACATCAAAACCGCCAGCAACGATCGAGTGGGAGTAAAAAAGTGAGAAAGAAACTGGCTATAGCGATCTCGGTATGCCTATTTGTCGCAACATCGGCTCCAGCACAAGCTGCTGAACGCCCAACATCGGTCGCCTCTTGCAAGGATTCAAATGCCAAGCCACGCGTTCCTGCAACACTCAAGCAACCAAAAGTTCCCGCAAAGAAGATTCCGGCCACACTTACTTTCAATACAAATTGTGGAGTCATCCGTGCAACTCTTCTCACTAAGCGTGCACCACAAACAACAACAAACATCTCATTCTTAGCAAATGCCAAGTACTACGACGGCACGATCTGTCATCGCCTCACAACAGCTGGACTCTATGTATTGCAATGCGGAGATCCCACTGCGCAAGGTGGAGGAAGTCCAGGGGGATGGGTTGGATATAAGGAAGAGAATTTGCCAAAGGCTGGCCCAAAGAACTATCCAGCAGGAACACTTGCTATGGCCAATGGTGGGCCTGGTACGAATGGAAGCCAATTCTTCTTAGTTTATGCCGATACAGAACTAGGTCCTGATTACACAATCTTTGGTCGAATTACTCAAGGTCTAGATATTCTCAAGAAGATTGCCGAAGTGGGTGCATTTAAACGTCAATCAGATGGTCAGGCTTTTCTTGTGCCAGATGGTTATCCAATTCAGTTTGTTGTAATCGAAAAAGCATCTGCAAAATAAAGTTAATTTGTATGAATGATTTTAAAAGCTTCAGCAATTCTTCCATCAGGTAAACCACCAAGACCTGCGTTACGTTGGCCCCATTCACGCACCATGTTATCGAGCTCTTTATTATGGGCGGTTTGAGAAACATGGCTGTGTAGAGCTGCCATCTTCAAATCAAAGGTATCGGTGATATCTACAAAGTGATCTGGATGAGCAAAACCCATCATCCATACTTCCTTCACGCGCCATGGAGCTAGACCTTCTTTATCTAACAAATCGGTAAAAGCAAATGGATTCCGTGCATCTGGATAGACGGCTTGAATTGCAGCTTCACCTGCTGCGAGGTGATCTGGATGGCTGGCACCAATGCGCTCCCAGTTTCGCTCTGGTGATTGGCAGACCATGCGATCAGGTTGTGAAATGCGAATCTGTCGTACTAAATCTTTTCGAAGCGCCAGCGTTGGTTCGAGGTGGCCATCGACATAGTTCAAGAAAGTGATGTCAGTGACTCCGATAGCAGCTCCGGCTGCGCGTTGTTCGCGCTGTCGAACTGCAGGCATCTCTTCCTTTGAATACTCGGACTCTTCTCCGCCTTGGTCACCATTAGTGCAGAAAACATAGGAGACGTGGATTCCCGCCTTAACCCATTTGGCGATTGTTCCGCTTGCGCCAAAGTCTGAGTCATCAGGATGTGCGTTGATAACTAATACACGTGAGATTTCGGAATCGTTAAGAGGCTCCATGTTGGCCGATCCTAATAGACTCCCGCGCATGAGCGAAATGGCAACGCCTGCAGATGCCTTGGTTGAAGGCCTCAACCCAGCGCAACAGGCTGCCGTAATTCACACAGGCGGTCCATTACTTGTTGTTGCAGGTGCGGGCTCTGGAAAAACTCGTGTACTCACGCGACGAATCGCTTACTTGATGGCTGCTCGTGGCGTGCGACCTTATGAAATTTTGGCAATCACCTTCACCAACAAGGCAGCTGGTGAGATGAAAGAGCGAGTAGCCGAACTCGTTGGACCTGTTGCAAAATCAATGTGGGTCTCGACCTTTCACTCGGCATGCGTTCGACTCCTTCGCCTTGAGGCTCACCGCTTAGGTTTCTCAAACTCATTTAGCATCTATGACTCTGCAGATTCTCTTCGCCTTGTCACCATTGTCGCCAAGGAGCTCAATCTCGATCCGAAGCGCTACCCACCTCGCCAATTTCAATCCATGATTTCAAATGCCAAGAACGAATTGTTAGGTCCTCAGGATTATCTCAACGCAACGACAAACCAATTTGAACAAGTTGTCGCAGATGTATACGCGGTCTACCAGAAGCGTTTGCAATCAGCCAATGCCATGGATTTCGATGACTTAATTCTGAATACCGTAAAAGTGATTCAACGCTTTCCTGAAGCCAAGGCCCGGATGCGTTCTCGGTTTAAACACATTTTGGTGGATGAGTATCAAGACACTAACCATGCCCAATACATTCTCGTGCGCGAACTCACGGGCTCCCTTGAAGATGGAACACCACCAGCCGAGCTCTGCGTAGTGGGCGATGCTGACCAATCGATCTACGGTTTTCGTGGCGCGACGATCAGAAATATTTTGCAATTCGAACTCGACTACCCAAATGCAACAACGGTCTTACTCGAACAGAACTATCGATCCACACAGAATATTCTCAACGCCGCTAATGCGGTCATTACACAGAATGCTTCTCGAAAAGAGAAGAACCTCTGGACGGATTCAGGCGCGGGTGCTCCGCTCATCGGTTACGTCGCTGAATCCGAACATGATGAAGCAGAGTTTGTTAAAGATGAGATTCGCTCCCTCCAGCGAAACGGCACCTCAGAGCCAGGAGATACTGCAATTTTCTATCGCACCAACGCTCAATCTCGCGTCTTTGAAGAAGTCTTTATGCGCGCTGCTTTGCCGTACAAAGTAGTTGGTGGCCTTAGGTTCTACGAACGTAAAGAGGTTAAGGATCTCCTTGCCTATCTTCGAGTGCTCGCAAACTTAGAAGATGAGATTTCACTACGGCGGATCATCAATATTCCAAAACGTGGGATCGGTGATCGCGCACTAGAAGAGGTCGATCGCTTTGCCGCACTACAAGGCATCACATTTTGGCAGGGTCTTAATCGCTGTGCAGAAGCGCAGGAAGTCCCGTCACGGGCGGCGGGTTCAATTCTGCAGTTTGTATCAATGATGACTGCGCTAGCAGTGTTGGTAGAAGCAAAGACAAAACCATCTGTGATTATCGAGGCAATCCTTGAGCAGTCAGGTTTATTGGCAGAGCTGGAAGCAAGTTCTGATCCGCAAGATGAAGTGCGAGTGGAAAACCTTAAAGAATTGGTAGCCGTTGCGATGGAGTACGAAGAACGTCCATTTGAAGCCTTAGCTGAGGATGAAGAGATCTCACTTTCTGGTTTCCTTGAAAAGGTTGCATTGGTTGCAGATGCTGATGAGATTCCAGATGGAGAAGATCACGGTGGAGTTGTCACACTGATGACACTTCACACCGCAAAAGGCCTTGAATTTCCCACTGTATTTCTCACCGGTATGGAAGATGGAATATTTCCACACTCACGAACATTTGATGACAAAGATGAGATTGAAGAAGAACGTCGTCTTGCTTACGTAGGGCTTACTCGCGCCGAAGAGAGGCTCTATATTTCTCGCGCGGAATATCGATCCTCGTGGGGTGCTCCAAATTACAATCCACCATCACGTTTTCTAGATGAGATTCCAGAAGATCTCATTCAATGGCGTAACGAGGGACGTTCCACTTTCTCTCCAGCTTCCTCGCTACGAACATCGCGTGTGGCATCTGCTCCACCACCTCGTGCAACCGGTAAGAAGAGCAGCGCAATGGTTTTAGCAGTGGGTGAGCGTGTGTCACATGACACATTTGGTCTTGGCACCGTTGTCGCCGTTGCAGGTGAAGGCGATAAGTCAGAGGCCACCATCGACTTCGGAGATTACGGGCAAAAGCGCCTTCTTCTTCGCTACGCGCCGGTCGAGAAGCTCTAGCGCGGGCTCTAAGATGGGCACAGTGAATTTTGCGCATATACAAGCGCCCATCAATGAAGGAGCGATCTAGTGGATCTCTTTGAATATCAGGCACGCGATCTCTTTGAAAAACATGGAGTCCCAGTTCTTGCTGGCGCAGTTGCTACAACTGCCGATCAGGCTTTTGCTGCAGCATCGAAGATGGGTGGCCGCGTTGTAGTTAAAGCCCAGGTAAAAGTTGGTGGACGCGGCAAGGCAGGCGGAGTCAAGGTTGCCGAAAACGCAGAAGAAGCGCGCGATAAGGCTGCTGCAATTCTTGGAATGGATATTAAAGGCCACACAGTTCACCAAGTGATGATCGCTCAAGCTGCACCTATTGAATCTGAATATTACTTAGCAATTTTGCTCGATCGCTCAAACCGTACATTCCTTGTCATGGCCTCTGTTGCCGGTGGAATGGATATTGAAGAAGTAGCAAAGACTGCGCCAGAAAAGCTTGCAAAGGTTCCAGTTTCAGCTGTCGATGGTATTTCTCTTGCTAAGGCGAAAGAAATTGTTGCCCAGGCAGCCTTCCCACTAGATGTTGCAGATCAAGTTGCGGATGTTCTAGTAAAACTCTGGGAGACATTCTCTGCAGAGGATGCAACTTTGGTTGAAGTTAATCCACTTGTTAAGACAAGTGATGGAAAAGTTGTAGCACTCGATGGAAAAGTTTCACTTGATGAGAACGCAGAGTTCCGCCAACCAGATCATGAAGCACTGGTTGATCACAGCGCGACAAATCCACTTGAGGCTCTGGCAAAAGAGAAGGGCCTGAACTACGTCAAACTAGAAGGTCAGGTCGGAATCATCGGAAACGGCGCTGGGCTTGTGATGAGCACACTCGATGTTGTTGCATATGCCGGCGAAAAATTTGGCGGAATGCGCCCAGCTAACTTCCTGGATATTGGTGGAGGAGCTTCGGCTCAGGTCATGGCTGATGGACTTTCGATCATTCTCGGAGATAAAGATGTAAAGAGCGTCTTCGTCAACGTCTTCGGTGGAATCACAGCATGTGATGCTGTTGCGAACGGAATCGTTGCAGCTCTAGAAACTCTCGGTGCAACTGCTACCAAGCCGATCGTTGTGCGCCTTGATGGCAATAACGTCGAAGAAGGACGTGCAATTTTGAGCGCTGCAAACCACCCACTGGTTGAACAGCTCGACACGATGGATGGAGCAGCATCACGCGCTGCAGAATTGGCGGCGAAGTAAATGGCAATCTTTATCAATGATGCAAGCAAAGTCATCGTTCAGGGAATGACAGGTTCTGAAGGAACAAAGCACACTCGTCGCATGCTCGCTTCAGGCACAAAAGTTGTCGGTGGAGTTACACCCGGCAAAGGCGGACAGAGCGTTGAGATCGATGGACACAATCTTCCTGTGTTTAATACTGTGGCAGAAGCGATGGCAGCAACGGGTGCTAACACCTCAGTGGTCTTCGTTCCACCTAAGTTTGCAAAGGCAGCCGTCATTGATGCAATTGATGCGAAGATGCCTCTTATTGTTGTGATTACTGAAGGAATTCCAGTTCACGATTCAGCATTTTTCTACACTTACGCTAAAGAAAAAGGCAGCACACAAATTATTGGGCCAAACTGCCCAGGACTCATTAGTCCAGGAAAATCAAATGTTGGAATCATTCCTGCAAATATCACGGGTGCAGGTCCTATCGGACTTGTCTCAAAGTCAGGAACTCTTACTTACCAAATGATGTACGAACTTCGCGATATTGGATTTAGCACCGCAGTTGGAATCGGTGGAGATCCGGTTATCGGAACTACACATATCGATTGCCTACGTGCATTCCAAGATGATCCAGAGACAACAGCGATTGTGATGATCGGTGAAATCGGTGGAGATGCAGAAGAGCGTGCAGCAGCTTTTATTGCTGAGTATGTAACAAAGCCAGTCGTTGGTTATGTTGCCGGCTTTACAGCCCCTGAAGGAAAGACCATGGGACATGCAGGTGCAATCGTCTCTGGCTCTTCAGGAACTGCAATTGCCAAGAAAGATGCGCTGGAAGCAGCTGGAGTTAAGGTAGGTCAAACACCAAGTGAAACCGCGCGCTTTATGCGCGCCATACTCGGTCGCTAATCTCCAATGTTGCAACGCGTCCTAGGGGTCACGTTTGCACAGGCACTACGTAGCGCTGCAATATTTTTTCTTCCTCTTGCATTTATCACTCTCATCGCATGGGCAACTGCAGGCAGTGCATCAGGAACGACCTCAGATCCAATTCGCGCAGCGATGTGGATCTGGCTTGCCGCTCACCATGTTCACTTTGATTTAGCGCTCTCACCATCTGGAGTCGCGGGGTATCTCTCTTACCTACCTATTGGCGGATTGTTACTGCCGATAGTGGCCCTTCGCGCAGGTTTTAAGCGCGTGGTCTCAAAACTTGATGGCGACTTTTCTAATCTGACCGGTGTCAGACTTTTCTTCTCTCTCTTCTACGCAACGCTGACTTCGTTGGTCGCACTCTTTTCATCTTCCCCCGGCGTAAAGCCTCAGTGGTGGATGGCTGCAATCTTTGCATTCTTAATTGCATTGGGCAGTTCGTTCATCGCCGATCGAAGTATCTCTTTAGCAATGCCGGTCATTTTGGCGCTACGGATTGTTGCTCTCATGCTTGGTTTCGGATTTTTAATCTACACAATCGCATTCTTTACAAACTTTGAACAAGCCACCCTCATTACGCAAGTTCTTGCGCCTGGAATTTTTGGATCAATTCTTCTCCTCATTCTCAATCTTCTCTATCTTCCTAATGTCGCAATCGCGGCACTTTCCTATGTAAGTGGTGCAGGATTTGCAGTCGGTGCCGGCACTCACCTTTCACCAATTACGCAAGATATTGGCCAGATCCCGGCACTGCCTCTTCTTGCTGGACTCCCAGTTAATTCAAATAAGTGGTTCTTACTCTTCTCGATTGTGATCATCGCATGTGGTGCACTCTTGGCATACTGGACAGTTTCTCTACAAGAGCGCACCTCATGGCAGAGCTTCTTCATTGTGATCGTAATGCTCACACTTCTTGCCTACCTTGCAAGCGGATCACTCATTACCCAAGCGATGGGTGCAGTGGGTGTATCAATTTGGCAGTTCATTCTATTTGTGGGCGGTCAACTACTTATTGGTCTACTTGCCTTCAAATTTATTCCGCAAATGAGGATCTTTTCTCGATGAGAAAGATTGCGATTTTGGCCTCTGGTGGCGGAACACTCGCAGAGGCAATATTTAAAGCTGTAGATGAAAAAGTTCTTCCTTGCACTATTGAAGCGCTCATCTGCGATAGAACGGATGCTCCTGTCATTGAGCGCGCACGCAGATACAAAATTCCAGTTCACCTTCATCCCATGAAGCAAGATCGCCAACTATGGAATCTTGAACTACTTCAGTATTTACAATCTCTTGACCTCGATCTTGTTGTCAGCGCTGGCTTTATGCGAATTCTTGATCACACCGTGACGGCATCTCTTCCGATCATCAATAGTCACCCTGCGCTCTTGCCTGAATTCCCAGGTGCCCATGCCGTTCGAGATGCGCTGGCAGCTGGGGCGAGGAAGACTGGAACTACAATTCACTGGGTTGATGCAGGCGTAGATACGGGTGAGATTATCGCCCAAGCAGAGCTCGACATCGCAGCTGACGATAACGAGGAATCACTCCACGAGCGCATTAAGATTCTCGAAAGATCTCTCATTGTTGCGACGATCGAGCAGCTGCTATCAACGATGGAGAACGGCAGATCATGAGTAAGAAAAAGATCACACGAGCACTTGTCAGCGTTTATGACAAGACAGGCTTAGTCGAACTAGGTAAGTCTCTGGATGCTGCCGGAGTTGAAATTCTTTCAACTGGATCAACTGCTGCAACTTTGCGCGATGCTGGCGTCACAGTGATAGATGTGAGCAGCTATACAGGTTTCCCAGAAATCATGGGCGGTCGAGTCAAGACGCTGCACCCACGCATTCACTCTGGAATATTGGCAGATCAGAATAACCCTGAGCACCTGAAAGCAATTGCAGATTTAGATATTGCACCCTTTGATTTAGTAGTCATCAATCTCTATCCCTTTGCGCAGACAATTGCATCAGGGGCATCTTTTGCCGAATGTATTGAACAGATTGATATCGGCGGCCCATCGATGTTGCGCGGTGCTGCAAAAAACCACGGAAGCGTTGCCGTCGTAAGTCGTCCCTCTCAATACCCGCTCATTGAAAAAGCTCTCACAGAAGGCGGATTCACAGCAGAGCAGCGCCAACATTTAGCGTTGGAGGTATTTCGCACTACAGCGGAATACGATCTAGCAATTGCCACATGGCTTGGTGCAAGTAATGAACTTCCTGAATGGTTTGGCGAGATCTACACCCGCGAGCACTCATTGCGTTATGGTGAAAACCCACATCAGGATGCAGCGATTTATCGTGGGTCCTCCAGTGGCATTGTTGGTGCACTGCAACACCATGGCAAAGAGATGTCATTTAATAATTACACAGATGCTGATGCTGCTTGGCGCACAGCCTTTGATCACTCCGAACCATGTGTTGCCATCATCAAGCATGCCAACCCATGTGGAATCGCAATCGCGGACGATGTGGCGTCGGCATACCGCGCAGCCCATGCTTGTGATCCAGTCTCTGCATTTGGGGGAGTCGTTGCAGCGAATCGAATGATTTCGGTAGAGATGGCTAAAGAACTTTCCTTAATCTTCACCGAAGTCGTAATTGCACCAGGGTATGAAGATGGTGCAATCGAAATTCTCTCTGCTAAACCTTCGATTCGAATATTGACATGCACTTCCACAGACATTGCTCCACTTGAGCGCAGACCAGTCTCAGGTGGAATGCTGCTCCAGCAGAGCGATCGAATTGATGCTCCTGGTGATCTCTTTGCAGGGTGGAAACAAGTTTCTGGCGAGAACCCTTCACCTCAAGTGATTTCTGATCTTGAATTTGCATGGCGAAGTGTTCGCGCCGTAAAGAGCAATGCAATTTTGCTTGCCAAGGATGGCGCAGCTATTGGAATCGGTATGGGCCAAGTCAACCGAGTCGATAGCGCCAAACTTGCAGTTGACCGCGCCGGTGATCGCGTTGTTGGCACAGTTGCAGCAAGTGATGCCTTCTTTCCATTTGCAGATGGGCTCGAAATTCTCATCCGCGCTGGTGTCACCGCCGTAGTCCAGCCTGGTGGCAGTGTGCGCGATGAAGAGGTGATTGCCGCAGCCCGTGCTGCAGGCGTCGCGATGTTCTTCACCGGTACACGGCACTTCTCCCACGCTTAAGCGGATAAGATTTCGCTATGAGTGCAGAGATTTTAGATGGCAAGGCGCTAGCTGCCTCAATTAAAAAAGATCTTGCAGCACGCACTAGTGCACTCAAAGCAGCAGGCAAAGTTCCAGGACTTGGAACAATTCTGGTTGGCGAAGACCCCGGCTCACTTTCTTACGTTTCAGGTAAGCATCGTGATTGCAAAGATGTTGGGATCACGTCATTTCGAGTTGATCTTCCGGCATCGGCCTCTCAAAGTGATGTGCTAGCAGCAATCAAAGATCTCAATAGCAATGCAGAGTGCACCGGATACATCGTGCAATTGCCTTTGCCTCATGGGATTAATACTCAAATGATTTTAGAAGCCATCGATCCTGCAAAGGATGCCGATGGTCTGCACCCAATGAATCTTGGACGACTAGTCGCTGGATACGATGCGCCACTTCCATGTACACCAAGAGGCATTGTTGAACTTCTTAACCATTACAAGATCAATCTCAACGGCGCTGAAGTAGTTGTTATTGGTCGTGGGCTTACTGTGGGCCGCCCACTTGGTCTCTTACTCTCGCGCCGCCAAGAAAATGCAACAGTAACTCTTACGCACACTGGCACGAAAGATCTCGCATTTCACACTCAACGGGCAGATATTGTCGTTGCTGCAATTGGACAGTCCCATTTCTTAAAAGCTTCTATGGTTAAAAAAGGTGCAACGCTCATTGATGTGGGAATATCGCGCACCGCTGATGGATTAGATGGAGATATCTGTCCCGGTGCTTACGAGGTTGCAGGTCATGTTTCACCAATGCCCGGTGGGGTCGGTCCGATGACGCGAGCCATGTTGCTACAGAACGTTGTTGAGTCGTGCGAAAAGAATTGACCGGTTCTCGTGGCGTTGCCTACGCGCTATTGATCATCGGCATCGTGGCCGGAGTCTTCTCATTTATCCGAGTGGGCTCACTGATTATTGCTGCGGCGATGGCTGTGATCGTCCTCTCAGGACGTAAGACTGCGCCCAACCGTGGCGTAATTTCGACCTACTTGCCGATTTTGATTGCAATCTCACTTTTTGCGATGGCGATCGCCCTACCGCGCGGGTTGTAGGCTTGCCCTAAATCGGGCTCAACAGCCAACTTAATCAACAAAGAGGTCTTACACATGGCAAAGAAAGTCACTGTTGTCGGAAGCGGTTTCTACGGATCAACCACAGCACTTCGTCTAGCTGAATACAACATCTTCGACACTGTCGTCCTGACAGATATTCTCGAAGGTAAGCCTGAAGGTTTAGCACTCGATATGAATCAATCTCGATCTATCGAAGGTTTTGAGACAAAGATAATTGGAGCAACAACAACTGCAGATGGCGCAGGATATGAAGCCACAGCAAATTCAGATGTTGTCGTAATTACTGCAGGACTTCCGCGTAAGCCTGGAATGAGCCGCATGGATTTGATAGGTGTAAATGCTGGCATCGTTCGTGGAGTTGCTGAAAATATTGCAAAGCACTCTCCAAATGCCGTCATCATTGTTGTTTCAAATCCACTTGATGAAATGACAGCGCTGACACAGATTGCAACAAACTTTCCAAAGAATCGCGTAATGGGCCAGGCTGGAATGCTCGATACCGCGCGCTTTACAAACTTTGTCGCTGAAAAGCTCGGAGTTGCAGTCTCATCAGTAAAAACTCTGACTCTTGGTTCACACGGAGACACAATGGTCCCGGTCCCAAGCCGTTGCACCGTCGATGGTGTTGCACTCTCTGAGAAGTTATCAACGGAGGAAATTGCAGATCTCGTAGATCGCACACGTAATGGTGGGGCTGAAGTTGTGGCTCTCCTGAAGACTGGTTCTGCCTACTACGCACCATCTGCAGCAGCTGCCCGCATGGCCAAAGCTGTCATCGAAGATTCTGGTGCAGTAATGCCAGTGTGTGCATGGGTTGATGGCGAATACGGAATCTCAGGTGTCTATCTTGGGGTCGAAGCAGCGATTGGTCGCGAAGGCGTCAAGAAAGTTGTTGAAACCGTACTGACTGATTCAGAATTGGCTTCCCTTAAGGAAGCAGCAGAGGCAGTTCGCACTAAGCAAGCAGATGTTCAGACGCTTTAAAACACTTTAAGACTGACAAATAATAGGTAAAGGATAATCATGAGCAAGATCAAAGTTACAGGAACCGTTGTTGAACTAGATGGCGATGAGATGACCCGCATTATGTGGCAATTCATCAAGGACTCGCTCATCTTGCCTTACCTCGATGTCAATCTTGAGTACTACGACCTTGGTATGGAGCACCGCGATGCAACGGATGACCAAGTCACCATTGATGCAGCTCACGCAATCCAGAAGCACGGCGTTGGCATCAAGTGCGCAACGATCACTCCTGATGAGGCTCGCGTAGAAGAGTTTGGCCTTAAGAAGATGTGGAAGTCTCCTAACGGAACAATCCGCAACATTCTTGGTGGCGTAATTTTCCGCGAACCAATCATTATCAGCAATGTTCCTCGCCTAGTCCCACACTGGACCAAGCCAATCGTGATTGGTCGCCATGCATTTGGAGATCAGTACAAGGCGACAGATATCAAAGTTCCAGGTCCAGGAAAGTTAACTCTTACTTATGTTCCTGAAGGCGGCGGAGAGGCCATGAACCTCGAAGTATTTGACTTCAAATCTTCAGGCGTTGCGATGGCGATGTATAACGTCGATGATTCAATCCGCGACTTTGCTCGCGCATCATTGAACTACGGACTGCTTCGTAAGTTCCCTGTCTATCTCTCGACTAAGAACACAATTTTGAAGGCTTACGACGGTCGCTTTAAAGATATCTTCCAGGAGATCTACGAAGCTGAATTCCAGAAAGATTTTGAGGCTGCTGGAATTTGGTACGAGCATCGCCTGATTGATGACATGGTCGCTATGTCACTTCGCATGGAAGGCGGATACGTCTGGGCATGTAAGAACTACGACGGAGACGTTCAGTCAGATACCGTCGCACAAGGTTATGGCTCACTTGGTTTGATGACCTCAGTACTGATGACACCAGATGGAAAGATCTGTGAATCAGAAGCTGCTCACGGAACAGTGACACGTCACTACCGTGATCACCAGGCTGGTAAGGCAACATCTACCAACCCGATCGCATCTATCTTTGCTTGGACTCAAGGTCTTGCACACCGTGCCAAGCTTGATAACAATGCTGAGCTTGCGAAGTTCGCAAAGACTCTCGAGCAGGTTTGTATCCAGACAGTCGAGCAAGGCAAGATGACAAAGGATCTTTCACTGCTGATCTCTAAGGATGCGCCGTATCAGACAACGCAAGAATTCCTTAACTCAATTGATGAGAACCTCAAGAAGGCGATGGCTTAATCGCTCATTAGAATCAAATAAAAAAGCCCGCCGGATCACCGGCGGGCTTTTTTATTAATCTAATTAAATACGCTCTCCAGTCGTTGCATTGAAGAGGTGAACTGCACTCTGATTTGCAGAGACAGTAATTGTCTGACCAGCGCGTGGTGGGTTCTTTGGATCCCAACGCACGATCACTTGAGCACCCTCATCAGTTGCATTCGCAAATTTCACTGATGAATCTGCAGGCTTTCCGTAGACGAATGCATCTGAGCCGAGCTCTTCCACAACTTCTACGAGAACATCAAAGCCAGAAGATGCAGGCGCAAATCCTTCTGGGCGAATACCTACAGTTACTGAAGAGCCAGCAGATGCTGGAACAGCGATCTCTAGGCTTCCAAGCTTTGCCTTGCCTCCAACAACTGGTGCAACGAGAAGGTTCATTGCAGGAGAGCCAATGAAACCTGCAACGAATGCATTTGCTGGATTGTCATAAAGATTACGTGGTGTATCGACTTGCTGTAGGAGACCATCCTTAAGAACTGCAACACGATCGCCCATAGTCATAGCTTCAACCTGGTCGTGTGTTACATAAACGGTGGTGATTCCAAGACGACGCTGCAACGCAGCGATCTGTGTACGAGTTGCTACACGCAACTTCGCATCAAGGTTTGAGAGAGGCTCATCCATAAGGAATACCTGTGGTTCGCGAACAATCGCGCGACCCATTGCAACGCGCTGACGTTGACCACCTGAAAGCGCCTTTGGCTTGCGATCAAGGTATGGCTCAAGGTCGAGCAACTTAGCGGCGTCGCGGACGCGCTTATCGCGCTCGTCCTTTGAAACGCCCGCGATCTTCAATGCAAATCCCATGTTCTCAGCCACTGTCATGTGTGGGTAGAGCGCATATGACTGGAAGACCATTGCGATGTCGCGATCTTTAGGTGCAACGTTAGTTACATCTTTATCGCCGATGAGAATACGACCAGCATCGATCTCTTCAAGACCAGCCAACATGCGAAGTGATGTTGACTTTCCACAACCTGAAGGTCCAACGAGAACAAGGAACTCACCATCGTTTACAACGAGGTTGAGCTTGTCTACTGCTGGGGCGGTTGTGCCTGGATAGATACGTGATGCCGCTTCGAATGTTACAGATGCCATGATAAGCAACTCCTTCTCCGGGCAGGTACGTGCCCGACGGTCCGAGGATGAAGGTGTCCACCGGTTGGTGAACGGATGAAGGCTACGACAGGAGGGCGCGAAATGGAAGGGAACTCGGTAGACTTCTCCCATCATGGAGAGCCACTCGGTTAGCTCACTTCTCGGCGATCTGGGCATTGTTGCCCTACTCATCGCCCTTGGCGGCCTATTTGTGGCTGCCGAAATCGCCCTGATCTCCCTGCGCGATAGCCAGATTAAGCAGATCGCCCTCAAGGGAAAGCGCGGTGCCAAGGTTGCCCATTTGGCATCCAATCCCAATCGCTTATTAGGCGCCGTTCAGATTGGCGTGACCTTCAGTGGATTTTTATCAGCAGCCCTTGGTGCAGAGCGCCTCGGTGATTACGTCATTCCATGGCTTGAAGATCTCGGTCTTTCAAGTAGCGCTGCTCGAGGAGTATCACTTGTTGGCCTGACTATTGTCATCGCTTATTTCTCTCTCGTCTTCGGCGAACTTGTTCCTAAGCGCCTTGCACTTTCTAGAACAGAGCCGATCGCACTGACATTTGCGGGATTAATTGATATCACCGCCAAGTTGTTTAGACCCATAATCTGGTTGCTTTCACATTCAACAAACTTTGTTGTTCGCATCTTCGGAATAGATCCAAATGAACAACGCAGCGCAATGTCAGAAGAAGAGTTGCTCGATCTCGTTGCAGGCCACGCAGCTCTCACAGATGAAGAGCGAGATATTGTTGAGGAAGTTTTCAATGCATCTGAACGCCAGATTCATGAAGTGATGGTGCCACGCACTGAAGTAGATTTCTTCGATGCATCACTTACCGTTGGCAAAGCTATTAATCTTGCAATGGATAAGGCACATTCACGCTATCCAGTTGTTCGCGGGTCTACAGATGAAGTAATTGGGTTTATCCATGTTCGCGATCTGTTGGATACGACGTTGGTGAGTGCTGGTGGCAAGATTCAAGAAATGGTACGTAACGTTATGTTTCTGCCTGGCACTAAAGGTGTGCTTCCTGCTTTGACAGAGATGCGCAATCAGCGTCAGCATCTAGCTATTGTTCTTGACGAATACGGCGGCACAGATGGCATCGTCACTTTAGAAGATCTCGTTGAGTGCCTCATTGGTGATATCCGTGATGAATATGATGGCGATGAGGAGGAGATCACCCTTGAAACACGCACAGGTGATTTTGAGGTAGACGGTCTAGTCTCCATTGAGGATCTACTCGATGACTCAGGAATTGAAATTCCTGAAGGTCCATACGAGACGGCAAGCGGCTTTGTGATGCACTTTTTAGGGCGAATCCCAGTTGTCGGCGATGTGGTCAAGGTAAATGGAATTCGAATCGCAGTGCTCACAATGGAAGGTAAGCGCGCAGGACGTCTATTGATCTCGCGGAACTGATATTTCATGCGAGAATTGCACACATGAGCCAGAAACGAGTTCTTTCGGGTATCCAACCCACCAGCGACTCTTTTCATCTCGGTAATTACCTAGGCGCAGTCAAGCAGTGGGTAGAGCTTCAAGATTCTCACGATACTTTTTACTGCATCGTCGATCTTCACGCGCTCACAGTTGAAACCGATCCAGCACTTCTACGCCAGCGAACGCTCGCCTCGGCAGCCCAACTTCTTGCACTCGGAATCTCTCCTGAGAAATCAACACTCTTTGTGCAATCTCAAGTTCCACAACATAACCAACTCGGATGGATTATGGAGTGCATGGCTGGTTTCGGTGAAGCAAGTCGCATGACTCAATTTAAAGATAAGTCAGCAAAGACTGGTTCAGATTCGGCGCGAGTAGGACTATTTACATATCCAATGTTGCAGGCTGCAGATATTTTGCTCTACCAAGCAGATTTGGTTCCAGTGGGTGAAGATCAACGCCAACACATTGAACTGACTCGTGATTTAGCGGGAAGATTTAATGCGCGTTATGGCCAAACGTTCCAACTGCCAGAGGCCTATATTCTTAAAGCTGGCGCAAAGATCAATGACATTCAGGACCCCACTTCTAAGATGAGTAAGTCATCTGGCTCCTCTGCGGGAGTTATTGAGATCATGGATACCCCGGAGGCCAATCTCAAGAAGATAAAGTCTGCGATCACCGATGCAGGACGCGAAGTCCGATTTGATCAAAGCGAAAAGCCAGGGATTAGCAATCTTCTTACAATCCATAGCTCGTTAAGTGGCATCAGTATTGCCGATCTTGAGAAAGAGTTTGATGGAAAAGGCTATGGAGATTTTAAAGCCGCAGTTGCAGAAGTTGTGGTCGAATACTTACGGCCGATCCGCCAACGTGCACTTGATCTACTCTCTGACGAAAAGCACCTCATCGATATTCTGCATACTGGAAGTTCGAAAGCGCGTGAAGTTGCAGGAGCAACCCTTAACGCCACATATCAAGGATTGGGAGTGGTGAGCTAATGAAAAAATCTCTTCCTGCACTCTTTCTCTCGGCAGTAGTGGCTTCTGCTTTGATGGCACCGATTGCTCAGGCATCTAATCCAGTGATTTGTCTTGCCTATGACACCGGTGGCCCAGGAGATGGATCCTTCAATGATGCTGCTCAAGCAGGACTAAAAGTTGCTGCTACGAAATTAGAATTTACACTCCAAACTACTGTCACTGCAGGGGATGCAAAGGACCGTATTGATCGGCTTACCTCTTTAGTGAAAAAAGATTGCACCATAGTCATCGCAGTAGGAACAGGATATGCAGCCACTCTTAAGCAGCTCTCACGGGAATTTCCTGAGACGCGATTTGCAATTCTTAATGATGCATCGGTTGATGCACTTAACGTCACATCAATTGTTTTTTCCGATGTTCAAGGCGCTTATTTAGCTGGTTATGCAGCAGCTCTTGCCAGTAAGAGCGGCAAGGTGTCGATGGTCGGCTACGCTTCGCAGAAAGAGCTCTTTGAAAAGGGATTCTCTCCAGGAGCTAAAGCGGCAAGGAAATCAATAGTCACCGCAATCAGGTACATCTCGTCTTCTGCAAGCGTTGCAACTTCATCACTTCTTCGCGCAGGCCATGACGTCATCTTCTTGGCCACAACAGGTTCTGCCACAGAAGTTTTCAATACAATCGTTGCTTCAAATAATGCAAATAGAAATAAGGCTGCATCCGGGATAATCACCGTCGAACCAGATCAATTTCTATCTGTCACTTCAACAACAAAGAAATTTGTCCTTGCCACAGTAGTTAAGCGAGTTGATCTTGCACTCGTTGACTTACTCACAAAGACACTTGATGGAACTTCGCTCTACGATGAAGTTGATCCGGTTCTTGGAGTTTATGGATATCGCTACGGAATTTCCGATCGAGGTATTGAAATTACACTTCGTTCGCCAGCATTGATTGCAAAGGCTTCAAAGATCAATTCAGCAAGTATCGCTGCCTCGAAACTAAATTAAGCTCCTAAGAAAGCTTTCAGCGGAGCTCTTAGGGCATTCAGTTGCTGCACTGCAGTTAACTCATCAGGTGTAATTACCTCGATATAACATTTGAGTTTTGCTTCAGTTCCCGAAGGTCGAATGATGATGCGCACGCCACCTGATAGCCACAGACGTAGACCATCAGTTGGCGGAAGCCCATCTGTTGGCGCAGCCAAGTCATCAATACTTTCAACTTGTCGCCCTGCAATCTCTTGTGGGGGATTACTGCGCAAACTCGCCAATAACTTGGTGATAGCGCCCATGTCGGCAACTCTTATCGAGATTTGTTCGGTGGCATGGAATCCATGGCGCTGCCAAACCTCATCAAGTAGATCATTGAGATCTTTACCGGTTGCAGCGAGATCGGTAGCTATCTGCGCTAGAAAAATTGCTGCTGAAATTCCATCTTTATCGTTGACTGTTTCAGAGTCCACGCAATATCCAATTGCCTCCTCATAACCAAAGGCAAGGTCTTCAATCTTGGCTAACCATTTAAATCCAGTAAGAACTTCTTTGAAATCAATCCCGTAGTGAGCGCTGATCTTTCGAAGAATTGAAGAAGAGACAATAGAGTTTCCAAATGTCCCTTGAGGTGAGGTTCGTGCAATCCACTCGCCAAAGATCACTCCGAGCTCATCACCGCGAAGCATTCTCCATTGACCGGAGCGATCCTTGATCGCAGCGGCACAGCGATCTGCGTCAGGATCATTTGCAATCACTAGATCAGCGCTGTGAGCGCGAGCAGTAGCAAGTGCTAAGTCAATTGCACCTGGTTCTTCTGGATTTGGAAATGCCACGGTCGGAAAATCTGGATCAGGATCTGCTTGTTCTGAAACGAGAATGAGATCGGGAAAACCTCCTGATTTGAATACTTCCGAAAGAGTTTGCGTTCCGACGCCGTGCATTGCCGTATAAACAATTTTGAGCTTTCCGGGATTCTTCGCAAGGGCAGCCGTGCGCTGTACGTACTCTTTGATAAGAGTCTCATCAAGAACCGCCCACTTGTCGCCGCGGGGTTGAGATTTCAAAGTTGTAATTGCTGCTATGTGATCTGCGATAAACGCATCGGTTGGCCTAATGATTTGAGAAGAGGCGTAGGCGATGCCATCTGCATCTGGGCCGATGTACACCTTGTAACCATTGTCCGCCGGAGGATTATGGCTGGCAGTAACCATTACTCCAACGTCAGCTTTAAGTGCAGTTGTGGCATAGGCAAGTACTGGTGTTGGTAGCGCTCGTGGAAGCAGAAATACTTCCATTCCAGCGCCACTGAAAATTTCAGCACTTTCAATTGCGTATTCGGCAGATCCATATCTGGCATCGCGGCCAATAACTACACGAGTCATTCCTCGAGCCTTCATATAGGCAGCAATTCCTGCTGCAGCTCGCCCGACAACGGCACGATTCATACATGAAGGTCCTGGACCATTAGGACCACGAAGGCCTGCAGTACCAAATTGGAGAAAACCGTTGAAATAGGTGCGCAACGTGGCTTCATCATCACTATCAAGAAGTGCCTGCAATCGTGCAGCCGTTATTGGATCTGGATCATCTTCGATCCAGGCTTTTACCTCTGCAACTAGAGCGTGGTCCATACCAGTGATCTTATCTAGGCTAGATGATCTGAGGAATAGTTTTTGCTAGAAGTTCTCCCATAGAACTCGCTGCAGCTTTTCCTGCTGCAATCACCTCTTCATGATTGAGTTTTTCTCCTGTAACACCTGCTGCTGCATTAGTAACAAGTGAAATACCAAGAACTTCTGCACCTAATGCATGCGCTGCGATTGCTTCAGGTACAGTTGACATACCAACAAGGTCTGCACCAAGTGTTCGCATCATATGAATTTCAGCTGGTGTTTCATAGGTCGGCCCGCGCCAATGAACGTAGACACCTTCCTGGAGCGATGAATCAGCTGCCTTCATGATTGCTCTAATGCGCTTACTGTAGAGATCAGTCAGGTCTACAAATGTGGCACCCACAAGTGGTGATTGTGCAGTGAGCGAAATGTGATCACGGATGAGGACAGGCTGTCCTACGCGATAAGCAGTGTTGATTCCACCACAAGCATTGGTCAAGATAATAACCTTGCAACCTGCCTTTACTGCGGTGCGAACTCCGTGCACAACAGGTTCCATGCCTTTGCCTTCATAGAGATGAGTACGGCCCAAGAAAACAAGAGCACGTATAGTGCGATCTCCATCTTTAATCTCGTACGATCTCACTTTCCCGGAGTGACCTTCAACTGCTGGAGCGAAAAACCCAGTAATTTCCTCTGCGTTGCATTCATAAGTTGGTGTTCCTAGGGCGTCAACTGCACCAACCCAACCAGAACCCATGACGAGTGCTACATCGTGCGATGCAACACCGGTGCGAGCGGCAATCTCAGAAGCTGCAATCGTTGCGGCTTGAATTGGATCTGAATAAAGAATGTCAGTTGATGTCATGCATCAATAATGTCACAGAGGACGGTGGCGCTGGCAACTGTTTCACCGATTGCGACCTTGAGGTTGGTCACGATGCCGTTCTTATGGGCGTTGAGCGGTTGTTCCATCTTCATCGCTTCGAGAACAATAATGAGATCTCCGGCCTGAACCTGCGCGCCTTCTTCTACTGCAATTTTGACCACAGTTCCTTGCATTGGACTGGCAAGTCCTGTCCCCGCTGCAATTCCTGCTGCCGACTGTTTTGCTCGGTGACGCTTAACCACTGGGGCGGGTACATGGACCTTTATCTCAAAACGTTTCCCGTTTACCTCTGCGACAAGGAGTTCGTTCGCCGCCTGTGTTTGAGTATCAGAGGCAGGAAGCTCAAAAGCTGGAATATCGTTTGTGAATTCATTTTCTATATAACTTGTGTAGACCGAAAAATCTTTCGTATATGCCGGATCTTCAACAATTGCGCGATGAAACGGAAGAGCAGTTGCCAGCCCTCCGATTTCAAACTCTGCCAGCGCTCTGCGCGCTCTTTCAATTGCTTGTTGACGCGTTGCTCCCGTAACTATCAACTTTGCGAGCAGTGAATCGAAGTTACCTCCGATGACATCACCTTGTGTGAAGCCTGCATCAACGCGTACTCCAGGTCCTGTCGGGATTTTCCATGAAGTGATGCGGCCAGGGGCGGGAAGAAATGATCTACCAGGATCTTCACCATTAATTCGAAACTCAAGGCTATGTCCACGGATTACAGGATCATCAAAGCCAAGAGCTTCACCCATTGCGATTCTAAATTGTTCGCGAACGAGATCGATTCCAGTTACTTCTTCAGAGACAGGGTGCTCTACTTGTAAGCGAGTATTCACCTCAAGAAATGAGATAGTTCCATCGGTGCCGACGAGAAATTCACAGGTACCTGCTCCGATGTAGCCCGCCTCTTTCATGATCGCTTTACTTGAGCGGTATAGCTCTTCATTCTGTGCGTCAGTGAGGAAAGGCGCAGGGGCTTCTTCGACAAGTTTCTGATGACGACGTTGCAGCGAGCAATCGCGAGTACTAATCACAACAGCATGCCCATGTGTATCTACAAGAACTTGAGTCTCAACATGGCGAGGTTTATCTAAATATCGCTCTACAAAACATTCACCACGTCCGAATCCTGCAATTGCTTCACGTACTGCAGAGGCGAAAAGCACTGGGATCTCTTCAAGAGTGCGCGCAACCTTGAGTCCACGGCCACCGCCACCGAAAGCGGCCTTAATCGCAACGGGAAGTCCATATTCCTTTGCGAAGGCAATTACTTCTTCATGGCCTGCAACTGGATCTTTGGTTCCCGCGACAAGGGGTGCACCAGCTTTTGCTGCAATACGTCGGGCAGAGACTTTGTCACCTAGCGCGCTAATGGCAGATGGTGGAGGGCCAATCCATGTAAGTCCTGCATCAACGACTGCCTGCGCGAAGCTAGCGTTTTCAGAAAGGAATCCATATCCAGGATGTATCGCATCTGCGCCTGATTCTTGAGCAAGAGCAATGATCTTAGGAATATTCAAATATGTATCTTTGGCAACTACTCCGTTGAGTGAATATGCAAAGTCAGCCGAGCGCACATGGAGTGCATCACGATCTTCTTCAGAGTAGATCGCAACACTTTCGAGACCGTGATCTTTGCAGGCACGGATAATACGAATAGCGATTTCCCCACGATTTGCAATCAGAACACGTTTCATGACATCACCTTTACCTGAGGCCATGAATATCCGAGCTGCTTCATCGCGCTACGTAGAAATGGCATAGAGATTCCAACAACGTTGGTGTAATCGCCTTCAATCACCGGAATAAAGGGGGAGCCATGACCGTCCAGAGTAAAGCCACCGGCAACATGAAGAGGCTCTCCTGATGCGATGTAATCCTCAATCTCTTCATCACTAAGTTCAGAAAATGTCACCTTTGTTGTTACTCGATCGGCAATTTCAACGCCCTTTTCGGTATCGATAATGCAGTGTCCGGTGTGCAGAAGACCGCTTCGCCCGCTTATTGCGCGCGCTCTCTCACGAGCAATTTCGGGAGTGCCCGGCTTACCGAAAGAAACTCCGTCAACATCAAAAGTTGAATCACAACCGATGATGATCGCTGGGTAATCGATCATCTCCCTTACGGTATGCGCTTTAGAGATAGCCAGAGCAATCACCATATCTTCAGGAGACATCGCATTGAAAAAATCGGTCTCTTCATCGACATTGCTCACGATAACTTCTGGCGACAAACCGGCATCGACCAGTAATCGCTTTCGTGAAGAAGATTGTGAAGCAAGAACTATTCTCGGCACTAGTCAAACCTTCTTGCGCCATAGGTGATTTGATGAGGTAATGGTTGGCGAAGCTGCGGAAGGCCAAATACGCTACGTTTAATGACCGGTTTGAGATCTACCGGCTTTCGCGATTCGAGGGCGCTCTGAAGTGCTAGCAACTCTTCCGGTGTTGGATTTCCTGATGTAATTGTAAATTTCATTACAGTGGAATGTTTCCGTGCTTGCGGGCTGGAAGAATGTCACGCTTAGTCTTCAAGGTTCGAAAAGCCTTGGTGATGTAGGCACGAGAATCTTCTGGCTCAATGACAGAATCGATTGTTCCGCGCTCGGCAGCGGCATACGGATTCGAAAGTTTCTCGGTGTAATCCGTAACCAGCTCTTTACGTAGAGACTCTGGGTCCGATGCTTCTGCAATATCTTTTCTGTACAGGATATTTACAGCTCCTTGTGCACCCATCACAGCGATTTCCGCCGACGGCCATGCAAAGTTGATATCACTACCTAGGTACTTGGAGCCCATAACAATAAACGCTCCACCGTAAGCCTTACGGGTAATCAGCGTCACGAGTGGGACAGACGCTTCTGCATAGGCGTAGAGCAACTTAGCTCCACGACGAATAATTCCGTTCCATTCTTGCTCTGTACCTGGCATAAATCCAGGAACATCAACCAATGTGAGAATTGGAATGTTGAAGGCATCGCAGAAACGTAAGAATCTGGCTGCCTTTTCGCTTGAATTAATGTCGAGAGTACCTGCGAGTTGCGAAGGCTGATTCGCAATAACACCTACAGATTGACCTTCAATGCGTGCAAATCCAACAATGATGTTGGGCGCATAGAGTGCGTGCACCTCTAAGAATTCGCCTTCATCGACTAAGGACTCAATAAGAACCTTCATGTCATATGGCTGATTAGGCGAATCAGGGATCAAAGTATTGAGAGCAATATCTGAACTGTTCTTGACAAGTGTTTCTGTTGCAGGAAGTACTGGTGATCCATCCATGTTATTTGATGGCAGATAAGACAAAAGTGCTTTCACGTAATCAATTGCATCTGCTTCAGAATCTGCCATGTAGTGAGAGTTTCCAGATTTGGTGTTATGAGTGAAAGCGCCACCAAGTTCTTCCATGCCAACATCTTCACCAGTGACAGTCTTAATCACATCTGGTCCGGTGATAAACATATTTGAAGTCTCTTTCACCATCACCGTAAAGTCGGTAAGAGCGGGAGAGTATGCAGATCCACCCGCACATGGACCTAGAATCAAAGAAATTTGAGGGATTACCCCGGATGAACGAGTATTGAGGCGAAATATTTTTCCATAGCCGTTGAGAGAGGCAACTCCCTCTTGAATCCGAGCGCCACCCGAATCGTTGATACCGATCAGAGGGATTCCACTCTTGAGAGCAAATTCTGCGATCTTAACTATTTTCTCTGCGTGTACTTCACCAAGGCTGCCGCCGAATACAGTGAAGTCTTGAGAGTAGAGAGCGATAGGGCGTCCATCGACTGTTGCTGTTCCGATGACAACACCATCTCCATATGGGCGCGAATTTTCCATTCCAAACTGGTTGGAACGGTGGCGCGCAAATTCATCAATTTCAGTAAATGAATCCGGATCAACGAGCATCTCAATACGCTCACGGGCAGTGTGCTTACCCTTGGCATGCTGCTTCTCTACCGCGCGGGCCGAGCCAGCATGTATAGCTTCATCGATTTTTTCGCGGAGATCTTCAATTTTCCCCGCAGTAGTGTGCAGATCTGGGCTCATGTGTATACGGTACTAGGCATGGGTATAGATGCGCCAAGAGCGCCACTAGATCAGAGCCGAATCAGCTCCGTCTTATCGCAGTACTGGCGAGTAAGCGTGGTTGATCTCACGGCATCAACCCAAGATGATCTTACAAATAAAGTTATTGCAGGAGATGGCAGACGTGGTGATGTGATCATCGCAAACTACCAAAGTGCCGGACGCGGACGTTTAGATAGATCATTTCTTGCACCACCATCAACTGCACTTCTTTTTTCCATGTATCTCCATCCAGAACGTTCACGTGATGACTGGGGTTTTATTCCATTGCTTGCCGGATTTTCTATTGCGGATACTTTGCGAAAAATCGGTGCTGACGTTTTGATTAAATGGCCTAATGACCTCCTCATTGACGAGATGAAGGTGGGAGGAATTATCTCTAGTACAGCGGGTTCTGGCGTGATCATTGGAATCGGAATTAACGTTTCAACAACTGTTACCGAGCTTCCTGTTGAAACAGCCACATCGCTTGCTCTGGCTGGCGTCACCAAGCTTGATAGAAACTCACTTTTCCCACTTCTGCTCAATGCATTTGAGAAGGATTTCACATCGTGGGATCAGGGTGAAAGCTTCCTCGAGAAGTACTCCCAACTATCTGCAACGCAGGGCCAAGAGATCACAATTGTTGGACCAACTGAAAACACAATCAGATCGCGCGCGCTCTCCTTTGATGAGCAGGGTCGACTTCATCTAGAAGATGGGCAGATCGTTACAGTCGGTGATGTGATTCATCTAAGATGAGCCAGTGAGAGATCCCTTTCCAAGAGTTGGCATTATCGGTGCCGGCCAATTGGCGCGCATGACGGTAGCCCCGGCCATTGCACTTGGTGTAACTCTGAAGCTCTTTGCACAAGATAAGAGTGATAGCGCTGCACAAATTTGTGATTATGTGGTTGGAGATTTCCGTAGCCTTAAAGAAGTTTTAGCATTTGCACGTGAGTGCGATGTTGTCACCTTTGAACATGAACTCGTACCCCTGTCAGTGATTAAAGGATTAGAGTCAGAAGGGGTTCGCGTCTACCCACCCTCATCAGCTTTTGTGTATTCGCAAGATAAGGCGCAGATGCGCAAGCTACTGAGTGATCTTCCTTCTCCAAAGTGGCAGCTCATAACTAGTGCAACAGAAGTTTCTGCATTCCCAGTCATTGCAAAGGCGATTTCTGGGGGTTATGACGGACGAGGGGTGTGGAAGATTTCCAATAGCGACATGCTTTTAGAAATCCTTGCTATCAATCCGCAGCTTCTGATTGAAGAGCTTGTCGAGTTTGACGCAGAAATCGCGGTGATGGTTGCGCGCTCACCACATGGCCAAGCAAGTACGTGGGCGGCTACTCAGACAATTCAGGAAGATGGAATTTGCACTCGTACTGTTACGCCAGCAGTGGTTATTTCGTCTGACATGTCAGAGAGAGCATCTGCACTGGCATTAACGATTGCAGAGCGTGTTGGCCTTATTGGCGTTATGGCTGTTGAGATGTTCGTTAAGGGTGATCAGCTATTCATCAATGAGCTTGCAATGCGTCCACATAATTCAGGTCACTGGACAATTGAAGGTTCTGTAACAAGCCAGTTCGAACAACACTTGCGTGCGATTTTGGATCTTCCATTAGGGGACCCTGCAATGAGAGCGTCCTATGCGGTGATGGGAAACATCCTTGGTGGAGAGAAGAGCGATATGTACCGCCCTTATCTACACCTCATGGCCCGCAATCCAGAGCTAAAGATTCATCAGTATATGAAGGATGTGCGTACTGGTCGCAAGATTGGGCATGTCAATGCAACTGGCGAAGATCTTCTACACTTAGAGGAGTTAGTTATGCATGCCCGTGATTACATGAGTGGAGAGATCGATGAGTGATGTTGCAATCATTATGGGATCTGATTCTGATTGGCCAGTAATGAGTGAAGCTGCCACAGTTCTTGATTCACTTGGAATTACTTACAGCGCAGATGTTGTCAGCGCTCATCGCATGCCCACCGAGATGGTGGCATTTGCTCAAGGTGCAGTGGCTGCTGGATTTAAAGTAATCATTGCTGGGGCAGGCGGAGCTGCACACTTGCCTGGAATGGTTGCTTCCCTTACAACTCTGCCTGTGATTGGCGTGCCAGTGCCACTCAAGAACCTAGATGGAATGGATTCGCTCCTCTCCATCGTTCAGATGCCAGCAGGAGTTCCAGTTGCAACAGTTGGAATTGGTAATGCAAAAAATGCAGCACTGCTTGCTGCCAGAATTTTAGGCGTTTGCGATAGTGCAATCGCTGCAAAAGTCGAACAAGGGTTGCAAGAGATTAATGCAGAGGCGAAGGCAAAAGGAGCTAACCTCACCACGAAGAAGAAGACCGGGTTTTAGATCTTCTTAATCTGAGCGGCCGAGTGCGTGTACGCGCCAGCCAGCTTTACGCCACTTATCGCGGTCAAGGGCATTTCTTCCATCAATAAGGAATTTAGATTTCACAAGTTGACCGATGACAGATGGATCTAGCTCGCGATATTCCTTCCATTCAGTCAGATGCAAAATTGCATCGGCATCCTTGACTGCATCGACGACACGTTCAGCAAAGTCTAGATTTGGGAAACGCTTACGAGCAGGTTCGATTCCCTTTGGATCATGCACAACTACAGCGGCACCCGCAGCTTGAAGCTGAGCGGCAATATCAAGGGCAGGGGAGTCGCGAACATCATCGCTATCGGGTTTAAAGGTTGCTCCAAGTACTGCGATTTTATACTGCGTGAGATCTTCAGAAAGATCGGCACGAACAACATCGATCACACGCTGACGAGCTCTTAAGTTGATTGCATCAATCTCTCGCAAGAATTCAAGAGCTTGATCTGCACCAAGTTCCTGTGCGCGCGCCATGAAGGCACGGATATCTTTAGGAAGACAGCCTCCACCAAATCCGATACCCGCTTGCAGAAAGCGATTGCCAATACGTGGGTCATACCCAATGGCAGTAGCAAGAACAGTGACGTCACCACCGGCTGCCTCGCATATCTCTGCCATTGCATTAATAAATGAAATTTTCGTTGCCAGGAACGAGTTAGCAGCTACCTTTACAAGTTCTGCTGTAGGAAGATCGGCCCGAATCCAAGGCGTGCCTAGCGCAATTACTGGTTTATAAACTTCTTTAAGGATCTCTTCGGCGCGATCATTGGCAACTCCAACGACTAAGCGATTAGGGGTCAATGTATCTTCGACAGCGAATCCCTCACGCAAGAACTCAGGATTCCATGCCAGGTCAGCCTGCGGAGCATCTTTAGCCAACTGATCGCGCAACATTTGCGCTGTTCCGACAGGAACTGTTGATTTTCCTACGACGAGTGATCCATCTTTAAGGAATGGTGCAATCGCAGCCACGGAAGATTTCACATATGTTAGATCAGCAGCCAATCCATCTTTACTTTGAGGAGTTCCCACGCAGATAAAGTGAACATCAGCATCAGCAACGGCAGAGAAATCTGTTGTAAACGAGAGGCGTCCTGTCTTCATCTCAGAGGCAAGAAGAGTGTCGAGTCCTGGTTCGTAGAATGGGAGTTGGCCGCTCTGCAATAAATCAACCTTGGATTGGTCGGTATCAATTCCGACAACCTCAAATCCAAGTGATGACATGCACGCTGCGTGGGTAGCCCCAAGATAGCCACAACCAATTACTGAGAGCTTTAACGTCATGGGTGAGAGTCTAAGGCACGAACTATTTAATATCGCCGCATGGATTTTCATCTGCGGTGCGAGTCTTGAATTTATCGATGATTACTGGGGTGGGTTTTGCTGAAGCACTTGCAGCCGGAGTTGGGGTGACTTCATCAGTGAGAGGAAGATCATCTCTCACGCGTGTCCATAAATCCGCGCCTAGTACTTCGTCCCAGATCACAACTGATCCGATTCCATCGACTCGAGCATTTGGATTCGAAAGTGGAACAGTGAGAGTGCGCACATTTCCAGAAGATAAATTCTTTAGCTGCTTTGCAAGTGTTATTAAATCATCAGGTGCCAGACCCGCATCTAGTTTAACGCTGGCAAGAGATGCGTTAATGAAGTTCTTCAACTTAAATGGATTGAGAAGAGTTCCGCTACTTGTTGCCTTTCGCATCACCGCACTCATAAATTGTTGCTGCCTAGCCATGCGTCCAATGTCACCGCGACCATCAAAGTCTCGTGTTCGTACGTACTTAAGCGCTTCAATGCCATCGAGTGTGTGGACGCCTGCACTTAAGACTAAGTGGCTCTTTGGATCATCAATATCTACCTTTGTGCAGACTTCAATGCCACCGAGTGCATCAACTATTCCCGCAAATCCGGCAAAGCTCACCTCAACGTAGTGATCAATCTTGATTGAAGTGGCAAGTTCGATCGTCTCAATAAGAAGTGGCGCACCGCCGTAGGAGAAAGCAGAATTTAGTTTTCCTTGCCGAGCTGAAATCATTGTCTTCTTATCACTGCTACTAATGTGTTCGGGAATTACGACCAAGCTATCTCGCGGTAGAGAGATGATGTAGGCGCGATCTCTTGCCTTGCTTAAGTGGATAATGAGCATGGTGTCTGAGCGGCCGCCGGCAGCGGTTGCGGTAGAGCCCACGCGAAGTTCGCGCATCTGCTCTTTGGTCAGTCCCTCTCGAGTATCAGAACCAACAAGGAGATAGTTCTCGGCTTTAGAAGTCTTCTCTGGTCGATCTTCGAGTGAATTAAAGACATCGATTCTGGCGATGGAGCTACTGATTTGCCCGAGCCCGAAGGACGATACAGAAGAAACGAGCACGATGGCGACGGAGAGTGAGGTAATTATCCGTATGGCTCGCGTTGATTTCACGAAGTAAGACTACTTGGGCGATAGCGTAGAGGTGTTATGACATCGCCGAACGCCTCGTTACCTGCCTCACCGGGCATTAGTGTGATCTTGCCTGTGCTTAACGAGCAGGCGCATTTAGAAGATTCCATCCGCGCCATACTTTCTCAGAATTATCTCGGAAAATTTGAAGTCATCTTGGCGCTTGGGCCTTCACGAGATTCCACAAATGAAATTGCACGCTCGCTTGCTGCGCAAGATTCCCGAGTGATTCTTGTAGAGAACCCCTCAGGTCGAACTGCCGCAGGACTCAACATTGCACTCGCGGCATCGAAGCAAGATGTCGTAGTGCGCGTGGATGCTCACGCAGAAATTCCTCATGACTATCTCCAGTTAGTGATCGAGATTCTTAAGGAATCTGGTGCTGTCAATGTAGGCGGCGTTATGGGTGCAGAAGGAGTTACATTTTTTGAGACGGCAGTTGCTGCTGCAATGTGCAGCCCATTTGGTGTTGGCGGATCGAGATTTCATATCGGAGGTAAGGCAGGTTTTGTAGATACTGTTTATCTTGGAGCATTTATCCGCCAAGCAGTTGTTGATGCGGGTGGGTTTGATGAGAGATTTGTCCGCGCTCAGGATTGGGAACTCAACTATCGACTTCGACAAAATGGTGGAAAAATTTATTTTGATCCAAGACTTCATGTAACATATCGACCACGTTCTAACTATAGAAAATTAGCTAAGCAGTATTTTGAATATGGCAGATGGCGTCGCGTGATTGCACGTAAGTACCCAGAAACAATTAACTATCGATATCTTGCACCACCGCTTGCACTAATTGGAACCGCGATCTCACTTATTGCCGGAAGTGTGGGCGATCCATCTCTCTATCTACCCGCTGCTACCTACATCACATTTATTGCGATCACCCCACTCTTCATCTCAAAGAATCTGGCCCACTATCCACTCCTCGTATTTATTCTTCCCACAATGCACTTTTCGTGGGGACTTGGCTTCCTTACCTCGCCACGAAAGCTAGTTCCAGACTCTCTAAGGTAACCTTCACTCATATGAGTACTCCTGTGACTGTATATGAGCCATTTCGCGCTGGGTTGCCACCACTGCGTCAATACCTGCGCTCCCTATGGTCGCGCCGTCACTTCATTGCTGAATTTTCACGCTCTGAATTACGTGAGCAGAACTACGGATCAGTCTTTGGTCAGCTGTGGCTAGTACTCAATCCACTCTTACTCTCAGGGGTCTATTTCCTCTTGATCTACATCATCGGCGGAGCCAGTGATGCCAATCGGTATGTACATCTGACATCCAGCCTTTTTTTCTTTTACCTCATTGCAAATAGTTTGACCGGGGGAGTTAAGTCGATTACTTCCGGACAGCGCTTGATTATGAATACCGCGTTTCCGCGCATCATGTTGCCAATCTCTGCCTCTGTGATTGCGATCTTTAAATTTATTCCAACACTTATAGTCTTCTTCGCGATTCGCACGATTGTCGGAGCGCCATTTTCTTGGCAGATGCTCTGGGCGCTACCAATTTTTCTTCTTGGTGTTTTTATGGGACTTGGCATGGCCATTTCAATCTCATGTACCAATGTCTACTTCAGAGATATAGCAAGCCTGCTTCCTTATATTACGCGCAGCCTGATTTATCTTTCGCCGATTCTTTATGAAGCTTCAGCTCTATCGGAGAAGATGCGTACTCTCGAGATTGCAAACCCAATTTTCTACCTCTTAGATGCGTGGTCACAAGTAATGGTTTATGCAGAAGCCCCAAGCACATCATCTATTCTGATTAGTTTGGCTTGGGCAACAGTGATTTTCTCTGTCGGTACGTACTTCTTCTTAACGAGGGAGCGTGATTTCGCTGTCCGTCTCTAGTTCTCATCCGCATCACAGCATTGCAGTCTCCGTACAATCGGTTGGACTGACTTACACAACATCTGTCGATAAAAAGCCAACCCTAAAGGCACGCGTGAAGCGTTTGGGCAGAAGTGGGAAGTTCTCGCGAACCGTAAACGCCCTTAATGATGTGAATATCGATGTGCATTATGGAACCGTTCTTGGAATCATCGGCTCAAATGGAGCCGGTAAGTCATCCCTCATGCGGGTTATTTCAGGAATTATTCCGCCATCGCAAGGTCGCATTGAAGTCTATGGTTCAGTCAGTACCTTGCTGGCACTAGGTGTTGGATTTAATGCATCCCTTACTGGACGTGAGAATGTTTATCTTGGCGGGCTTGCCGCAGGTATGACCCGTTCAGAAATTGATGATCAGTTTGAAGAGATTGCAGAATTTTCAGAGTTGGGCGAGGCTATTGATTCTCCAATGCGCACTTATTCATCAGGCATGTATGCCAGATTGGCATTCTCGGTAGCTGCAACTGTGAAGCCAGATATTCTGATTATTGATGAGGCGCTGAGCACAGGTGATGCGCGCTTTAAGGAAAAGAGCTTGAATCGAATCAAAGAACTGCGCACTGAAGATCGTGCACTGATTCTTGTCAGCCACGCGCTGGCCACAATTGAAGACATTTGTAATGAAGTCATCTGGCTAGATAAGGGAAAGATGATGGCTCGTGGCAATCCTGCAGAAGTAATCGCTGCATATCGCGAGTATATGCATGTACGAAAGAGCGCATCTTCTGATGAGGATGTCTAAGAATTTTCTAGCACTCTTAATCGCGGCACTGATTTCCAGCGCAGCACCAGCGCAAGCGATTGAAATCCCACCGACATTTGAATTTGCCGGTAGCGGTTATGGCCATGGCGTGGGGATGAGCCAGATTGGTGCAAGGTCGCGAGCATTATCCGGCGAGAGCGCAAGTGCAATCCTTAGTTATTACTACAAAGATGTACAGGTCGCACCATTTGTTGATACACATACAATCCGTGTAAACATCGCTCATCTTGCAAAGACCATTGCTTTTACGACTCACACACCTGGATCACGGATCGATGTGTTTGCTGGCGATATTGGAAATTCAACGCAACCCCTCCCCATTGCTTCTTTTGCTACCAAGCAGAGAGCAACTTTTACTATCGCATCTCTGCCGAAGGAGAAAGCGTTGACCTTGCGGTGGGCCGGAGAAAATCCCATCATCACCATGACTGCCGGATCGGTCTCTACAAAATATAAGTACGGGTACATCACTATTAAGGCTGTCAAAGGTGCAATGGCAGTGACAAATACCCTTGCCTTGCGAGACGAGTATTTATGGGGAATTAGTGAAGTGCCATCTAGTTGGCCCGCTGCGATGTTGGAAGCACAAGCTATAGCTTCCCGTAGTTATGCCCTCTCGAAGTTAAGTGTTATTCGAACTAGTTGTGATTGTCAGGTCTACTCACACATTACGGATCAAAACTTTGTGGGATATTCCAAGGAGAGCGAACCAAGGTTTGGCCATTTTTGGAAGGATGCTGTGTCACGAACTATCGTCGATACTTCGACAAGCCTTGTTGTGCTCAGTAATGGCAAGCCCGCGCAAACCTATTTCTTCTCATCATCAGGTGGTGCAACGCAGACAACTCGTGATGCGTGGGGAGAGGCAACCGCCTTTACTCAATCTGTGCCAGATACTGCCAGCGTGGATGTGAAGTTAAATCCCCGCTTTGCATCATGGAAAGCATCTTCCACGCAGGAACTTGTTGCAAAAGCATTTCTCTTACCAAATGTGGTGTCACTGGAAATTCTCTCGCGCAATAAGGCCGGTGCCGTGACGTATATTGCAGGAACTTCCTCAGATGGTGTTACCAAGAAAATACGTGGCGATACCTTTAGAAGTAGAGCGAAGTTGCCTTCGCCGTGGTTCTCGTTAGTTGGCGTGCAGAACTGAGTTAAGTCCGCCCCACGAACCTTCACGAACAACAACTTCTAGAGAGCCATCGAGCGAATTCCTTCTGAACAGCAGATTTGAAGCCCCGCTGAGAGTTCCAGCCTTAACAATCTCTCCATCTGGAAGACGAACTTTGGCAGCTGCAGTGATGTATGTACCAGCTTCGATCACACAGTTATCTCCTAGCGAGATTCCAAGTCCAGAGTTAGCTCCAAGTAAACACTTCTTTCCAATGGAGATAACTTGCTTTCCACCTCCGCTTAAGGTTCCCATGATGGATGCACCACCACCGACATCGCTACCATCATCGACGACTACACCTGAAGAAATTCGTCCTTCAACCATTGATGTTCCCAGAGTTCCTGCATTGAAATTAACAAATCCTTCATGCATCACTGTTGTGCCTGTTGCCAGGTGTGCCCCGAGTCGAACTCGATCTGCATCTGCAATGCGCACTCCTGATGGAATGACGTAATCGACCATTCGTGGGAACTTATCTACGCTAAAAATAGTTACATGGCCATCACGCGCTCGTAATCCAGCACGAACTTCTTCAAAGCCTTCGACAGCGCATGGACCAGCAGAAGTCCAGACAACGTTGGTGAGTAAACCAAAAACTCCATCCAGGGAGAGCCCATGAGGTTTGATCAATCTATGGGAGAGGAGATGAAGTCGCAGATATGCATCTACTGCATCTTGTGGCGGCTGAGTGATATCTATTTCGCGCGAAACAACTTCACGCCTTACTTTTCGCACGTCATCGGTACTGACTGCGTCAAGGAGCGATTGTGAGGGATTTCCTACGAGTGCACCTAAAGCTGGCGCAGGAAACCAGACATCAAGAACGGTAGAGCCCGAGAGTGTGGCAATTCCATGACCATGAGCGGCAGATGATTGAGACGACATAGGCACACAATATCGCTTATCCTTAATTTCATGGCTAGCAATCCGAAGAACACACTCGCAATACGCGTTCAATGCGATGCGCCGATAGAAAAAGTGTGGGCAAGGATTGCCGATTGGGGAAGTCAGGGTGAATGGATGGTCGCCACCCGAGTCTGGGTCACTTCTGAAATTTCTGAAGGTGTCGGAACTTCAATTGCGGCATTCACCGGTCCTACCCACCGGATCTATCCAACTTTTTCATTTCTTGGATTGCTAGACACTATGACAGTGACCGCATGGGAGCCACCAAAGCGTTGCGATGTAATCCATACAGGAAAAGTTTTAAAGGGCACCGGTACATTCCAAATCCAATCCACCGGCCCCCACTCTTCAACTTTTTTTTGGAGCGAGACAATCGATATTCATCGCGCACTCTTTCTCTTAGGTGCGCCGTTCATTTGGCTTGGAGTTCGCATCTCTCTCGCACGTTTTGCTCGCCAATGTAAGAACATTTAAGAATTGGCCAGTCTTCGAAGGTCATAAGCCGTCCAGGTGATATTAAGAACGGGTAACCTCGTCCCATGGCAGCGCCGAAAACCTTGGCCGAAGTGCTCGAAGCACTTCCAGAGGAAGAACGCATCATCTTGACCTTGTCCTATCTTCGAGGCATGTCTGCCGGGCAGATTGCAACCCTGCTACACGTGCCTGAAAAGTCTGTAGAAGCGGTTATCGCCTCAGGCAAGGCGCGTTTGACTGCGCAATTAGGCTTGTAGCCCTCTTTCGATTTCATGTATCGGCCCTCTGTGCGAGATACTTACGCCCTTACTTTCTAAGCACTTCGCGGAAAGTCCACGCTTCAAAGGAGTCTCATCATGGCAGCTATGAAACCTCGCACTGGTGATGGTCCAATGGAAGTTACAAAAGAGGCGCGTTCACTTGTGATGCGTATTCCTCTTGAAGGTGGAGGACGCCTTGTTGTTGAACTTAACCCAACAGAGGCAAATAATCTCAGCGCCGCCCTCGAAGCAGCTGTCGCTCTCATTAAGAAGTAATTTCTCACGAGGATAGAGCCACAGGTTCCAATGGTAATAAGCGCGCTCAATCCAGATTTGGATTCTGTCAGCACCGCAGACGTCATCGTCATTAGCTACATCATTCTTCCTACACAGGATGACGGCGAGAACGAGATAATTTTTAATGCCCACCCAGCTCTTGTCAAAAAAATTGAAAAACTCTTTGCCATTGAGTTACGTGATGAACTCTCCTTCTTTACTCCAACTGGAAAAGCTGGCGAGCTTAACGAAATCCCGGTAAGTGCTTCGGACAGTCCAGTAGAGAAGATCATTCTTTTGGGCCTTGGCGATCAATCCCTTGCTTCCTTCCGCACAGCTGGTGCGGCTCTTGGTCGTAAGGTGCGTGGGGCAGGGAAGAACTTTGCAACGATTGCTCCTACAAAGCGTGACGAAATTATCGCCTTTGCTACTTCGGCAGTTTTGGGCGAGTACACCTGGAATCAGAAAACTACCCCTAAACCATCCTCGTCAGAGATTGAAATTGTTACAGCAGATGCCGAACCTGTTGAGTTTGCCGGCGTTATCTCGAGTGCGGTCTGTCGCGCTCGCGATCTGATTCATACTCCGGCGAATATAAAGACGCCTCTATGGATGGCTAACCAAGCTCGAGCGATTGCATCTGAATATGGTCTCGACATTAACGTCCTCGGCGGTATCGCCCTTAAAGAATTTGGTGGCCTCAGAGCAGTTGGAAATTCTTCACCAAACCCAGGTCCGCGGTTTATTCACCTTACCTACACACCTAAGGGTGGAAAGAAATCCTCACGAATCCCTCATGTAGTAATTGTTGGAAAAGGAATCACCTTCGACACTGGCGGAATTTCACTGAAGCGCCCTTACGACACGATGATGGCGATGAAGAGCGATATGGCGGGGGCAGCAGCGGCGCTTGCAGCGATCAGCGCACTTCCTCAACTGGGTGCACAGCTCAAGGTAAGCGTCTTGATGATGTGCGCCGAGAACGCACTCTCTGGTAGTTCGCAACGGCCTAGTGATGTCATCAAGCATTACGGAGGAAAAACTGTTGAAGTTATCAATACAGATGCTGAAGGTCGCCTAGTACTTGCAGATGGCTTAGCTTTTGCAGATATCAATCTTGATCCAGATTACGTAGTCGACATTGCAACTCTTACAGGAGCTGCAACACTGGGACTCGGACGTCAATATGCTGCGATGTATACAAGAAATACTCAACTTGCTCGGACAATTTCTGAAATTGGCGAACGCACTGGAGATCGCGTGTGGCATATGCCACTCATTGATGATTACACAGATGGATTAGAGAGCGATATTGCCGATCTCAACCACACTGCAAATAAAGGTCACTACGGCGCTGGTTCTGTGACAGCTGCGCTATTTCTTGAACAATTTGTCGGGGATCGCCAGTGGGTACACCTGGATATTGCAGGTACCGCTCGAAGCGAGAGTGATTCTGGAGAAAACCCTAAAGGCGGAACCGGATTCGGCGTGCGATTACTCGTGGAGTGGCTAACATCCCTCTCATGATCAACCAGATTGACCCTCACTCATACGCTGAGAGCTTTATTAGCGAGAGCGTTGATAAGACCCAGGCCAGAGCTCGTGGCGGTGAAGTTGGCGCAATCGATGTTACTCCCGGAGTTGGCTCTTATCTTCGACATCTTGCACACATCCTTGATGCACAATCTGTTGTTGAAATTGGAACTGGTTCTGGAGTCGGCGCACTCTGGGTTCTCGAAGGCATGTTGCCAAGTGGAACTCTGACATCAATTGATGGCGAGCAAGAACATTCTGCAATCGCAAAGCTTGCACTTCAAGATGCACAGATTGCGCAGTCACGCTTTAGACTCATAACAAATCCTGCGATCGAAGTCATGACAAAGCTAGCCGATCGTGCTTACGATCTCGTTATCTTTAGAGACAATGCAGAAGATTTACATGATGCAATAGTCGAAGCGCATCGTATTTTGCGTAGCGGCGGCGTCTTCGTCATCGACAATTTCTTCGGTGGTGCGAAGGTTAATGATCCTGCAATGCGTGATCCAAAGACCATTGCTCTGCGTGATGCTGGGAAATTGCTTAAAGGTGAGACTGAAAAGTGGGTGACTTCACTTATTCCCCTAGGCGATGGCTTGTTACTTGCGACGAAGTTGTAGAAAGATATCTCCATGACAGAGCAACAACCACAGCAACCAATGGGAACCGGTCCTTGGTGGGTGCCTTCTTCATCTCACGGTAAGGCAAAATTTGTTACTCGTTCAAATGCGCTGTTGATGGCAGCGATCGCAGGATTGGTCGGTGCAATCTTTGGAGCAAGTTCTTCAGGTTCGCTCTTCGGCCATGAAGTAAAGTTGTCATCAGTAAGTACATCTATCGAGCGTCCACCTGGCTCAGTAGCCGATATCGCACAGCGAGTGCTTCCATCTGTCGTATCAATTTCTGCACAGAGTGCTTCCGGCGGTGGAACTGGAACTGGATTTGTTATTGATAGCAGTGGCTATATTCTGACAAATAACCATGTGATTGCCGATGCCGCCGACAATAGAGGTTCTATTGAAGTTCAACTCAATGACGGCACCACTCTTGAAGCAACAATTGTTGGTCGAGACTCTTCTTATGATCTTGCTGTGTTAAAAGTTAATCGCACAGGGCTTACTGCTCTTGCCTTTGGGGATAGTGATCAAGTTGCAGTGGGTGATTCTGTGATTGCGATTGGATCACCACTTGGACTTAGCGGAACAGTCACACTCGGAATTGTCAGCGCCAAAGATCGCGCAGTTACTGCAGGAGAGTCGGCTGGAGATAATTCTTATATCAATGCGATCCAAACTGATGCAGCGATCAATCCCGGAAATTCTGGAGGACCACTAGTTAACTCTGCTGGTGCAGTCATCGGAGTCAACTCAGCCATTGCAACGTTAAGCTCTTCATTAATCTCTTCACAATCGGGATCTATCGGTCTTGGATTTGCGATTCCAATTAATCAGGCACGCAAAACAGCTGATCAACTGATTAAGAATGGAAAAGCTACCTACCCAGTTGTCGGAGTTTCAGTCGACATGCAATATGCAGGTGATGGAGCAAGAATCGCTGATACTTCAAATGCAGTCGTGCCAGGTGGTCCTGCAGCAAAAGCTGGCCTTCGCGCAGGAGATTTGATTGTTAAATTCGATGGGCGCACTATTACAACTCCTGAAGAACTGATCGTGGCAATTAGATCTAAGAATGTGGGAGATAGGGTCGAAGTTGTATACATTCGATCTGGCAAAACCCTGACCACATCGCTCACCCTGACTGCAGGTAAGTGATGTTTGATTTTGGTTTTGGGGAGATGATTGGGCTAGTCGTACTTGCTCTGATCCTGGTGGGTCCTGAACGAATGCCACGAGTTGCATCTGATCTCGCGAAAATGATCAGAAAGGTGCGCACCATGACAAATACGGCGACCGCAGAAATTCGAGAAAACCTCGGCCCAGGGTTTGAAGACCTAAAGCCTGCAGATCTCAACCCTAAAACTTTTATCAAGCGCCACGTCACCTCCGTACTTAATGAGGAAGATAAGAAAGAACGGCAAAGCGTTAATAGTCAGCCAGCATTTAAACCTCAAATTGATCCAGATCTTCTATGACAATTATTGAAGCAATCAACGCTGCGCTAGCGACAGTTCAAGACCCAGAACTTCATCACGCACTCCCTGAACTTGGAATGGTTGAAAGCGTCAGCGAATCTTCAGGAGTTGTTGATCTCACAATCTTGCTGACAATTTCGGGTTGTCCGATGAAAGATCGTCTGACAAATGACATTACAGCTGCAGTCGGTGCGGTAGAAGGCGTAAAGGAAGTGCGCATCAACTTTGGTGTCATGACAGAAGAAGGACGCAACAAGGTAAAACTTTTAGTTAGAGGAGGGCGTGAAAAATTCATTCCCTTTGCCCAGCCTGAATCATTGACTCGAGTAATCGGAGTTGCATCTGGAAAAGGTGGAGTGGGTAAATCTTCCATTACAGCTAACCTTGCAGTGGCGGCAGCAAAGAAAGGTTTGCGCGTTGGAATTCTCGATGCTGATGTATACGGCCACTCAATTCCACGATTAATGGGGCTGGTTGGCGTGCGACCAACAGTTATCGATCAGATGTTTATTCCACCTGAAAGCTATGGCGTGAAGACTGTTTCCATGGAGATGTTTAAGCCAGAGCGAGCAGATGCCGTTGCTTATCGTGGGCCACTTCTTCATAAAGTTCTTGAGCAGCTTCTATCAGATGCTTACTGGGGTGATTTAGATCTTCTGCTTCTCGATCTTCCACCCGGAACCGGTGACTTAGCAATTTCACTCGGTCAACTCATTCCAACCTCTGAGATTTTAGTTGTCACTACGCCTCAAGTTGCTGCTGCAGAAGTGGCAGAACGCGCCGGGCGCATTGCGCATCAAATGCACCAAAGAGTTATCGGTGTCATTGAAAACATGTCGGCCTTTATCTGCCCTGCTTGCGGTGAATCAACTGCGCTCTTTGGCGAAGGCGGGGGAGAGGAAACTGCTGCCCGACTTTCAACTCTTGTCGGAGCCAACATTCCACTTCTTGGAAAAATTCCTTTTGCACCAGAGCTACGTACTGGTGGAGATTCAGGTGCTCCGATTGTTGATGCGCTAGCGGATAGCCCAACTGCACAAGCGATTATGGCGATTGCCGACAAATTAGTGATTCGAGATAAATCACTTCTTGGTGTCAGACTCGGAATCTCGTCGTAACTCTTCGATGATCTCTTCTGCGATATCTTCCAATTGATCTTTCAGGAAGTCGCGAGTTGCAACATCACCGAGTGCGATACGAAGACTCGCAAGCTCTCGCGTGAGATATTCAGTATCTGCCATGCTGCGATCATTGCGTGCACGGTCTTCGGCTAGCGCAATTCGATCTCGATCTGTCTGTCGGTTTTGAGCCAATAGAATCAAAGGCGCTGCATATGATGCCTGTAGAGAGAGAATCAGCGTTAAGAAGATAAAAGGAAATTCATCGAAACGAAGATTGGCTGGAGCTAGCGTGTTCCAGAGAACCCACGAGAGTACAAAGACAGTCATATAGACCAAGAAACGTGCAGTTCCTAGAAAGCGTGCAAATTTTTCCGATAAACGACCAAAAGCCTCAGCATCAATATTTGGACGCAACGTGCGTCGAGTTTCGCGGGGCGTATCCAGACCATTCTTACGAGCCATCTCTACGCCCTCCCTTCAACTTCGTGGGTAATGTTCTCTAAATCATTACGTGTGTGATCGCGATGATCAACGCGCCAATTATCTGGCAGCAAGTGGTCCAGAACGTCATCGACGGTCACTGCTCCCAATAGTCGCTCATTTCCATCGACAACTGGGACGCTGAGCAGGTTATAGCTGGCAAGATATGAAGAAACCTCGTTAAGAGATGCTTCAGGACTCAGGCCTTGCGTATCTGTATCAACGAGTGATCCAAGAAGTGTTGCTGGAGGCTCACGGAGCAAGCGCTGGTAATGAACCATTCCAATAAAACGTCCGGTTGGAGTTTCAAGAGGCTGACGTGTAACAAAGACTTGTGATGCCAGAGCTGGCGAAATTTCACTTTTGCGAACGACGGCGAGTGCATCTGCGACCGTGTAGTCAGCGCTCATGATCAACGGCTCGGTTGTCATCATTCCGCCAGCTGAATAATCCTCATACGTCATCAAACGAATGACATCTTCAGCATCTTCTGGCTCCATCAAGTCAATGAGCTCTTGTGCGCGCACTTCACCCACTTCGCGAAGCAAATCTGCGGCATCATCGGGATCCATTTCACCGAGAACATCTGCAGCACGTTCACCCTCAAGTTCACTTAAAAGGGCCACGCGTTCAGCTTCATCCATCTCTTCGAGAACATCTGCCAATCTCTCATCATCTAGTGCGCGAGCAACTTCAACACGGCGCTTAGGCGCTAAATCTTGGATCACTGCAGCTAAATCTGCGGCGCGTAAATTACTAATTGTTGAAAGCAAGTTAGAAGTTCCTTGGTCACTTTCAGCCAGTGCAAATCCTTGAACATCTTCCCAAGCGACAGTCGAGGTAGCACCCTTGCGGCGCAACCCTCGGCCTCGCTTCATGATGTGCACGCGCGTGATGAGCCAATCACCAGTGCGATTTTGTTCCATACCTAGATCTTCAACTATGACTGGTTCATTATCTTCAATCAAAGTGATGGAACGATCAAGTAAATCTCCGAGAGCAAGCAACTCTCCTGCACGAGATTCAAAGCGACGCATGTTTACTAAGCCCGTAATGACAACTGTTCCAGACTCGATTGAAGTAACTCGAGTGATTGGAACAAAGACGCGGCGTCTGAGCGGAACCTCAACGATTAAACCGAGAATTCGAGGCGGTTGATTGTTTGTGCGCAGGGTCGCAACAGCGTCTCTGACCTTACCAACTGGATCTCCATTGGGATCAAATACTGCAGTTCCAGCTAATCTGGCGAGAAACACTCGACTGGAGATGTTTGCGCTCATAGCCTAATTGTATCTGTCTCTCACACATCAGATACCGTTGCCCTATGTCCTCGATTGAAAACCACACTCAGATTCCTGAGCGTCCAGATCTCATTCGATTGGGTCTAGGAATAATCGGCATCGGCACTTCGGGTCCACTTATTGCAATGAGTGCAATGCCAATAGTTACGCTGATTTTTTGGAGAAATCTCGGTGGCGCTCTCTTCACGCTTCCATTTGCCTTACGTGACCTCATTACTAAAGATCGCCATCATCGTAGAGCTATCGGGCTCGCGGCTCTCTCAGGATTCATTCTTGCCCTGCACTTCATAGGCTTCTTTATTGCAATGCGTTGGACAACAGTTGCAGCGGGCACCGCTCTCGTAGCACTTCAACCAATTTTCGCCGCGTTATTTTTAAGAATGCTTGGCGGAAACATTCCTTCTCGAGCATGGCTCGGAATGGGAGTTTCATTTCTTGGAGTGTTGATGATTTCAGGAGTTGATCTCTCAATTTCTTGGCTAGCATTTAAAGGTGACGTCGCAGCAATAATCTCAGCAGCTCTTGCTGCCATTTACATGTTACTTGGATCAAAGGCGCAGAAAGAGATTGGCACTCATAGCTATACCTCGATCTGCTATTTCGTCTGCGCTTTGACAGCCCTACCTATTGCACTTGTCATGGGAGTGGAAGTAATCAACTTTGAAAAGAACCAATGGCTAATTTTGTTGGGCCTCATCGCTGGTGCTCAGATTTTGGGCCACTCAATGTTTAACGCAGCTCTCAAACGCGTTTCGCCTGCAATAGTTTCACTGATCGTTTTCTTTGAAGTCCCGGTTGCCGCACTTCTTGCCATTTGGTGGCTTGATCAGAGACCACCGATTGCACTTATTCCAGGAATTATTGTCATCCTCACAGGGTGCATACTTGTAGTACTAAGAACTCGGCCAAGTGAGGTGATGATCGACGAATGATTGATTTACATACTCACACAAACAATAGTGATGGCACCGATACTCCTCACGCACTTGTTAATAAAGCGCTCTCCGCCGGAATTACAGTTCTCGGAATTACCGATCACGACACCACATCGGGTTGGCAAGATGCAATTGCGGCACGTCGAGCAAATCTCACTCTTGTTCTTGGTGCCGAGATTTCATGTTTGACTGAAGATGACGTCGCAGTACACATGCTTGGGCTGCTCTTTGATGGCGAAAATGCCACCATGCAGACGATGCTTGAAGAGTCTCGTGATTCACGACTTCCACGGATGCGTCGGATGACCGAACTATTGACAGCAGATGGGATTGAAATCTCCCTTGAAGAAGTATTTGCCGCGATGCCCGACGGTGCCACGTTGGGGCGTCCCCACTTGGCAGATGCCCTTGTAGCTAAAGGTCACATCGCAAGCCGTGATGAAGCATTCGCAACTCTTCTTCATAATGGCTCGAAGTACTACGTAACGCATCTTGCTCCGACTCCCGAAGATGCAATTAAAGTGATTCGACAAGCTGGGGGAGTGGCAGTTATTGCTCACCCGTTTGCAACACGTCGTGGTCAGACACTTTCTGCAATGAGCTTTCCTTCACTTATTGCTGCGGGACTTAATGGAGTCGAAGTAGATCATCGCGATCACTCTCAGGACGAACGCGCACAGTTGCGAGAAATAGCACGTGATTTAGGACTCGTTGTGACAGGTGCAAGTGATTATCACGGAACAGGAAAGCTCAACTCAATAGGCGAAAACCATACTGATCCTGCAGAATGGGCTCGCCTTGAATCAATGGCAGATGCTCGAAGGGTCGTTACAGAATGAATCTGGCTGAAGTAAGTGCACTGACATTCGCCGTGCAATCTTTTGTCACTTTATTGGTGATTATGGATCCTCCAGGTGCGACCCCAATATTTTTAGCCCTCGTCTCTGATAAGTCTCCCAAAGAGCGAATCCGTTTGGCATGGCAGGCTGCTGCAGTCTCACTTGTAGTAATCACATCATTTGCTCTCTTTGGACAATTCGTTCTTGAGTACATGAATGTTTCCATGGAAGCTCTGCAGGCTGCAGGAGGACTACTTCTTCTCTATGTCTCACTGCAACTTCTTACGGGAAGAATTGATGAAATGGATGCTTCGACAAATAAAAATGTCGCACTTGTTCCGCTAGGAACTCCACTACTTGCTGGTCCCGGTGCAATCGTTGCGACCATGATCTTTGTTAAGCAAGTTGATTCAACGCCACTTGCTCTTGGCTTAATTGCTGCAATCGTTGCCGTTCACATAATCATCGCACTGGCCCTGATGGCATCAACCAAAATCCTGGCAGTGATCAAGGATGCCGGCGTCACTCTGGTAGCCAGAATTGCAGGTCTCTTGTTGGCCGCAATTGCTGTTCAAATGCTCGTCGATGCGATCAAGATTCTCTCTGCCTAAGACTTATGTCCTACGATCCACGCGGTATTTATGACCCTGAGAACATTGTCTGGAAGGTTCACAGCGACCCTTCCATGCTGGTCGGGGGAATTCGAGCTCTCTTTCAACAAGCACTTCACCCTGTTGCTATGGCAGGTGTTGCGACTCATTCAAACTTTCGTGAAGATGCCTGGGGAAGGCTACAAAGAACTGGCGATTACGTAACTACTCTCACCTTTGGCACTACAGAACAAGCGCTAGAACTTACCTCGCGCGTTCGCAGAGTCCACACAAAACTCGGCTTGGATAATCCACACGAGTTGCTCTGGGTTCATATGGCCATGGTCGATTCTTTTCTTGATGTCGCTTTCCGCTCTGGAGCTCCACTGAGCGCTGAAGATAAAGATGCTTACATCGCTCACATGGTTGAGTTTGCAGCACTCGTTGGAATCCCACGCAGCGATGTTCCAACAACGCTTGTCCAACTCAAGGAATATTTCACAACAATTGCGCCAGAACTTGCAGCAACAGATGATGCAAAACGGGCGGCAATTTTTCTTACCTTACCTCCACTTCCAACTCTCGTTCGCTTTGCTACTCCGGCTGCCCCGGCATGGGCGGCGCTGAGCGCACTCGCTGCTGCAAGTCTGCCTCGTTGGGCTCGTGATCTCTATGGATGGCCGACTCTTCCAGCACAAGAATTGGCGACTAATCTCTCACTTCTTGCTACCCGCACATCTCTCTCACTCATTCCTCCCACATTTATTGCACCTCCAATTTTCCATGAAGGTGTGCGACGTTGGCAGAATCAGTCGGTGAATATATGAGTCCAAAAATAGTTGCAGTTGCAAATACTGCAGGTGGAAGTGCGAAGACGACGCTAGCTCATGCCCTTGCCGCGGCAGCTGTTGAATATGGCAAGAAGACCTTGCTCATTGATTGCGATCCAAAAGCATCGCTTACTTTTCGAGTAGGTCGCGAAACAACGCGTCTGACTCTGGCAGATTTTCTCTCAGGTACGTCAATTCGAAGCGAAGATCTAGATTCACACGCAGAACGCTTTGACTTCATCGCCGCTGATTCTCGAGTCGGAAATGGCTTCACTGGGCAGGATCTCACCGCACTCATTGAGAAGTTGCCCAAGAGTTATGACCTGGTACTCATCGACACCCCAAGTGATATTAATTCCAGCTTGAAATCTTCCTTGGATGTGGCTGATCTAATTCTTGTTCCATATTCGAACACCCTGCATCATCTTCGTGGAGCCACACAGATTTCTAAATTATCTGGAGATACTCCACTCAAACTTCTCACCATCGGCGAGAGCTCCACACCAATAAAAGAGTTTTCTCAATGGGACCACTTAGATGGGTCGTGCAGTATCGCTAAAGAGATCGAGGCGGCTGCGCAAACAACGACGAGCGTTCTCACCCATGCCAAGAACTCGACGGTGGCTAGTCAATTAAGAGAGTGCGCCTACAGCGTGCTTGAAGTCCTTGGTTTGGATTAAGAAGAAAACTTCTTCGTACGCACACGTTCGCGCTTCTGGCGAACCGGTGCAGCGCTCTCACTCTTCTCGCTCTTTTCACTCTTGTCACGAGCCGGTGCAGCTTTGCGAGGTTTATCCATACGGCCTGTTGAACCAGCAGGAATTTTCATAATTTCAAAGAGATGTTCAGATGAAGAGTATGTCTCAACTGGCTCAGGCAATCCAAGCTTAAGCGCCATATCGATCATCTTCCATCGTGCGAGATCATCCCAATCAACAAAGGTGAGAGCAATTCCATCTGCTCCTGCACGAGCGGTACGACCAATACGGTGAACATACGTCTTCTCATCTTCTGGGCATTGATAGTTAATTACATGGGTAATCGCATCGATATCAATTCCACGCGCAGCTACATCGGTAGCAATAAGTACATCTGATTTGCCACCCTTAAATTCGTTGAGCGCTTTTTCACGAGCGGCTTGCCCCATATCTCCGTGCAGTGTTGCAGCACGGAAACCACGTTCAATTAAATCATCTGATGTTTTCTGGCAGGCTCTCTTGGTGCGACAGAAAACAATTGTTGGTCCACGACCCTCTGCCTGCAGAATACGGGCAAGCATTTCAATCTTATCCATGGCGTGTGCTCGAACAACATGTTGCTCAATACGCGAGACGACGTTGCCTTCATCTTGTGAATCTTGGGTACGGATGTGTACAGGCTGATTCATAAACTTACGAGCTAAGGCGATAATGTCGCCAGGCATTGTTGCTGAAAAGAGCATCGTCTGTGTGCGGTTGGGAGTACTTGCAAATATTTTCTCTACATCTGGGAGAAATCCGAGATCGAGCATCTCATCTGCCTCATCAAGTACAACTCGGGTGACGCTAGCTAATTTGACCTGTCCTTGGCGATAGAGATCAAGCAAGCGACCTGGAGTGCCAACAATAATTTCAACGCCCTTTTGTAGCGCTTCAATCTGCGGTTCAAAAGCGCGTCCACCATAGACCGCTAGAACTCTAATTTTTCTGCTCTGGGTAATCTCTTCAAGATCTTTTGTTACCTGTACGCAGAGTTCGCGAGTAGGAACAACTACAAGAACTTGTGGCGAATCTTGATATTCAAAACTCTTCCACTCTTCATCGGCTGGTGCGATCACTCGATCAACAAGAGGAATTCCAAATGCAAGCGTCTTACCGGTTCCAGTCTTGGCTTGTCCGATTACATCTCCATCTGCAAGTGCGATAGAGAGAACCTGCTCCTGGATGGGAAACGGTGCTGTGTAGCCATGTTCGTTGAGAGCGGCGATCGTCTCTTTACGAAGTGGGAGGTCTGCGAATGTCAGAGTCACTTACAACGCGCCAAAACCGACGCGACGTTCGGTCGGTTGGCCAATCTCTACATAACCAATGCGCGCAGCGGGCACGATAACTTCGTGGCCGCGGATATCGGTAAGGATCAGGGGAGTGTTATCTGCCAGAGCTTGAGCAACAGCCTTCTTAATATCGGCTGGACTCAATTCGCACTCAAAGGCTAGTTCACTTGAAATATCTGCAACGGCAATTCTGATGAGAGCTGCCTGAGCGCCCTCTGATTTCTTTGTACTCATGGGCTCATCCTAGATGCAAAGGTGTTCTACTGCTATTCGGTGCTATTCGGTACGCGGGAAGCCTGATATTCCTCGCCACATCAAGTTTTCTACAAGATCGACAGCTTGTTGACGGGTTAATTTGCTATCGCGATCAAGCCAATGGCGTGCAGTCACTTGTGCGTATCCAATCAAACCAACACCGAGCATCATGGCAACTTCCTTGGGTAATCCGGTGTCATTTGAAATCACACCACTTACCGCTGCAGCACAGTCGTAGGTCATGCGATTGAGACGCTCACGAACTTGTGGCTCAACGCTCATGTCACTTTCAAAGAGAAGTCGGAAGGCTTCTCCTTCATTTTCGATAAATGTAAAGTATGCAACAACTGTCGCGCGCACTCTTTGCGCATTATCAGGAGTCGATGAGATTGCTTTTTGAATTTCAAAGACGAGCGAATCAATGTGAAGATCAAGGACTGCAAGATAGAGATCTAGTTTGGAAGGAAAATGTTGGTAGAGAACAGGCTTACTGACGCCTGCTCGATCTGCGATTTCATCCATTGCAGCAGAGTGATAACCGGCCGCGGTAAAGACTTCAAGAGCAGCGCTGAGCAAGATTGCCCGACGCTCGTCACGAGGTAGACGCGCCTTATCGCCAATCGTTTGCTTCTCTGAAGTACTCATTGCCCTAATCGTAGACGCAAAGTGGCACGCTTTCATAGTCTGAGGCAGAATTGCCAATTATGAAGAGACCCCCACTCGTTTCACCTGGCCCAGCACTGACCGTTGACGAGGTGCGCAGATATAGCCGCCACTTGATTATTCCTGATGTTGCGATGGCAGGACAGCAACGCCTGATGAATGCCAAAGTTCTCTGCGTTGGTGCAGGCGGTTTAGGTTCACCCGCTCTGATGTATCTGGCGGCAGCAGGAGTCGGAACGATCGGAATTGTTGAATTTGATACCGTTGATGAATCTAATTTGCAACGTCAAATTATTCATGGTCAATCTGATATCGGTAAGAGCAAGGCACAATCGGCAAAAGAGAAAATTTTAGAGATCAACCCTTATGTCAATGTGATTACACATGAGCTCCGTCTTGATGTAGATAACGTGATGGATATCTTTGCTCAATACGACATCATCGTTGACGGTACCGATAATTTTGCAACGCGCTATCTCGTCAATGATGCGTGCGTACTTCTTAAGAAACCTTATGTATGGGGTTCGATTTATCGCTTTGATGGTCAGGCAAGTGTTTTCTGGGCCGAATACGGTCCGTGCTACCGATGTCTATATCCAGAGCCACCACCACCAGGAATGGTTCCATCATGTGCCGAAGGTGGAGTACTTGGAGTTCTCTGTGCAACCATCGGTTCAATCCAAACTACAGAGGCGATTAAGGTGATCACAGGTGTGGGTGAGCCGCTTATTGGTGAGCTCATGATCTACGACGCTCTTGAAATGGAATTCAGGAAGGTAAAGATTCGTAAAGACCCGAACTGTCCGCTCTGTTCGGATAAGGCAACCCAGAAGGCGCTGCTTCCAGATTATGAGGCGTTCTGTGGAGTTCTCTCTTCACAAGCACAAGATGCGGTAACTGATTCGACTATCTCTGTAACAACGCTAAAAGAGAAGATCGATCAGGGAGCTGACTTCTATCTCATCGATGTGCGCGAACCAAGTGAATTCGAGATTGTGCGAATCCCAGGCTCACATTTAATTCCAAAGCAAGGCTTTATCGATGGAACTGCACTTGCAGGACTTCCACAAGATAAGCCAATCATTCTTCATTGCAAGAGTGGTGTTCGTTCAGCAGAGTGTTTAGCAATCATCAAGAGTGCAGGCTTTAAAGATGCGACACATGTTTCAGGTGGTGTTATTGCTTGGGCTAAGCAAATAGATACCACTCTGCCGGTTTATTGATGCAAAAGACTTTTCAAGGAGCACGCATCCTGTTAGTTCACGCTCATCCTGATGATGAGACGATTAATAACGGTGCGACGATGGCAAAGTATGCCGCTCTTGGTGCACAAGTCACTCTTGTCACTTGTACAAGAGGCGAAGAGGGAGAAGTTCTTGTTCCCGAGCTTGCACACATCGCGGCTTCAGATAGAGACGAACTAGGCACACATCGCGAAGTTGAATTAGCGGATGCGATGAAAGCTCTCGGGGTAACTGATTTTCGCTTCTTAGGTGCACCAGATATTTCTTATCGTGACAGCGGAATGATGGATACGCCACCCAATAATCGTCCCGATGTTTTCTGGCAGGCAGATCTACAGCAAGCAAGTCGATATCTCGTAGAAATCATTGATGAGATAAAGCCACATGTGCTCATCACCTACGATGAAATTGGTGGATACGGCCACCCTGATCACATTCAAGCTCATCGCGTTGCCATGGAAGCATCGAAGAAATCTCAGTGGCAGATCCCAAAAATTTACTGGAACACAATGCCTAAATCCGTCATTGCAGATGGAATTGAAAAAATGAAGGCGTTGGGTTCTGATTTCTTCGGAGCAGAGAGTGCTGACGATCTACCCTTTGCAAAAGATGATGAATCTGTCACAACTCTTATTGATGGCAACGAATACGTTCAAGCCAAGATGGATGCAATGGCGGCTCACAAGACTCAAATTGCATTAGATGGTCCCTTCTTCGCACTCTCGAACAACATCGGATTACAAGTCTGGGGAAATGAGTATTACACCCTCGTTCATGGTCAAGCACACGAACCATTTGATAACGATGGGCGTGAAACAGATTTGCTCGCAGGAATAGATTTCTAAGTGAAATATCTGTTGAGCTTTATTGCCGGCGGGCTCACCGCTGCTGCTGGTGTCTTTCTCCATCTCTCATATCCACCTGCCGGGCTCATTCTTGCTTTGGCAGGATCTGCTGCAACTTTCTGGTCGATTGGAAGACATTACGGAAAACGTCGCTACAAAGTTGCTGCACTACTTGGATGGCTCATTGTTATCAATGATGCAACGACTTTTGGAGATGGCGGAGAGCTTTTGGTTCAAGGAGATAGAGCTGGAATGACGTTCCTGGCAAGCGCACTTACGATTGTTATAGTTTCAATATTTCTTCCCGCGAAGGATTAACTCCAGCTCTGTCCACCCGGGCCATCCACAATCTCTAGCCCACTCTCTTCAAGAAGAGTGCGCAAGCGATCACTTTCAGAAAAGTTCTTATCCGCTCGCGCAGCTTCTCGTTGAACTAAGAGTTGGCTCTGCAGCTCTGTGAGCTCTCGCTTTTCTGGCATTCGCGAAAGATCGAGTCCAAGAATTCGATCAGCAAATCGGAATATTGCTGCTTTATCCGCCAAAGTAAGGGTGGCGTTCTTTTCAACTGCACGCAATCTTTGTAGTGCTCTTGGTGTATCAAGATCTGCAAAGACTGCTTCAAGAAAGTCCTGATCAGTAATGGTTTCACCATGAGGCTGACCAGATTGCACGAGCATGCGCCACCTCCGCAGCGTGACATGAGCGGCTTCAAGGGATGCCCACGTTAAATCCATCTGTGATCGATATCGATTTTCAAGGAATGCAAGACGAGCAGCTAGCGGGTCGAGTCCACGATCGATGATGTCTTGTAATAAAAGAACATTTCCGGCGCTCTTGGACATCTTCCGTCCTTCAAAAAGTAAGTGCTCCCCGTGAATCCAATGTGTGACAGTTTCACTTCCGGTCAGTGCATTAGATTGCGCGCGTTCATTTTCGTGATGCGGAAAGCGCAGATCTATTCCTCCAACATGGAGATCTATCTGCTGACCTAAATACTCAAGTGACATTGCGCTGCACTCAATGTGCCAGCCTGGATATCCATCGCCCCAAGGAGTTGGCCAGATCATTTCTGTGCGATCTCTAGCTAGTTTCCAGAGCGCCCAATCTGCATGGAAGCGTTTGGCCCCATCTTCTGAATATTCATAACGATGTCCTGGCTTTAAGGAATCTAGACGGTTTCCGCTGATAGCGCCATAACTTGGAAATGATTGAGCATCAAAGTAGACATTGCCATCAGTGGCGACATAGGCGAAACCATCTGCAACGAGCTTTTCGATGGCAGTAATCATTAACGAGATATTCTCACTTGCGCGAGGATACGAATCTGCAGGTTGGATATTGAGCCTTTGCAGATCTAGGTGAAATCGCTCTTCGTATTTTCGCGCAATGCTAAAAGGATCAAGGGCCTCGCTCTTTGACTGCGCGAGGATTTTATCTTCCAGATCATTTGCCATATGGCCAACATCGGTGATGTTTTGAATGAGAGTAATTTTCAAACCTGACAGCGCTGCGGCTCTACTGATGAGGTCAGAGAGCAAAAATGTGCGCAGATTACCCACGTGGGCATCGCGGTACACAGTAGGCCCGCAGCAGTAAACCTGAAGCGCTCCATCGCGACCAACAATAGGTAGAACTTCTCGTGCACGAGTTTCATAGAGCTTTAGCATGCGCATTCAGCCCTGTTCTCACGTTCGATAAAACTATATGTGTGATGAACTCGAAATCCCATTTTTTTGTAGAGTGCTTCTGCGCCGACATTTGAGAGGTCAACCTGGAGACACATTTTCGCTACTTCGTGAGCCTGTGAATGTTCCAAGCATGCCTTCATCAGCAACTCTGCAAGACCTTGGCGACGATGAGATTCGGAGACAATCAGCCTTGTGACAATTGCCCAGTCGTCTGAGATTGCCAATCGCGCGGTTGCAAGAGTGGTGCCATCACTACATATCGAGATGTAACGTGCCGGATAAGAATTCATAATTGTCTCAAGAATCTCATCACTGTGTAGGGCTAGAAATTCAGGTGTCGGTGCATCTTCATTGAGCAGAGTGAGATTCTTCTTCATTAAAGTGTCGGAAATATCTGATGAGTCACCAATGTCGCAGATCATAAATGCTGCTCCAACTTTCTCCTTCCACCCTTTGTTGATTAAGTACTCCGCAAATTCCTGATACATCGGCGTGATGAGATGAAAGACTGCAGGCAATTGTGAAGCTGAATAAATCTTCTCTACCTGCTCAATTGCATCATCTATTTTGAATCCAGATTCACCAAATGGTGGGGGACCCGCAACAAATACAGAGTTGGCCCTGTATGTAACGCCATCTGAAATTCGAATGCTCCACTGGCCCATCTCTTTAATCTCTCGAGGGGGCCATGTACGAGTCGAGAGTGCTTCAAGTTCTGCAATGCGAAGGGAGAGAGGTGCACCGCTGCCGGCTCTTGGTGTCAATTCTTTAATGGGATGAACAATTGCGATCTGCTGCGGATCGAACTCTACGATCTCGCCAGAACGCTTTCTGATTGTGGTTGCCGATTCGAGAATCCCAACGAGATCGCGATAGCCACCTTCTGGATCATGCAGGCGCAAGGTCAATCGCTGCCCGATCAGTCCTGGGTCAAGGTCTGCAGATCCTGCTCTCATAGGCTCACATTAACCGTGCAGTACGCATGGTGCATGGTTAGAATTACCCTCGAGTTACAGATTGCCCATTCTTTACCCTTCGGAGGTTGCTCGTGACATATGTGATTGCCCAGCCATGTATCGATGTGAAAGATAAGTCCTGCATCGAAGAATGCCCAGTGGATTGCATTTATGAAGGCAACCGCATGCTCTACATCCAACCCGATGAGTGTGTTGATTGCGGTGCCTGTGAGCCAGTCTGCCCAGTCGAGGCGATCTATTACGAGGACGATGTTCCTGGTGAATGGAAAGAGTATCCAAAAGTTAACACCGAGTTTTTCATAGAACTTGGCTCCCCAGGTGGAGCTGCAAAGGTCGGTCTTACAGATCATGACCATGCAGATGTGCTCGCCGTTGAGAAAAAAACTTCCTGATTTTCCCTGGGATGCACTTGCTCCGTACGGAGTAAAAGCGCGAGCGCACCCAGGAGGGATCATCGATCTCTCGCAAGGAACACCTGTAGATCCAACGCCTGAGTTTATTCAAAAAGTGTTGGCAGAAAGTGCGAACTCTCCAAGTTATCCAACCACTGCAGGCACGCCTGAGCTGCAGCAAGCAATTCGCACATGGGCTATTGGTCACCTCGGCATTACCGGTGACTTTGATGTTCTGCCGGTGATTGGATCAAAAGAATTAGTTGCATGGCTTCCAACATTTTTGCAATCACAAACTGTGCTTTATCCAAAGATTGCTTACCCAACATATCTGGTAGGTGCGATGCTGGCGCAATCAAATGAGATTGCAGTAGATATTGATGCTACACAGTGGCCGCAAGCAGATTTAGCATGGGTTAACTCGCCTGCCAATCCCACAGGTCGAGTACATTCAGAAGACGAGCTACGCGCAGTAATCCAATGGTCGCGCAGAAATAGCGCAGTTGTTATCTCAGATGAGTGTTACTTGGAATTTGGCGACGGCGTTACTCCCACATCGATATTTGCGTACAGCGATGGTAATAATTCAAATCTACTTGCTGTCCATTCGCTATCAAAACGTTCCTCGTTAGCAGGCTATCGAGCCGCATTCATGGTTGGAGATTCCGCACTCATCGCACAAATCCGTGAAATCAGAAAACATGCAGGCATGATGGTTGCCCTCCCTGTTCAAAAGGCCATGACTGCAGCCCTTGGCGATGATGAACATGTTGCAACCGCTCGCGCGCGTTATAACTCTCGTCGCGCCACACTTAAGCCAGCTTTAGAGGCGGCGGGTTTTCGAGTAGAAGAAAGTGCAGCAGGTCTCTACATCTGGTGCACACGCAACGAAGATGCATGGAAGTCTATTGAATGGCTTGCTGAGATCGGAATTTTGGCTACCCCAGGTACTTTTTACGGTCCTGATGGTGGCAAATATATTCGCGTTGCTATGACTGCCACAGATAGCGCAATCAACGATGCAGCTGCACGCATAATGGCTGCGATAGGCGCGTAAAGCAGTGACAGTAGGGATTTTGCTTGTTGGGGGTCGGGGTACTCGCTTAGCTCCCATTACTTCAGAAATTCCTAAACCCATGCTTCCAGTTGCCTGCATGCCCGTGACAGAGCACCAAATTCTTGCAGCACAACGTGCAGGGATTACTACGCTGGTTCTGGCAACTTCATATCTTTCAGAAGTTTTCACTCCGTACTTTGGAGATGGAAGCAAATGGGGAATTGATCTTCGCTACGCCGTAGAGAAAGAGCCTCTCGGAACTGGAGGAGCGATTGCTCATGCTGCGGCGCATCTAGATAAAGGCGCACCCGATGAAGCAGTCGTAATTTTTAATGGTGATGTTCTGAGCAAACACAATCTCGCTGCCCAAATTGAGTTTCACAAGCAGGCCGATGCAGATGTCACTCTTCACTTAATTCAGGTTGAAGATGCTCGCGCATTTGGTTCTGTTCCAACTGCAGCAGATGGCCGCGTAGAAGCATTTCTTGAGAAAATGGAAAATCCTGTAACCAATTGGATCAATGCAGGATGTTATGTATTTAACCGTGAAGTTATTGATTCAATCCCGCGCGATACGGTCGTCTCTGTGGAGCGCGAAACCTTCCCCGAGTTAATTGTTGAAAATCGTAGAGTTTTTGGCTACAAGGAAGCTGCATATTGGCTCGATATCGGAAACCCCGGCGCACTCTTTAAAGGATCTCGAGATTTTGTTGCAGGCGCCTTTCTGGTTTCACCCTCTGCTCATGTTGACTCCACCGCAGTACTTACTGGTGGAACCTCAATCGGAGCTGGGGCAGTGATTGGGGCCGGAGCCGTCCTTGAAAACTGCATCGTCTGCCCTGGTGCGATTGTGAAACCAGGTGCCCACCTGAGTCGAACATTTCTGGCAGCAGCTGCCCTTGTCGAAGAAGATGCAACCTATGAGGATAGATATATCTCTGCGAACGAGAATCTTCCAATAAATTTTTAGCGCGCCAATTTGTCGATTTTTTGGGGAATTGACGCTCAAATCGATGCGATTGTGACCATTTTCTAACCCTGAAGGTGCACTTGGGGAGTTGACAGGAAGGGATTACACGCGTGTAATTCACCTATAGCGCGCCCGAAATCCATTCTCGGAACGGGCCCTAATGACTTGAGGAGATTAGCAAATGCCAATCCGCCCAGAAGGATCATCTACTGGCAAGCCATCAGCCCCCACTGCTGGACCAACTATCCAATTAGCAAATGGCGAGAACATTGAACTCTCGTGGCAAGAGCGCGCACTCTGTGCCCAGACTGACCCAGAAGCTTTCTTTCCAGAAAAGGGTGGCTCTACTCGCGAAGCAAAGCGAGTCTGTCTCTCATGTGATGTGCGCCAAGAATGTCTTGAGTACGCACTTGCCCATGACGAGCGTTTTGGAATTTGGGGCGGACTCTCCGAACGCGAGCGTCGCCGTTTGAAGCGTCGACCAGCGTAAGCAATGTCTTCTCATCGCGTCAGCGCGATTCTCGTTGTCCATGATGGAGCAACGTGGTTGCCTGAGGTTGTTGCATCGTTAGCATCACAGACGCGGGCATTCGATCACATCGTTGCTGTCGATACTGGTTCAGTAGATGCATCAGCAAAATTACTTAAAGGCGCTCGCATTCCGATACTCACCATGTCGCGCGATACGGGATTCGGTGCTGCCATTGCATCTGCGGTTGAAAAACTGCCACCGACAATTGAAGACGAGTGGCTATGGATTCTCCATGACGATTGTGCGCCAGCACCAGGTGCTCTCGAAGCGTTACTTGCAGCAGTAGATCTTCGCCCACATGTAGTTATGGCCGGTCCAAAATTACTTGGGTGGCACGATCGCACGCATCTGCTTGAAATCGGAGTTAGCATCGCAACAAACGGTGCACGTTGGACAGGACTTGAAGATTCAGAATATGACCAAGGTCAACACGATGGAAATGCAGATGTATTGGCGGTAAGCACAGCCGGCGCGCTTATTCGTAGAAATGTTTTTGAAGAACTCGGTGGTTTTGATCAGAACCTAGAACTTTTCCGTGATGACGTTGATTTTGGCTGGCGAGTTCACGCTGCCGGCCACGGAGTAATCGTTGTAACAGACGCTATTGCTTATCACGCACAAGCTTCTGCAACAGAGCGACGTGCAGTCGATGTAAAGGGTGCTTTCCTGCATCGCCCACTTTTATTGGATCGTCAAAATGCAGCCTATGTTCTACTAGCTAACGCCACTTGGTGGTTGCTCCCACTTCTCGCTTTACAACTTCTTGGTTCAGCTGTCGTGCGAGCGGTGGGCTACCTCTTTGCAAAGCTTCCCGGATATGCAGCAGATGAGATTCTCGCAATTGGTAATCTTTTGGTGAAACCGGGGGAACTGCTCAAAGCACGAAAAGTTCGAAAATCAACACGACTTGTATCTTCGCAAGTTGTATCCCAGTTCATTCCATCCAGAGGGCGTCAGCTTCGCTTAGCTCTTGATCGTGGCGCTACAGCAATCAGAGATTTCATTCTTAAACCCACGGAAGAGTCTCTTCTTGATGAATCACTCTTAGATCTTCCTACTGAGAAAGAGCTAGAGGAAGAAGATTTACTCACTCCCGTTGTTTCCAGAAAGTGGAGTTCAATTTTTCGTAAGCCATTTGTCATCATCTTTATCTTTCTCTTTTTCCTCACTCTCATCTGGTCCCGAAATCGAATCGGAGCTGTCTCAGGTGGAACATTGGCGCCTTCACTATCAGGGGCGCGAGATTTATGGGATTTCTACTTTGCTCCTTGGCATGAAGTCGGTTTAGGAAGTAAGAGCGCTTCTCCATTGTGGATGCCAATTATTGCTATCGCTTCGATCCTGACCTTAGGAAATGTCTCACTCTTTATCTCACTCTTTTTCATTGCAGCACCGCTCTTGCTCTTCGCATCAAGCCACCACCTCGTTAAGAAAGTAAGCGAGAATCGCTTTATCACGGCCTCAGCAGCCCTTCTTTACGCGATCTCTCCAATAAGTATCTCTGCCATTAACTCCGGGCGCTTCGGAGTACTGATGATCATGATTCTTGCGCCATTTCTTGTGGACGTCGCCATGCAATGGAGAAAAGTTGGCGAATTTTCGATTCGAAAAATGTCAGCGCTTTCACTCTTACTAGCTCTCATGTTCGCCTTTGCTCCTCCATTTTTCATCGCACTCCTCATTCTTTCCTTGGCAGCAATCACACATGATGTGATTGAGGGGCGAAGCGATACAAATAAATCACGGCTTTATTCGCTCCTAATGCGCAGAGGACTTCTTTTATTTGCTCCACTTGCGCTCACGATTCCATGGAGCCTAGAGATCCTTAGCTCTCCACGGCGATTCTTTATTGATATCGGCATGCTCTCAGCTGGGGGCGGGGCAAACCTTGCCTTTACGGCTAACCCAGGCGGAGCAGGATCACTGCCATGGTGGCTCATTAGCCCAGTCATTTTAATTCTTGGTATTGGCCTGTTCTCCATAGAGCGTGCGCGCACAGTTTCACTGATTGGTGGCTCATTTCTCTGTCTAGCCACAATCACATCAACTTTTACCATCACGGGTAAAGGTACTACGACTCCAAACTACATTTACGCCGGTGTATTCATTGCACTTGCAACCCTTGCTGCTCTGTATGCCTCTGTGGCAATTCTCGACAAAGTGCGCGAACGACTTATTGCAACGCATGTAAATTTTCGTCACTTTGCAGTCTCTGCTCTAGTTATTGTCTCTACTGTCTACGCAGTCACTGCTTCTGGCTGGATCGCAACACAAGGTCCGAAAGCGCCGCTGCAATCTGCGCAAGGTGAAGTACTGCCGCCTTATCTGGCAATCGAGACCCAATCAAAAACTCTCGTTCTTCGTGAACGCCTTGTCGGAACGACGCCTTCGTTGAATTACTACATCGCACGTGGCAGTGATGTTTTGCTTGGAGATGCCGACGTTGCACCGGCTGAAGTTTCTGAGATCGTGGAAGCGGTTACTGCTCTTGCAGATGGAAGTGGCGTGACGAGCAGTAAGACTTTTGCCGGATATGGCATTACCTACATTTTTCTCAAAGCTCCATTCCAGGGCACACTGGTTCAGACCATTGATGGTCTTGGGGGATTTACACGCGCATCTTCAACACCTGCTGGGATTGTGTGGAAAGTTTCTGGTGCAACAGGAAATCTCATTCTTACTGATCCGAGCGGAAAGTCATCACTAGTCGCGCCAACATCTGTGCCAGATGAATACATGGTGAGCGCTCCAGGTGTTGTAACACTTACTGAAAATTACAGTCGCTCTTGGCATCTGGTGCAAAATGGAGAACGTCTCACACGTATCAAGAGTGAACTCTCACTTCCACAATTCGCTGTTGAGGAAGCCGGTCCGGTGCTCTTGATTTATGACGGATCTGTTAGGCGTGGATGGATCTCACTTCATTTCATTTTCCTTCTCACCTTTGCTCTCTTTGCTGCGCCTAGCGGTCGCCGCAAGCGAGAGATTTCTGAGAGAGAGCTAGCATGAGATTTAAACGCCCTTTAATCATCATCGCCGCAGTAGCTGCCACTCTTACCTTCAGCAATCTCACACCAGTTGTTGTGACGCAGAGTGACTTCTCCGAGAATTATCCGCCCGTGGTTTGTCCTGCAACACCGACAGGAGAAAGTAGTGCGATTTCAGTTCCTTCAACACAAACGGGCTCAAGAGTTTTAGGTAAGAAAACAGTTCTTTTCAAACCAACTCGTACTTTGCGTTTGATGCAGGGTTCTAGCCCGACAATTCTAGATACGAAGAACATGACAGCCCCTGTCTGGCAAATTAAGAGAGGGGTCTGGGCTGGTGCAACGATTTGCTCGGCTCCATCTGTTTCTCAATGGTTTGTGGGCGGAGCTGCTGATGTAACAAGTAAAGGCAAATTGATTTTGATCAATAGTGGATTGAGCGACGCCATAATTGATGTAGAAATTTGGAGTGAAACAGGAGTCCGACCACCGAAGGTAGTCACACTCAAAGCCAACTCATCTGTGGTGCAGACTCTTGATTCTCTCGATCCCGGTGCTAAGCGAATAGCTTTACATATCGCGCCGCGATCAGGGCGAGTAAATGCATTTCTAGTAGATGAGCGCGGTCGTGGGTTGAAGTCTCTCGGTGGAGACATGGTTAATTCCTCACCAGATCCAAGCAAGGTAAATGTGATTCCTGCGATTCCTCATATAATGCGATCTGGCAAGGCGCTGGGCCATACCTTGCGCGTCATAGCACCCGGTGATGTAGATGCACGTATCTCCGTTGAACTCGTCTCAACAAAAGGTTCATTCATTCCTGTGGGATTTGATGATCGGGTGATTAAAGCAGGCATCGTGACTGAGATTCCTTTGAATCCTCAACTTGTTCCGAGCACTTTCTCTCTTAGAATTTCATCTGATCGTCCAATTGTTTCTTCGGTGTATTCATCGACCTATGCCGAGTCCAAATCTGACTTTGTATGGAGTACATCGACTGCAGAGATGACGGAGTACTCATTGGCAGTAAGTGGGCTTGCCCCGACACTGGTCTTTTCGGGGGATGCAATCTCAATCTCGCTCTCGATTCTCTTCACGGGTAAGAAAGAGAAGAAATTCACAGTCACTGGTGAGGGAATTACGACCTTTAAAGTGCCTAACAATGCTCGGACCATAAAGTTTGAACAGGTTAGCGAAAAGACTTTTGGTGCAGCGCTGATATCAACACAGAGCGGGTATGGCTATCTTCCTCTCAACCCTGGAAGTGAAATCTCCCGTGTTCTACTTCCTAGTGCAAATATCCGTGTCTTAAATCCATAGCATTACTCATTCCCACTAATCTTCTATCTATGGCTTCAGTGGTACGAACTGGTAGAGGGTGCTCGCGGGCGACTTGTCGCGCGATGGCGACGATGACTCTTACCTACATCTACGCAGATTCAACTGCCGTACTCGGCCCCTTGGCAACCTTTGCAGAGCCGCACGCATATGACTTATGTGAGTTTCATGCCCGCAAGTTAACCGTTCCTAATGGTTGGTCGGTCATCAAAGAAGAGATTTCACAATCTGGGTCTGGGCCAACAGATGATGATCTGATGGCGATTGCAGATGCTGTCCGTGAAGCTGCGGCAACTATTCCGCCCAATAGTGATGATGCCTCCACGCAAGAACAGAGCGCACATCACATAGGCGTTCGTCGCGGACATCTTCGCGCTGTTCCAAATTAAGGACCAAAAAAGATGTCTATATTTAAAGCTTACGATGTTCGAGGCCTGGTTGATACCGAGATCACTGCAGACTTTTGCTTTGCAACCGGTGTAGCTTTCGCTCGTTTTCTTCAACTAGAACGCGAGCCTGGCACTGTTGTTATCGGCGAGGATATGCGTCCTTCTTCTCCAGTTTTTGCCGATGCATTCTCTGCCGGAATTACGTCACAAGGACTAGATGTCATCCGCATTGGCCTAGCTTCTACAGACATGCTGTATTTTGCGGCCGGAAAGTTAAATATGCCAGGGGCTATGTTTACTGCAAGTCACAATCCAGCCGAATATAACGGCATAAAAATGTGTCTGAGCGGTGCACGACCAATTGGAAAAGAATCAGGTTTACTCACAATTGAAAAATTCGTTGAGCAAGGTTCACCTATTGAACTTCGAAGCGTGGGTGTAGAACGTTCACAAGAAATGCTTCAGGAATACGTTGAGCACCTATTGGCACTTGTCGATTTGAGTTCGATGCGATCACTCAAAGTTGTCATCGACGCTGGAAACGGAATGGCTGGGTACACCGCGCCTGCAGTATTCAAGGGCCTCAACGCCGAGGTTATTGAAATGTATTACGAATTGGATGGAACCTTTCCGAATCATGAAGCTAATCCAATTGACCCAAAGAATTTGAAGGATTTATCAAAGGCTGTAAAGAAGCATAAAGCGGATATCGGATTGGCATTTGACGGAGATGCAGATCGATGCTTTTTGGTAGATGAGAACGGTGACTTGGTTAACCCTTCTGCTTTGACCGCACTCATTGCAGACCGCGCCCTGGCAAGTGATCCGGGATCGACAATTATTTATAATTTGATTTCGTCTCGAAGCGTCAAAGAAGTAGTTGAAGAAAATGGTGGAACAGCGGTTCGATCTCGGGTTGGGCACTCCTACATAAAGAAAATGATGGCCGATACTGGTGCGATATTCGGCGGCGAGCACTCCGGCCACTTCTACTTTAGAGATTTTTGGCGAGCAGATTCAGGAATGTTGGCCGCCCTTCATGCACTAGCAGCGCTTTCTGAATCTAAAGGAACGTTAAGCCAACTTCTTCTTTCTTATAATCGTTACTCATCGAGTGGAGAAATCAACTCTGTCGTAAGTGATGCGAATGCAGTGATGTCATCGATTGAGTCACATTATTTAGCTATGAATTTAGCTACAGGAGGAATAACTACAGACCACTTAGATGGCCTTACAGTCGAAAGCAGTGATTGGTGGTTTAACGTCCGTGCCTCAAACACTGAACCTCTACTCAGACTCAACGTTGAGGCCAACACGGAAGCACTCATGAAGAAAGTTTCTACGCAGGTCCTAGCCCTCATAGGTGGCAAGTAGCCTCTTTACCCAGTAATCTTGGCCTACAGCAACCTAGCAAGTAGAGCCCTACGCCTTAGGTAAGCAATTAATCACCTACCGTGTAGAGGAGAAGAGTTATGACAACCACACAAACAACACCAAAGCATGACATCGCAGATGCATCCCTAGCTGCCGAAGGCCGCAAGCGCATTGAGTGGGCTGAGCGCAACATGCCAGTTCTTGCTCAAATTAGAGAGCGTTTCGAGAAGTCACAACCATTTGCAGGAGTACGTATTTCTGCGTGTATGCATGTGACCACTGAGACTGCAAACTTGATGCGCGTTCTTAAGGCTGGCGGAGCAGAGATTGCACTTTGTGCATCAAACCCACTGTCAACACAAGATGACACAGCTGCAGCCCTTGTTCACGAATATGGAATCTCTGTATTTGCTCGCAATGCTGTTGATCGTGATGGCTATTACTCACACATCAACGCCGCGCTAGATATCGAACCACATCAAGTCTTTGATGATGGTTGCGATCTTGTTAACACACTTCACACCACACGTCGCGAACTTCTTCCAACCATCACTGGTGGATGCGAAGAGACCACAACTGGTGTGATCCGTCTCAATCAGATGGCCAAAGATGGAGCTCTAACTTTCCCAATGATCGCTGTCAATGACACTGATACAAAGCACATGTTCGATAACCGTTATGGCACGGGACAATCAACACTTGATGCTGTCTTCCGCGCAACAAACTTCTTGCTTGCTGGACGCATCGTCGTTGTCGCAGGCTTCGGCTACTGCGGCAAAGGTGTTGCAGAGCGTGCAAAGGGTATGGGCGCTGACGTTGTCGTCACCGAAATTGATCCAACAAAGGCACTCGATGCGATGATGCAAGGCTTCCGCGTCATGCCAATGCTAGATGCAGCAAAGGTAGGCGATGTCTTTATTACAGTCACAGGTAACCGTGACGTATTGCGCGATGAGCACTTTGCAGTCATGAAGGATGGCGCGATTATGGCTAACTCCGGTCACTTCGATATCGAAATCGATGTAGCTTGGCTTGAGCAGAATTCAAAGAAGAAGAACGCAAAGATGCGCCATCAAACTGATGAATATGTACTTGAAGATGGCCGACGCCTACTACTTCTTGCTGAAGGTCGCCTAGTAAATCTTGGTGCAGCAGAAGGTCATCCAGCTTCAGTAATGGATATGTCATTTTCTGATCAGGCACTTACAGCCGAATACCTCGTTAAGGAAGCAAAGAACCTTAAGGCAGGCGTTCACATGGTTCCGGAATATATCGATAAGGAAGTTGCATCACTCAAGTTGATTTCAATGGGTGGGCGCATCGATGTATTAACACCAGCTCAAGATATGTATTTGAACTCTTGGGAGCACGGTAGCTAATGACCTTAGTGATGGTCGTCGATGACGACCAGGATCTTGCGGAGATGCTCGGCATCGTTTTAACAGGTGCCGGCATCGACGTAGATCTAGTCAGTCGTGGAGACGAGGTCATGGATGTTTTTCGAAATAATCCACCAGATCTCGTTCTCCTCGATGTGATGTTGCCAGGTCTTGATGGAGTTGAAGTGTGTAAGTTGATTCGGGCCGAATCTATGGTGCCGATTGTGATGTTAAGCGCCAAGGGCGATACCCAAGATATTGTTGCCGGACTTGAAGCTGGCGCAGATGATTACATGGTTAAACCGTTCAAACATCCTTCTGAACTGATTGCTCGCATTCGTACTCGGCTACGTCGTACAAATTCAGATGTAAAGGGATCTCTGACGATCGGAGATTTAGCAATCGATGTCACGGCACATGAAGTACGACGCGGAACCAAACTCATTGCACTTACTCGCCTCGAATTTGATCTTCTTGTGGCACTAGCAAAAGAACCAGGTCGCGTCTTTACCCGTGATTCCCTTTTGAGTGAAGTGTGGGGGTATCGCCACTCAACCGATACTCGCTTAGTAAACGTTCATGTGCAGCGCCTTCGCTCTAAGGTTGAGCACGATCCAGAGCACCCAACAATCGTGATGACGGTACGAGGAGTGGGATATAAAGCTGGAGTTGTAGGCGCATCGTAATGAGGTCACAACGTTCGCCTCTCGCACAATCTCTAGCAGCCAAAGTCATTCTCTCAACAGTGCTCTTATCTTTAGGTGTCGTTTGGTTAACTGGATCTGCTCTCTATTCTCAGTTGTCTGATGGAATTAAGGCTGTAAACCTCGAATCCTCTTTGGCTGATGCGCGTTCTGTCTTCTATAACGCCCGATATCAGTTCCTGCTTGTTGAGGGAGCTTCTCAGCCTGAGATACAAGCGCAGGTCACAGATGTGATCACTTCGTCAACATCAATTGGTACAACCGAAGGCGCAAGAGAGATAATTTTGCTCAAGATATTTGGCAAGGGTGATACTTCCAAGAATGGTCAACAGGCAAACTACAGTCGTGCATCAAACAGTCTTTTGGCCACAACAATCCCGGAAAATCTGCGAAGCAAAATGTCAAAGGATTTTGATTTATCGTATCAATTTGCCCCTCTGACTTATCGAACAGGTGAGACGATTGACGCTCTCTATGTAGGTCAGCGTGTATCGATACCTGATTCAGGCCGCTATGAAATGTATCTAGTTTTTACTCTGGCAAACCAGGGGGCAACTCTTGATCTCATTCAAAACTCTCTCCTTCTCACCGGTATTGTTCTTCTTCTCCTTATTGCTCTCATCACGTGGCTCGTTGTACGGCAGGTTGTTAAGCCCGTTCGAGATGCTGCGCGAGTAGCCAGTCTCTTTACTCAAGGTGATTTCACACAGCGATTACAAATTCAGAGCAACGACGAGATTGCAACTCTTGGAAATGCTTTTAACGAGATGGCAACTTCTATTCAAGCCCAAATTGGTAGATTAGAAAATCTCTCACAAGTACAGCAACGTTTTGTCTCCGATGTTTCTCATGAGTTGAGAACTCCACTCACCACATTGCGAATGGCCTCGGATGTCATACATGCCCAGCGTGAAAATTTTGATCCTGCGATTGCCCGTAGCGCCGAGCTCTTGCTTGCACAGATTGACCGATTTGAGATGCTGCTGCAGGAACTCCTAGAGGTCAGTAGATTCGATGCAGAGGTAGCGGTTCTTGAACCCACAGATTTTGAATTTACTGCCCTAGTGCGCCGCTGTGTAGCAGATCTTGGTGTCGTTCTCGACTCTTCAGAGTCTCAAATCATAGTTGTGGCTCCAAAAACGCCAGTCCATATCCGCGCAGACTTTAGGCGAGTAGAGCGAATCATGCGCAATTTAATCTCTAACGCCCTCGACCATTCTGATGGAAAACCTATTGAGATTGAATGCGTTGAGACACTCACTGAAGTTGCGGTCAGCGTTCGTGATCATGGAGTTGGAATGGAGGAGGCCTCACTCATTCGAGTCTTCGATAGGTTCTGGCGTGCAGATCCTTCACGAGCTCGCACACGCGGCGGAACAGGTTTAGGTTTATCTATAGCCCTTGAAGATGCCAGACTCCATAACGGAGAGCTTGATGCCTGGGGTGCACCAGGGGATGGCGCAAACTTCGTTCTTACTCTTCCTAGGATTGCTGGCAATGAAATCGCTGGAAGACCGCTTCCGATTAATCCACATAAGCGAAATGAAGTTCAAATTTAATCAATTAACTGGTGAAGATCTACTCTGTGATCTCACTCCCTGCGCTATCTGAATTAATTTTTCCCTCACGATGTCTCGGTTGTCGCCAGCTTGGCATCCGAATCTGTTCAATGTGCCGAACGTCGTGGCACCCTCATATCTACCGAACTACTGTCTCGACAATTGACTTTTCTTTTCCTGTTTATTCCGCTGTTGCCTACTCACCTGTTGCCCAGAGAGTCTTACTGGGCGCAAAAGAAAGTGCTTTAGAGGATGCTGATCAACTTATACTTCAAGCCCTTTCCCATAGCTTGGTCTATTTCTATAGTGAAGTTGGTATCGCCGATCTGGTTCCAATTCCGTCGAGAAGAATGAATACGCGAAAACGAGGTCGTGATTTCTTACTGGAACAAACGTATGAAATCGCACGAAGCCCTTCAGTCGGAGTTCGAGCAGTTCTGAGCCATTCACGAAAAGTGAAAGATCAAACGACCCTTAACTCTCGTTCCAGAGAGATAAATCTCAGCCAATCAATGAGATGCGCGAACCGAGAAGAGTCATCGCTTATTCCCGTGATCATCATCGATGATTTAGTTACATCGGGGGCGACCCTGCGAGAGGCAGGCAGAGCCCTTTATGGAGCCGGATACACGGTGATTGGCGCAGTTACTGCCTGCGTTGCCAAACCCCTACGATATACCCAGTGACGAGCGGGGGAACTCCGCCCGTCAGGTTGTCTCATAAGGGAAGTCTCTGAAAGGTTTGTAGATGTCATCGATTCTTGATCGGATTATGCGCGCAGGTGAAGGAAAGATTCTTCGCCAACTCTCAAAGATTGCTGCAGAGGTAAACACTTTTGAAGCAGCCATCGCGCCTTTATCCGATGAGGCACTTCGCGCAAAAACCCAAGAGTTTAGAAATCGCCTAACGCAAGGCGAAGACCTTGATGACTTACTTCCAGAAGCATTTGCAGTTGTTCGCGAAGCGGCAAAGCGCACACTAGGACAGCGTCATTATGATGTTCAGCTTATGGGTGGGGCAGCGCTGCACTTGGGAAATATTGCAGAAATGAAAACTGGTGAAGGAAAAACTCTCGTTGCCACACTTCCATCGTATTTAAATGCTCTTGCAGGCAAAGGTGTTCACGTCGTTACAACAAATGATTACTTAGCTGAACGCGATAGCGAATGGATGGGACGTATTCATCGTTTCCTTGGCCTGACTGTAGGCGTCATTGTTAACAGCATGTCCCCGGCTGAACGTCGTGAGGCTTATAACTGCGATATCACCTACGGAACAAATAATGAATTTGGATTTGATTACCTGCGCGACAATATGGCTTGGAGCTTGGAAGAATGCGTACAACGTGAACACTTCTTCGCGGTAGTTGACGAAGTTGACTCAATTCTTATCGATGAAGCGCGTACGCCGCTGATCATAAGTGGTCCAGCCGATAAGGCAACGAAGTGGTACGTTGAATTTTCAAATATCGTAAACCAGCTCTCACGCGATACGCACTATGAAGTCGATGAGAAGAAAAAGACGATTGCAGTCATTGAAGCTGGCGTGACAAAAGTCGAGCAGCTGTTAGGTATTGAAAATCTCTACGAGGCTGCAAATACGACCCTCATCGGTTACCTCAACAATGCCGTACGTGCGAAGGAGCTTTTCAAGCGCGATAAAGATTATGTGGTCATGAATGGTGAGCTCCTCATTGTTGATGAACACACTGGCCGCATGCTCTCAGGACGCCGCTACAGCGATGGATTACATCAAGCCCTTGAAGCGAAAGAGCGCATTGAGATTAAAGATGAGAATCAGACTCTTGCAACTATTACATTGCAGAACTACTTCCGTCTCTACGCAAAGATTTCGGGTATGACCGGAACGGCGATGACTGAGGCATCAGAATTCCATCAAATCTACAAGCTAGGCGTCGTGCCAATTCCTACAAATCGTCCGATGCAACGTATTGATGCAGCTGACCTCGTCTACAAATCCGAAGCTGGAAAATTTGTCGCTGTTGCGCAAGATATCGTCGAGCGCCATCGCAAGGGACAGCCAGTCTTGGTCGGTACCGTTAGCGTTGAAAAATCAGAAGAACTCTCTGCAGTTTTGAAAAAGAATGGTGTTGCGCATGAGGTTCTCAATGCAAAGCATCACGAACGAGAAGCGATGATTATCGCTCGTGCCGGTGTTAAAGGCGCTGTAACAGTTGCAACAAATATGGCGGGTCGTGGTACTGACATTATGCTTGGTGGCAATCCTGAATTTATGGCCGACTTTGAATTGCAACGTCGAGGAATTTCTCCAGTAGATAACGCGGCAGAGTATGAGGCTGCCTGGCCAACTGAGTTAGCAAAGCAGAAGGAAGCAGTCGCCTCTGGCCACGAAGAAGTTGTCGCTCTCGGCGGACTTTATGTTCTCGGAACAGAGCGTCACGAATCACGCCGCATCGATAATCAGCTTCGTGGTCGCTCAGGTCGCCAAGGCGATCCAGGTGAATCACGCTTCTACCTTTCACTTCAAGATGACTTAATGCGTCGCTTTAATTCGGGAATGGTTGAGCGCTTCTTATCTGCAGCCGGTCTTCCAGATGATGCACCTATCGAGTCAAAGATGGTCAGCAACGCGATCAAATCTGCGCAAACACAAGTTGAGGCGCAGAACTTTGAAATTCGAAAGAATGTTCTTAAGTATGACGACGTCATGAACCGCCAACGCGGAGTCATTTATGGAGAACGTCGCTTAGTTCTTGAGGGCGAAGATATTTCTACACAGGTAGGACAATTCTTGGCAGATACCATTCAGGCTTATGTCGACGCGGAGACTGCTGAAGGCTATGCAGAGGATTGGGATCTGGAAAAACTCTGGACCGCTCTCCGCTTGGTGTATCCAGTTTCAATCACCATCGATGGACTTATCTCAGAAGTTGGATCGATAGGTGGTCTCGATGCTGAGTTCTTAGGTGCGCGAATCATTGAAGATGCACAAGCCGCATATGTGAAGCGTGAGCAAGAACTTGGTCCTGAAGTCATGCGCGAACTTGAGCGCAAGGTGCTCCTATCAGTGCTTGATCGCAAATGGCGTGAACATCTCTACGAAATGGATTACCTCCAAGAGGGAATCGGACTTCGAGCGATGGCTCAACGCGACCCGCTTGTTGAGTATCAGCGCGAAGGTTATGAACTCTTCTCAGCCATGATGGATGCTATTAAGGAAGAGCTGGCTAGCCTCGTATTCAATGTTCAGGTAAATGTTGAAGATGGCAAGAAAGTTTCAGCTCCATCCATCGAGCCAAAACCTGCAGAAGTGAGCGCACTTTCTTATACAGCCCCAGATGAATCTGGTGTTGTAAGAAAGAATGAAGTTACGCGCAATGCTCCTTGCCCATGCGGTTCAGGCAAGAAGTACAAACGTTGCCATGGTGCTGCCTAACTTTTAAAGCAGGTCCAACTCGGTGCATAACCAGCGCCCGTCGACGCCCTCAAAGCGGATGACGATGGCGCGCATCCTTTCTCCAAATCGCACTGTAATTGTTGATTCGCAAATTCCATCCAATGGCTCACTTTGATGAATTGTTCTCACTCTGCCAACTTCTTTCTGGGATCCAGTCTTTCGAATGAGCTCGTTGTAAATCACTCGATGACAGCGAGCCATTAATTGTGCAGGTTGTCGCCTGCCAGCCCAGATCTCAAGCAGTGCTACAACAAATGTCATTGTCCAGGCATGTAGTTCAGGTAAATCACTCGCTGACGTTGGTTCTGGGCAATCATCTCCTTCGAAATCTTCTCCAAAGTGTGAGGGAACTAGGTAGAGCTTCGCCTTTTGAAGTGGGAGAGGTGGCAGAGGTTCAAACCTTGGCGAATCTGGATAGAGATCGAGAATGGGATGACTCCATAGCGCTTGATCTTCGCTTCTGGAAGTGAGTGTGAAATGTGGGTTTGAGTAAGTTGTCATTGCGTCAGCATCGCTAGCGCGCACTGCTCTTCCATCGCCTGCATGGTTGGTTCTCTTTCAACCTAAAGGTTGACTGTGGATGAACTGTGGCAAATATGTAGTTAATAGCGTTTGCTCCACCCTTATGTCACATCAGCTAAATACCTCACTCTCATTGAAATCACCCCGAGTCATCGTTGCCGGCGTTCTCTTCCTAGCTGCTTTGCTCTCTTCGTTTGTATTTGCAGCGCTCTCAGATCACAGCTCTGGCTATTGGGTTGTCTCTCACCCAGTTGCCGCTGGCTCACTATTAACATCCAGAGATTTAGAACTTATCGAAGCTTCCCTTGTTGGAAATAGCGATCTCTATCTACCTGCAGATCTATCACCGATTGGATCAACTACCACTCGCTACATCGCAGCAGGTGAATTTGTTGCAACCAGTGCAGTAACTGAAGATCTCCAGGAATTTGATGCTGAGCAAGTTCCACTTAACATCTCGGCATCAGATATTCCCGCCACCATCGAGATTGGGGAGCCAATAAGTATCTACTGGGTTCCAGAACCGCAAGATGCTCAGAGTCTGAGCACTCCAGAACTGCTGCTCACCGGGATATTCCTTCGCTCAATCGACCGCAAGAGTTCTAATTTTGGAAATGGAATGGCTATCACTGTCTCAGTTGATAATTCTCAGGTCCAACGACTCTTAGCCGGCACTTCAAATGGAAGATTGGTTATTGTTAAATCAAATGGCTGAGCTCAATGTCATAACGGCGATTAAAGATCCAGAATTTGAGGCGATGGTTGCCGGAACACTCTTTTCGCATGGTTGGAGTGTGATCTTTCGTGCTCTAGATGCGGGCTCGTTGCAGAACTTTCTTGCAACAACAACTGAGTCAAAACCTTTACTTATCCATTCGAGTGATCTGTTAGATCTAGATTCGACAATGCTGGCAACACTTTTGCCCTATTTGGATCGAACGATAGGTTTTCTATCTGTTCATGAGAGCCAAGCTCGAGATGGATACTTGATGAGACCAAGAGATGAGATTGAATTACTGGCGATGATTCGCTCACCACATAGAGCCCCCATGCTGAGATCAATTGGATCCGATCACTTTCAATCTAGCTGCAGGATGATCGCCTTCACGGGCGTTAATCATGGGGAGGGAGTAACGCTGACAGCGCTTAATCTTGCTATTGAGCTCACACTCCATGGCAAAAAAGTGCTTCTCATCGATGCCAATCACAGCATGCCAGCGATCGCAACCATGATGGGGGAGAGGCATGCGAACAAGGATTTTCTCAAGGAGGTGAGTCCGGCACTGCAGATTTTTGAAATCACTCGCAATAATGCAACGAGCGCAGTCGGACTAATTCTGGATGCAAGTCGAAACGTTGATTTCATCATCATTGATCTCGGTCTTATTTCTCACTCTGAACCTTCCTCGCTCAATCGGCGCTGGGAGAGTGTTCTAACAACGTGGGTTCTAGAAGTTGCAGACGACCTATGGGTTTTCTCCTCACCACGAGTTGTAAGCACACGAGCGCTACGTGAATTCACAACTGCACTGCCTCATATGACAATTCGAGGAAGGGTTACGCATCTCTTAACACAGCGCATCCCAGGTAAAAAAGGAGATGAGCAAGAGGAGAAATTTCTCTCTGTTGTCTCCCCAACTCAGCCATATGCGCTGCGAATAATTCCGCTAGACCCTAGAAGCGCGAGCGCTGCTGCTCAAGATCGCTCAATACTCGTTGAGAGTAATTCCAGAGGCCTACTTCGACGATCGCTAGCAGCGTTAGCCCTCGAACTTACTCAATAGCCTCTCACCTTGTACTCTTAGCAATATGCGCAGCTATGTAGGGGTTTCAATTGATGAAATCGATGCTCTCCTTACGAGCGCATCAATCTCAATTCCCACCCTCTACGCTCCCACAGCAGAGTTCGTTGCTACCCATTCAGACCTTGGTGAAGAAGAACTTGAATTTATCCTCTCGATGTTGGCAGCTGATGAATCTCTAGAACTGCGCAACGATGGGCAAGGATATGTGCTCGCAGTTGAGGTGCCAGATTCGCTGATCAAAGAAATGGGTGCAGATAGCATCTCAATTGATGCGCCGATCGCTCTTGATTGGGTTGCCTGTATT
>Ga0315907_10000204_pt1 | contig 87547 bp, 84 predicted proteins | sample LakEriMetagenome_3_FD_203525 | JGI IMG/M metagenome (GOLD analysis project Ga0315907, IMG submission 203525) | Freshwater fungal communities from buoy surface, Lake Erie, Ohio, United States - Buoy 12 MA123 | ecosystem: Environmental > Aquatic > Freshwater > Lake > Lake biofilm | place: USA...
TTTCGCCAGATCGATCCCGAGTGTGATAATCCTATCCATGGATGGCTCCCTTAGTTGGCCGTTTCACTGCGCCCAACATGGCACATTGCGATGCCGGAAGCGGGAGCCATCCACTCCATCAGTGGCGAAACATGCCTCACCGTTGACCGCCACTGCGATTATCACGGCGCGGCTGATGATCCGCCCGCCCTCGCGCACCTTCACGTAGGTGGCGTCGAGCCAGAGATAGGGCCGTTGACCGCGCCGACTGTCCCCCGGACAGTCGGGGAAACGGTCCGGGGGACCGTTTCCATGCGGATCAACCCCTCCAGCGGCCGGGTCAGGAAGGCGTTCACCCGCTCGTCGATTTCGGCGCAGAGGCGGCTGACCTGGCTCTTGGACATCCCGCCCGCGCCCATGGCCTTGACCAAGTCATCGACCGAGCGCGTCGAGACGCCGTGGACGTAGGCCTCCTGGATCACGGCGACCAAAGCCTTTTCCGCCGTGCGACGCGGTTCGAGGAAGCTCGGGAAGTAGCTACCCCTCCTCAGCTTCGGGATCTCCAGCGCGATCCGTCCGGCCCGGGTATCCCAATCCCGCTCGCGGTATCCATTGCGCTGGACCTCCCGCATCGGCGAGCGCGTCCCCTTAGCCACGCCCGTCCGCGCCTCCACCTCAGCCTCCATCATGCGGTCGGCCGCGAAGGCCAGCATCTCGCGCACCAGATCGGTGTCAGCCTGCTTTTCAACCAGCTCGATCAGCGCCATTCTGTCATCGGTCATCGTCATCTCCGTTGTTGGTTCCAGGTCTCGCAACCCGAACCTTCTCCGAAGTAGGCGCTGACCGCTAGCGTCGCACCCGGCCGCGCGCTGCGCTACGCCAGGGGCTCCGCGCGCGGCCTCCTACACCACCACCCGGGACACTGCCTCGGCGGTTCAATTCCGTCTCTGGGCACCAATACTTTCAACAGGGTACGGGAATATTGTGGGCGACCGCCGAAGATGTTTTCACTGATGTTTTCAACTTTCCCGTTCTGGTCCTGTTCTGTTCCATGTGCTCTTGTCACGAACCATGACGGGCCGTTCTGGGCGGAAAACGGCTTTGCGGCAGCGCCGTATGGCACCCGCAGCGCTTTGCCGGAGCGGACCCTCAGCCACGAAAAACGCTTCCCCTTGACGGGAACGAGGAACGCCGGCCACCTTGCCCCGCTGGCGCAGATCATCAAGGGCCGAAAAATGGCCGGGAAGCGACGGGCGGGAGGGACATGCGAAAACCTCCACGATTGAGGTCTCACATAACTCACGCAGTCCGCTCCGTGGGAATCCCACAGGCGTTCAAGCGATTGCCCTGACCCGAAACAGCCAAGACCCGCGCTCTTCGTGCTGTTTCCGGGCGGATCTTCCGGTTTCCGGCACCAAGCCGAGGCGCTTCCGCATTTTTTCGGCAGCCTGACGCCGTACCCTGCGCGAGCTGTTCTCAAAAGACGCCGGACAGCACGTTGATCACCAGCGCCAGAATTCCAAGGTTGAACAGAAAGGCCAGCAGGGCGTGCAGCGTTACCGTGCGGCGCATGCTGCGGCTTTCGATATTCACATCCGACACGGCCGAGGTCATGCCGATGCAGAAGGCGAAATAGCAGAAATCGACGAAAACAGGATCATCCCCGCCGGGAAAGGCCAGCCCGCCGGCATCGCCATGATCCTTCTGGTCGTAATACAGATGCCCGTAGTGATGGGCATAGATCAGGTTCACGAACAGCCAGGCCAGGATCAGCGTGGCGATGACCTGCAGCAGGTCCGGCATGGTCAGGGCTTCGCGGGTCTGGATCATGCGGGCCAGCGAGGCGACGACGGCGGCCAGAACGATGGCCGAGGACAGCAGAAGAAAGACGCGGCCACCATCGTCACGCGCGCCGCGCCGCCGCAGGTCTTCGGGTTGATCCTGCAGGAACAGCGGGATGCTGGCCGCGATGAAGCCAAGGGCGGCAATGTTGAAACCGGCCACAACCGCCTCTTCCGGTTTCATGAAGCCCGATGCCCCGGCAATGCCGCAAAACAGCAGGGCCAGAAACAGAAAGAACCGGGGATGCGGAATCGCCCTTATCCGCAGCACGGGCCGCCCTGCGGGCGTGATCGCCCGTCCTGTGGGGGGGTGGTCTGCATGTCCTGTCCCTTTCCTTGTCTGATTTCCCTGTCTGACCCCGACAATGGCGGTGCAGACAGGGTGCCGTCAACACGGGCGCGCCGCCATCGCGCCGTGATCCCGCCTGCGGGGCGGCCTGATCTGATCATATCCGCAGGCAGGGCCAGGATGACCGCGCAGGACCGCAAAATACCCACACATGAGCTGACCTGTGCCCGGCTGCGGGACATGGTGCTGTCCGGGCATCTTCAGCCCGGTCAGCCGGTGACAATCCAGGGGCTGGTCAGCGATCTTGATGCGGGCATGACCCCGGTGCGCGAGGCGATCCGCCGCCTGATCGCCGAAGGGGCGCTGACGCTTCAGGGCAACCGGCGCGTTCCGGTGCCGCATCTGACCCCTGCCTTGCCGGATCAGATTGCCTTTGCGCGTTGCCTTTGCGCGGCTGGCCATCGAGCCGCGCCTGGCGGAACTTGCGGCCCCCCGGCTGAACCGCGCGATCATCGCCCGGCTGGAGACGCTGGACAAGGGCGTGGACCGGGCGATCCGCGACGGGTCTCCACGTTTCTGTTAAAGCTGATTATGGTGTCGGGACCCAGACCATCTTCCATGTCTTTGGCCGAACTTTGTTTCACGGCCCATCTACACCCGTCTCGTCACCGTAGCCGCCCAGAAAGCCGCAAGAATTAAGCAACCATGGGTTGTTGTTGAGGGTTGTTGCAACTTCATCCATGACTGGATGGTCAGACTCATTCACAAAAATCGTATATCTGTCCGTCATGATCGACACTCCCGTCACATTCCAAGGTTGGGGGTTTTCAAAAGTCCAAGTTCACTTAGTCATCCTATTCGTCCAAACGAACTATTAAATCTCCATAGGCGTCACCGCTGAAAATCATGAAGGAGGTAATCCCAGATACTTTCGGCCGCTCCCAAGCCACGACCCTGATAAAAAGGGCATTCTTGTGAACATCAGCACTTGTGCGGGGATCACTTTCGAGTGCCATATATGTGGCATCCACAACTTTTGAGTGGGTCAGGCCGTACTCCCACACGCTCTCCAACATCATTTCAGTTCTCATCAGATGCACCCTCTTGGCTGCGAACACTCCGGTGCAGCCATTCGCCAACCCGTGCACAAAAAAATTGGCATTCACGCCAATGTTCCGATCATCAGGAATATTGATAAAGATGCGATCATTACTCGTTGACGTCGAAGACATATCTATTAAAGACAGATCATTGCGTGAACTCGACAGGCGATACTTGCCTTCGACAGTGTATTTCCCCGGCAGCGGCAAGGGATAAATGGTGATGCCCTCCAGCGGGCCGCATGTCACAAAGAAGGTGTACGGCGGGACCGGTTTGGAGAAATCGACCGCTTTCATTGCAACCTCCGCCTCTGCCCCGGCGCATCCCGCCAGAACCAGGCAGCACGCCAGCAGCCTCACTACCTTTTGCATCCACCCCTCCGCCAAATCCACCCGCCCGGATCAACCCACGCACGACTCACGCAACCCTCACAGGACCGTGTCCTGTCCCGGTTAACCGATCAAGCCCCCGTGAACCCCCGCGCGCCCCGGCGGCGTGATGTGCCCGTCGCCGTCCGCCCCGTCCGGCCCGGCCCGCCCCCCGGCGCGGAGCGGGCAGGGGGGCTGCGGTCATCCCGGCTTTTCTCTGGTCAATCAGGGCAGTCTGCCCGTAAGTTCCGGGCAATCAGGGGGGGCGCGGATGGTCACGGCATTCTTTTCGGACGAGCGGTGTTTCTGGCACGGCGGCGGCAATTATGCCTTTCTGCTGCCCGTGGGCGGGCTGGTGCAACCCCTGGCGGGGGGATTGCCCGAAAACCCCGAAACCAAGCGGCGCATGAAAAATCTTGTCGAGGTGACCGGCCTGATGCGCGATCTGGCTGCGCACTCGGCCGACCCCGCCGGATGGGATGATCTGCGCCGCGTCCACCCCGAGGCGTATCTGACCGCCTTCAAGGCGATGTCCGATGCCAAAGGTGGCGAATTGGGCCTGTGCGTGCCCTTCGGCCATGGCGGGTTCGAAATTGCCGCCCTGTCCGCAGGCCTGGCGAAGGCCGCGCTGTTCGACGTGCTGAAGGGGCGGGCACGCAATGCCTATGCCCTGTCGCGCCCGCCTGGGCACCACTGCCTGCCGGACTGGCCGAACGGGTTCTGCCTGCTCAACAACATCGCCATCGCCATCGAGGCGGCGCTGGCGGCAGGTCTGGCGGGGCGCATCGCGGTGGTCGACTGGGACGTGCATCACGGCAACGGCACCGAGGCGATCTTTCTGGACCGCCCCGAGGTGCTGACCATTTCGCTGCATCAGGAACATGACTATCCGCTGGATACCGGCGGGGTCGGGGTGCGCGGCAACGGGGCCGCCTATGGCACCAACATCAACATCCCCCTGCCGCCGGGCATTGGCCACAAGGGCTATCTGCGCGCGGTGGACCGGCTGGTGATCCCCGCGCTGCACCGCTTCCGCCCCGATGCGATCATCGTCGCCTGCGGGTTCGATGCCTCGGCGGTCGATCCCTTGTCGCGCACCATGGCCACGGCCGAGACCTTCCGCCTGATGACGCGCGCCGTGATGCAGGCGGCGGATGCCTTGTGCGGCGGACGGCTGACGCTGGTGCATGAAGGGGGATATTCCGAGGTCTACGTGCCCTTCTGCGGCCATGCCGTTCTGGAAGAACTGTCGGGCAGCCGCATCACCGCGCCCGATCCCATGGCCGGGGCGCTGGCCATCCGCCAGCCTGGCCCGCGGTTTGACGCCTTTGTCGAGACCTGGATCGAGGATCTGGCGCGCGCTTTGGCCTGACCGCCCCTTGCAACAACGGATGCGCCCACCGATGTTGCGCCGGACCACAGCGCGGCGCGCACGCGCGCCCGTGCCATCAAAGGACAGCCCGATGCCCGTGCCAAACCCGGCTGCGCTGGAGTTTCTTCTGCAGCGCCAGTCGTGCCCCGCCAAGACCTTTACCCTGCCCGTGCCGACGCGCGGGCAGCTTCTGCCGCTGCTGACGGCGGCGGCGCGGGCGCCCGACCACGGCAAGCTGGAGCCTTGGCGCTTCATCGTGCTGGAGCGGGCGGCAATGGCGCGCCTTGCCGCGCTGGCGGCGCGGCGCGCGGCAGAGCTGGGCCATGACGCGGAAAAGACCGCCAAGGGGCGCGCGCAGTTCGATGCGGGGCTGCTGGCCGTGGTGGTGGTGGCCAGCCCCAGGCCCTCGGACAAGATCCCGCACATCGAACAGACCCTGTCGGCCGGGGCGGTGTGCCTTGGGCTGCTCAACGCGGCGACGGCGGCGGGATGGGGGGCGAACTGGCTGTCAGGCTGGCCGTCGCAGGACCGTGCATTCGTGACCGAAGGGCTGGGGCTGGAGCCAGCGGAATCCGTGGCGGGCATTGTGCATATCGGTACCGCCCCCGCTACCCCGCCTGACCGCCCGAGGCCGGACCTGAGCCGGATCACTTCCTGGATGGTGGCATGATGCCGGGGGATTTCTTCCGCGCGCTGGGGCAGTTGGGCGATCCGCGCTTTCGCGGCGTGCTCTGGCGCGGGATCGGCCTGACGGTGGCGCTGCTGGTTGCGGTCTATGTGCTGGTGCTGAACGCGATCCGCGCCTTCGTGCCGGATCAGGTGATCCTGCCCTGGATCGGGCCGGTCGGGGGCCTGGATGCGGTGCTGTCCCTGGGGGCTGTCCCGGTGATTCTGCTGGCCTCGGTGTTCCTGATGGTGCCGGTGGCTTCGGCCTTTACCGGCTTCTTTCTGGAAGATGTGGCCGAGGCGGTGGAAGACCGCCATTACCCGGCCCTGCCCGCCCCGACCCCGGTCCCCTTCCTGACGCTGGTGCTGGAGTCCACGGTGTTTTTCGGCGTGCTGGTGCTGGCCAACCTGCTGGCGCTGGCGGTTTATCCCTTTGCCGGGCCGCTGGCCCCGGTCGTCTTCTGGGCGGTGAACGGCTATCTTCTGGGGCGCGAGTATTTCACCATGGTGGCGATGCGCCGGGTGGGACGCGCGGGCGCACGGGCGCTGCGCCGCCGCCACGCCGCCGAGATCTGGCTGGCGGGCACCCTTATGGCGGCACCGCTGTCAGTGCCGCTGGTCAATCTGCTGATCCCGGTGCTGGGGGCTGCAACCTTTACCCATCTGTTTCACCGGTTGCAGGCGCGGGGCCCATCACCCCGTTGAAGTCGAAATCGCGCACGCTGATCCAGCCTGACAGGATGATCCCGCAGATCGCCGCCGCCAGCGGCAGCGCAATCCATGTGGTGACCCGGGCCTTGCGCCGGACGTTTTCCTGCGCCGGTGCCCCGGCGGGGGTGCCGGGCACCACCGACCCCGCTTCGGCCTGTGAAACGAAGCGGATCGGCAGCACGATGAAGAACACCATGAACCAGGTCACGGCAAAGACGACGGCGGCGGCGGTGATCGACATCAGACCTGCTCCAGTTCCACCAGACAGCCGTTGAAATCCTTCGGGTGCAGGAACAGCACCGGCTTGCCATGCGCGCCGGTCTTCGGCTGGCCCGAGCCCAGAACGCGCGCCCCGGCGGCCTTCAGCCGGTCACGGGCGGCCAGGATATCCTCCACCTCATAGCAGACATGGTGGATGCCGCCTGCCGGGGATTTTTCCAGAAACCCCGCGATGGGCGAGTCTTTGCCAAGCGGGGCCAGAAGTTCGATCCTGGTGTTGGGCAGATCGATGAAGATCACGGTCACGCCGTGGTCCGGCTCGTCCCGGGGCGCGCCCACCCTGGCACCCAGCGTGTCACGGTAGAGCGCGGCGGCGGCGGCCAGATCGGGGACGGCGATGGCAACATGGTTCAGACGTCCGATCATCCGGGCATTCTCCTGCGGGGGCGTTCGGACCGGTTATGGGCAGGGATGCCGCGCCAGACAAGGGGCGGCAGGTCGCAGGGGCGCAGTTCACGGTCCGTTAACTGCGGGATGCTTCCCTGATGTGGCCCCGCTGCCGGAAAGGTTGCCAGATGCCGCACCCGCTTGCCCCGCCTTTGCCCGATGGTCCGGCACCGCTGCGCCTTGGCCGCCCGGTTCAGCCGCTGCGGGGCCTGACCATTCTGGCGGTCGAAGACAGCCGCTTTGCCTGCGAGGCGCTGCGGCTTTTGTGCCTGCGCTCGGACGCGCGGCTGCGCCGCGCCGAATCGCTGGAACAGGCCGACCGGCACCTTTCGGTCTACAGCCCCGATGTCGTGATCGTCGATCTGGGCCTGCCCGACGGCAACGGTGCCGACCTGATCCGGCGGCTGGCCCGGCAGCGCTGCCCGGGGCTGGCGGTGCTGGGCACCAGCGGCGACCCCGCCGGGCAGACGGCGGCCCTGGCGGCGGGGGCGGCAGGATTCCTGCCCAAACCGATCGAATCGCTGGCCGGGTTCCAGGCGACGGTGCTGGGCCACCTGCGGGCCACCGCGCCGCCGCCGCAGGACATCGATGCCCTGCCCCTGAAGCCCGATCGCGTCGCGCTGCATGATGACCTGTTGCGGGCCGCCGACCTTTTGCGTGCAGCCAATGACGGGCGCAGCAGGCGCTATGTGGCGGCTTTTCTGGGCAGTCTTGCCCGCTCGGCCCAGGACCGGGATCTGGAGCGGGCCGCAGGGCATGCCGCCGATACGGCGCTGGCGCTGCCGCAGCTGGCGGCGCTGGTCGCGGCGCGTCTGGCCGCCGCCCCCCCGGCCTTCGGGCCGCCGGAGGGCGGCAGTCCGCGTTCCCGCCCGGCAGGGTAAGGGCAGGGCGGGCGACCGGCGCGGCGGCGGCGGCCCGGCGGCAGTCCCGCCCCTGCGGCGCGCTACAGCGCCGGGTCGGACGCCGCGCGCACCAGCCGTGTCAGGTCCGACAGCCGTTCCTTCTGCTGTCCGGCGGCGTCGAAGTTGGCGGGTGACAGCCAGGTTTCGAAGCATTCCTTCAGCGCCGGCCATTCCGCATCGATGCAGGCAAACCAGGCGGTATCGCGGTTGCGCCCCTTGATCACGGCGGCCTGCCGGAAAATGCCCTCGTAAGAAAAGCCAAGCCGCTGCCCGGCCCGGCGCGACGGCAGGTTGCACGCATTGCATTTCCATTCGCAGCGCCGGTATCCCGCGCCAAAGGCCCAGGCCATCATCAGATACAGCGCCTCGGTCGCGGCCGGGCTGCGCTGCATCTGCGGGGCGATGCAGATATGGCCCATCTCGATGCTGCCCGCCTCGGGGGTGATGCGCAGGAAACTGGCGACCCCGCCGCAGTGACCGGTCGCGCGGCTGCGCAGGGCATAGAACACCGGGTCGGGGCCGCCTGCCATGTCCTTTACCCAGCGGTGATACCGCGCGGCAGAGGTGAAGGGGCCGTAGGGCAGATAGTCCCACAGGCGGTCGTCTTCGGCAAAGGCGCGGTGCAGGTCGGCGGCGTGCAGATCGGCGTCCAGCCCTTCCAGCCGCACGAGGTGCCCCTCCAGCGCCCCGGGTCCCGGACGCGGCGGCGGAACGAAGTCTGGAACCGGGGCACCAAAGCGGCGCGTGTCATCCATCTGATCCATCCCGTCTGACCGGCTGTCTTATCGCCGCTGGCGGCGGCGGGGGCAACACCGGACACAGGCAAGGGCGGGCCAGAACCGCAAGCCAAGCAGGCCGGCGCGACGCCTGTTGACATGCGTCACGCCGATTTTCCGGTCGCTGGCGGCGCAGGGTCGTTCCGGCCCTGCCGGTATGGAACATCACCTTCGGCATGCCGGAGAGGCGCAGACAGGGTTTCGCAAATTCCGGGACCGTGATGGCGGCGAGTCCCGGACGGGCAATCCGGCAGGGTCCCGGACGGGGGCGGACAGGAGCAGGCTGCTGAAAAAGTGCCAACCGCATGGACGGCCGACTGGAAAACAGGACTCTGTTCCGCAGCCCCCCTGCGGCCTCGCAGGGGCCATCGCCCCGGTGCTGCGATTTGCGTACCGCAGATTTGCTGGTAGCCAACGTCCCCGGCCTTCTGCTGTTCCTGGACCTGCCGGTCTGCGGGGCACCGTCGCGCGCGGACGGGGAAACGCGGGTCGCGGTTCCTGATCCCGCCCGGAGGGGCGAAAGCACCCTCACCTTTCAATGGCAGGGGCCATCGCCCCTGCCACAGCGCCGCGCTGCCCCTTGCCAGCCGGGGGCCAAAGCCCCCGGCCAGCGCCCGACCCGCCCACGGCGGGCGCTTCGCTCCCGCCGGGTCGGGCGCTGGCCTGCGTTGTTCCCGAACCTGCCGGTCAACGGGGCACCGTCGTGCGCGGGCGGGGAAACGCGGTGCGTTTCCTGTTCCCGCCCGGAGAGGCGAAGGCACTTTCACCGCTTCCATGGCAGGGGCCATCGCCCCTGCCACAGCGCCGCGCTGCCCCTTGCCAGCCGGGGGCCAAAGCCCCCGGCCAGCGCCCGACCCGCCCACGGCGGGCGCTTCTCGCCCGCCGGGTCGGGCGCTGGCCTTCCGTTGTTCCCGGACTTGCCGATCTGCGGGGCACCGTCGCGCGCAGGCGGGGGAAACGCGATGCGTTTCCTGATCCCGCCCAAAGCGGCACTCCCTGTCCCCGGACCGGGAAGATTTTTCCGGCAGGAAGGCAGGCGGATTGCTTTTTCAGCACCCTGTCAGGCACTATATTCGCCGCAGATGTCCGGAGGTGTCGATGCCAGAACCCGTCACAGATCGCCTCGCAATGATTGCCGGCATGACACCGGAGCTGCAGCCAGGCCGTTTCGTTTTCTGCGCTTTGAATGATCTGCCGCTTTCAGCCGCGATCAGCGACGGCGCGATCTGTCTTTTCCGTGAGGCGGAGGGTGTTTCGGTTCTTCTGCCCGTTGATCTGGCCGAGGCGGAGGGTCTTCCCGTTGAAATGCCGATGTGCCAGATCACGCTGCAGGTCTTTTCGTCCCTTGCTGGCGTGGGGCTGACGGCAGCCGTCTCTGCCACACTCGGCACCGCAGACATTCCCTGTAACATGATCGCCGCCGCGTTGCACGACCATGTCTTTGTTCCGGAGGATCGGGCGATGGAAGCAATGGCCGTGCTGAAAAGCCTTTCGGCATCTGCCCGGTAGTGCGGCCATGCAGGCCTGACAGAGGCGTGGAAACACGCCATCGTCGGCCTTCTGCCGATCACGTCGACGACAGCGCGGATGCGAACGACCCATAGGCCCCAACGCTGCCGGTCGGTCCTTCGCCCGGGCAAGCGGGGGCACGGCTGAGGCAGGCCGGCAACCTTCTGTCGGGTGGCGAACACCAGCAGGGAACGCCCCCCGGAAAAGACCTGCCCGCGCCGCGCCCGTCAGTCCGCAACCGGCAGGCTGCGGCATCCGGCCAGGGCCGAAGCCTCGGCCAGGTCCAGCACCTTCTGCAGGGCGGCCCCGCGCGCGAAGTCGGGCTGGCCGGCACCTGTCCCGCGAATGGCGTCGATGTAGCGCCGGTAGATCGTGGGAACCTCCGGCGTCGGCACTTCCGCCCAGGTACCGGTGGCGATGTTTGCCCCAAGGCAGGCATTCAGGCGGCTTTCGCCCTTTTCGAACAGCACCTCGAGCCCGCCCCGGTCACCATAAAGGCGCAGGCGCAGGTCATTGAGATGCCCGGTGGCAAAGCGAGTGGCCGAAACCGTGCCCACAGCCCCGTTGGTCAGCGCCAGATGCAGGGTGAAACTGTCATTGGCATCCAGCACATAGTCGCCGATCCGCCCGCCTTCGGCCTTCTCGAAGGTGGTCAGGCGGCAGGAGACCTCGGCAGGGTCCGCCCCGGCGATATGGGTGGCATAGTCCAGGATATGGATGCCGACATCCCCCAGGACCCCCTTGGAGCCATGCGCGGAAGACAGCCGCCACAGCCATTTGCTTTCCGTCTTCCAGTCGCCCCAGGCGGGCTGGGTCAGCCAGCTTTGCAGATAGCTTGCCTCGAAATGCCGCACCGCCCCGATGGCGCCTTCGGTCACCATCCGCGCCGCCGCCTGCAGGGCGGGGACATTGCGGTAACTGAGGTTGACCATGTTGACCACGCCCGCCCCGGCCGCCGCTGCCGCCATGGCCAGGGCATCGGCATGGCTGGTTGCCAGCGGCTTTTCGCACAGCACATGCCGCCCCGCCGCGAGGAGCGGCATCGTGGTGGGAAAATGCGCGGCATCGGGGGTGACATTGGCCACGGCATCGAACCCGCCCCAGTCGAGCGCCGCATCCAGTGTGGTGAACCGCCGGACGATGCCATGGCGGTCGCAGAAGGCCGCCAGCGCGTCAGCGCAGGTGTCAACCCCGGCGGCCAGGACCACGCCGGGGATCGCGGCAAAGGCCTCGGCATGGGTCTTGGCCATGCCGCCGGTGCCAAGGATCAACAGGCGGACCTGTTCGGGCATGATGCCTCCTTTCAGGGTCAGCGCAAGCCGTCTTCGCCATCGTGATGCAGGCGCGGGCCGCGTTCGGTGATCGGCTCCAGCGCCTCGGTCACCGGCACATTGGGTGCAGCACCGGGGTCTGCCAGCCGGGGGGCCGGGTTATGCGCCCATGTCACCGCGTTGCGCAGCACGGTCTGGACGGTGGCGTCGTGATAGGTCGGATAGGTTTCGTGACCGGGGCGGAAGTAGAACACATTGCCCGCCCCGCGCCGCCAGGTCAGGCCGGAGCGGAACACCTCGCCGCCCTGGAACCAGCTGACAAAGACCGTTTCCAGCGGTTCCGGGACGCCGAAGGGTTCACCATACATCTCCTCGTTTTCCAGCTCGAAATGGTCGGGCAGGCCGGCGGCGATGGGGTGGCTGCGCGTGGTCAGCCAGAGCCGCTCACGCTCGCCCGCCTCGCGCCAGGTCAGGTTGCAGGGCGCGCCCATCAGCCGCTTGAAAGGTTTCGAGAAATGGGCCGAATGCAGGAAGATCGCCCCCATGCCGGACCAGACCGCGTCGCAGACCATCTCGGTCACCGCATCCGACACATCGCCATGCGCGGCATGGCCCCACCACAGCAGCACATCCGTCTGTGCCAGACGCTGCGGCGTGATGCCATGGCCGGGCTGGTCCAGTGTCGCGGTTCCGGCGCGGATCGCGGGATCCGCGTTCAGCGCATCGGCAATCGCCTGATGCATACCCTGCGGGTAAATCTGCGCCACGACCCTGTTCCTGCGTTCGTGAACGTTCTCGCCCCAGACCAGTGCCCTGATGGTCATGTCGCCCCTCCGCCGGTTGTCCGGGGCGCAGGATAGCAAATGGGCCGTCCGGCGACAGGGGGAAAGCAACGCAACTCCAGGCCGGGGGCCGCGCGCTGCCGGCAGGGCCGCGCGCCATATTGCGACCCGGCAGGAAAGGCGTAACCTGACCCCCATCCCAGTCTGACAGGACCCTATCATGCCCATCAAGAACCGCCTTGCCGAACTTCTGCCCGAGATCACCGCCTGGCGGCATGATTTCCACGAACATCCCGAACTGCTGTTCGATGTGCAGCGCACCGCAGGCAAGGTGGCGGCCCTGCTGCGCGACTTCGGCGTCGATGAGGTGGTGGAAGGCATCGGGCGCACCGGCGTTGTCGGCGTGATCCGGGGGCGCAATGCCGCCTCGGGCCGGGTGATCGGGCTGCGCGCCGACATGGATGCGCTGCCGATCACCGAGCAGACCGGGATTGGCTATGCCTCGAGGACTCCCGGCAGGATGCATGCCTGCGGGCACGATGGCCACACCGCCATGCTGCTGGGGGCGGCGAAGTACCTGGCCGAGACGCGGAATTTCGACGGCACCGCCGTGGTCATTTTCCAGCCCGCCGAAGAGGGCGGCGGCGGCGGGCGCGAGATGGTGCAGGACGGGATGATCGACCGCTTCGGCATTCAGGAGGTCTATGGCATGCACAACATGCCCGGCATTCCCGTGGGCCATTTCGCGATCCGCCCCGGTGCGATGATGGCCGCTGCCGACCAGTTTGACATCACCGTGACCGGCAAGGGCGGCCATGCCGCCAAGCCGCATGACTGTATCGACACCACCGTGGTGGCCGCCCATGTCATCGTGGCGCTGCAAACCATCGCCTCGCGCGGGGTCGATCCGCTGAAGCAGGTCGTGGTCTCGGTCTGCACGGTGGCCACCGACAGCACGGCGCATAACGTGATCCCGCAGGTGGTGACGATGAAGGGCACGGTGCGCACGATGGACCCCGCCGTGCAGGATTACGTCGAACGCCGGGTGACCGGGATTGTCACCGGCACGGCGCAGGCGCTGGGGGCGGTGGCAGAGGTGGAGTACCGGCGCGGCTATCCGGTGACGATGAATGCCCCTGAAAACACCGTCTATGCCGCCGAAGTGGCCAAAGCGGTGTCCGGCACCGTGGACGTGGACACGCCGCCCCTGATGGGGGCCGAGGATTTCAGCTTCATGCTGAACGAACGCCCCGGGGCCTATATTTTCCTCGGGAATGGTGACACGGCGATGGTGCATCACCCCGCCTATAACTTCGACGACAGCGCGATCCCCTTCGGGTCAAGCTGGTATGTGGGCATTGTCGAGACGCGGATGCCGGCGGTGTAGGGGGGCAGCTGTCCGGCGCTGGCCGTATGTGCGGCCTTTGTTTCTGGCGGATTTGACCCGCGTCAAATCCGCCCGCGCCTGCCTGCCCCTGGCAGGCGCGTTACCGCGCCCGCCCAGTCAGGCGCGGGCGGATTTTAAGGCCTGCAGGCGAGCGGAAAGCCCCTTGCCTGCGGGCTTGCGCCCTTCGGCAATCGGACCCTGCGAACGTCCACCGGACGTTCGCTTGACGGGTCCTCTGGGCGCTATTCGGGCCTGATCGCAGGGTCCGGGCGTCGTCAGGTTGCGACCCGGCCCAAACACGCCCTTCCCCCCTACGCCGCCAGCTCCACCCAGACCGGCACATGGTCCGACGGCTTGTCGCCACCCCGCAGCCCCTTCTCGATCCCGGCGTCCTGCAAAAGGTCCGCCGCCTGCGGGCTGAGCAGCACATGGTCGATGCGGATGCCGTTGTTCCGTTCCCATGCGCCCGCCTGATAATCCCAGAAGGTGAAGCCGGGCCGGGGGTTCAGCGCCAGCAGCGCATCTGTGAAGCCCAGGTTCAGGATGCGGCGGAAGGCGGCGCGGCTTTCGGGCAGGAACAACGCATCCGTCGCCCAGGCCTCCGGCTTTGCCGCATCCTCGGCCTGCGGGATCACGTTGAAATCGCCCAGCATCACAAACGGCTCTTCGGTTGCCAGCAGGGCCAGCGCCCGCTGGCGCAGCCGGTCCATCCAGGCCAGCTTGTAATCATATTTCGGCCCCGGGGCCGGGTTGCCATTGGGCAGGTACAGCCCGCAGACCCGCACTGCCCGTGCGCCGATCACCGTCGCCTCGATCCAGCGCGCCTGATCGTCGCCCTCTCCGCCCGGCAAGCCGCGCAACACATCCTCCAGCGGCAGCTTTGACAGGATTGCAACCCCGTTGAAACCCTTCTGCCCGTGGGTTTCCACCCGGTAGCCGAGGTCTTCGAACACCTCGCGCGGAAAGCCCCCGTCAACCGACTTGATCTCTTGCAGCACGGCCACGTCGGGCGCGCTGGCCGCCAGCCAGGCCGGCACAGTTTCGATCCGGGCCTTGATGCCGTTGACGTTGAATGTGGCGATCTTCATCGCTGTCCCCTTCCTGCACCGGCAGGGACAGTCCCCGCATGTCATCGCGCGCCCGCCCGGCGCGCCCGGCCCTACAGCGAAAAGCTGGTGCCACAGCCGCAGGACGAGGAAGCATTGGGGTTCTGCACCACAAACCGTGCCCCGATCAGCTCTTCGGAAAAATCGATGACCGCATTTTCCAGAAAGGGCAGCGACACCGGATCGACCAGTACCGTGGCCCCGTTCTTTTCCAGCACCAGATCATCGGGGCCGGCCGCATCCAGCCGGATGTCATACTGAAAGCCGGAACAGCCGCCGCCTTCGACCGCAACGCGCAGCGGGCGCGCATCGCCGGTGGCGGCCGCGATTTCGGCCAGCCGTTCAAAGGCGCGGTCCGTCACGCGCGGCGGAAGCGTCAGTGTCAGCATCGACATTCTCCGTATCCTTTCACTGCCCGCTTGACTATAGGCTCGGGCGCGGATGTTCACAAGGTAAGGCCATCATGCTTGCCCCCTATGCCTGCCACCCCGAGGCCAGCCGCGGCCGCCTGTACGCCGAACGCATGTCGACCTTCCGCTCGCCCTTTCAGCGCGACCGGGACAGGATCATCCATTCTTCGGCCTTCCGCCGGCTCAAGCACAAGACGCAGGTCTTCGTGGAACATGAGGGCGATTATTACCGCACCCGCCTGACCCATACGATCGAGGTGGCCCAGGTTGCGCGCACCATCGCGGGCGTGCTGAACCTGAACACCGATCTGGCCGAGGCGATCGCCCTGGCCCATGATCTGGGCCACACGCCCTTCGGCCATACCGGCGAAGACGCGATGGAGGCGCTGATGGTCCCCTACGGCGGGTTCGACCATAACGCCCAGGCGATGCGCATCGTCACCCGGCTGGAACGGCATTATGCCGAATTCGACGGGCTGAACCTGACCTGGGAAAGCCTGGAAGGCATTGCCAAGCACAACGGCCCGGTGGCCGCCCCGCTGCCCTGTGCCCTGGCTGAGGCCGATGCCGAATGGGACCTGGAGCTGCACAGCTATGCCAGCGCCGAAGCCCAGGTGGCGGCCATTGCCGATGATGTCGCCTATTCGCACCATGACCTGCACGATGGCCTGCGCTCGGGCCTGTTCACCGAAGGTGATCTGATGGGGCTGCCCGTCACCGGCCCCGCCTTTGCCGAGGTGGATGCGATCTATCCCGGCCTTGATCCGATGCGGCGGCGGCACGAGGCGCTGCGCCGCGTCTTCGGGCGCATGGTGGAAGATGTGATTGCCGTGGCCCGCAACCGGCTAAAGGTGGCCCGGCCCCGGTCGGTGGACGAGATTCGTGATATGGGGGCCACGGTGATCCGCTTTTCCAAGCCGCTGTATCAGGAGTTGAAGGTGATCCGCAGTTTCCTGTTCACCCGCATGTACCGCGCCCCTTCGGTGATGCAGGAACGCGCCAGGGTGGCGCAGGTGATCAACGATCTCTTCCCGCTGTTCCTGTCGCGTCCCGCCTTGCTGCCCGCCGAATGGCAGCCTGACATTGCCCGCGCGGCGGATGAAACCGCGCTGGCGCGGATCGTGGCCGATTACGTGGCTGGCATGACCGACCGCTTTGCGCTGGCCGAACACCAGCGCCTGTGCGGCTGACCCTGCCGGCATTGACGCAAGCGCGCCCCTCTGGCACAGGCAGGGGATCAGACAGGACGCCGCCATGAACCTTTTCGCCGATCTCCGCAGCCTTGTGACCGATGCGCTGGGCCGGATGACTCGTGACGGGCACCTGCCCGCCGGGCTGGACTTTGCCTTGGTCACGGTGGAGCCGCCGCGCGATGCCGCACATGGCGATATGGCGACCAATGCCGCGATGGTGCTGGCAAAGCCTGCGGGCCTGCCCCCCCGGACCATCGCCGAGGCGCTGGCCGCCCGCCTTGCCGCAGACCCGCGCATTGCCGAGGCAGAGGTGGCCGGGCCGGGGTTTCTGAACCTGCGGCTGCACCCTTGGGTCTGGCAGGGGCTGATCCGCGCCGTGCTTGCCGAAGGCACAGATTACGGGCGCTCGGACCTGGGGCGGGGGCAGAAGGTGAATGTCGAATTCGTCTCGGCCAACCCGACGGGGCCGATGCATGTCGGCCATGTGCGGGGGGCGGTGTTCGGCGACGCGCTGGCGCGGCTATTGTCCTATACCGGCCATGACGTGACGCGCGAATACTACATCAACGACGGCGGCGCGCAGGTGGATGTGCTGGCCCGGTCGGCCTATGAACGCTACCGCGAAGCCAACGGGCTGGAGCCGGAAATCCGCGAAGGGCTGTATCCGGGTGATTACCTGGTACCGGTGGGCGAGGCGCTGAAGGAAACCTTCGGCACTGCCCTTCTGGACAGGCCGGAGTCCGATTGGCTGGTCACGGTGCGCGATTTTGCGTCCCGGCGGATGATGGAAATGATCCGCGATGACCTGGCGCTGCTGGGTGTGACGATGGACGTCTATTCGTCTGAAAAGGCGCTGTACGGCACGGGCCAGATCGAAAAGGTCATCGACCGTCTGCGCGCGCTTGGGCTTGTTTATGAAGGCAGGCTGGAACCGCCAAAGGGCAAGGAACCCGAAGACTGGGAACCGCGCGTTCAAACCCTGTTCCGCAGCACGGCATTCGGCGATGATGTGGACCGCCCGGTGAAGAAATCGGATGGCAGCTGGACCTATTTCGCCCCCGACATCGCCTATCACTACGACAAGGTCGAACGCGGCTTTGATGCGCTGATCGATATTTTCGGGGCCGATCATGGCGGCTATGTCAAACGGATGAAGGCCACCGTCGCAGCCCTGTCGAACGGGCGCGTGCCGCTGGACATCAAGCTGATCCAATTGGTCAAGCTGTGGAAGAACGGCGAGCCGTTCAAGATGAGCAAGCGCGCAGGCACCTTCGTGACCCTGCGCGACGTGGTCGAACAGGCGGGGGCGGACGTGACACGCTTTGTCATGCTGACGCGCAAGAACGATGCCACGCTGGATTTCGACTTTGACAAGGTGCTGGAACAGTCGAAAGACAACCCGGTCTTTTATGTGCAATATGCCAATGCGCGGGTGAATTCCGTGCTGCGCAAGGCGCGCGAGGCCGGCATCGACTGCGACGACTCCGCGCTGGCGGGGGCGGACCTGCGCCTTCTGTCCCACGCGGCAGAGCTGGATCTGGCCCGCAAGATCGGCGAATGGCCGCGTCTGGTCGAGATTGCCGCGCGCGGCAACGAGCCGCACCGTGTGGCGTTCTACCTTTATGAACTGGCGTCAGACCTGCACGGGCTGTGGAACCGGGGCAATGACGATGCCACCTTGCGCTTCATTCAGGACAATAAGGCCACGTCTCAGGCGAAAATTGCCCTTGTCCGGGCCACAGGCGTTGTGATTTCCGCCGGTCTTGCTATTCTGGGTGTTAGACCGGTCGAGGAAATGCGCTGACAACAAGCGCAACGACCGGCAGCAACAGGCAAGACAAGCCCGGTGCCTCCACCCGCCGGGCCAGTGGGGCAGAGCATGGCAGTCGTGGATGACGAAGATTTTCCGGGCTACCCGTCTTCTTACGGACCGGGGCGGGTGGAATGGCTGATGAATGCCGCAGGTGCTGTCACCTCGGTCGCGCTTGTCCTGGGCTTGGTGATCTGGGGGTACAATCTGGCGGTGCGCGACGTCTCGGGCATTCCGGTGGTGCGCGCGCTGGAAGGCCCGATGCGGGTCGCCCCGCAAGACCCGGGCGGAGAGGTGATCGCCCATACCGGCCTGTCGGTGAACGATGTGGCTGCCGAAGGTGCGGCTGCGCCGCTTCCCGATCAGATCGCCCTTGCGCCGCGCCCGTTCGGCCTTTCGCCGGCGGATCAGCCGGTTGTCGGTGACGCCGCCGTCCCGCCGTCCGACGCCCCGTCCTCTGCGCCGGACGGGACTGTACCGCTTGCCGGGATGATCGCGCCCGTTGACCCGGTGGGGCAGGTGGCGCAAACGCCCCTGGCTGCGCCACCTTCGGCAGACGCGGGGGCCACCGATACGGCGGTTGCCGGTGCGGACCTGTCGATGGAAGCCGCCGTGGAATCTGCCCTGGCCGAAGCGCTGGGTGCCGAACCGATGCAGTCGGGGGTTCTGGCCTCTGCCGAACCCGCACCTCCCGGGGCCGTGGTCCGGTCGCCGCGCCCTGAACGGCGCCCCGAAGGCGACGGGTCGGGCGACCCCATCCTTGCCCCGGCCGCGCTGACGGCCGCAGACGCCGCCCCGGCCGGCGGAGAGGCGGATGTCACGTCGATCGCTGCGGGAACGCGGCTGGTTCAACTTGGCGCCTTCGATGACGAGGCAGGCGCGCGCCGCGAATGGGCGCAGCTTCAGGCCCGGTTCGGAGAGCTTATTGCCCCCAAGGCCATGGTTCTGCAAAAGGCCGACAGCGGCGGGCGCAGCTTCGTGCGCCTGCGGGCGCTGGGGTTCGAGGATGAGGCCGACGCCCGCCGCTTCTGTTCGGCGCTGCTGGCCGAAAATGCAAGCTGCATCCCGGTCGCACACCGTCCATGAACGCCATTGCGGCCTGCATCCTGGGCTGCGAGGGCACCGTGCTGCGGGCCGGCGAGCGGTCTTTCTTTGCCGAAACCTCTCCCTGGGGTTTCATCCTGTTTGCCCGCAACGTCGATTCGCCTGACCAGCTGCGGCGCCTGACGGGCGATCTGCGCGACGCGGTGGGGCGCGATGCCCCGGTCTTTGTCGATCAGGAAGGCGGGCGGGTGCAGCGCCTGCGCGCGCCGCACTGGCGCGAATGGCCGCCTGCGCTGGACATGGTCGATGCCGCAGGGCCCCATGCCCCCCGTGCGATGTATCTGCGCGCCCGGCTGATCGCGGCAGAGCTGCGCGCGGCCGGCATTGACGGCAATTGCGCCCCGGTCGTCGATATCGCCGGGCCGCTGACCCATCCTTTCCTGCGCAACCGCTGCCATGGACGTGACCTTGCCACGGTCATTGCGGTGGCGCGGGCGGTGGCGGGTGGATTGCAGGACGGCGGCGTGCTGCCCGTGATGAAGCACATGCCGGGACATGGCCGTGCCACGATGGACACGCATATGGACCTGCCGCGCGTGGCCGAGGCTGCCCAGGCGCTGCGGGACAGTGATTTCGCCGCCTTCCGCGCCCTGTCAGACCTGCCCCTTGGCATGACTGCGCATATCGTGTTTTCGGCCTTTGATGACCGGCCGGCAACCTGTTCGGCCCCGATGATCCGGATGATCCGCGAGGAGATCGGCTTTGGCGGCCTGCTGATGACAGACGATCTGTCGATGCAGGCCCTGTCCGGCACCCTGGCCGAACGGGCCACGGCGGCGCGGCGCGCGGGCTGCGACGTGATGCTGCACTGCAACGGCAAGCGTGATGAGATGCAGGCGGTGGCGGCGGCCTCCGGCGTGCTGGCGGGGGCCGCGCTGGCGCGTGCCGGGGCGGCGCTGGCGGCGCGGCGCGCCCCCGACGGGGCCGATCCGGCGGCGCTGGAGGCGGAATTGCGGCCGCTTGTGCAGGGCTGGGCCAATGCCTGACGACTGGGATCAGGGCCCGTCTGTCGAAGCCCGGATCGTTGCCGGATCGCTGATCGTCGATGTGGACGGGTTTGAAGGCCCGCTTGACCTGCTGCTGATGCTGTCGCGCACGCAGAAGGTCGATCTGCGGCGCATTTCCGTGCTTAAACTGGCAGAGCAGTATCTTGAATTCGTGAACCAGGCAAAGGCGTTGCGGATCGAACTTGCCGCAGACTATCTGGTTATGGCCGCCTGGCTTGCCTATCTCAAGTCGCGCTTGCTGCTGCCCCCCGATCCCGCCGAAGCCGGGCCGTCGGCGGATGAGCTGGCCGCCCATCTGGCGTTTCAGCTGGAGCGTCTGCAAGCCATGCGCGAGGCGGCGGCCCGTCTGATGGCGCGTGACCGCAAGGGGCGCGACTTTTTCGGACGCGGCATTCCCGAAGACGTCATGCGCATCCGCCGCGTGCGCCATTCCGCCACGCTGCTGGACCTGATGCAGGCCTATGCCCGGACGCGGACGCGCGATGAATTCCGCCCCTTTGTGATGGACCGCCAGCATGTCTATACCATGGAACAGGCGCTGGAGCGGATGCGCGGCCTGATCGGCTATGCCGGGGACTGGACCGATCTTGTCAGTTATCTGCCGGACGGGTGGGAACTGCACCCGCAGCGCCGCCGGTCGGCCACGGCGGCCCATTTTGCCGCCGTTCTGGAACTGGCCAAGCGCGGCCAGATCGAGCTGCGCCAGCCTGAAACCTTTGCCCCGATCCAGATCCGCAGGCGCGACGCATGACGGAGCCTTCGGAGAAGTTGCTGTTTGATGCACCCCCGATGGGCGAGCAGGAACGGATGGTCGAAGCGATTCTGTTCGCCACGGCAGAGCCGCTGACGCTGGCGGACCTGTCTTCGCGCCTTCCGCAGGGCTGCGACGCCGCCGGGGCGCTGGCCCATCTGCGCCGCCGCTACGACGGGCGGGGGGTTCATCTGGTCAAGGTGGGGGACGCCTATGCGTTTCGCACCGCCCCCGATCTGGGCTATCTGATGCAGAAGGAAACGGTGGAGACGCGCAAACTGTCGCGCGCGGCCATCGAGACGCTGGCGATCATCGCGTACCACCAGCCGGTGACGCGGGCCGAGATCGAAGAAATTCGTGGCGTTGCCGTCAGCCGGGGCACCATTGATCAGCTGCTGGAACTGGACTGGATCCGCTTTGGCCGCCGCCGCATGACGCCGGGGCGTCCGGTGACCTTTGTGGTGACGGAAAGCTTCCTCGATCACTTCGGCCTTGAATCCGCCCGCGACCTGCCCGGTCTGAAGGAATTGCGGCAGGCGGGATTGCTGGACAACCGCCCGCTGCCCGGCAGCTTCGCGAAGGACGGGGACGAGGATGACGCCGCCCCTCAGGGCCAGTCCGAAATGTTCGGGGATTGAGGGCAGCCTGGTCTCGTCGATGTTCGCCCGCTGTCCACCTTGTGTTTCTTGACGGCACATCTGTTTTCGTGGCGGATTTGACCCGCGTCAAATCCGCCCGCGCCTGCCTGCCCCTTGGCAGGCGCGTTGCCGCGCCAGCCCAGGCAGGCGCGGGCGGATTTCCGGAACTATACGCCGGTGGAGAACCCCTTGCCTGCGGGCTTGCGCCCTTCGGCAATCGGACCCGGCAAACGTCCACTGGACGTTTGCTTTCGGGTCCTCTGCCCGCCCCATCCCCTACCGGAAATGCTTCGACAGCTTCAGCCCCTGCCCCTGATAGTTCGACGCCAGCCCCGCGCCATAAAGCGTATCGGGCACCTCTGCCATGCGTTCGTACACCAGCCGGCCCACGATCTGCCCGTGTTCCAGCACGAAGGGGGCCTCGTGGCAGCGCACTTCCAGCACCCCGCGCGACCCCGATCCCCCGGCGCTGCGGTGGCCAAAGCCGGGGTCGAAAAAGCCGGCGTAATGCACCCGGAATTCGCCCGCCATCGCCAGATAGGGTGCCATTTCCGCAGCGTGGTCCGGCGGGATCGTCACCGCCTCGCGGCTGACCAGAATATAGAATGCGCCGGGGTCCAGGATGATGCGGCCCTCGCGGCTGCGCACCTCTTCCCAGTAATCGCCCGGCTCATAGGCCGCAATCCGGTCAAGGTCGATCACGCCGGTATGCGGCTTGGCCCGGTAGCCAACCAGATCGCCCTGCCGCGGCACAAGGTCCACCGAAAAGCCCAATCCGTCCGAGATCATCGCAACCCCATCCACCAGCGCATCGCGGGCATGCAGCGCCTGCAGGTCGGCATCCGACAGGGTCGCCTGACCGCAGCGGAACCGGATCTGGTTCAGCCGCTGTCCGGGGCGCACCAACACCGAAAAGCTGCGCGGGCAGATTTCGGCATAAAGCGGCCCGGTGTATCCTGCCGCGATCCGGTCAAACTCCACCCCGCCGTCGGCGATGGTGCGCGTCAGCAGATCAAGCCGCCCGGTCGAACTTTTGGCATTCGCCACCGCCGAGACGGCGGGCGGCAGTGCCAGATGCTCGATCAGCGGCACGACATAGACGCAGCCCTTTTCCAGAACCGCCCCGCCGGAGAGATCCACGCGGTGCATCTCGAACTCGGCAATCCGGTCTGCCACCCGCCGCCCCTGGCCGGTCAGGAACGAGGCGCGCACCCTGTAGGCCAGGCTGCCAAGGCGCAGGTCCAGACTTGCGGGTTGAATCTGCGCGGCCAGCACCGCCGGGCCGGCGGCAATCGCGCCCCTGGCGATCATCGCGCGCAGGGCCTGCGAGGGGAGAACACCGTCTGCCATTCCGCGTTTCCGCCCCCTTCAAACGGAACCGCCCGCATCCCTTGCGGGGGCGGGCGGTTTCGTGCTGGTCGGGCCGGCGAGATTCGAACTCGCGACCTTCCGCCCCCCAGACGGACGCGCTAACCAGGCTGCGCTACGGCCCGACAAGGCGGAGAGATACCGGTTTTCCGCGCGGGGGCAAGCCATAAAGCGCATGGGGATGTCAGCGTCCGCCCACCCCTGCGGCGGCGGCCAGACGGGCCCGCAACGCCCGCAGGCGCAACGCCGCCGCCGTCATCCCCGCGCGCTGGCCCTGCACCTGTGCGCCATCAAGGGCCCGCAGCCGCGCCGCGATCACACCGGCCAATCCGGGGTCGCCGGACAGGGTTTCCACATCGGCGGGGGCACCCGCCGCCGCCGCCTGGACGGGTGCAGCGGCCTTTGCCGCTGGCCTGTGGTCCGGGTCGGTGACAAGGGGGGCGGCCGGACCGGCGCTCAGCGCCTGTGTCAGCAGCAGGGCACCGCCGCTGTCAGGTGCCGGTTGCGCAGGATCGGGCCGGACGCGGTCCTGCCCTGTCGGCGGGCCGGCGGACCAAAGCGGCAGGGACGCTGTTCCGGGCGGATCGCGCCCGGCCGCCGGATCGGGAAAGGCCAGAACTGCGGCCACCGGCAAGGTCCCGTCCCCGGTCGGCGTCACCTCGGGCACATCCCCGGGAATCGGTCCTTCGGCCAGGGCCATCACATGGCGGATGCCGTTTTCGCGCAGCACCTTCTGCACGCCGCGAATGGTCAGGCCATCGCCATGCAGCAGGCGCTTGATGCCCGACAGCAGCGCCACATCGGACGGGCGATAGTATCGCCGCCCGCCCGCCCGCTTGACGGGGCGGATCTGGGGAAACCGGCTTTCCCAGAACCGCAGCACATGCGCCGGCGTACCCAGAAGATCGGCGACCTCGCTGATGGTGCGGAAGGCGTCGCGTGACTTTTCCATGCGGGATGCGTACCTCAGCGCCAGGTGCCGGCTGCGACGCGGTCCTTCATCAGATGCGACGGGCGGAAGGTCAGAACCCGGCGCGGGCTGATCGGAACCTCGTCGCCGGTCTTTGGATTGCGCCCGATCCGGGCCGTCTTGTCCCGCACGGAAAAGGTGCCGAAGGACGAAATCTTGACAGTTTCGCCCCGAACCAGCGCGTCGGACATGTGCTGGAGCACCGTCTCGACCAGTTGGGCTGATTCATTGCGCGACAGGCCGACTTCACGGAACACGGCCTCGCTCAGATCCATACGCGTCAGTGTCTTGTCACTCATCCTGATCCCCCGGTGTTTCGGGCAAGATTGGGCGCTTTGAAAAGCCAAGTCAATATCAATGCCTTGTGGCAGGCTATTCAGACCGCCTACCAGCGAAGAACCACCGATCCCCAGGCCAGCCCGCCGCCGATGGCTTCGGTCACGATCAGATCACCTTCCTTGATCTGCCCGCGCCGGCGTCCGACAGACAGGGCAAGGGGAATCGACGCGGCAGAGGTGTTGCCATGATCCTGCACGGTGATCACCACCCGCTCCATCGGGACCTGCATGCGCTGCGCGGTTGCGGCGATGATGCGAAGATTGGCCTGATGCGGAACGATCCAGTCCACATCCGCCGCCGTCAGCCCGGCCTTTTCAAGCGATGTGTGGGCGGTCTGGGCCAGCTTCTCCACCGCATGGCGGAACACTTCCTTGCCCTGCATCCGCAGCAGGCCGGTTGACCGGGTGGACACCCCGCCATCAACATAGAGCAGGTCCTTGAACCGGCCGTCCGAATGCAGGTCGGTGGCCAGAATTCCCCGGTCTGCCGATGTGCCGCCCCCCTCTGCCGCTTCCAGCACCAGCGCCCCGGCGCCATCGCCGAACAGCACGCAGGTGGACCGGTCGGTCCAGTCCATCAGCCTGGAAAAGGTTTCGGCGCCGATCACCAGAATGCGCTGCGCCTGACCGCAGGCAATCAGCGCGCTGGCATTGGCAAGGGCAAAGACAAACCCCGCGCAGACCGCCTGAACATCAAAGGCAAAGCCGCGCGTCATGCCAAGCGCCGCCTGCACCATGGTTGCCGCCGACGGGAAGGTCAGATCGGCGGTCGAGGTGGCGACGATGATCGCGTCAATGTCGTCCGGCACCATGCCTGCGTCGGCCAGCGCCGCGCGGGCCGCGCGCGCCGCAAGATCGGATGTCGTCTGGTTTTCTGCCGCGAAATGACGCCGCTCGATTCCGGACCGGGTCCTGATCCAGTCGTCGCTTGTGTCCAGCAGGGTCTCGAATTCAGAATTCGGGACCACCCGGTCGGGCAGATAATGCCCGACACCCCTGACCACGGCGCGTATCGTCATTCGGAAGTACCGATTATTGCCCTGTCCGCAGCGGCATCCTGCCCCGCGCGGCCCGCCGATGCAACCCGCGCCGCCAGACGGTCCTGAAAGCCTGATTGCGCCAGCTGGAAGGCCAGCTTGATGGCCGCCGAAACGCCGGTTGCATCGGCGGACCCATGCGATTTCACCACCGTGCCGTTCAGGCCCAGAAACACGCCGCCGTTCTGGCGGCGCGGATCGATCCGCTTTTGCAGACGCCGGAGCGAGGTCAGCGCCAGCAGGGCCGCAATCCGCGACAGGAAGGTGGCGTTGAAGGCAAGGCGCAGCAGTTCGGAAATCAGCCTGGCCGTGCCTTCGCCCGTCTTCAGGGCGATGTTGCCGGTAAAGCCGTCGGTGACGATCACATCCACCCGGTCGCCCGGAATGTCGCCGCCTTCGACGAAGCCGACAAAGTCGAAATCACCCGAATGTGCTGCCGCCGCAATCTGGTCATGTGCCTGCTTCAGTTCGGCCCGGCCCTTGTGTTCTTCGGTGCCGACATTCAGCAGGCCGACGCGCGGGCGGTCCAGTTGCAACCCGTTGCGGGCATAGGATGCGCCCATGGTGGCGAATTGCAGCAGGTCTTCGGCATCGGCCTTCACATCCGCGCCCACATCCAGCATCAGGTTGAACCCGCCCGGATTGCGCGATGGCCACAGACAGGCGATGGCGGGGCGGTTCACGCCGGGCAGTTTGCGCAGGCGGATCATCGACAGCGCCATCAGCGCGCCAGTATTGCCGCAGGACACGGCCACGGTTGCCTCGCCGTTGCGCACGCTTTCCAGGCAGGACCACATCGAGGTGCCTTCGCCGTGGCGCATCACCTGGCTGGGCTTGTCGCTCATCGTGACGGTGCGGGGGGCATGGCGGATCTGGCAGCGGCCGGACAGGCCCTTGCGCTTGCCAATCAGGCGCGCAAGCTCTGCCCCGTCGCCATGGACGATGAAGGCGATCCCGGGGTTCTTGGCTGCGGATGCCAGCATTCCCGTGACAACCGCCGCAGGCCCGCGATCCCCGCCCATCGCATCGACGGAAATGACAATGCGCCTGCCGTCCGGTGCCGGAGTATCAGGTCCGCTCGCCATGGTTCAGCAGCGCGGGCGAGGGCGGCTTACGCCGCATCCTCGTCCAGATCGACCTCTCTGGTCAGCGACACAACTTCGCGTGCATCATAGTGGCCGCAGGCCCCGCAGATGTGGTGCGGGCGCTTGAGTTCGCCGCAGTTCGGACATTCGCCGGGATTGCCCGCGACAAGCGCGTCATGCGCGCGGCGCATGTTGCGCCTGGAACTGGTGACTCGGTTCTGGGGGACAGCCATGTCTCAACCTCGGGTAGCGGGGACATGCCCCTGATGATGAAGAAGAAACACAGCATCCGGCACACAGCGGCCGCGCAGGCTTCTTCCTGGAAACGAGGGGCGGAACATAGCGGGATTCCGATAAGGCGCAAGGGGTTTCTGCACCCGGCGGTGCCGCCTGCTTCGGCTCAGGTGCCGGTGTCTCCGCCCCCCCCGCTGCTGTTCCCGGACAGCCGCTTTGACAGATCGGCAAGGCCGGCAAAGGGTTTCAGATCGGCCTCGCCAAGCGGCATCGCCCCCGGCGGGGCGACGGCGACCCCGCCCCAGACCGCGCCGGGGACGCGCGGGTAATCGGGAAGGGCCAGGGCCAGCGCCTCCGTCATCACGGCACCGGGATCGATGCTGTCGGGCAGGGGTTCGCTGCTGTCATCTTCCGGCATTTCCGCCTCGTCCTCTGTCGGCTGGGCATAATCGCGCAGATACCTGCGCAGCACCGGTGCCCCGATCTTTGTCGTCACCGGGGCCAGGCTGATCACGCAGGGCTGGATCACGGTTGCGTCGAGCTGCGCCTCCAGCACAAGGTCGGCCCGTCCAAGCGGGCGCACATCGCCCCTGAAGCGCAGTGCGGGAATGGCACTGATGCCCAGAAGACGCGCCAGCGCGCTGCGCTGCGCGGCGTCGGGCCTGATGTCGAACCGGACGGGCTTGCGGGTGCCAAGGCCGGCCGTGCGCAGCGGCATCGAAACGGGAAGAGGGTCAGCCATCGGATGCTCCTTTCGCATGGCCCTGGGGCCGCACGTTCCTTTCTTGAACAGAACTGCGACCTGTCGTAAGCCGGGGCACCGCCGGATAAGGGGCCTCGGCCGGCAAGGCAAGCGGCAACGGCAAGCGGCGGCAGAAGGCGGCGGAAGGTGACAGGAGGCAGCGCATGCGACCCAGGGCAAGAAGGCCGGAAACAGCCCTGTTCCGGATGGCCTTCCAGCGGGCCGCGTTTGCCCTGACCGGTCTTGGATTCCTGATGCTCGCGGGATGCACGCCGCTGTACCGCGACCACGGCTTTGCGCCCACGGATGCCGAGCTTGCCGTCCTGACTGTTGGCAAGGACGACAGCGAGACCGTGTCCAGGGCGGTGGGGCGGCCCAGTGCCTCGGGCCTTTTGGGCGACACCCGCTGGTACTACGTGCAAAGCCGCTACAGGCAGCGCGGTCCCCTTGCCCCTGAAGAGGTTCAGAGGCAGGTCGTGGTCATCACCTTCGCCGAAAGCGGGCCCGTGTCCAACATCGAGCGCTTCGGTCTGGAAGACGGCCAGGTCGTCGCCCTGTCGCGCCGCGTCACCGACAGCAACATCGAAGGCATCAGCTTGCTGGGCCAGCTGCTTGGCAACTTCGGCCGCGTGACGGCCGGCCAGATCCTTCCCGGCGAGAACTGACGGCAGAAAGGGCGGCGCGGGCCGCCTTTTGCGGGTTCGCACCGACGCACCGTCATAGCGGTGCCTGCCAGATTTGAAGGGCCTGCGCCTTATGGGTTGGCCCGCCCACACCGGGTCACGGGTTCGCTTGCAGGGGTGCGTCGATTCACCAAGGAATGCCCGCTGCATCACTCCTGACACCACGCTGTCAGGACCCTTGTGGTTCAAGAGAATCTGTCAATCTCACAACAGGGGACTCAGATGCAGCGAACTTCCGTCAATCCTTGGCCTTGGTCGGTCACGCTGGGCTATGATCAGGGGCAGGTGCTTGCAGACGCAACCCGGCACCTGACCTGTTCCGGTCAGACTGCCGTTGACGCGCAGGGTCATCCGCAGCATGAGGGAGACATGCGCGGCCAGATCGGCCTTGCCCTTGACAATCTGGAGGCGGTTCTGACCGCTGCGGGTATGTCCCTTGCCAATCTCACCCGGCTTGTCATCTACGCAACGGACATGGATGCCGCCCTGCAGAACTTTGATCTGATTGGCGTGCGTCTGGGATCGGCCGGTGTCGCGCCGCCGATGACGCTGTTGGGCGTCACAAGGCTGGCAATCCCGGCGCTGATGATCGAAATTGAGGCTTCTGCCGCCGACTGACGGGGGGCAGGCGTGTCAGCGGCCTCCGGGCAGTCTGGGGGTCGCCTTCGGATGCAAGGCGGTTGCGCCCGGAAACGCTCTGTATGGAAAGGCTGATCGGCAGTAGGATGACGGGCAGGGTCATGATTTCGGGGTGGCGTGATGCGTCGGGCAGATCGGCTTTTCAGACTGGTGAACGAGATGCGGACCCGCAGCGTCAGCCGGGCCGAAGACCTTGCCGAGCAGTTTGAAGTCAGCGTTCGCACAATCTATCGGGACATCGCCCATCTGCAGGGGTCCGGGCTGCCGATCGAAGGTGAAGCGGGCGTGGGCTACCTGCTTCGTCCCGGATTTGATCTGCCCCCGGTGACATTCACCCATGAGCAGATTGATGCGCTTGCCGTGGCGCTGTCCTTTGCCGAAAGCCTTGATGACCCTGCCCTGGCTTTGGCGGCAAAAGAGGTGCGCGCAAAAATTCAGGCAACCCTGCCCTTGCCGGAACTGCGCCAGCTTGCCGATGCGCCCTTCTATTCGTTGCGCCACCGCACGGGCGCACCCGGGTTTGCGCCGGTGGTGCGCAAGGCGATCCGTCTGCGGCGCATGGTCCGGATGACCTACACTGACGGCCAGGGCCAGCGGACGGATCGTGTCCTGCGCCCACTGGCGATCTGGAATTTTGACGAAGGCTGGATGTTCTCTGGCTGGTGCGACCTGCGCCAGACCTTTCGCACCTTCCGCTTTGACAGGGTGGCGCAGCTTGTGGTGACCGATCAGGTCTTTGAAAGAGATGACAGAAAAAGCCTGCGCGCCTTTCTGGACTCTGACCGGTGCCGCGCCTGAGCGGGCGGTTTTCCCTTGGCGGATCAGTCAGGTTTCGTCCGGCTCGAACCGCAGGGCAACGCCGTTCATGCAGTAGCGCAGGCCGGTGGGTGGCGGGCCGTCGGGAAAGACATGGCCCAGATGCGCCTCGCAGCGCGCGCAGTGCACCTCGGTACGCCGCATGAAGAAGCTGCGGTCGTCGGTTTCGCCCACCGCTTCGGGGGTCAGCGGCGCAAAGAAGCTGGGCCAGCCGGTGCCGCTTTCGAACTTTGCCGCCTGGTCGAACAGCGGCGCATCGCAGCAGATGCAATGGTACCGCCCCGCGTCTTCCGGAAAGGCTTCATGGCTGCCCGCACGTTCTGTCCCGTGCCGGCGCGTGACCCTGTAGGCCAGGTCAGACAGCTGCGCGCGCCATTCGGCATCGGTCTTTTCGATCTTGTCCATCGCGGAGGCGATCCTTGCTTGCGTCGCAATGACGTTACGTTTCTGGTGTTTCCCTGCACCGGGTCTTATGTAGAGGTTCCGAACCGTGTCGCAAGGCATCAGGAGGCACCGATGATTGCACTGCGCAAGGGCCGCTACACTGCGCGCCTCGCCGGGTCCGGTGCCGATCTTCTGCGCGCCCAGCGGCTGCGCCACCTCAGCTTTGTGGCGAAGCGGGGCCTTGCCGCAGACCGCGATCCGGCCGCAGCACCGGGTGTGGACGCCGATGCCTTTGACGCCGCCTGCCGCCATGTGCTGGTGGAAGACACGGCCAGCGGCACGCTGGTCTGCTGCTTTCGCCTGCTGCCGCTGGTGAACGGTGCCGAAATCGGGCGCAGCTATTCGGCGCAGCATTACAACCTGTCGGCGCTTGCGGCCTTTGATGGCCCGATGGTGGAACTGGGCCGCTTCTGCATCCACCCCGACTGGCGCGATCCCGACATCCTGCGGGTTGCCTGGGGTGCCATGACCCGCTTTGTGGATCAGACGGGGGCCGAAATGCTGTTTGGCTGCTCGTCTTTCGAGGGCACCGAAGCGGCGGCCTATCACGATGCCTTTGCCATGCTGAAGGACGCCCATCTGGCCCCCAAGCGCTGGCTGCCCCGCGTCAAGGCCCCCGATGTCTTCCGATTTGCCCGCGCATTGCGCCTGTTCCGCCCCGATGCCAGGCGCGCCATGCGGGCGATGCCGCCGCTGTTGAAGACCTATCTGCTGATGGGCGGCTGGGTCAGCGACCATGCCGTGGTGGACCGCGACCTGAACACGCTGCATGTCTTCACCGGGCTGGAGATTCGCGCGATTCCCCCCGCCCGCGCCCGCCTGCTGCGCCTCGCCGCAGGGTAGCGGCCCCCGCCTGGGTTACGTTTCCCGGTCAGCCTGTGGCGCACCTCCGGTTGCCGGAATGAAACTGCGGGGGGCTGCAATGCGGACGGAGCAGTCAGTCGCTGCAAGACCGCCGTGGAGGGCGGAAAGCGGACGGACGGCGATGCAGCATTGCAATCGCGGCAAATCACGAAAGCGGTCACAACTGCGGACTTCAAGTGTGACCAGCTGGCCCGAGCGTGGTTGCGTCACGCTCGGTTGACCCGGCGAAATGTGCCATCAGGCGAAACTTGGCGCTTGAAATGGCCTCCGCCTCACATAACCTGTGTGGGAAGGACGGGGCAGATGAACATGGATCTTCTGCAAGGAGCATATGGCCCTGTTGTGCTTGGCGGGGCGATGATCGGGCTGGCGCTGGGGCTTTTGTGGGTGCTCACTGGCCGGATCATGTCCGCCACGGGGATGATCGGCAGTTTGCTGGGTGGACGCGAAGGCTTGGCCGCCGGCAGCATTGCGTTCATCGGCGGGCTTTTTATCGCGCCGTCATTTTTGACGGCCGTCGGGGTTGCAAAGCAGATGGCAGACGAGGCGGATTGGCCATTTCTTGTTCTCGGGGGTCTCCTGGCAGGCATTGCGGCGCGTTTTGGCGGCAGCCTGATGGGGGCGATCCATGGCGTGACTTTGCGGTCCAGACGCGCCGCAGTCACGCTTTTGGGGATAATGGCAGGCGCGGGCACAGCCCTGCTCGTGCGCCAGATTCTGGGCAATGGCGGTATGGCATGATCCGGCTTGCAGCCCTGTTTTGCGGTTTGCTTTGCGGCACGGGCCTGATGCTGTCGGGGCTTTTTCAACCTGCGCTTCTGCAGGGTTTCCTGACGCCGGACGGGCCCCGGGACCTGACCCTTGGCATTGGACTGCTTTCGGTATTGGGCGCAGGCGTGTTGGTCCTTGCTCTGACCCATCGACTGTCCCGGCCACTTCTTGGGGGGCAGGATCAGGCGCTGGCCGGTGCGCCAACCGGAAAAGCCCTGCTTGGGGGCGTTCTGTTCGGGTTTGGTTGGGGGCTTTCCGGGTATTTCCCCCTGGCCGCGATTGTTGCAACCGGCCTCTTTGCACCGGGTGCGGCGATCTTTCTGGCGTCGATGCTGGCCGGGATGTTTCTGCACGACATCGGCGCCAACGGTGGCCGGTTCCGGCTCGACCGGCTGCGGTCAAGCGGATAGGGCACCGATGTTCGGCGCCCTTGCAGCGTGGCGATTGCGCAGCCAGGCAAAGACCGGATTGGCCTTCACGTCATACCGCCGCGCAACTGGCGCACCGACATACCGCGCAGGCGCGTCTGCCCGCAGGTCATCGGCTTCGCGTTGTCAGGCCAGACCCGGCGCTTCCGCCGCTTCGTCACAAACCACCCCGACAGTGTCCATTGTCCGACAGTGGACACGCGCCTCTGCGCAGCACTCCCGGCAGAGCGGTCAGACCGGACGGAGACTTTTTTTGCGGTGATAATCCAGCGCCAGGCAGACGGTTGGCGGGGGCCGCCCCGTGCCCCGGACAGGCCTTCACCCGGACAAGGGCCTGGGCTGCAAGGCACTGAACCGGCTGTGCAAAGACCATCGTCAGCGCTTTGGTCGATCAGGCTCAGTTCATTGATCTATCGCAATGTCATCGATCCGATTGTGTGCAAGCCTGCCGACGCAGGCTTGCGCCCCCAGTGGCTGGGACGGCGGGGGCCATCATCTTTGGACCTGGAGTGGAAACATGAAGCACCGGACTCAACGCCTTCTCAAAGCAGAAGTTAGGGCGGCACTTGCTTTGAGCATAGTCGTCGCTTCGTTCAATGCGGCATCGGCTTGGGAGATCGACCGGTCGGTCTTGCCGATCATGCCACCTCCGGTTCCCTACACACTGGATCTGGACGTGCGCGATGCCACACCGCCGCCGCTTTTCAAGGTGACACCGCCGGAAGGGGCACCCAACGTTCTTATTGTTCTCGTTGATGACCTTGGCTTTGCCGGGACCAGCGCGTTCGGCGGCCCGGTGACGACGCCCACTTTCGATGGCCTCGCGGCCGAGGGGTTGCGCTTTGTCGATTTCCACACGACGGCTGTGTGTTCGCCGACGCGGGTGGCCATCAAGAGCGGCCGGAATCACCACATCAACAACATGGGCGGCATTTCGGAAACCGGAACACCGTTTCCCGGCAACACGACGCAGGTTCCCGATTCCGTCGCGCCGCTGGCCGAAATCCTTCGCCTCAACGGCTACAGCACCGCCGCCTTCGGAAAGTGGCACGAGACGGCACCTTGGGAGATCAGCGTCTCGGGTCCGCACGACCGCTGGCCGACGCGTCAGGGTTTTGACGAGTTCTATGGATTCATGGGGGGCGAAACGAACCAGTGGGCACCGTTCATCTACAGTGGTGTGACCCCCGTCGAACTGCCGGATGATCCCGAATACCATTTCCTCGAAGACATGACTGACAAGACCATTTCCTGGCTCAAGTACCAGAAGGCGCTGACGCCCGAGAAGCCATTCTTCATCTACTACGCCCCCGGTGCCACCCATGCGCCGCATCACGTTCCGCAGGAGTGGAGCGCGCGCTGGAAAGGCACGTTCGATCAGGGCTGGGATGCGATGCGCGAAGAAATCCTCGCGCGCCAGCTTGCGTCGGGGCTCGTTCCCGAAGGCACCGTGCTGCCTCCCAAGCCCGAGGCAATTCCTGACTGGGACAGCCTGACAGCGGACGAAAAGACCCTCTTTACCCGGCAGGCCGAGGTCTTCGCCGGTTTCGTCGAAATGACTGACCACGAGATCGGGCGCGTCGTCGAGGCTATCGACAGCACCGGCCAACTCGACAATACGCTCATCTTTCTTGTCTACGGTGACAACGGAACAAGCGCCGAAGGTGGCCGGAACGGAATGTTCAGCGAGATGACCTACTTCAACGGTGTGGAAGAACAGGTCGCGGACATGCTTCCGAAACTGGACCTGTGGGGCGGACCAGAGACCTATCCCCACATGGCGGCGGGCTGGGCCGTCGCCCTCAACGCTCCCTTTGCCTGGACCAAGCAGGTGGCCTCGGACTTCGGCGGCACCAAGGTGGGCGTGACAGTTCACTGGCCTGCGGGCATCGCCGCAAAGGGCGGACAGCGCGACCAGTTCGCCCATGTCATCGATGTGGCCCCCACTGTTCTCGAAGCAGCAGGCCTGCCTCAGCCGAATATGGTCAACGGCGTGCCGCAAATCCCCATGGACGGCGTGAGCATGCTTTACACCTTTGACGACCCGCAGGCCGAAGAGCGCCACACGACGCAGTATTTCGAAATCTTCGGCAACCGGGCGCTCTATCACGAGGGTTGGTGGGCACGCACGATCCACAAGGCGCCATGGGAGGCAAAGCCCCGTCATGCCTTGGCAGATGACGTCTGGGAGCTTTACGATACCTCCAAGGACTTCAGCCTTGCCAATGATCTGTCCGAGGAGATGCCGGAGAAGCTGGCCGAGATGAAGACCATGTTCATGGTGGAAGCGGGGCGGAATCGCGCTTTGCCGATCGACGATCGACCGATCGAGCGTGTAAACGCGGCAGTTGCCGGGCGCCCTGACCTCATGGCCGGGCGCACCACACTGACATTGGCCGAGGGCATGACCGGCATGTCCGAGAATGTCTTCATCAACATCAAGAACCGCTCGAAGACGATCACAGCAACGGTGGACGTGCCGGAGGGTGGTGGGCATGGCACCATCATCGCGCAAGGGGGGCGGTTCGGCGGCTGGTCCCTGTATGTGGAGAACGGTGTTCCCGCCTATCACTACAACTTCCTCGGTCTTGAGAGGACGACCATCGCGGGTACAGGGCCCCTCTCTGCGGGCAGTCACGAGATACGCTTCGACTTCGCCTACGACGGTGACGGTATGGGCAAGGGCGGTATCGGCTCGCTCTTTGTCGACGGAGTGCAGGTCGCCAGCGGGCGTATACCACGGACGCAACCGACAATCTTCTCAGCAGATGAGACAGCGGATGTGGGGATCGACCTTGCAACCCCTGTCGTTGAGTCCATCGGTGCCGAGGCAAGATCACGGTTCACCGGGGCGATCCCGGTCGTGACGGTAGCAGTGGAGTGAGCGCATGTGATCGCAGCCTCGCTCCCGCGCCCCCAAAGGCCCTATGGTCGCGTATTCGGTTGCCCTTTGCCTCGTGTGTGCCGAATGCAGGCAAAAAAGACCGGGCCGCCGCCAGACAGAAGCCTTCTTTTGGGGCGGCGCGCTGATGCTTGCTCCATCTTGCGTGAAAAACTCATCACAGGCGGACAATGGCGGCACAACAGACGAACGACCGCTCTGGCCCGGACACGCCGATGCCCCCTGCGCTGTGATCGGGCGCGCCATGCCCAGGGGGAAGGGCCGGTGTCGCTCAAGGCGGTCGTTTCACCGTTTCGCCCATGAATGATGGACGGGTGCCCGATGCCTGCGTCCACGGGGTCCCTGATGTCAGATGTCCAACACCAGGCGCGCCACCGGGCGCGGCGGGGCGTTGACCTTTCCCGCCCGCCCGATTAGCTGCGCCCCATGGCACGCGCGCCCCTTTTGCAGCTTTCCGGCGTCTCGCTGACCTTCGGCGGCGAGCCGGTGTTTGACGATCTTGGTCTGGTGATCCAGCCGGGCGACCGGATTGCGCTGGTCGGGCGCAACGGATCGGGCAAGTCCACCCTGATGAAGGTGATGGCAGGTCTGGTGGAGCCGGACCGGGGTGACCGCGTGGTCCCCGCTGGCGTCTCTGTGGGCTATATGGAACAGGACCCCGATCTGTCGGGCTTTGCCACGCTGGGGGATTATGCCGCCAGCGCGCTGGGAGAGGGCGAAGACTACAGGATCGGCATGGCTGCCGAAGGCCTGAAGTTCCGTCCCGGAACCCCGGTATCCCATGCCTCGGGCGGCGAGAGGCGCCGCGCGGCGCTGGCCAGGCTGTTGGCCGAAGCCCCCGACCTGATGCTGCTGGACGAGCCGACCAACCACCTCGATATCGACGCCATCGAATGGCTGGAGGCGCAGTTGCGCGACAGCCGCGCGGCCTTTGTGCTGATCAGCCATGACCGCGCCTTCCTGCGGGCGCTGTCGAAGGCGACCCTGTGGATCGACCGCGGCCAGGTCCGCCGCCGCGACGCGGGCTTTGAGGGGTTCGAAGAGTGGCGCGAAACCGTCTGGGAGCAAGAGGATGACGCCCGCCACAAGCTGGACCGCAGGATCAGGGCCGAGGCGAAATGGGCGGTCGAAGGTATCAGCGCCCGGCGCAAGCGCAATCAGGGCCGGGTGCGCGCGCTGGCAGCACTGCGCGACGAACGCGCATCCCAGATCCGCCGTCAGGGCACGGCGGCGATGGCGCTGGAGGCGGGCACCCAATCGGGCAAGCGCGTGATCGAAGCCAGGGGGCTGTGCAAATCCTTCGGCGGTCTGACCATCGTGCAGGATTTCAGCCTGCGTGTGCTGCGCGGTGACCGGGTGGCCTTCGTCGGCCCGAATGGCGTCGGCAAGACAACCCTTCTGAAACTGCTGACCGGGGAAATTGCACCCGATGCAGGCACGGTTCAGCCGGGAACCAACCTGCAGATCGCCGTGTTCGATCAGACCCGTGCCCAGCTTGATCCCGAGGCCAGCCTTTGGGACAATCTGACCGGTGATCCGGCGATGCGCGTGTCCGGCCAGGCCGATCAGGTGATGGTGCGCGGCACGCCGCGCCATGTGGTGGGCTATCTCAAGGATTTCCTGTTCGACGAAGCGCAGGCACGCGCGCCGGTCCGGTCACTGTCGGGCGGCGAGAAGGCCCGCCTGCTGCTGGCGCGGATCATGGCGCGCGACTCCAACCTGCTGATCCTGGATGAACCCACCAACGATCTGGATGTCGAAACGCTGGACCTGCTGCAGGACGTTCTGGGCGATTATCCCGGCACCGTTCTGCTGGTCAGCCATGACCGCGATTTCATCGACCGCGTTGCCACTGCCACTGTGGCGCTGGAAGGGCAGGGGCATGCCACCGCCTATCCGGGCGGCTGGTCCGATTATGCCGCCCAGCGCGGTGTGGCCGCCGCCGAACGCGATGCCCGCGCCAACAAGCCTGCGCCCGCCGCCCCGCCCGGCCCCCGCCCCGCGGGGCGCAGGCGCGCAGACCCGCTGAGCTTTGCCGAGCGCAACAGGCTGGAGGCGCTTCCCGCCCGGATCGCCCGCCTCGAAGGCGAAATCGCAAGACTGACCGCCTTCCTGGCGCAGGACGGCATCTTTCTGCGCGAACCGCAAAAAGCCCGCCGTGCCGCCGATCTGATGGCCGAACGCCAGGCGGCGCTTGCGCTGGCCGAAGAGGACTGGCTGGCGCTGGAAGAAAGGGCGGGCGGCTGACGCTGTGCTGCCGGTTTGCCACAAAGGACTTGGCGAAGCGCAGGCCAGGCTGTAGACGGCGACGCATGACGACCAGACGCATCCAAATCTGCTGCGGCATTCCCTGCTGACATCCGTCGGGCGGGCCGGTCTTTTCGTTTCCAAACCAGAACGAAGTTGCTAAGCCCTCCCGGCACGCGCCAAACGACACCGCTTGCGCAAGGGGACGGGACCATGACAACGATCAGGCTGCACAATACGAAGACGCGCCGCAAGGAAGACTTCGTGCCCATCGACCCTGCGAATGTGCGGATGTATGTCTGCGGCCCCACGGTCTGGGACCGCGCGCATCTGGGCAATGCCCGCCCGGTGGTGGTGTTCGACGTGCTGTTCCGCCTGCTGCGGCACGTCTATGGGCCGGATCATGTGACCTATGTGCGCAACATCACGGATGTGGATGACAAGATCAACGCCGAGGCGCTGCGGCGGCGGCAGGCGGGTGCCCCCGGCACGCTGGAAGAGCTGATCCACCAGCGGACCGAAGAAACCATCGCCTGGTATCATGCCGACATGGATGCGCTGGGCGCGCTGCCACCCACACTTGAACCGCGCGCGACGGAATACATCGGCCCGATGGTGGCGATGATCGAAGCCCTGATCGCGCGCGGCCATGCCTATGCGGCCGAAGGCCATGTGCTGTTCGATGTGCGCAGTTATGCCGCCTATGGCCGCCTGTCGGGCCGGTCGGTGGAGGACATGATTGCAGGCGCGCGTGTGGAAGTCGCCCCGTTCAAGCGCGACCCGATGGATTTCGTGCTGTGGAAGCCGTCGGATGCCGAAACCCCCGGCTGGAACAGCCCCTGGGGCCGGGGCCGCCCCGGCTGGCACATCGAATGCAGCGCCATGTCGCATGAGCTGCTGGGCAGCAGTTTCGACATTCACGGCGGCGGCATCGACCTGCAATTCCCCCACCACGAAAACGAAATCGCCCAATCCCACTGCGCCCACCCGGACGAAGGCTTCGCCCAGGTCTGGATGCACAACGAGATGCTGCAGGTCGAGGGCAAGAAGATGTCCAAGTCGCTGGGCAACTTCTTCACGGTGCGGGATTTGCTGGACCAGGGCGTGCCGGGCGAGGTGATCCGCTTTGTGATGCTGATGACGCATTATCGCAGTCCGATGGATTGGACGGCGGAGAAGGAGCGGGAGGCGAGAGATTCTCTTGATTACCTGTATCGAAAGATCGGGAACGTCAGTGTCGGCGATGCTAAAGTGGAGAGCAGGACACTTGATGCGCTCACTAATGATCTAAATACGCCAGAGGCGCTCCATTGGCTGCTGAATGAAGCGACCTACGCAGATGGAAACCCTGCTGTTGCTAAGACATTAAAGGCTACAGGCAATTTGCTTGGATTGCTCACGAAGACGTCAGATCAATGGTTCCGCTCCGCAGCAGAAAACCTTTCGTCCATGATTGATGAGCTTCTTCGTTTGCGGGCGGACGCACGGCTTCAGAAGAATTGGAGCCTTTCGGATCGAATAAGGGATGGTCTGGCCATCGCGAAAGTTAAAGTCATGGACGGTAGTGATGGTTCTAAGTGGGAACTCGAGCAGGTGGATTCGCTAACCCGTGTGGCCGCAAATGTAAACCGTGCCATCGCTGAAGCCGACGATGACAGTGCGGCATTCTGGCAGTCAATTTTTGAGGCAATGGTATCTGGAAAGGTTGCTTCAGTTGAGAATCGAGAAGCGATGGTTCGCCAGCTTTTGACAAGCACTAGGAATTGAACCTGCGCAAGGAAAGCCCACCCATGATCCGCGAGCGCCTTTCCCTCTTCGACACCACCCTGCGTGACGGGCAGCAGACCCAAGGGGTGCAGTTCTCCACCGCTGAAAAGCGCCAGGTCGCGGCGGCGCTGGATGCGCTGGGGGTCGATTACATCGAAGGCGGCTGGCCGGGGGCAAACCCGACCGACAGCGAATTCTTTGCCGGGGCCCCCCGGACCCGCGCCGCCATGACCGCTTTCGGGATGACCCGGCGCGTCGGCCGGTCGGCGGAAAACGACGATGTTCTGGCCGCCGTGCTGGATGCGGGTACCCCTGCCGTCTGTCTGGTGGGCAAGACGCATGAATTTCATGTGACCACCGCGCTGGGCGTCACGCTGGACGAGAATCTGGCCGCGATCCGCACCTCTTTCGCGCATCTGCGCGCCAAGGGGCGCGAAGCCATTCTGGATGCCGAGCATTTCTTCGACGGCTACCGCGCCAACCCCGCCTACGCGCTGGCCTGCCTGCGCGCCGCGCTGGACGAAGGCGCGCGCTGGGTCGTGCTTTGTGATACCAATGGCGGCACCCTGCCCGCCGAAGTGGGGAGGATCACGGCAGAGGTGGTGGCGGCGGGCGTGCCGGGCGACCGGCTGGGCATCCACTGCCATGACGACACCGGCAATGCCGTGGCCAATTCGCTGGCGGCGGTGGATGCGGGAGCGCGCCAGATTCAGGGCACGCTGAACGGCCTCGGCGAACGCTGCGGCAACGCGAACCTGACCACGCTGATCCCGACGCTGCTGCTGAAGGAACCCTATGCCAGCCGGTTTGACACCGGGGTCACGCCTGCGGCGCTGGCCGGTCTGACGCGCATCAGCCGGATGCTAGACGATGTGCTCAACCGGGTGCCGCAGCGGGCCGCGCCTTACGTCGGCGCTTCGGCCTTTGCGCACAAGGCGGGGCTGCATGCCTCGGCCATCCTGAAAGACCCGGCGACCTATGAACATGTTGCCCCGGACCTGGTCGGCAATGCCCGCGTGATCCCGATGAGCAATCAGGCCGGCCAGTCGAACCTGCGCGAACGCCTGCGCGCCGCCGGGATCGAGGCCGACCCCAGGGACCCGCGCCTGGGACGCATCCTGGAAGTGGTCAAGGAACGCGAGGATCAGGGCTATGCCTATGACGGGGCGCAGGCCAGTTTCGAACTGGTGGCGCGGGCCGAACTGGGCCTGCTGCCGACCTTCTTCGAGGTCAAGCGCTACCGCGTGACGGTGGAGCGGCGCAAGAACAAGTACAACCGCATGGTCAGCCTGTCCGAGGCGGTGGTTGTGGTGAAGATCGGCTCCGCCAAGATGCTGTCGGTCAGCGAAAGCATGGACGAGGCGGGCACCGACCGCGGCCCGGTCAACGCGCTGGCCAAGGCGCTGGCCAAGGACCTTGGGCCTTACCAGGCGGTGATCGATGATCTGAGGCTGGTCGATTTCAAGGTGCGGATTACCCAAGGAGGCACCGATGCGGTGACGCGGGTGATCATCGATTCCGAAGACAGCGCGGGGCGGCGCTGGTCCACCGTGGGGGTTTCGGCCAATATCGTGGATGCCAGCTTCGAGGCGCTGCTTGATGCGATCCAGTGGAAGCTGATCCGTGACGTGGGCCGGCCGGTGGAGCTGCCCGCGTGACGGTTGCCGCCTGCGCCGCGCTGGTGCAGCGGGGGGACCCGGACCGGTTTATGGCGGTGATGGCGGCCCCGGTGGCAGCGCGGGCGCGGCTGTTTCCGCTGTATGCCTTCAACCTGGAGGTGGCCCGCGCCCCCTGGGTGACGCAGGAGGCGATGATTGCCGAGATGCGGCTGCAATGGTGGCGCGACACGGTCGAGTCGCTGGCGGGGCAGGGGCCGGTACGCGCGCATGAGGTTGCAGCCCCGCTGGCTCAGGTGGTGCGCGGGCAGGGGCTGCCCCTCGCGGTGATGGACCGCCTGGTCGAGGCGCGGCGCTGGGACATCTACCGCGAGCCTTTCGAGGATCGCGCGGCCTTCGATGCCTATCTGGAAGACACCGGCGCCGGGCTGATGTGGCTGGCGGCCTCTGCCCTTGGCGCGCCCCCGGAGGCCGAGCCTGTGGCCCGTGCGGTCGGCTGGGCGGCGGGTCTTGCCGCCTTCCTGCGCGCCGTGCCGGAGCTGGAGGCGCGCGGGCGGCGGCCCCTGGCCGATACGCGGGCCGAAGCCGTGGCCGGGCTGGCGCGGGACGGTCTGGCGCGGCTGGCGCAAGCCAGGCGGGCACGGGGGCGGGTGCCGCCGGGTGCCGGGGCGGCGTTCCTCGCAGGCTGGCAGACCGAGGCGCTGTTGCGCCAGGTGCTGGCCGACCCGCGCCGGGTGGCTGAAGGCAGGCTGGGCCTGTCCGAGTTTGCCCGCAGGGGCAGACTGGCCTGGGCGGCGATCACCGGTCGCTGGTAGGCAGGGCTGCGGCACCGGTCCTGCACAAGGAGATCAAAGCGTTACGCCCTTGCTGCGCGGCGGCTTGCGGACCGGGCCGTTCCCGCCCGGAACAGGTCCGGAACCCGCCGCGCCGGGCATCTGTCACCCCGGATGGTGGCCGTCCGGTCTGACGGGCGCGCCGTGGTCCGCCCTTGCGGCGGCACCCGGCCGTTTCCCCGATACTGGTTCTCAGCGACACGCTGCCTGCCGGAATGGTGATGGCCGGGTTGCCCACAGCCACGGTGGTGCCCGGAACCGGAACGGCCAGCAAGCTTGCCTGCACCGTGAGGGCGGCCAATACCGGCTTTGACTGCGACTTCGGAACGATGTCTGCGGGCGCTGTCGTTGACGTGGTGGCCCCTGTCCGGGTGCAGGTGGTGACGGTGCCCCCGCCTGACGCGCAGACTTTCACGAACACTGCCACGGTGACGACGATCTCCGGGGATCAGAATCTGGACAACAACAGAGCGGAAGGGTTGGTGCGAGTCACGAACACCGTGCCAAACATCGCCCTGGTCAAGACCGTCAGCACCTCGGGGCTGTCGACGCCGGCGAAGGCGGGCGATGTGCTGACCTATGCCTTCACCGTGACCAACACCGGCGGGCTGACGCTGCGCGATGTGACGCTGAAAGACAAACTGCCGGGGATGGTGATTTCGGGCGGGCCGAATGCCGGTCTTGCCCCCGGCGCGGTGGATTCCACCACCTTTACCGGCACCTATGCCCTGACCCGGGCCGATCTGGACCTGGGCCGGGTGAGCAACTCGGCCGAAGTCATCGGCACCTTCACCACCCCCACCGGCGGGACCGATACGGTGACGGACACCTCGGGCACCGCCATCGACAATGACGATCCGACCAAGGTCGATCTGCCCTCTGCTGCGGCCGTTGCCGTGGTCAAGACGGCGGACATCAGCCGGATGACCACGCCGACGCAGCCGGGCGATGTCATCATTTACCGCTTTGCCGTGACCAACACCGGCAATGTCACGCTGACCGGCGTGACGCTGGCCGATCCGCTGCCCGGCCTGACCCTGTCCGTCGGGCCGATCACGGCCCTGGCCCCCGGCGTCACCGATACCACCACCTTTACAGGCACCTATGCCGTGACCCAGGCCGATCTGGAAGCCGAACAGGTGGTGAACCAGGCCACGGTCACGGGCAACCCGCCCACCGGCCCGCCGGCGACCGGCCTGTCAGGCACCAGCCTGACCAACAACAGCCCGACAGTGGTGCCGCTGACCTACACCCCGGATGTGACCGCCACCAAGACCGCCACCAAGACCGCCAGCACCGACCGTGTGATCATCGGCGACAGCCTGACCTACACGCTGACCTTCACCTCCAACAGTCTGGGCACGCTGCGCAACGTCACCGTGATTGACGTGCTGCCCGTGGGCCTTGTCTATACCCCCGGCACCGCCACGGTGGGTGGCGTGGCGATGGACCTGCAGGTTGCCGGGCGGACCCTGCGCTGGGCCGGCCAGACCATCGGCCCGAAACAATCCCTGACCGTCAAACTGGGCGTGCGCGTGACCGGGGCCGCGCCCTGGGGCGAGCTGGAAAACCGGACTTGGCTGGAAGGCAGCAGCGGCGCGCGGTTTTCCAACATCGCCACCGCAACCATCGTGCGCGAGCCGGAAGCGGTCTTTGACTGCGCCGATATCATCGGCAAGGTCTTTGACGACCGCAACCGCAACGGCACCCAGGATGCGCCGGACGGATCAGGGGCCGGGGCGACAGAGCCGGGTCTGCCGGCGGTGCGCGTGGTGACGACGCGCGGCTATGTCATCACCACCGATGAATTCGGACGCTTCCATGTGCCCTGCGCCGAGCTGCCGCGCCAGATGGGGTCGAATTTCACCCTCAAGCTGGATACACGGTCTTTGCCCACGGGCTACCGGCTGACCACCGAAAACCCGCGCACGATCCGCGTCACGCCGGGCAAGATGGCCAAGGTGAATTTCGGCGTCAGCCTGTCGCGCGTGGTGCGGATCGATCTGTCGGCCCCCGCCTTTACCGCTGAAGGGCAGCCGACGGCGGCGCTGCAACAGGGCGTCGCGGGGCTGGTCGCACAGCTTCAGGCAGAGCCTTCGGTGCTGCGGCTGAACTACAGACTGACCGGGGAAAGCGATGCCGTCGCGCGCAAGCGGCTGGACCGGGTCGAGGCGCTGGTGCGCAGCGCCTGGCAGGATCAGGGCACGCGGCTGCGGGTTGAACGCACGCTGCAACGTGCCGGGGACGCGCCATGACGCGCCGCCCATCCCCCGCAGGCGGGGCGGCCCGCCTTGCCGCGCTGGCCTGTTCGGCGCTGGCACTGGCCGCAGGGCAAGCCGCCGCGCAGGACTGTGTGGCAATGTCCAACTGCGTGCTGCCGGTCGATGCCGGGGCGAATACCGAAGGCATCACCAGCCTGCCGCCCGATCCCATTGATGGCCCCGGCTTTTCGATCAGCATCGAAGGTGCGCCGCTGCAGGGTGCGCCCGGCTTTGCCGACCGGCAGCGGCAGGCAGACATCGCCCTGGGCGAGGCCGATGTTGACCTGCGCTTTGACGGGCTGGGCACAAGGCCCCGTCTGGATGTGCAGACGCTGGGCGGGGGGCCCTTTGCCCCCGGCCAGACGGTGACCTTCCGCAGCCGGATGAATTACCCCGCCTTTGTCACCGGGGGCGAACTGCGCATCCTGGACCTCGACGCGCCGGGCGGGGCCAGAACGCTGTCCGTGCTGCCGCTTGCCCCGAATGCCGAGGTTGCGGTGACCCTGCCGCAGGGCCGCACCCTGGCCTATGTTTACCGCGTCAAGGACCGGAACCGGCGCTTTGATGAAACGCGTCCCGTGCTGCTGGGCACCTCGCAGGACCGGGGGTTGACCGATCTGGCCACCGAAGAGCAGGGCACGGATGCGGTCGCGATCCGCCGCATCCCGGTGCGGGGCGGGGCGGTGACGGTCTTTGTGCAGAACCTGGCACCGGGAACCAGGGTGGAAACGCTGGGCACGGCGATGACAGCCGATCCGTCCGGCAAGGCCGTGATCCAGCGCGTTCTGCCGCCGGGCGCGCAGGAGATTGACGTGCGCGTGGTGCGCCCCGACGGATCGGCGCAGACCATCCGCCGCGCCGTGACCATTCCCGGATCCGAATGGTTCTATGTCGGCGTCGCCGACCTGGCCTTTGGGCGCAGCACGAACGGCGGGGAAGACGGCGGGGGCAACAGCTATGGCACGGGTCGGCTGTCAGGCTATGCCAAGGGCACGACAGCCGCCGGGGTGACGGTCACCTTGCAGGCCGACAGCGGCGAAGACGACCTTGATGATCTGTTCCGCAACATCCTGAACAAGGACCCGAATTCGATTCTGGACCGGCTGGACCCCGATCTGTCCTACCCGACCTATGGCGACGATTCCACGCTGGTCATCGATGCGCCGACCTCGGGCGGGTTCTATCTGAAGGTCGAAAAGGACGGCAACTTCGGCCTGTGGGGCGATTTCAAATCGGTCACGCCGGGCACGGACCTTCTGCGCAACGAACGCACGCTGTACGGGGCGCAGACCGTGCTTCAGAGCGCAGGCTTGAACGACGATGGCGCGCCGCGGCTGCGTTTTGAAGGCTACGCCGCCCAGCCCGACCAATTGCCGCAGCGCGATGTGCTGCGCGGCACCGGCGGGTCTGTCTATTTCCTGTCGCGCCAGGACATCCTGCTGGGGTCGGAAACCCTGACGGTGGAGCTGCGCGATGCCGACACCCAGCGGGTGATTTCGCGCACAGCACTGGTTCAGGGCGAAGATTACGACATCAACTACACGCAAGGTGTCGTCACCCTGTACAGCCCGCTGTCGGGCTATGGCACCGGGGGGGCGCTGTTGTCGTCCAATCCCAACGGCGATGACACGCTGAGCCTGATCGCGCAGTATGAATGGCGCCCCGTTCTGGGCGATATCGAGGGCTATGCCTATGGCGCGCGGCTGACCTCGGGGATCGCCGACAACCTGCAGATCGGCGCAACCGCACAAAGCGACGATTCCGGCACCTCAGACCAGATGGCCTATGGGGTGGATCTGGCCTGGACGAAAAGCGACCGCACCTTTCTGAAGGCCGAAGTCGCGCGCACCGACGGACCGGGCTTTGGCTATGTCACCTCGGTGAACGGCGGCCTGACGGGTGAGGAAACCGCCCCCCCTGACGGCAGCGGCACGGCCTATTCGATAACCGGACAGGCCGCGCTGGACGAGCTCTGGGCCGGGGGTGCCGGTGTGGTTGGCGCCTATTTCCAAAGCTATGGGGCGGGGTTCTCCTCGCTCGACCGGCAGGTGACAGAGCCGGAAACCCTGTGGGGCTTCAGCGCGGAGTTGCCCCTGTCGGCGGCCACCGGCCTGACGCTGAGCTATGACCATTACGATCAGGACCCGGATGTGGCGCAGGATCGCGCGCGGATTCTGCTTGAACACCAGATCAATGACCGGGTGGCGGTTGAACTGGGCTATGGCTATGTCGACAGCACCGATCCCGCCAGCAGCGATGGCACCGGCACGCGGGATGATCTGGCGGCACGGCTGATCCTGACCCCGTCGGAGATGGTCGAATGGTACGTCTTCGGCCAGGGGTCGCTGAACGTCACCGGTGATCTGGAAAAGGCCGACCGCGCCGGGATCGGGGGCGAGGTCCTGCTTGACGGGTCCTGGTCGATCCAGGGCGAAGGGTCTGACGGGGCCACCGGCCCTGGCGGGCGCGTGCTGTTCGGGCAGGACAAGGACGAAGAAAGCAATGTCTATTTCGGCTATACGCTGGACCCCGACCGCACCGTTGATGACGTGGTGCTGACGGGGCGCGACCGGGGCCAGTTCGTGGTGGGCGGGCGGCGGCGCTACAGTGACAAGGTCACGGCCTATGCCGAAAACACCTATGATCTGTTCGGGCAGAAGCGGTCGCTGACATCGGCCTATGGCATCGAATACGCCCGGTCACAGCGGATGGTGTACAGCGGGGCCATCGAATCCGGCGTCGTCAGCGGCGATCCGAACGGGGATGTCGAACGCACCGCCCTGTCGCTGGGCCTGCGCTATGACGATGGTGAAGCGGTGAACACGCGGGCGCGCATCGAAGTCATCAACGACGACGGCCCTGAGGCCACGGTCAACACCATCCTGCTGTCCGGCCTTCTGCGCTATGAATTCAACGACGAATCCCGCATCGTGGCCGACCTGGACGCGATGTTCAACGATGCCGGGTCCGAGGCGCTGCCAGAAGGTGATTACACCGATCTTGTCATCGGCTATGCGTTCCGGCCCATCCTGGATGATCAGCTGAACCTTCTGGTGCGGTATCAGTATCTGGATGACATGTTCGGCCAGGCTGTGGATGGCGACCTTGGCGAAGGTCCGCTGCAACGCAGCCATGTCTTCAGCTTTGATGCGGAATTCGATGTCTCGCCGCGCTGGACGCTGGGGGCCAAGCTGGGGGGGCGGCTGGCCGAAAGTGCCGTGGATGCGGACAGTCCCTTCGTGTCGAATGATGCCTGGCTGGCGGTTGCCACGGCGCGCTATCACATCGTCAATGAATGGGACATGCTGCTGGAAGCCCGGAATCTGACGGCAATTCAGGCAGATACCGCCAATTTCGGGGCCCTGGTAGGGGTTTACAGGCAGGTGGGACAAGCGGTGATGATCGGCGGGTCGTATAATTTCGGCAGCTTTTCGGATGATCTGACGGACCTTATCGCCGACGATCAGGGGGCCGAGATCGCCCTGATCGCAAGATCCTGATCCGGGCACCGGGCGGCACCGTCCGGGGTTGCGTATGCGGCCATGGTCAGCGGCGCGATGCCGGAAGATGCGGCACCCCCCCCGGCATCCCTCATCAGCGTTGCCCTGTCAGGCAGGACCGGCACGACCCACGGTGCCGCAGGGTGGCCCCGGATGCCCCTTCTGCCGGGACTGCCCTGCCGCAGAACGAAATCTCCCCGCCGGGCCGTCTTGGCAACGGGCGCAAAGAGGGTAGGGTGGGCCGACAGCACAGCGCCGCGCCGGACGGGGGATACGGCCATGGATTCGGGCAACGACGCCTACAAGCCCGCGCAGATCGCGGAGCTGATTGAAACGGTCGGTGTCGCCAAGGCGTCCCTGCCCCTGGGGCAGATGCTGGCGCTGGCGGTTCTGGCGGGGGCCTTCATCGGTTTCGGGGCCGCTGCCTATACCATGGTCATGACCGGGGCGGACCCGGGGTTCGGCCCGGCGCGCCTGTTGGGCGGGGTGGTGTTTTCGCTGGGCCTGATCCTTGTGCTGGTGGGCGGGGCAGAGCTGTTCACCGGCAATGCCCTGATGACGATGGCTTATGTGGACGGCAAGATCACCCTTGCCGCGCTGTTGCGCAACTGGGCGGCGGTCTATCTGGGCAACCTGATCGGGGCCGTGGCCTTGGCGGTGGCCTTTGCAATGTCCGGCCTGCTTGATGCGCCCTTCGGGACGACCGCCCAGCGGATTGCCGAGGGCAAGGTCGCCCTTGGGCCGGTCGAGGCTGTGGTCCGCGGCGCGCTGTGCAATGCGCTGGTCTGTCTTGCGGTCTGGCTGAGCTTTTCCGCGCGGTCCACCACGGACCGGATTCTTGCCCTTCTCTGGCCGATTTCGGCCTTTGTGCTGCTGGGGCTGGAACACAGCGTTGCCAATATGTATCTGCTGCCCGCCGGCATTCTTGCCGGTGCCGATATCGGCGGCGCTGCGGTTGCCGGGAACCTGATCTGGGTCAGCCTTGGCAATATTGCCGGCGGGGCGGGCGGGGTGGCCCTGGCCTATCGCTACGCCTATCTGTTCCGCCGCGCTGCCTGAAGACCCTTCGGGGCGGGGTGCCCTTCTTGCGGCAGGTGGCGGCGCGGCGCGGGGGCGGGAAGCGGGCCACAGCCCGGTTGGGTCGCGGCGGTATCAGGTGTTGCCGCCCGCAGGCCCGGAAGGGTGCAGCCATGCACGCCCGCGCGGATTTCGGCAGGCACCGCGACCAAACACCCATCCGGGCGCGGCCCCGCCCCGTCCGCGTCAGCCGCCGTCCGGTTCGCGCCGCAGCAGATAGATGTCCATGATCCAGCCATGCCGCGCCCGCGCCGCCGCCCTGTCCTGCAGGATGCGCGGGCCGGTTTGCAGCAGCGGGCCGGTATGCAGAATCTGGTGGGGCATCCCAAGGTAGGCCGCCCAGTAGATGGTCACACCCTGCGGGCTGATGGCATCAAAGGCACCGCCGCTGTCCAGCATGACAACGACCGTCTCTGCCCCGGCAGGCCAGCCCTTGTCGCGCAGATTGCGGCCCGTGGTGATCACGGCCGGGGCACCTGGCATGGCAAGGGGAATGGCATGAACGGCCGTCAGCAGCTGCAGGCTGGTCAGGCCGGGGATGACGGTGATGTCAAGGTCGGTGCCGCCGGATTGCACCCGCGCGGCGATGCGCAGGCTGGAATCATACAGCGACGGGTCGCCCCAGACCAGCAGTGCCGCGCGCCCGCCCTGCGGCAGGTGGTGCCGCAACAGGCCGGTCCAGAGCGAGGCAATGGCATCGTGCCAGGCGTTGACGCCGTCCAGATAGGCGGGGGTGGCGGCATCCCTGACCGGCAGATCAAACTCCACGATCTGCGTTGCGGCACCGGCATGGCGGTTGCAGACAAGCCGCCGAAGGTCTGCCAGATCGCTTTTGTCCGCACCCTTGCGCGGCAGCAGCACAAGGTCGCAGGTCTGCAACACGCCGACCGCCTGCAACGTAAGATGGTCAGGATTGCCCGTGCCAATCCCGATCAGGGCAAGATCAATCATCTGGGATCAACGCCGCAAGTCGGGCAACCCCGGCAGGGGCACGCCCGACTGTGGGTCCGTCACGGATCAGGCGTAAAGGCGGCGGCTGGCAAGCAGCGCCGCCCCCGGACGGCCGCGCAGGGCCTTGGCCCCGGCCAGAACAGCCATGTCAACCAGCGGTTCCAGCAGCAGGACCGTCATATAGGCCGCGCCAAAGGTTGCGACCGACTGCAACGTCGCCGGCGAAAGACCCTGGCCATAAAGCGTCCAGAACGCGACCCAGGCCACGATGGTCCCCTGGAATACCAGAGACAGCCTGAAGACATGCGCATAGGACAGATCGACATAGGCAAGGTTCGCCGGAACGATGCGCCTGGCCACTTCCTGCATCGCAAACAGGGCCGCCAGCAGCGTGGTCACGTTCATGCCAAGCTGGGGCAGGTCGGCGGGCGATACGAAGAACGACTGGATCATCAGACCTGCGACCAGGCCGATCGCCGTCGGTGCCGCACCGAAGATCAGAAACAGCGACGAGCCCAGGATCAGGTGCACCTCGGACACGCCGACGGGCATGTGCGGGAAGACCTCGAAGAAGACAAAGACCAGAACCGTGGCGATGGCACCGCGCAGGATCAGCGACGGCAGGCCATCGACGCGGACATGCTGCCAGGCCATCCTGGCCGCAAAGGCGATGCCGGTCGCGGCCGTGGCATAGGACAGAACGATCTTGGTGCTGTCGACCAATCCTGGTTCGATGTGCATGTCGGCGTCTCCTTGCACCGCATACACCCCGTGCAGCGGCATGGATGAAAGGTGGGGCAGAAGATGCCCCGGTTGCCGTTCTCGGGCCGGTCTCCGGGCTTGCGGGCGGGATGATCCCGGGCCACCCCGCCTTCCCGCGTGCGATCACGCAGTGGCACGATGGGGGGCCTTCACTCGCCTACCGTTGCGGGGGCAGCGCCGGATTTGGTGCCCTTGGCACCGGACCGGCTTCCCGTTTCATCCCCTGGGGTCAGCCAGAGGACACCGTCGAACCCGTTCTTGTTAGCACGCTGCGGCAAGGCGTCAATCGCGGTTCACGACATTTCGCCATCTGCCAGCGGCCCGTAGAGGATCAGCGCCGGTGCGGCCGAGGTTTGCCCTGCCAGCAGCGCGGCAAGGCCGCCGATGGTGTCGCGGCGCAGGCGCTGGTCGGGGTGGCTGACGCTTTCTGCCAGAAGGCAAGGCGTCTCTGCCGGCAGGCCATGGGCGATCAGGGCCGCCACCAGGGCCGGGAAGGTGCGCTTGGGCATGAAGACTGCGGTTGTGGCAAGGGGGTCTGCCAGGGCCGCCAGGTTCAGATCGGCCGGCAGGGTGCCGGTCACGTCGTGGCCGGTGACGAACTGTACCCGGCGTGCGGTCAGCCGGCGCGTCAGCGGTATAAGGGCGGCGGCGGCGGCGGCGGTGGCCGAGGTGACGCCGGGGATCACCTCGAACGGAATGGCGGCGGTGCGCAGGGCCGTCATCTCTTCCTCCAGCCGCCCGAAGATGGCCGGGTCCCCGGATTTCAGCCGGACCACCCGGGCACCGGTTGCGGCATAGTCCACCAGAAGGCGGCTGACATGATCCTGCCGGGGCGAGGGCCGACCAGCGCGCTTGCCCACCGCCACCAGATCGGCCCCGGCGCGGGCATGTTCCAGGATCGGGCCGGACGACAGATCGTCATAAAGCACCGCATCCGCCGCCTTGAGGCGGTTCACCGCCTTCAGCGTCAGGAGTTCGGGGTCACCCGGACCCGAGCCGACGAAAGAGACAAAGCCGGTCATGGCGCCTCTGCGATGAGGTGAAAGAAGGTGCCGCTGACCTGGCCGCGATGCGATCCGGTCTCGGCCACCGCGGCGCCGTCGGCATCGGTCACGCGGGCAAGGGGGGCATCGGGCTGCTCCAGGATCGTGGAATAGTGAAACTCGTGCCCGCGCAGCGCGGTGCCCGCCGCCGCGCCGGGAAGCGCCGACAGCAGTTCGGCGCGCCGGTAGCCCAGGTGCATCCGCCGCGTCTGGTAGCTGGTGACCAGCCCCAAGAGCCCCGCCATGCGGTGGCGGGTGCCGTCCTTGTCGATCAGCGCCTGTCCCAGTGCCATGTAGCCGCCGCATTCGCCATGCACGGGGCGCGTTTCGGCAAAGCGGCGCAGCCCCTGGCGGAAGCGGTCGGCGGCGGCCAGGGTGCCCGCGTGCAGTTCGGGGTATCCGCCCGGCAGCCAGCACAGGTCTGCCGAAGGGTCGGGGGCCTCATCTGCCAGGGGCGAGAAGGGCAGAATGGCCGCCCCGCCCGCGCGCCATCCGGCCAGCAGATGCGGATAGGTGAAGGAAAACGCGGCATCCTGCGCCAGCGCGATGCGCTGCGCGGGCGGGCGCGGCAGGGGGCCGGGCAGCAGGGGGCGCGTGGCCCCGGCACAGCCGCGCAGCGCCGCCAGATCAACATGCGTGCGCAAAAAGGCGGCATAGGCCGTGATCGCCGTTTCAAGATCGGGGTGTTCGGCGGCCTGGACCAGGCCCAGGTGGCGTTCGGGCAGGGTCAGGTCGCCGCGCCGGGGCAGAGCACCCAGAACGGCAATTCCGGCCGCCTCCATCCCCAGCCGCGCCAGCCGTTCGTGCCGGGCGCTGGCGACCCGGTTCAGGATCACGCCCGCAAAGGGCATGTCGGGCCGGTAGCGGGCAAATCCCAGCGCCACGGCGGCAGCCGATTGCGCCTGCCCGCCCACATCGATCACCAGCACCACGGGCCAGCCCATCCGCGCCGCCACTTCGGCGCTGGCCCCGGTGCCGCTGGCCCCGCGCAGGGCCACGCCGTCATAAAGCCCCATCGACCCTTCGGCGATGCAGATATCCGCCCCCGCAGCCCCGCCCGCAATCGCATCCAGCAGGCCGTCACCCATCGCCCAGGTGTCCAGGTTGAAGCTGGCGCGCCTGGCAGCTGCGCGGTGAAAGGCGGGGTCGATGTAATCCGGCCCGCTCTTGAACGGCTGCACGGCCAGACCATCCTCGGACAGGGCCCGCAGCAGCCCCAGCATGACCGTGGTCTTGCCCGTGCCCGAGGCCGGGGCCGAGATCATCAGGCCGGGCGGCAGATCAGCCATCGGCGCGCCCGCGTGCGCCGCCGGGACGGAACCGCCGGTCGTAGTCGGCGGCATAGAGGCGGCTGTCGCTGAAACCTTCGGCGGCAAGGGCGGGGCCGACAAGGATCAGCGCGGTGCGCTCCACCCCGTCGCCCATGGCGGCACCGATGGTGGACAGCGTGGCGCGCACGATCTGCTGATCCGGCCAGCTGGCGCGGTAAACCACCGCCACCGGGCAATCCGCGCCATAACCGGGGGTCAGGTCGGCCACCACCTGTGCCAGGTTGTGGATCGACAGATGCACAGCCAGCGTGGCCCCGGTGCGGGCGAAATTGGCCAGCGATTCGCCCGCCGGCATGGCCGAGGCGCGCCCCGGCGTGCGCGTCAGCACCACCGATTGTGCCAGTCCCGGCAGGGTGAGTTCCGTCTGCAGGGCGGCGGCGGCGGCGGCGAAAGACGGAACACCCGGCGTCACCGTAAAGGCAATGCCCAGCGCGCGCAGCCGGCGCAACTGTTCGCCCATCGCCGACCAGACCGACAGATCCCCCGAATGCAGCCGTGCCACATCCTGACCCGCCCCGTCGGCGGCGACGATTTCAGCCATGATCGCGTCAAGGTCCATCGGCGCGGTGTTCACGATGCGGGCACCGGGCGGGCAGTGGCCCAGAACCTCTTGCGGCACCAGAGAGCCTGCATAAAGGCACACCGGGCTTTGCGCGATCAGGTCGCGCCCGCGCAGGGTCAGAAGATCTGGCGCGCCGGGGCCTGCGCCGATGAAGTGAACGGTCATGGAACGGTCCCTGTTGCAAGCGCGCAAGCAGCCATACGGTCCGCCGAGATGGCGCGCGGCCCCAGAAGCGACGCGCCCGGTCCGGCGGCGACCAGGGCTGCGGCTTCGGCCAGGCTGCCGCTGCCGTGCAGGGCGCGGACCCTGGCAGACCGGGTGGGGGTTTCGGTCACCGCCAGCGCCTCGGGCGTTATCGCATCGCCCGGCAGGCCGAGGCGGGCTGCCAGTGCCTGAAAGACGGGTGCCAGGGCCTTGTCTTCGGCGGTGGCAAGACGGGATGGCATCTGCGTGCCCCGCGCCTTGTCCAGCGCATCCAGCAGCGACTCGATTGTTGCGGCCTGACGAAAGCCGAAACCGGCGACGATCATCGCAGAACACTCCATTGCACAACCGGGTAGGACGCCTTCCAGCCGCGTTTGCTGCCCAGCGGCGCGGCCTCGGCCAGTTCGATGCGCAGCAGGCTGCCACCGTGGGTCGCCTGCGCCTGCGTCAGCAGTGCCGCGGATTCCAGCGTGACGGCATTGGCGACCAGGCGGCATCCGGGCGGCAGGACCGGCCACAGGGCCGAAAGCAGGGGGGCGCACAGCCCGCCGCCGATAAAGACGGCATCCGGCGCGGGAAGCCCTGCCAAAGCCTCGGGCGCGCGCCCGCGCACCAGCCCCAGCCGGTCCATGCCCAGCCGGTCGGCATTGGCGCGCAGCCGGTCGGCCCGGCCTGCGTCCGCCTCGATGGCAACGGCCTGACAGGCGGGATGGGCCAGCAGCCATTCGATGGCAACGGAACCTGACCCTGCGCCAATGTCCCACATCCGCTCACCGGGGCGCGGGGCCAGGGCTGACAGGGTCAGGGCGCGCAGGGGCCGTTTGGTGATCTGCCCGTCATGGTCGAACAGGCTGTCGGGTTGCCCCGAGGCGCGGTGCGGCACCGCCGCGCCGCCGGCCGGTTCCAGGGCGACTGCCACGGGATGGGCGATGTCCGTCAGGGCGAAGCCGTCGGCCCGCGTTACCCGGACCCGCTCGCGCGGGCCACCCAACGCCTCCATCACCGTTATCTGCGTGGCCCCGGCACCTTGCGCCACAAGACAGGCGGCAAGTTCGGGCACCGCCGCACCGTCGCGCAAAAGGACGATCAGGCGCGTGCCGGGGTCAAGATGCGGGCGCAGCCGGGTCAGCGGGGCGGCATGAAGCCCAAGGCAAAGGGTGTCTTCCAGCGGCCAGCCCAGCCGGGCGGCGGCGCGCGAAAAGGTCGATGGCGCGGGCAGGGCACGCCATTCGCCCGGCGCAAGGTGGCGCGTCACCGATGTGCCCGCGCCGAACCAGAACGGATCGCCCGAGGCCAGCATCACCACCCGCCGCCCGCGCAGTGCCAAAAGCCGGGGAAGGCCATCGGCAAAGGGTACAGGCCATTCGATGGTCTCTGCGGTCAGGCCGGGCAGCAGGGCCAGGTGCCGTGGGGCCCCCATCACCACCTCTGCCGCTGCCAGCGCGGCATGGCTTGCGGGCGGCAGGCCTTCCGGTCCATCCTCGCCCAGCCCGAGGATCGTCAGCCAGGGGGGGGCTTCAGACATGCGCAACATCCTGATCCTGGGCGGCACGACCGAGGCGGGCATCCTTGCGGCCAGACTGGCCGAACGTGGCGAAACCGCCGTGCTGTCCTATGCCGGACGGGTGGACGACCCCAAGCCGCAGCCGGTGAAAACCCGCATCGGCGGCTTTGGCGGCGCGGCAGGGCTGGCGGACTACATCCGCGTGAACAACGTCACGCATCTTGTTGATGCAACACATCCTTTTGCCGCGCAGATCAGCGGGAACGCCGTTCTTGCCGCGCAAGACACCGGCACGCCCCTGATCGCGCTCAGCCGTGCCCCCTGGCACCCTGTGCCCGGTGACGACTGGCGGTTTGTGCCTGACATTCCGGCCGCGGTTGCCGCACTGGACGGCCCGGCCCGGCGGATTTTCCTGGCGTTGGGCCGCCTGCACCTGGCTGCTTTCGCAGCCCGGCCGCAGCACCATTACATCCTGCGTCTTGTTGATCCGCCGGTCGCGGTCCCGCCCCTGCCGCATCACACGGTCATCGTGGCGCGCGGCCCGTTCGATCCGGCGGGCGACACGGCGCTGCTGAAGGCGCACCGCGCCGATCTGGTGGTTGCGAGGAACGCCGGGGGCAAGGGCGCAGCGGCCAAGCTGGCCGCCGCCCGCGGGCTTGGCCTGCCCGTGCTGATGATCGACCGCCCCGTCCTGCCGCCCCGGCCCGAGGTGCAGACGGTGGCCCAGGTGATTGACTGGCTGGATCACGGCAGCACCGAACGCGGCGTGTAGACGATTGGCGCGCCATCGCGCGCGATGATCCGCGTCCGGCTGGACCCGACAAGGACGACCGTGCGCATGTCGGCCATGTCCGGCGTCGCTTGCGTCAGCGGGACGACGCGGATCGTCTCGTCAGGCAGCGACACGTTGCGCGCAAAGATCACGGGGCGGGCATCGCCGCAGGCGTCTTTCAGCACCGCCAGCGTGCGGGCAAAACCATCGGCCCGCGAGGCCGAGCGGGGGTTGTAGAAGGCCATGGCGAAATCCGCCTGCGCCGCCAGCCGCAGGCGGCGTTCGATCAGGCTCCAGGGTTTCAGGTTGTCGCTGAGGTTGATGGCGCAGAAGTCATGGCCCAGGGGCGCCCCGGCCCGCGCGGCGGCGGCCAGCATGGCGGTGATGCCGGGCAGCACCCGGATTTCTGTGTCGCGCCGGTCTGCGGGTTCGGCCTCCAGCGCCTCGAACAGGGCAGCGGCCATGGCGAAGACACCGGGATCGCCGGACGATACCACAACCGCGCGGCCCCCGGCACGGGCGATGTCAAGCGCGTGGCGGGCGCGGTCCAGTTCCACGCGGTTGTCGCTGGAATGCAGTGTCAGCCCGGCGCGCGGGGCGATGCGGGCAACGTAGGGGCTGTATCCGACGACATCGGTCGCCGCGGCCAGGGCTGCCGTCACCTCCGGTGTGATCAGCGCGGCGGACCCCGGCCCAAGACCGGCCACCGCCACCCAGCCGCCCGGTGCCCCGGCCTGCGTTCCGGCTTGCGTCATGGCCGACGTCCCTGGCCATGCACCAGCACGATCGAGAAATAGGGGGTGATGCGCCCCTCGGCCTCGGCCAGGCGCATCACCTTCTGGCACGGCATGGTCGCGTATTCCACCAGCCAGGCCCGGTCCATGCGCCCTGCGGTTTCCAGCGCACGGCGGACCTTGTCGATGTTGCGGCCGATCTTCATGACCACCAGCGCATCGCTATCGGCCATGCGACGGGCGAGGTCCGCCTCGGGCAGGGTGCCGGTCAGCACGGTCAGCACATCATCGCCCCAGGTGATCGGCAGGCCGGTGGCCGTCCACGCCCCTGACATGCCGGTGATCGCGGGCACGACCTGCACCGGGTGGGTGTCGCGCAGGCGGGCATAAAGATGCATGAACGATCCGTAGAAGAACGGATCGCCCTCGCACAGCACGACCACGTCGCAGCCCTGGTCCGAAAGCCCTGCCAGATGGCGGGCACAGGCGGCGTAGAACGGGCCAAGCGCGTGGTTATAGGCGGGGTCCTCCAGCGGGATTTCGGTGGTGACCGGGTATTCCATGGGAAATTCGACAACACCCTCGGCCAGCATCCCCGCCACGATCTGCCGCGCCTGGCCCGGCTTGCCCGCCTTGCGGAAATAGGCGATGTGCCGGGCGTGCCGCAGCAGGCGGTCGGCGCGCACGCTCATCAGGTCCGGCTCGCCCGGCCCAAGACCAAGGCCAAAGATCGTGCCTTTGGTCATTCGATCCGGCTCGCAATCGCGTTGACGGCGGCGACCGTGATGGCACTGCCGCCCAGCCGCCCGGCGACGATGCAGGCGGGCACCGGTTGGTCGGCCCACAGCGCCTCTTTGGATTCGGCGGCCCCGACGAAACCGACCGGGCAGCCGATGATCGCGGCAGGGCGCGGACTGGCCGGGTCTTGCAGCATGTTCAACAAATGGAACAGCGCGGTCGGCGCATTGCCGATGGCCACCACCGCACCGGCCAGATGTGGGCGCCAAAGCTCCAGTGCCGCCGCCGAGCGGGTGTTGCCCATCGCGCGGGCAAGCTCCGGCACCGACGGGTCGTGCAGCGTACACAGGACGGTATTGCCCGCAGGCAGGCGGTGCCGGGTGATGCCTTCGCTGACCATGCGCGCATCGCACAGGATCGGCGCGCCCGCCTCCAGCGCGCTGCGGGCGGCCTGAACGAAACCGGGCGCGAAACGCAGATGCGCCTCCAGCCCGACCATGCCCGCGGCATGGATCATGCGCACGGCCACCCGTTCCTCATCCGCGTCAAAGCGGGCCAGATCGGCCTCGGCGCGGATCATCGCGAAGGACTGGCGATAGATCGCGGCCCCATCGGTTTCATACTGGTGCATCAGAGCGCTCCGAGAACGGCGGGCAGGTGGGCGGGCGCAACGCCGGGGACCGTCGCGGCATCCCACGCGGCACCGCCGCGCACAAGATCGAATGCGCCATCGCGCCCGGTCAGCGTGACATCGGCAGCCCCCGCACGGGCGCAGCCCTTGGCGCAGCCCGAGACATGAAGGCTGCCCCTGATCAATGGCGCAAGCCGCCGGGCAAGGGCGCGGGTTTCCACGGTGGCCGAGGCGCAGAACGGTGCCCCCGGGCAGGCATCGGCGCGCAGCAGGGGGTCATCGGGTTCGGTGATGAAGCCGGTGGCGGAAACGGGCGTGCCCCCTTCCAGCACGAAGCTGCGGGCGGGGGTGACGCGCAGCGCCCCCGCTCCGCTGCCGGACAGCAGCCGCGCCAGCGCGCCCGCGTCGATCCGGCCAAAGACCGCGCCATAGACCGGGCCGGGCAGCCTGTCGCCGGGGCGGGGCAGGGTGCCGGGCGCTGCGGGCGGTTCGGCGGGGCGGAAGGCCTCCGGCAGCGGGTGGGCGGCCAGATGCCGCGCCATGCGGCCCGATTCGGCCCCCCCGGTTTCGGCAAACCACCGCGCCAGCGCCAGGATCGCCCCGGCGGCGTCCTGTGCGGTCGTGGCGCTGCCCAGATCCGATCCGTCCGCCCGCAGGATCAGGCCGCCCGACGCCCCGCGTTCCACCCGGATATCGGCGGATGCGCGGCCAAGGACCGGTGCCTGCCCGGCGTCGATGGCGAAACCGAACTTGGCGGGCAGGGGCGGCAGGTCTGCCAGCCGGGCGACAAGGGCGGTTGCAATGCGCTGCGTGTCGCCGCCCGCCTGCCAGCACGGGTCGACCAGAATGTTGCGCCGCCCTTCCAGGGCCGGATCGGCATCGAGGAGGCCCAGTGCCCAAAGATCGCCGATCAGCGCCTGATGGCTGTCCGCGCTGACGCCGCGCAGTTGCAGGTTCGCCCGGCTGGTCAGATCGATCAGGCCAGACCCATGGGCGCAGGCCGCCGCGCACAGCCCCAGCGCCTGGTCTGCCGTCAGCCGCGCCAGCAGCGGGCGCACCCGCACGATCAGCCCGTCGCCCGATGCCATCGGGCGGTAGGCACCGGGGCACCAGCCCAGGGCGGCGGGGCGCCGGGTCATGCCCGTGCCCCCAGCTTGGCAAGGATGGAATTGCGCCGTGTCTGCCACAGGCCTGCCGCGTTCAGGGCGGCAAAGCGGGCTTGCATGGCGGCCAGCGCGCCGGGATTCTCGCGCGCCAGGAAATCGCGCACCCTGTCATCGCCCAGAGTCGCGTCATGATAAAGGTCGAACAGATGCGGCTCGACCACACCGGCCAGATGGGCAAAGGCCGCCAGATAATCCAGCGTTGCCGCAATTTCCGCCCCGCCCCGGAAGCCGTGGCGCATCATGCCGGCCAGCCAGCCGGGATTGGCGGCGCGCCCGCGCACGACGCGGGCGATCTCTTCGCGCAGGGCGCGGGTGCGGGGGCGGGCGGGGTCGGTGGCGTCCAGGTGATAAAGCGCGGCCTGCCCGCCGGTCATCGCCCGGGCTGCGGCAAATCCTGCCTCATGCGCGGCATAGTCGGCGGCCAGCAGCAGGTCGGTTTCCGGCAGGTCCTGCAGATGGACAAAGCTGTCGGCGGCGGCGACGCGGGCCGCGATGCCGACCCGGTCCTGCACCGGCTCTGCACCGTCCAGCGCCCAGGCGCTGGCGGCCAGCCAGGCCTCGCCCGCCTTGGCGCGGCCGTCCTCGCTGTAGTCTTCTGCCGCAGCGCCCATGCCCAGACCATAGGTTCCCGGTTCCGGGCCATAGACGCGTGCCGCCGCCGCCTGCCCGGCATAGGGGTTCCAGTCGGCGGCCTCATCGCGCGCGGCCAGCGCGCGCACCGCCTGCCCGAACAGGGCGCACAGGCCGGGAAAGACATCGCGGAACAGGCCGGAGACGCGCAGCGTCACGTCGATGCGGGGGCGCGCCAGCAGGGCCACGGGCAGGATGTCCACCCCCGACACCCGGTCTGATCCATCATCCCAGACCGGCTTTACGCCCAGAAGGTGCAGGGCCATGGCGAATTCCTCGCCCGCCGTGCGCATCGTGGCCGACCCCCAAAGGTCAACCACCAGCCCGCGCGGCCAGTCGCCCTGGTCCTGCAGATGGCGGCGCACCAGCTCTTCGGCCAGCGTCACGCCCTGGGCATGGGCGGCGCGCGACGGCACCGCGCGCGGGTCGGTGGAAAAAAGGTTGCGCCCCGTCGGCAGCACATCCGCCCGCCCGCGATAGGGCGACCCCGAGGGGCCGGGGGCAATGCGCCGCCCGGCCAGGGCATCCAGCAGGCCGGCGCGTTCGGCATGGGCGCTGGCCACGGCCTGGGGCGTGGCGCAGGGCGGCACCCGCCCGAAGATGTGCAGCCCGTCGCCGAACTGGCTTTCCTTGACATCGCAGACGAAGCGGTCGATCCGGGTAATCGCATCGGCCAGCGACGCGGCCCTGTCCAGCCCCAGATCGGCCTCGACCCCCGCCGCCGCCGCCTCGGCGCGGATATCGGCCTGCAGGCGGTCGCGGCGGCGCGGATCAAGGCCGTCGGCGTTGGAAAATTCGTCCAGCAGCCCCTCCAGCCGCGCCAGCCGTTCGGGCGTGCCGCCGGGCCGCAGGGCGGGCGGGATATGGCCCAGCGTCAGCGCCCCGATGCGGCGCTTGGCCTGCGCGGCTTCGCCCGGATCGTTGACGATGAAGGGGTAGATCACCGGCAGATCACCCGTCAGCGCCTCGGGCCAGCAGGCATCCGACAGGGCCACGGCCTTGCCCGGCAGCCATTCCAGCGTGCCATGCGCACCGATATGCACCAGCGCCTGCGCGCCGAATTCCTGCCGCAGCCACAGGTAAAAGGCGATATAGCCGTGGCGCGGGGTGCGGGAAAGGTCGTGATAGGTGCTGTCGCGCTCCGTGACCTGCCCGCGTTCGGGTTGCAGCGCCACCAGCACATTGCCGCGCCGCAGGGCGGCAAAGCGGAAGCTGCCCCCCGCCACGGCGGGATCGTCTTGCGGTGCCCCCCAAACGGTCTGCACCGCCTGGCGCAGCGATGCCGGAAGGGTCTGCAGGGCGGCGTGATAACCGGCCAGCGGCCAGTCCAGTGTCTCTTGCGTCAGGGCTGCGGCCAGCGGCCTGCCCGGCATCACCCGGTACCCGGCATCCTTGAGATCGCCCAGCATCGCTTCGGCAGAGGCCAGCGCATCCAGCCCCACGGCATGGGCCATCTGATGCGCCTTGCCGGGATAGGTCGACAGCACCAGTGCCACCCGCCTGTCCGCCGCCGCCGTCGCCCCCAGCCGGACCCAGCCTGCAACCCGGTCTGCAATGGCAGACACGCGGGCCGCATCAGCGCGATGGGCGAAGCGCGCGAATTGCAGCGCCGGGTCCGCAGTGCCGGGTTCCTTGAACGAGGCGACGCCGGCAAACAGCCGCCCGTCCACCTCGGGCAGAACGACATGCATCGCCAGGTCCGACGGCGACAGGCCGCGCGCCGCCCCGTCCCAGGCCTGCCGCGTGGCGGTGGACAGCGCCACCTGAAACACCGGAACCCCGGCCCCGTCCAGCGGCGTCTGCCCGCCGTCCCCCCGCGCCGAGAAGGCGGTGGCGTTCACAATGGCCACCGGGTGCAGCGCCTTGACCCAGCGCGCCATCCAGCGCGCCGCCCCCGGTGCCTTCAGCGACGGGGCGAACAGCGCCAGCACGTCAAATCCCCTGGCCCGCAGCGCCGTGACCAGGGCCTGAACCGGGTCCAGATCATGCGCCGTCAGCCAGGCGCGGTAGAAGATGACCAGCACGCGGGGCCGTCCGGCGGTGGCGGCAAAGGCCGCCGGGCAGGTCAGCCCGTCTTGCGGCGTCCAGCCGCCGACCTCTGGCAGGGTTTTGGCACCCGGCACCGGCCCGGCATAAAGGCCCGCCGCCAGCGCCATCTGCGCCAGCGCCGCCTGGGCCGCCACCGCGCCGCCGGTATCGCACAGCTGCGCCAGCCGCCTTAATGTCGAGGCAGGCAGGGTCGAGATGGCATCCAGCCGCGCATCGGCCCGCCCGTCTGCCGGCAGGACCGCCAGGGCGATGCCCCTGGCCCGCGCCAGCGCCCCGACCTGGGCCAGACCGTAGGACCAATAGGGCACCCCGCCGATCAGCCGGATCAGGATGCCCTTCGCCCCCGACAGGGTGCGCTCCAGATAGGTATCGACCGACAGCGGATGTTTCAGCGCTGCCAGATTGGCCAGCCGCAGGCCGGGCAGGCTGCCCTCTGCCCGGTGCCAGCCCGCCGCGAAAGCGCCAAGGTCACTGTCCGAAAACGACAGCACCACCAGATCGGCCGGGCTTTGGCCCAGGTCGGTGGGGGTGGCCGTTTCGTCCAGCCCATGGCTTTCGCGGAAGATGACATGCATCGTGGTTTACCCGGCAAGCGCCAGGCTTATCTGGTCTGCGTCGATGTCGTCATGTTCCGCGATGACCACAAGGCGGCCCTGCCGTACCTCACCCGCGCCCCACGGCCGGTCGTATTGCACCCGCACCCGTGCGCCCACGGCCTGAACCAGCAGGCGCATCGGCTTGCCCGCCACGGCGGCATAGCCCTTGACCCGCAGGATGTTGCGGTCCCTGGCCAGCGCCCCGATCCGGGCGGCCAGCGCCTGGGGATCGGTCTGTTCGGCAATGTCGATGACGACCGAAGCGAAATCCTCGTGGTCGTGGTCGTCGCCGGTGTCGTGGTGCGACGGGCGGGCGGCAATGTCATCTTCCGCCGCCGCACCCAGGCCCAGGATGACGCGCGGATCGACGACGCCTTCCAGCACCTCGATCACCGGCAGCGGGCGCGGGGATTCGGCCGCAATCACCGCACGGGCGGCGGCGACGCCGCCGGCCCCTGCAAGGTCGGATTTGCTCAGCAGCACAAGGTCGGCACAGGCGATCTGATCCTCGAAAACCTCGGACAGGGGTGTTTCGTGATCGATGCTGTCATCGGCTTCCCGCTGGGCCTGAAGCCGCGCCAGATCGGGGGCAAAGCGCCCGGCGGCCACCGCCTCGGCATCGGCCACGGCAATGACGCCGTCCACGGTGATGCGCGAGCGGATGTCGGGCCAGTCGAAAGCCTTCAGCAGCGGTTTCGGCAGGGCCAGGCCAGAGGTTTCGATCAGGATATGGTCGGGGCGCGGCACCAGCGCCATCAGCGCCCCGATCGTGGGAATGAAATCATCGGCAACCGTGCAGCAGATGCAGCCGTTGGCCAGTTCGATGATGTTTTCGGCAGGGCAGCCGGGCAGGGCGCAGGACCGCAGGATCTCGCCATCCACCCCGACATCGCCGAATTCGTTCACGATCACGGCCAGCCGCTTGCCTTGCGGGTTCTGCAACAGGTGGCGCACCAGCGTGGTCTTGCCCGCGCCCAGAAAGCCGGTGATGACGGTGACGGGGATTTTGACAAGTTCAGACATGAGAAGCCTCCAGCGGCGGAATACGGGCGATACAGTTCTTGCGCAAATGGTCGGGCCGCTCGCGCCAGGGCACCAGACCGTCCGGCGCGGCGGCAAAGCGGGCGGTCCCGTCGATCAGCGTGTCCATGTGCAGGGCGGGGTCCAGGTTTCCGTAGACATAGGTCCAGCGGCCGGGGCCGCGCAGGGCAACCGTACAGCCCCGCGTGCAGTTCGACAGACATTCCACCGGCACAAGGCGCACGGTTTGCGGCAGATCGGCCGCGCTGAGCAGGGCCAGCAGCCGCGCCCCGGCCCGCAGGGTTTCCCCGGCCGCGGACGACAGCGGCAGGTCCACCCCGGCGCTGCGGCAGGTGGTGCAGACCAAAAGCTCGACCGGGCCGGGGCAGGGGCCGACACCGACACCGTCCATCACCACATTCTCCGAAAAACCGTCACGGTCCACGCGGTGCAGTCCTTTCTCAGGTCAACGGGGATCAGGCGAAGGGGCACTTCTGCCCATCCGTCGCCGGAACACCCCGTCCGGTTCAGTCGTCGTCCTGCTGGCAGGTCTCCCGGCTTGCGGATTTCAGGGCAAGGCCCCGTCGGCGGCCCGCCTTCCCGCGCCCCGGGCGGGGCCAGTGGCATCGGGCAACCTTTCCGGTCACGGTCGCGGGGGCGGCTGCGCTTCGGACCCTAGCCCTAGCGCATTCCCTTTTCACCTGTCATAGACAGGAACCAGCCCCCAACCCGTGCGCGAACGCAGGCACCGAGTCAAGCGGCGCGCAAAGATCACACACCCCATCGGGCAAAAGGACCGGCCATGACCGACGAAGAAGACCGCCACCGCGCCAGAATGACCGCCGTCAAGGCCGCGCGCGACCGGATGATGGAAGAAAAGACCGGCGAGAAGGGCCTGATCATCGTTCACACCGGCCCCGGAAAGGGCAAATCCTCGTCCGGGTTCGGGATGATCCTGCGCTGCATCGGCCACGGCATGCCCTGCGCGGTGGTGCAGTTCATCAAGGGGGCCTGGTCCACCGGCGAACGGACGCTGCTGGAAACCCGGTTCCGCGACGAGTGCCGCTTTGTCGTGGCCGGAGAAGGCTTCACCTGGGAAACCCGCGACCTTCAACGCGACCGGGCGGCGGCGGCGGAAGGCTGGGCGCAGGCCAGCGCGCTGATCCGCGATCCCGCGATCCGCTTTGTGCTGCTGGATGAAATCAATATTGCCCTGCGCTATGACTATCTGGACATCGCCGAGGTTGTGGCCTTTCTGCGCGATGAAAAGCCACCCATGACCCATGTCTGCCTGACCGGCCGCAATGCAAAGCCCGAGCTGCTGGAGCTTGCCGATCTTGTCACCGAGATGACGGCGGTAAAGCACCCGTTCAAGGCCGGGATCAAGGCCCAGGCCGGCGTGGAGTTCTAGGCATGCCCGCGCGCGCCGTGCTGGTTTCTTTTCGGCCCAAATACCCCCGCCGGAGGCGGGATTTTTCGCAGAAAAATCGTTCTCTTGCGATGGGTCAGCGATGCGCGCGGTGATGATCCAGGGAACGGGGTCCAATGTCGGCAAGTCGCTGCTGGTGGCCGGGCTGTGCCGGGCGCTGGTGCGGCGCGGGCTGGCGGTGCGCCCCTTCAAGCCGCAGAACATGTCCAACAATGCCGCCGTGACCGAAGACGGCGGCGAGATCGGCCGCGCGCAGGCCCTGCAGGCGCTGGCTTGCGGCGTGGCCCCGCAGACCGACATGAATCCCGTGCTGCTGAAGCCGGAATCAGAAACCGGGTCGCAGATCATCGTGCAGGGGCGGCGCTGGGGCAGTGCCAGGGCGCGTGACTATGCCGCGATCAAGCCGCAGCTTCTGGCACCGGTGCTGGACAGTTTCCGGCGTCTCGCCGCGCGGTGCGACATCGTGCTGGTCGAAGGGGCCGGAAGCCCGGCAGAGGTCAACCTGCGCGCCAATGACATTGCCAACATGGGCTTTGCCCGTGCGGCGGGGGTTCCCGTTGTGCTGGTGGGCGACATCGACCGGGGCGGGGTCATTGCGCAGATTGTGGGGACACTGGCGGTGCTGGACCCCGATGATGCCGCGATGATCCGGGGCTTTGTGATCAACAGGTTCCGCGGCGACGTGCGCCTGTTCGACGACGGTTACGCGCTGATTGCGCGGCGCACGGGCTGGCGCGGGCTGGGCGTGGTGCCGTGGTTTGCGGGCGCGCACCGCCTGCCTGCGGAAGACGCGCTTGACATTGCCGACACGCGGCAGCGCAGCGGGCTGAAGATTGTCTGCCTGCAATTCCCGCGCATCGCCAATTTCGATGACCTTGATCCGCTGGCGGCTGAGCCGGGTGTTGCGCTGACCATGCTGCGCCCCGGCGAGGTGCTGCCGGGGGATGCCGGTCTGGTGATCCTGCCCGGATCAAAGGCAACCCGCGCCGACCTGGCCTTTCTGCGCGCACAGGGCTGGGACATCGACCTTCTGGCCCACCACCGGCGTGGCGGGCGTATCCTTGGGCTGTGCGGCGGCTATCAGATGCTGGGCCGCACGATTTCCGATCCCGGCGGGATCGAAGGGCCGCCCGGCACCACGCCGGGTCTGGGCCTGCTGGATATCGACACCACGATGACCGCTGACAAGCGCGTGGCCCCTGTGCAGGGCACCCATGCCGCGACCGGTTGCGCCATCTCGGGCTACGAGATTCATCTGGGCCGCAGCGATGGCCCGGCCCGCGCCCGCCCCTTTGCCAGCATCGGGGGCACGCAGGAAGGCGCGGTATCGGCTGACGGGCGGGTCATGGGCACCTATCTGCACGGGCTGTTTTGCGAAGACCGCTTCCGGACCGCATTTCTGGCGGGTCTTGGCCTTGCCCCGTCCGGGCTGGGCTATGCAGCTTCGGTGCAGGGCACGCTGGATGAACTGGCCGACCATCTGGAACAGTATGTCAATATTGATGCGGTTCTGGCGCTTTCCGCCCGCCTGTGATTCCCGCCCAGGCAGGGGACCCGCATGTGAGGACCGCAATGGCGCGACACCTGGGGAACGGAATGGCGCAGGGATACGGCGCGCCGGGCAAGGCTTTGGGTCAAGACCGCGCCGGAAACCGCAGTGCGAATGCCACGGAAAACCCGGTGAGCCTGCGAATGCTTTCCATAAGCCGGCCTTGAGAGGCCGGACCGAACATCCCGGTCTGCCAAAGATGCAGCCGCGCGGGATGGTCCGGCATTTTCGCAAGACAGATCGTCAGCCAGATGCGCCAGCCCCGGCCCGCCTGCTGCTGCCGCTTGCCTTGGGGGCCCGGTCGGCTAAACCGGTGCGGACAGCGCAGAGAGGCAGCGATGAGCCCACAGACAGACCGGTGGCCGCTTGACCCGATCGACCGGCAGTCCGAGATGATGTTCGGCCTGCTGATGACGCTGACCTTCACCGGAACGATGAGCGTGGCGCTGGGGGCCGGTGCGACGGTGCGCGACATCCTGATGGCGGCGCTGGGCTGCAACATCGCCTGGGGCATCGTGGATGCCGCGGTCTATCTGCTGACCACGGCAACCGAACGCGCGCGGGGCCGCGCGCAGGCGCTGGCGATCCGCACCGCCCCGGACGACGAGGCAAAGGCGCAGCTGCGTGCGCTTCTGCCCGGACATTCGGGCGTGGCGATGAGCGATGCGCAGGCGGGAACGATTCTGGCCTGGATGCGGGACAACCCGCCGGAGCGGGACGCAGGGCCGGTGCTGCGGCAAGCGGATTTCCGGGCAGCCTTCCAGGTGTTTCTGCTGGTGACGGGTGCCACCTTTCCTCCGGTCATGCCGTTTGTTCTGGTCGAATCGGTGCCTGTGGCGATGCGGCTGTCAAATGCGGTTGCGCTGGTCATGCTGGTTGTCATCGGCTGGCGGCTGGATCAGCAGATGCAGGGTGAGCGGCCCCTGATGCGCTGGATCATTCCGTTGACGGGGTCGGCGCTGGTGGCCGTGACGGTGGCGCTGGGGGGGTAGGGGCCATGGATATTCCGGTCATCGGTGCGGGGTCTGCCGGGCGGCGGCACCATGAAAACCTGTGCAGGCTGGGCGTGCGCAGCGATCTTCTGTCCTGGCGCGGATTTGATGCCGACGCCTTCCGCGCGCGGCGGGCCGATGCCGTGGTGATCGCCACCGCCACGCCGGTCCGGCTGGAACTGGTGCAGCTGTGCCGTGATCTTGGCCTGCCGTTCTACATCGAAAAGCCGCTGTCGCAGGATGCCGCGACCGTGGACCGGATTTTGAATGTGGCCGGCCCGCTGGCAACACGCTCGATGGTGGGGTTCATGATGCGCTACCATCCGGCGTTTCGCACGCTGGCGCAGCACGATCTGTCGACCGTTTACGACGCGGCCTTCGGCATCGGTCATGACGTGCGCCAATGGCGCCGGAACTGGAGTTTCGCCGCAAGCTACGCCGCGCAGCCGCAGGGCGGGGGCGTGCTTTTGGATCTGTGTCACGAGCTGGACATGGCCTGCACGCTTCTGCCCGGCCTGGAGCTGGGCGAGGTGACCAGCCTGGGCCATGCCGCCTTTCCGGGCGTGGATTTCGCCACCCGCATCGCGCTGGCCGGGGCGGGGCAGCTTGGCACGGTGGCGATGGATTACCTGTCGCCCGTCAGCTTCCGCCGGATCGTGTTGCGCGGCACAGGGATTGTCGCGGACCTTGATCTGATCGCGGGGCGCTGCGCGCTGCACGACGGGCGAGGGGCGCAGGATCTGTCTTTCCCCTTCGAACGCAATGAGATGTTCCTTGCCGCGATGCGCGATTTTCTGCATCTGGTTGCGGGTCGCCCTGTGTCGGATGTCGAGCATCTGCCAAGGCTTGATCTTGCGGCAGTCAACTGCCGCACCATTGCCCGCGCCTGGGGCGCGCGGCGGTTCACGGGGCAGATCGAAGGGGATTACACATGATCATCGGCCATATCGGGGCGCGCAAGGGGTCAAAAGGGGTTCCCGGCAAGAACTTCCGGCCGATCTGCGGCAAGCCGCTGATCGACTGGTCGCTGGATCAGCTGTTTGCCAGCCCGGTGATCGACGCTGTCGTGGTATCGACCGATGATGAGGGCATCTATGCCCATGCGCTGGCGCGCGGTGCGCTGCCCATCGGGCTGCGTCCGGCGCATCTGGCTACCGACACGGCGGCCAAATGGGGGGTCTGGCAGCATGCCCTGGCGGCGGCCGGGCAGATTACCGGCCCCGCCACCGCCTTTGTCGACCTGGACTGCACCTCGCCGCTGCGCCTGCCCGAGGATATCGAGAACGCGCTGATCCTGTTCGCCGAAGCACAGCCCGACATGGTCATGTCCTGCTGCGAGGCGCGCAAGAACCCCTATTTCAACCTGGTGGAACCCGATGCCACCGGTGCCTTGCACCTGTCCAAGCCGCTGCCGGGCGGCGTTGTGGCCCGTCAGCAGGCCCCGGTGGTTTATGAACATGCGGCCTCGACCTATGTGGTGGCCCCCGATTACCTGCGGCGGGCGGGCGGGCTGTGGGAGGGGCGGGTGATTGCCTATCTGATGCCGCCCGAACGCTGCGTGGATATCGACAGCCCCTTCGATTTCACGCTTGTGGAGTTTCTGATGCGGCAACGGCTTGAGGAGCAGGCGCATGTCTGACCAGCTGGCGGGGCGGACCGTTTTCATCACCGGATCGGGCGGCGTTCTGGGGTCTGCCTATGTGCGGCGCATGCTGGCCGCAGGGGCGCGGGTGATTGCGTCGGATCTGCCCGGGCATCGGGCCGATGCGCTGATGGCCGCACATGGGGGCAACCCGAACTTTCGCTTCTATAGGCTTGATGTGGCAGAGGAATCGCAAGTTGAAACCATCTTTTCCCGGATCATCGCCGATGGCTGGCACCCCAATGTCGTGCTGAACAACGCCGCCATTACCGGAGAGTTGCTGATGGGGGCGGGCAAGCCCTTTCCCGATTTCGCCAATACCTCGGTCAGCGACTGGGAGCGGACCTTGCGCACCAACCTGACGGGGGCCTTCATGATCGCCCGCCAGATGGACCGCGACATTGTCGGGCGCTGGCCCGCCACGCTGGTCAACGTCGCCTCGATGTATGCGCTGAACGGCCCGCACCACGAGATTTACGAGGGGATGCCGTTCAGGTCCTTCTCGGCCTATTCGACCACCAAGGCGGGCATCCACGGGCTGACGCTTTGGCTGGCGGGGTATTGGGCCAAACGGCAGGCGACGGTGAACACCATTGCGCCGGGGGCAGTGTTCAACGGCCATTCCGACGAATTCCAGCGCCGGGTGGGGGCGCTGATCATGGCGGGCCGCATGGCGCAGCCCGATGAGATTGCCGATGCCATGCTGTTTCTGTGTTCCGCGCAGGCCGGTTACATGACGGGCCAACTGGTCAACGTCGATGGCGGTTTCAGCGGCTGGTAAGGCGGCGGTCCAGCGCGGCAAGGGTCTTTGCCACCGCGCCGCAATGCAGGGCAAAGAAGGTGGCGATCCGGTCGGCTGGCGGGTCTGGCGGATGATCGGGTGCAAGGGCGGCCCTGAGCGCCGCCTCGTCCTTCAGGCGGGTCAGCACCCCTGCTGCCAGCGCCTCTGTCGCCGGATACTCGATGGTGTGGATGTCCGGCCCGGTCATCACCGCCTTGCCCAGCGACAGGGCTTCGGAAATGTTGTGCGATCCCTTGGGGGTAAACCCGCCGCCCACCACCACCCGGTCGGACAGGGCCAGATAGGCGTACATTTCCCCCAGGGAATCGCCCAGAAGCACATCCAGCGGCCGGGGCGGCATCCCGACCGGCGCAAAGCCGGTATCGAACCCGTCCGAGCGGCGCAGCGTGGCCAGCCCCGCCTGTGCCAGCAGCCGCGCGACGTCGCCGAAACGCTCTGGCGCGCGCGGGATGTAGACGAACAGCGGCGGCTCCTGCCCCGCCGCCGCATGGGCGGCCCGCGCCGCGCCGATGGCCGCGATGAACAGGGCATCCTCACCTTCGACAACGCTGGCCAGCGCCACCACCGGGCGGGCAGCGGCACCCAGCCAGGCCCGCGCGCGCCGGCCCGCCAGAAGCTGGGCTTCGGGGATCGGCTGATCAAAGCGCAGTTCGCCCGTCACCTCGATGGCCGGCACGCCCACCCCGGCGAAGCGCGCCGCCTGCAGGTCCGATTTCACGAAAGCCCCGGCAAAACCCGTCATCAGCGCGGCCCGGACCGGCGCGCGGGCGCGGTCCCGCTCCAGGCTTTTCAGCGGATACTGGGCGTTGCACATGAACAGCGGCACGCCCCGGCGATGCGCCGAGGCGATCATGCGCGGCCAGATCTCTATTTCCATCACAAGCCCGCACACCGGGCGGAAGGCGCGGAAGAAGCGGCGGTAAACCCAGTCATATTCCAGCGGCACCCAGACCGGGCACAGCCGGCCGGCGGCGATGTCACCGGCGAAAACCGCCATCGCCTCGCGCCGGCCCGCCGGGGTGAAATGCGTGGTGACGACGCGGTCGCCCCGGTCCAAGAGCGCCCGGATCAGCGGGACGGCAGAGCGCAGCTCGCCCAGCGAGACGGCATGCACCCAGACAGCGCCCGGCAGGGGGGGGCGGGCGTAGACCCCGAAGCGTTCGCCCGGATGCTGCGCGTAAAGCCGGTCGCGCCGCCCGCGCCACCACAGATAGGCCAGCACCAGCGGCAGGGCCACCGCCCAGAGCAGCCCGTAGCCCAGCAGGAACAGCCGCACCCGGCGCGTCGGAAAGCGGCGGGTGCCGGTCATACCCGCAGCAGCGCCAGCAGACGGTCGCGCAGGTCGCAAATCCCGTGGCGCGACCGGGCCTGGACCTTTTGCGCGCGTGCCGCCATTGCCCGTAATCCGGGCGCTGTCAGCGCGGCAGTCAGGGCCCCGGCGGATGAGATGTCCTGCGCCGCTTCGGCCAGCGCCAGGGCGGCATAATCATCGCCGAAATTCGCCGTCCTTGGTCCGTGCAGAATGGCTGACCCAAGGCTGGCCGCTTCCCAGGGGTTATGCCCGCCGGTGTCGCCGAACGACCCGCCGATGACCGAGACGGGGCACAGCCGGTACCACAGGCCCATTTCCCCGTAGCTGTCGGCAATCCACACGGCATCTGCCGGGCCGGGCACATCCCTGGCGGACCGCAGGACGGACCGCAGGCCAAGCCGGGCGCAATGGGCCGAAATCCCGTCCCGCCGGTCCGGCAGGCGCGGGGCAAGGACAAGCAGCGACGCCGGGTCTTCGGCAAACCGCTGCGCCTGCGCAGCCAGCACCACCGCCTCGTCCGCCGGGTGGGTGGACGCGGCACACCACAGGCGGCGCCCGGCCAGCGCCACCGCCAGCCGCCTGCGGTCCGGCCCATCCGCCAGCGGGGCACAGGCCGCCTTGAGCGACCCCGTCACCTCGACCGCAGCCGCAGGGGCCAGCAGCCGCATGTTGCGCGCCGTTGCCGCATCCTGCGCCGCCAGCAGCGCAAAGCGCGCATAAAGATCGCCATACAAGCGCCCCGCCCTGCGGCGCGAGGCGAGAGCACGGTCATTCATCCGCGCATTGATCATCGCCAGCGGAATGCCCCTTGCATGGCTTTCCACCACAAAGCGCGGCCACAGGTCCTGTTCCGCCCAGACCGACAGGTCCGGCCGCCAGTGATCGAGGAACCGCGTCACGAAGCGGCCCGCATCCAGCGGCAGGTATTGGTGCAGGGTGCGGGGGGGGCGGTTGCGGTCAAACACCTCGCCCGAGGCGCGGGCCGAGGAGGTGACCAGAAACTGCAGGTCCGAGCGCGCGCCCAGCAGCTCGTCAATCAGGCCGCGCAGCGCCAGCACTTCCCCCAGCCCCACGGCATGCATCCACAGCAGCGGGCCATCGGGACGGGGATGCGATGCTTCGCCCAGCTTTTCGCGCCAGCGGTCCGGGTTTTCCTTGCCCCGCGCCAGACGGTTGCGCAGGTGGCGCTCTGCCAGCGGGGCGGACCATGCCGTTGCCGCCAGATAGGCGCGCAGCACCGCGCCGGTCGGGGCACGGTCAGCCATGATCGGAAAACCGCTTTTGCAGGTCGCGCGCCCAGAAGGCGGGGTCGCGCAGCACCGCGACAAACCGGTCAGCCGCACGCCCTTCGCCAAAGGCCGCGTGGCTGTCATGCACCCGGCCCCACTGGTCGCGCAGAAAGGCGTCAATGGCCTGCCGGTCCCCGGCGGCTGCGGTGAACAGGGACGGTGCCCTGGCGCGGTTGGTCTGCCGCGTGCCGATGTCCAGCGACGGCAGGCCAAGGAAGGGGGCCTCGCGCACGCCGGCACTGGAATTGCCCACCATCACGGCGGCGGATTTCATCAGTTCCGAGAAATGCGAAAACCGCATCGACGGGATCAGGCGGAAGCGGGCCTTGGGCAGTGCCCTGATGGCGCGGAATATGGCGTCTGATCCCGGATCATTGTTCGGCGCGATCACCACGAAATTGCGGCCCGATGCGTCCAGCGCCCCGAACAGCGCCCGCGCCTGAACGCCCATCGTCCTGGCTTCCGAAGTTACCGGATGGAAGATGCAGATGCCGAAATCATCAAAGGCTATGCCGTAGCGCGCCTTCACCTCGCCGATGTTCACACCCGAGGGCTGTGAATGGAAATCCAGTTCGGGCGATCCGATGACATGGACCGACTCCTTCGGCTCGCCCAAAGCCATGACGCGGTTTGCCGCCCCTGCCGAGCTGACGAAGTGATGCGTGGCCAGCTTGGTATTGCAGTGGCGGAACACCTCGTCGATCGTGCCCGAAACCTCGCCGCCCTCGACATGGGCAGAGCGGACATAATTGGTGGCGCAGACCAGCGCGCAGGCCAGCGCCTCGATCCGGTCGCCATGCACCACCGCCAGGTCGGGGCGGTGTTCGGTCAGGAAATCGGAAAATCCCATGACGGTCTTTGCCAGGATCATGTCCTGCGGATCCCCCTCGCGCTGGTTCTGGAATTCAAAGATATCCGCACCGGCGAAGCGGCCCACCTCCAGCTTGGTGCGCCCGTAGCGGTCCATCAGGTGCATGCCGGTGACAAAGAAGGACACGGCCATGCCCGCGTCGCGGACGGCGGCCGCCAGCGGTTCAAGCTTGCCGAAATCCGCCCTTGTGCCGGTCACGAAAAGAATGCGTCTGGTCATCGGGCCTGCGTTTCATTTTGCGCACAGACTACCCTTCGCCTGCGGCGTGCCGCAAGCCATTGCGCAGCGGGCAGGCCGCCATTCAGGCCGCCATTCAGGCCGTATTGCGTGCCCGGGCCGCCCCGAACTGCTGATCATAGAGGCTGCGGAACGCCCCCCCTTGCGCCAGCAGCGCCCTGGCGCTGCCTTCTTCGGCCAGCCGGCCGGCTTCGATCACGCAGATCTTGTCGGCACCCAGAACGGTGGACAGGCGGTGCGCGATGACGACGGTCGTTCGATCCCTGGTCAGGCGCTGAAGCGCTTCCTGAACCAGGGCTTCTGACCGGCTGTCCAGCGCACTTGTGGCCTCGTCCAGCAGCAGGATCGGGGCGTCGCGCAGGATGGCGCGCGCAATCGCCAGCCGCTGTTTCTGCCCGCCCGACAGGAAGGCCCCGTTTTCGCCCACCTGGGTGTGATAGCCCTGCGGCAGGTGTTCGATGAACTCATGCGCATTGGCCGCCTTGCAGGCCGCGATCACCGCGTCTTCGGACGCCGAGGGGGACCCGAAGCGGATGTTGTCCGACACGCTTGCGGAAAACAGGAAGGTATCCTGTCCGACAAAGGAAATCCGGTCGCGCAGCGTGGTGAAGCTTGCCCTGCGGATGTCCTGTCCGTCGATCATCACGGTGCCCTCGCCGGGGTCATAAAGCCGCAGGATCAGATTCAGGATCGTGGATTTTCCGCCCCCCGACGGGCCGACCAGCGCCGTCGTCTTGCCCGCTTCGAAGACCAGCGACAGATCGCTGATCACCGGCCGGCCGGTGCCATAGCCGAAATGCACCCTGTCGAACACGATCCGGCCCGGCCCCTTCGGCATGGCGACCGGATCGGGATGCTCGGCCAGCGTCTCGGGCTGGTCCAGCAGGGTGAACATCATATTGACACCGACCATGTTGGCTTCAATGGTGATCCGCATCCGGGACAGGCGCTTGGCCGGTTCATAGGCCATCAGAAGCGCTGTCACAAAGGACATCAGCTGCCCCGGCGTGGTGCCCTGCACCCCGAAAATCTGCAGGGCGCTCAGCGCGACCACCGCCGCAATGGCAAAACCTGACAGCGTGTCCATCAGCGGGCTGGTGATCGCTTCCAGGCGCGAAATGGCATTTGACCGTTTTTCCACATCGCGCACGGCCTTTACCATTCGGCTTGACATGCGTTCTTCCAGCGCAAAGGCCTTGATGATCCGGATGCCGGTCGAGGTTTCCTGAATGACCTTGATGATCTCGGCCAGCGAGGCCATTTCCATCTCCATGATGCTGCGCACCTTGCGCAGCAGCACCCGGATACCGAAAATCGCCGCAGGACCGATCAGCAGTGATACGGCAGACAGGACCGGCTGCTGGTAGAACATCACGATCACCAGGCCGATCAGGGTCAGAAGATCGCGCACGAAGGAGGTGACGATCATGTCTATGATCGTCCGCGCGGCCTGGGCCGATTGGGTGACGCGCATCAGCAGGTCTGACGATTCCGTCAGGTTGAAGAACGAAACCCCCTGCCGCAGCAGCTTGTCATACAGGCGGACCTGCTGGGTTGCGACAATCCGGTTGCCGGCGCGGGTCAAAGAGACGACCTGAACATAGGTGGCCAGACCCTTGATCGTGAAGATCAGCGCGACGGCCATCGCCACGATGAAGACCATGCCGCGATTGTCGGGGATGGTCATCGCATCCACGATGTAGCGCATGACCAGCGCCACCGAGGATGTCATTGCGGCAACGACGATCATCGCAACGATGGACACCGCATAAAGCTTGCGCTGCTCATGCAGATTTTCCCGAAGCAGACGCCAGAGCAGTTTTTCCTTCAGTGCGGGAAAGGCAGCTTCAAGTCTTGATCGGATGAACGACAGCATTCCGGACGGCAAACCTCGGCTCTTGCACTTCGGACGGGGCAGGCGCGCGCGGCCCCGCGCGGCCCTGTGTCCGCGTCACCGGCCTACATAGTGGATTGTCCGGCAACAAACCACCCGCATTGCCGGTGCAATGCCGCGGCGATGCGGATTTGCCGCGCGGATGGCGACCGGGCGGCAAGGCTTTTGTTGACAGGCATTGGACATTTGCGGGCACCGTCGCCATGTTAGCCGGAGACGGACAGGGAGAGGGACATGGCGGACAGGCATGAGACGGCGATTCTGGCGGGCGGCTGCTTTTGGGGTATGCAGGACCTGATCCGGCGCTTGCCGGGCGTGGTGAGGACCCGCGTCGGCTACACCGGCGGCGATGTTGCCAAGGCGACCTACCGCAATCACGGCACCCATGCCGAGGGCATCGAGATCATCTTTGATCCCGCGCGCATCAGCTACCGCGACCTGCTGGAGTTCTTTTTCCAGATCCATGATCCGACCACCCTTAACAGGCAGGGCAACGACCGTGGCCTGTCCTACCGCTCTGCCATCTATTTCCTGTCGCAGGATCAGAAGGCCGAAGCGGAACGGACCATTGCCGATGTCAATGCGTCGGGCCTCTGGCCGGGAAAGGTTGTCACCGAAGTGGCCCCGGCAGGCCCCTTCTGGGAGGCGGAGCCGGAACATCAGGATTATCTGGAGCGCATCCCCAACGGCTACACCTGCCATTTCCTGCGCCCGGACTGGAAACTGCCCCGGCGGGCGACAGACGCCGCCTGACCCTGTCTGAAAGGGACATCCCATGCCGGACGGGCGATCAGAAACGGGCGGCGGACCGCGATTTGGCTTTGACCACAGCTATGCGCGCGACCTTCCCGGTTTTTCGGTGGATTGGGCGGCGGCGCGGGTGCCCGCGCCGCGCCTTTTCCGGCTGAACCGCGCGCTGGCCCATGATCTGGGTCTGGACGCCGACCTGCTGGATGGCGCGCCTGGCGCAGAGATTTTCAGCGGCAACCTTCTGCCGGCAGATGCCCGGCCGGTGGCGCAGGCCTATGCGGGGCACCAGTTCGGCGGATTTTCACCGCAGCTTGGCGATGGCCGCGCCCTGCTGCTGGGCGAGGTCACCGACCGCGCCGGCCTGCGGCGCGACATCGCGCTGAAAGGGTCCGGACCGACGCCGTTTTCCCGGCGGGGCGACGGCAAGGCGACATTGGGCCCGGTGCTGCGCGAATACCTGATCGGCGAGGCCATGCACGCGCTGGGCATCCCCACCACGCGCGCGCTTGCCGCCGTGACCACGGGCGAAACGGTGCAGCGCGAAACGGCCCTGCCGGGGGCGGTGCTTGCCCGCGTTGCCGCCAGTCATATCCGGGTCGGCACCTTCCAGTTCTTCGCGGCCCAGGGCGAGGTGGACCGCCTGCGCCTGCTGACCGGCTACACCCTGGCGCGGCACTACCCGCACTTGGCAGATGACCCAAACCCGGCGCTTGCCCTGCTGGAGGCCGTGGTCGGGGCACAGGCCGCGCTGATTGCCGGATGGATGAGCGTGGGGTTCATTCATGGCGTGATGAACACCGACAACATGACGCTGTCCGGTGAGACCATCGATTACGGGCCCTGCGCCTTCATGGATGCCTGTGCGCCGGACACCGTGTTCAGTTCCATCGACCAGACGGGGCGGTATGCCTATGGCAACCAGCCTGCCATCGGGCAGTGGAATCTGGCGCGGCTGGCGGAAACCCTGGTGCCGCTGATCGACGGCGATGCGGACAGGGCGATTGCGGCGGCAACCGGGGTGTTGCGCAGCTACATGCCCAGGTACGAGGCGCGGTTTCAATCCATCCTGCGGGCAAAGCTTGGCCTTGTGCGGGACGACCGGGAAGATGCCCTGCTGGTGCAGCGCCTTCTGGCGCTGATGGAGGCGCAGGCGGCGGACTGGACCCTGACCTTCCGGCGGCTGTCTGATGCCCTGCGCGGCGCGCCAGAGGCGGTGCGCGCGCAGTTTGCGGAACCCCAGGCCCTTGACGGCTGGCTGGCAGACTGGCGCGCCCGCGTTGAAAGCGGGCCGGGCACGCCTGCGGAACGGGCATCTGCGATGGACCGCGTCAACCCGGCTGTCATCCCGCGCAATCACCGCGTCGAAGCGGCCCTGGACGCGGCGGTTGCCGGCGATGCGGCCCCTTTCGAGGCGCTGTTGTCCGCCCTGTCGGCCCCTTTCGCCGGGACGCCGGGGCAGGAACACCTTGCGCTGCCGCCACCCCCTGCGTTCACCGAAGGCTTCCGCACCTTCTGCGGCACATGACATCGGACGCACCCCGGGACGCCCCCTGACCCCGGTTCCTGCCTGGCACCGGCGCGGCCGTCTGCGGAATGGGCGAGGGGGTCATCCTTGCTTAACCAAAGCCGCACTAGTCTGCGCGCGACGCAGGCCGGCACGGCGGCTGTCCGGGGCGGGTCCGGTCCGGGGGACCCCGTGCCCCTTGCAGCCCCCCGCAGGCACAACTAAGAGTCGGGCAAGACGGCGACGGCACAGATCAAGGACGCGAGGCAGGCAGAGATGAGAGATCCGATCGACACCTACATGAACACGCTTGTCCCGATGGTGGTCGAACAGACCAGCCGGGGCGAACGCGCCTATGACATCTATTCGCGGATGCTCAAGGAACGGATCATCTTCCTGTCCGGTCCGGTGCATGATGGCATGTCGTCGCTGATCTGTGCGCAGCTTCTGTTTCTGGAATCGGAAAATCCGTCCAAGGAAATTTCGATGTACATCAACTCGCCCGGTGGCGTGGTGACCAGCGGCCTGTCGATCTACGATGCCATGCAGTATATCAAGCCGAAGGTTTCCACGCTGGTGATCGGGCAGGCGGCCTCGATGGGGTCGCTTCTGCTGACGGCCGGGCATCCGGGCATGCGCTTTTCCTTGCCCAACAGCCGCGTCATGGTCCACCAGCCGTCCGGCGGCTATCAGGGACAGGCGACGGACATCATGATCCACGCCCGCGAGACGCAAAAGCTGAAGGACCGTCTGAACGAGATCTATGTGCGCCATACCGGGCAGCCGATCGAAGCCGTCGAAGCCGCGCTGGAGCGGGACAATTTCATGTCCGCCGAAGATGCCAGGGCCTGGGGCCTGATCGACAGTATCCTTGAAAGCCGCGGCAAGGCGGATGACGCGTCGAAGGGATGAAGGGTGCCCGCCCCGTCACCGGGCGGTGCATGATTTGACATTGTGAAGGCGAAGGGTCTGCCCTAAGCTTTCCGATCAGGCGCATGTGGCCCGTCGGCCCGATACGAAAGATGGCAGAGGTTACGATGGCGAACAACTCGGGCAGCGACAGCAAGAATACCCTTTACTGCTCGTTCTGCGGCAAAAGCCAGCACGAGGTGCGCAAGCTGATTGCGGGTCCGACCGTGTTCATCTGCGACGAATGCGTTGAACTTTGCATGGACATCATCCGCGAGGAAACGAAAACCTCGGGCCTGAAATCCTCGGACGGGGTGCCGACCCCGCGCGAGATCTGCAAGGTTCTGGATGATTATGTGATCGGCCAGATTCACGCCAAGCGCGTGCTGTCGGTGGCGGTCCACAACCATTACAAGCGCCTGAATCATTCGTCGAAGACCGATATCGAACTGTCGAAATCCAACATCCTGCTGATCGGCCCGACCGGCTGCGGCAAGACGCTGCTTGCCCAGACGCTGGCGCGGATTCTGGATGTTCCCTTCACCATGGCAGATGCAACCACCCTGACCGAAGCCGGTTACGTGGGGGAAGATGTTGAGAACATCATCCTCAAGCTTCTGCAGGCCAGCGAATACAATGTCGAACGCGCGCAGCGCGGCATCGTCTATATTGACGAGGTCGACAAGATCACCCGCAAGTCCGACAACCCGTCGATCACCCGCGATGTGTCGGGCGAGGGCGTGCAGCAGGCGCTGTTGAAGATCATGGAAGGCACCATCGCCTCGGTGCCGCCGCAGGGCGGGCGCAAGCATCCGCAGCAGGAATTCCTGCAGGTGGATACGACCAATATCCTGTTCATCTGCGGCGGTGCCTTTGCCGGGCTGGAAAAGATCATCGCGCAGCGCAACAAGGGCTCTGGCATCGGCTTTGGCGCCGATGTGAAAGACCCCGATGCGCGCGGGGCGGGCGAGTTGTTCATGGAACTGGAACCGGAAGACCTTCTCAAATTCGGCCTTATCCCCGAATTCGTCGGCCGCCTGCCGGTGATCGCAACGCTGACCGACCTTGATGAGGCGGCATTGGTGACGATCCTGACCGAGCCGAAGAATGCCCTGGTCAAGCAGTATCAGCGCCTGTTCGAGATCGAGGGCGTGAAGCTGACCTTCGCCACCGATGCGCTCAGCGCCATTGCCAAGCGCGCCATCAAGCGCAAGACAGGCGCGCGGGGGCTGCGGTCGATCATGGAGGATATCCTGCTGGACACCATGTTCGAACTGCCCGGACGGGACGGCGTGGAAGAGGTGGTGGTGAACGAGGAAGCCGTGAAAAGCGGGGTAAAGCCGCTGATGATTTTCACCGAATCGCCGAAAAGCAAGGAAAAAGTCACGGCAAGATGATCTGTCCGGGGTCTGCCCGGTATCAGGACAACAGGCATCTGCCGGGGGCGCGCCCATCACCGGCCCCGGAGCCGGTCTTTCGCGAAACGCCGGCAGACCGGGCCTTGCCCCGCCGCTGCCGATCATACCCACTGGACCTTGCCACCGCCTTCGGCCATATCAGGCCAAACAGCCGGAGACCGCGCCATGTCCTTCCTGAAACGCCTTGTGACCTGGTGGAACAGCCAGACGCTGGGCACCCAGATCTTCACGGCGCGGCGCGGCGTGAAGGTGGGCGGGGATGCGCAGGGCAACATCTATTACCGGACGTCTGACGACAGGAAGCGCTGGGTGATCTACAACGGTGAAATGGAAGCAAGCCGCGTCAGCGCCGACTGGCATGGCTGGCTGCACTTCACGCGGGATCAGACACCTGTCGAAGCGCCGCCGAAAAAGAAGGCCTGGGAAAAGCCGCATCAGGAGAATCTGACCGGAACGATGGCCGCCTATGCCCCCCCCGGTTCGATCCGCAGACCCGATCCGGTGGCGCGGCGCGATTACGAGGCATGGCAACCGGAATAATGGCCGAGAATCCGTCAGAAGTCATTGCTGGTGCTGCGGTTCTGGCCGCTGCTGTCGGCTTTCTGGTTTACGCCGGGCAAAGCACCGGCTTTACCGGCAACGCCGCCACTTATCCGCTGGTCGCCAGCTTCCGGTCTGTCGATGGGGTGACGGTGGGCACCGATGTGCGTCTTGCCGGCGTCAAGGTGGGCACCGTGACGGCGCTGAAGCTTAACCCGCAAACCTTTTTCGCCGATGCCACGATTTCGCTGCGCGATGATGTCCTGCTGCCTGATGACAGCACCATTCTGGTCTCGTCCGAAGGTTTGCTGGGCGGCAGCTTTATCGAGCTTCAGCCAGGCGGGTCTCTGGAAAACCTCGGTCCGGGCGACGAGATTGAAGACACGCAAGGGGCTGTCAGCGTGATCGCCCTGCTGATGAAATTCGTCGGCGCATCGGCATCGCCAACCCCCGCACCCGCCGAATGACGCGCCTTGCCCTTTTGCTGTGCGTTCTGGCCCTGCCGGCCGTGGCGCAGACAACAGCCATTGCCCAGGCGCCGGGCGGTGTCGTGCGCTGGCTGGACAAGGTATCGGGTGATCTGGCGGATATCGACCTGGCGCGGGGGCAAAGCGTGGTCAAGGGCAGGCTGACCATCCAGCTTGATGAATGCCGCTATCCCTATGATGACCCGGCGTCGAATGCCTATGCCCATCTGACCGTGGTTGACAGCCTGAACCACAACACGCCGGTCTTTTCCGGCTGGATGATTGCCAGCAGCCCGGCGCTGAGCGCGATGGACCATCCGCGCTATGACGTGTGGATATTGCGCTGCGATACCGAAGCGGCGGTGGGCGAATAGCCGGGCGGATCGAAGGTTGCCGTTTGGTGCAGTGCCGCGGCCAGCTGCGCGCGGTATTCGGCGCGGCTGATCTCGACCGCGCCAAGGGATGCCAGATGCGCGGTCAGGAACTGCGTGTCAAACAGCGTGAAACCGCCCGCGCGCAACCGGTCCACCAGCCAGGCAAGGGCCACTTTCGACGCATCCCTGCGGCGCGAGAACATGCTTTCACCGAAAAACGCAGCCCCCAGCGCCACGCCGTACACGCCGCCGATCAGCGCATCCGCGTCCCAGACCTCCAGCGAATGGGCATGACCCGCCCGGTGCAGGGCAAGATACAGCGAAAAGATGTCGTCGTTGATCCAGGTCTCGTCCCGCCCGGCACAGCCCTGAACCACGCCGGAAAAGTCGCTGTCGGTCCGGATTGCATAATCCGGACGCAACAGGCGCCGCCGCAGGGACCGGGAAATGTGGAACCGGTTCAGGGGGATGATGCCACGCCGCTTCGGGTCGATCCAGTGGATCGACGGATCGTCGCGGCGTTCCGCCATCGGAAAGATGCCAGCCGCATAGGCCCGCAGCAGAATATCGGGCGTGATCGCCGGGCCTGTCATGCCGGGGGGCGGCCCGATCCGGACCGCCCGGCGATGATGCCAGTCCCGGTCAGCCGAGCTGCCTTGCCAGCCATTTTTCCAGCCAGTGGATGTTGTAATCCCCGTTCTGGATATCCGGCTCTGCCAGCAGGGCATGGAACAGCGGCACCGTGGTTTCGACACCGTCCACGATCAGCTCGCCCAGCGCCCGGCGCAACCGTGCCAACGCTTCGGGGCGGTCGCGCCCGTGGACAATCAGCTTGCCGATCAGGCTGTCGTAATAGGGCGGAATCGAATAGCCGCCGTACAGCGCCGAATCCATCCGCACCCCCAGGCCCCCCGGCGCATGGAACACCTTCACCTTGCCGGGGCAGGGCACGAAGTTCGGCAGCTTTTCGGCGTTGATCCGCACTTCAATGGCATGGCCGCTGATCTCCAGCTCGTCCTGCGCGAACGACATCGGCAGGCCCGAGGCGACACGGATCTGCTCGCGCACCAGATCAACGCCAAAGACCGCCTCTGTCACCGGATGCTCGACCTGAAGGCGCGTGTTCATTTCGATGAAGTAGAACTGCCCGTCCTCAAACAGGAATTCGACAGTGCCCGCCCCGGTGTAGTTGATCCGGGCGACCGCATCGGCACAGACCTTGCCGATCCGCGCGCGCATCGCATCGGTGATCGCCGGTCCCGGCGCTTCTTCGAACACCTTCTGGTGGCGGCGCTGCAGGGAACAGTCGCGTTCGCCCAGATGCACCGCCTGTCCCTTGCCGTCACCGAAGACCTGAATCTCGATGTGACGCGGGCGCTGGAGGTATTTCTCGATATAGACCTCGTCATTGCCGAAGGCCGCCTTGGCTTCGGACCGGGCGGTGCGGAAGGCAATCTCCAGCTCTGCCGCCGTCTGCGCCACCTTCATGCCGCGCCCGCCGCCGCCCGCAGTGGCCTTGATGATCACCGGATAGCCGATGGCCGCCGCAATCGCGCCAGCGCTTTCGAAATCCGCGACCCCGCCGTCCGATCCCGGAACGACCGGAATGCCAAGGGCCTTTGCGGTCTCCTTGGCGGTGATCTTGTCGCCCATGATCCGGATATGTTCGGCCGAGGGGCCGATGAAGACGATGTCATGATCTTCCAGCGCCTGGGCGAAGGCCGCGTTTTCGCTGAGAAAGCCGTATCCCGGATGCACCGCGTCCGCCCCGGTGATCTCGCAGGCCGAAATGATTGCGGCCTTGTTCAGATAGCTTTCTGCGGACGGGGCTGGCCCGATGCACACGCTTTCGTCAGCCATGCGCACATGCATGGCATCGGCATCGGCCGTGGAATGTACCGCGACCGAGGTGATGCCCATTTCGCGGCAGGCACGGATGACGCGCAGCGCGATCTCGCCGCGATTGGCGATCAGGATCTTGTCGAACATCGGGGCCCTGTCCTTTGCCGCGCTCATTCGATGATCATCAGCGGGGCGCCGTATTCCACCGGGCTGCCATCTTCGACAACGATGCGGCGCACCGTTCCCGCACGCGGCGCCGGGATGTGGTTCATCGTCTTCATCGCCTCGATGATCAGAACCGTCTGGCCTTCGGTCACCTGCGCGCCGATGGCCACAAAGGGTGTCGCCCCCGGTTCGGCAGACAGATAGACCGTGCCCACCATCGGCGAGGTGACGGCACCCGGATGCTGTGCCGGATCATCGGTGCCGGCCGCAGCGGGTGCCGCCGACGGTCCGCCGGCAGGTGGCGCGGGCGCATGGGGCAGCGGGGCAGGGGCCGCCGCATGGGTGGTGACGATATTCGCCTGCTTGACCACCCGCACATCCAGACTGTCATCCTCGCCATATTCGCGCTTCACCGAAAGCTCGGTCAGACCGTTCTTGTTCAGCAACTCGGCAAGCGCCTGGATAAAGGCGACGTCCGCGTCGGTGGATTCTTTGCTCATGCCGTCCTCTGAGGGATTCTTTTGCGGGCTTTTGGTGTTTGGTCCTGCACGGTCCCCGCAGGCTGGGCGAAGCCATGGCTGGGCCGCTTATACGCGACGGTGTCCGGGGTGAAAAGCGCCAGTTGCGGGGCATTCAAAGGGGGGACTTGCCTGAATCCCGGGCAGGTCCGGACAAAAGCGGGGGCATCCCCGCCTGCGGAAAATTTACCGTTTGATAAAAAAACTTCCCTGTGGCAGCTTTTCCGGCAAAGGCCATTGCCATGGGGGGTCCACCTTGTCCAACAGCCCGCTTACGCCCGGCGTGGTGCCGGGGCGCCTGCCCGCCGCCAGCTACCGCGATCATTTCGCCGACAAGGAGCCTGCCCTTGACCGCCACGAGGCGCATGTCGCTGCGGACCGCTGTTATTTCTGCCATGATGCGCCCTGCATCACGGCCTGTCCCACCTCGATCGACATTCCTTTGTTCATCCGCCAGATTGCCACGGGCACGCCCGAGGCGGCGGCGCGCACGATCTTTGAGCAGAATATCCTGGGCGGCATGTGCGCCCGCGTCTGTCCGACGGAACAGCTCTGCGAAGAGGCCTGCGTGCGCGAGGCCGCCGAGGGCAAGCCTGTGGAAATCGGCCGGTTGCAGCGCTTTGCCACCGACAGTCTGATGGCGCAGGGCGTGCATCCCTTTACCCGCAGCGCGGCGACCGGCAAGCGGGTGGCCGTTGTCGGTGCTGGCCCGGCCGGTCTTGCCGCAGCCCACCGGCTGGCCCTGCATGGGCACGAGGTCACGCTGTATGACGCCCGGCCAAAGGCGGGCGGGCTGAACGAATATGGCATCGCCGCCTACAAGGCCCCGAACGATTTTGCCCAGGCCGAGGTGAACTGGCTTTTGTCCATCGGGGGCATCCGCGTGGAAACCGGTCGCGCGCTGGGGCACGACCTGACGCTGGATGATCTGCGGTCGTCTTTCGACGCGGTGTTTCTGGGCATCGGCCTGTCTGGCGTCAACGCCCTGCGCGCCGAAGGCGAAGACCGCAGCCATGTTCAGGACGCCGTCGAATTCATCGCCACCCTGCGCCAGTCTGAAGACAAGGCCAGCCTGCCCGTCGGGCGTGACGTGGTGGTGATCGGCGGCGGCATGACAGCTGTTGATGCGGCGGTGCAGTCAAAGCTTCTGGGCGCAGAGACGGTGACGATCGTCTATCGCCGCGGGCAGGACCAGATGAGCGCGTCGGGGCATGAGCAATCCCATGCCACCTCAAAGGGCGTGCGGATCATCACCGGGGCGGCACCGCTGCGGGTGCTGGGAAATGGCGCGGTTACGGGCGTGGAGTTTGCCTATACGGCCGATGGCCCCGATGGCCTGCGCCTGACGCCTGAGACCTTTGTGCTCAAGGCAGATCAGGTGTTCAGGGCCATTGGCCAGACCCTGCGCGGCGCGCCCGCGGCGCTGCGGCTGGACGGCGGCAAGATCGCCGTCACCGGGGCCGGGCGGACATCGCTGCCCGGCGTCTGGGCGGGTGGGGACTGTGCGGCGGGCGGCAATGACCTGACCGTGACGGCCGTTGCCGAAGGCCGCGATGCGGCGGAAGACATCCACGCAGCGCTGATGGCCAAACCATGACCGCAGCCGCTTGCAGCTTTGTCGCGGGGCCGCTAGGCAGCAGGGTGTCATCGCAAAAGGCATTGCATGGACGCGCTCATCGACCGTCTGATCGGGTTTCTCGAAGCCAACCGGGACTGGGCCTTCTGGATCGCCCTGGTCTTTGCGGCGGCAGAGAATACCGCCTTTCTGTCCATCGCCATTCCTTCGACCGCCATTCTGGTGGGCGTGGGGGCGCTGGTGGCCACCGGCGCGCTTGGCTTTCCCCCGATCTTCTTCGGGGCGGCGCTGGGTGCGGTGATCGGCTCCACCTTTTCGTGGTGGCTGGGAATGCGCTATGGCGACCGCATCCTGTCGCTCTGGCCGCTGCGCGATCATCCCGATCTAGTGGAACGCGGGCGGGACAGCTTTGCGAAATGGGGACCCCTGGCCATCATCATCGGGCATTTCTTCGGCCCGCTGCGCCCCGTGGTCTTTCTGATGTGCGGCATGGCCGCGATGCCGTTCCGGTGGTTCCAGCTGTTCAACGTGACCGGATCGGTCGCCTGGGCCTTCATCGTGCCGAAAACCGGCGAGGTGGGCGGCCTGATCATCGGCTGGATCTGGTCGCTGTTCGGGGCCTGACGGCCCCGCTTTCCCTGTCCGCATCCCCGATCCGCACCTGCGCCGCCCCCCGGCTGCGCGCGCACCGCCTGTCATAGGAGGCTTCCATGGCCGATCTGCGTTCCGACTTCATTGGCATCAAATCCCCCAACCCCTTCTGGCTGGCCTCGGCCCCGCCGACGGACAAGGAATACAACGTCCGCCGTGCGTTCGAGGCGGGCTGGGGCGGCGTGGTGTGGAAAACGCTTGGCTCCGAAGGCCCGCCCATCGTCAACGTCAACGGGCCGCGCTATGGCGCTGTCTGGGGGGCCGACCGCCGCCTGATGGGCCTGAACAACATCGAACTGATCACCGACCGCCCGCTGGAGGTGAACCTGCGCGAGATCAAGGCGGTCAAGCGCGACTGGCCCGACCGCGCCATGATCATCAGCCTGATGGTGCCCTGTGACGAAGAGTCGTGGAAAGACATCCTGACGCGCATCGAAGATACCGGGGCGGACGGGGTGGAGCTGAACTTTGGCTGTCCGCATGGCATGGCCGAACGCGGCATGGGGTCTGCCGTGGGGCAGGTGCCCGAATACATCGAAATGGTGACACGCTGGGTCAAACAGTATTCCCGCATTCCCTGCATTGTAAAGCTGACGCCCAACGTCACCTCGATCCTGCCGCCTGCCATGGCGGCGCATCGCGGCGGGGCGGATGCGGTTTCGCTGATCAACACGGTGAAATCGATCACCAATGTTGATCTTGATGCCTTCTCGCCCTTCCCGATGATCGACGGCAAGGGCAGCCACGGCGGCTATTGCGGCCCGGCGGTGAAGCCCATCGCGCTGAACATGGTGGCCGAAATTGCCCGGAACCGGGAAACCCGCACCCTGCCCATTTCCGGCATCGGCGGGGTCACCACCTGGCGCGATGCGGCGGAATTCCTGGCGCTGGGGGCGGGCAATGTGCAGGTCTGCACGGCGGCGATGACCTATGGCTTCAAGATCGTGCAGGAAATGATTTCCGGCCTGTCGCAGTACCTGGATGAAAAGGACATGGCCCTGTCCGACCTGATCGGGCGCGCGGTGCCGAATTTTGTTGAATGGCAGGACCTGAACCTGAACTACGTGACCAAGGCCCGGATCAACCCCGATACCTGCATCGGCTGCGGCCGCTGCTATGCCGCCTGCGAAGACACCAGCCACCAGGCCATCGCCATGAAGCCGGGCCGCGTGTTCGAAGTGATCGATGCCGAATGCGTCGCCTGCAACCTGTGCGTCAACGTCTGCCCGGTGGAGGGTTGCATCACCATGGAAGAACTGCCGCTGGGCGCAGTGGACCCGCGCACGGGGCGCAGGGTGACAGGGTACGGAAACTGGACGGAACATCCGAACAATCCCGCTGCGGTGAAGGCGGCGGAGTAGCGGGGCGCGCGCGCTTTGCGCATTCTGGCAGGGGCCATCGCCCCTGCCACAGCGCCACGCTGATCCTTGTCCAGCCGGGGGCCCTAAGCCCCCGGCCAGCGCCCGACCCGCCCCTGGCGGGCGCTTCGCACCCGCCGGGTCGGGTGCCGGCCTTCTGCTGGTCCCGGACCTGCCGGTCTGCGGGGCACCGTTGCGCAGGGGCAGGGGAAACGCGGGTCGCGTTTCCTGATCCCGCCCGGAGGGGGAATCCCTTTCCCCGGACTGGAAGGATTTTCCCGGCAGGCAGGCGGTCTGATTGCTTTTCCAGCAACCTGCCGGGTGTTTGATCGCGGTGCCTGATGGTGCGATCCTTTCCATTGGATGAAACGAGGGCACTAACAGGCCGCTGAAATAGTCGTCGCAGTGGAACGGTTTCCCTCGGCACGCTGGCCGAAGCAGGTCCTCCGCCGAGGTTTGCCGCGCTTGTGCGCCACCATCGGCCTCATTCGGCCAGCAGTCTTG
>Ga0315907_10000212_pt1 | contig 86609 bp, 89 predicted proteins | sample LakEriMetagenome_3_FD_203525 | JGI IMG/M metagenome (GOLD analysis project Ga0315907, IMG submission 203525) | Freshwater fungal communities from buoy surface, Lake Erie, Ohio, United States - Buoy 12 MA123 | ecosystem: Environmental > Aquatic > Freshwater > Lake > Lake biofilm | place: USA...
GGCCGAAGCTGAGGAAAACTACTATCGGCAACTCGCCAATAGTCAAGAGACAATCGTCTCAACTTAGACCAACTGGCCTCCACGATACCCGGGGCGATTCACCCGTTGGAGTCAAAAAGCTCCACTGCGACTACAGCATCGACGGCCTAGATGAAGGTGGCACTTTTTGGCACGTTACGCATTGGGAAGATGACGCCAATGTCTTCGGATTTATTCACGAGGATGCGATTGACAATTAACCTCTCTGTGCCTGTTAACCTGAAAAAAGGTCTGGTCACAGTGCGATTGGCTCTACCACCTCAAGCAGATCAACCATGCTCAAAACCATCATCTACATAGCACTTGCCTTCTGGGGGTGGCAGACATTCTTTGGTGACAAGTCAGGCTGCGACGAATACGCAAGTGAGTATTCGTGCAAATATGTGACTGAAAAAGCCACCTACGAAGTTTGGTATTGGTTTGATGTTGGTGAGAACAACCCCAACGATGAGAAATACATTGGAACCGCAGTTGGTCTAAATAACTGCAGAAATGTTGCCATGACTTACCACCGTCAAAATGAAAGTTTCAGGCCGTGGAACAGCCGGTCATACATTTGCGTGTTGATGGATGATGGTCGTCGCATCGAAAAGCACAGGTAGAAATTAAATTGGTCGCCTGTGATTGTTTTGAGCGCAGTAAAGGTTTCATTTTGACCAGTGAACCACATGGCAGCTAAGGCCGATCCCGCCCCGCCTGCACCTCGGTCTTGGCCAAGCGGTTTTCGTGCCGCAGCAAGAACAAGCCCGAGGCCATGACGACCACGGCGCCCAGCCACACCGACGCGCCGGGCAGGCTTTGCCAGATCAACCAGTCCAGCCCCGCGCCCCAGGCCAGGGCGATGTCGCTCTCACCGCTTCCCCAGCAAAGGCGACCGACCAAATTTTGTGGACTCACTCTTCTGCTTGGGCGGTGGCGAGAAGTCTTCAAACGCAGCGGGTGGCGTCCAGTGCCCCAGCGCGTACACGCGCTGGTCACGCATGCTTTGCACACCCTCGGCCCACGCCATGAGCATGCGCTTACCGATGTCTTCAAAGCCGGGGTGCTGCGCCATGGCTTGGCGCACCGAGGGGCCGACGTCGGCCACCGCGTCGCTGATGGCTTGAACCATTTCTTGCTGCTCTTTGGGTTGAACCCCAAACGTGGTGGCGATGAAGCGCTGCAGGTTCTTGCCCGGCGTCCACGTCTTTTTGCCCATGAACTCGATGGCGGGTGGGTTGTGCTGAAAACCCGCGTACACGCTGGTGGTGAGCACATCAAAGGCGGGCGCCAGGTGCACGTCGGCGCGGCTGGTGTAGAGCAAGGCCAAGTTCTTGGCGTGGCCGTCGGCGTTTCGCAATGCGTGGGTCAGCAGCAAGGTGGTGGCGAGTTGTCGAAAGGTCTCCAGCCGCTGCGCGCCAGGCACGTGGTCGCGCACCGCTTTGGCGATGCGCTCCCACGTGGTGTCGTACTTGGCCGCGGGGCGCAGGCCCAGCAGGCTGCAAAAATCTTCCATGCCCCAATGGGCTTGGCCGTGTTCGTCCACGTCAAAGCGGTGCACCACCAAGGCTTTGCCATCGTCCGACACCTCGGTCTTGGCCGCGGGCATCACTCGGCCCACCACCTGCATGCACAGGTGTTCGTTCAAGGCCACGAAGGGCAGTTGGGCACTGGAGCCTTTGATGATGTGGCGGCGCGTGACCAAGCTGGCTTTTTGGTGCAGCGCCAGTGAAGCGTTGGGTGTGTTGTCTTCAAACTGCGCACCCAAGAACTTGGGCACCACGCCCGAGACGCCGCTGGTGGCGTGCTGGCGCACCAAGGCGGCGAAGGCGGCTTCGGCGTTGTCGCCTTTTAAGAGCGCCGCCACTTCAACGGCTTGGGCGGGTTCATGGAGCTCAGCACCGGGCGCGGCCACTTGCAAGCGCCCCACCATGTTGCGCCCAATGACGGACAAGAGCGCGATCGGGTTGGCGCCGATGTGCGGGCCAAACTGTTCTTGCAAGACCTGCAGCAAATAGCCCTCGGGCAAGTTCATTTGCAAGACCGGCGGCAGCTGGTCGTCCCACACATAGCTTTCGCTGCGTACGGGCATGGTGAGCGAGACGAAGTCCTCACTCGCCACCTGCGGGTGGTAGGTCAGCACACTTTTGAAGTCGCCGTACTGCGCGAGCGTGGCCACTTCGCGGCCTTGCACATACACAGACAAGGCCATCAGCGCTCCCCTTTGGCCCGCTCAAGGCGCAAGGCATCCAGGTCGCCCGCTTGTCCTTGCGGCACGATGTTCAGCTCAGCGCCCAGCACCGCCAGCACCGCCAACAATTTGCGCGAGCCAAACTCCGCGCCACGGCCACGCTCAAAACGCGACAGCGACTCCGGCGTCACCCCCGCCTGAGCCGCCACCGCCCCTTGTTGCAGGCCCATGTGTTTGCGCCGCGCCGCCACGGCTTCACCGAGTTCTTGAAGGGTTTGCATTTGATATTTGCATCAAAAAATGCCAGTATACGGCATAATTTTGATTTAAATATCAATTTATGCCATCACTCGGGTGCGCAGGGCTTCTTGAGCCAGCAAGTTGATGCTCTTGCCCTCAGCCTGAGCCGCGATGGCAAGCTGCTCGTGCAACTCGGGCGAAATGCGCAAGTTGAATTTGCCTGAGAAATGCTTTCGAGGCTCGATGCCTTTTTCCTCGCAAACGTCGAGGAAGACTTGCAGGGACTTTTTGAATTCGGTCCGCAGCTCTTTGGGGTTCTTCCCGTAAAAGTCCGCGCCACCGTTCAGGCCGAGAATTTCACCGCGAAAAAGATCCAGTTCAGCGTCGTATTCAATCTTGGCGTGATAGCCGTTCAGGGTCATGACGCTCATGGGTGTTTCCAGTGATGGGCTGATGAGGTGATTTTGCAAAGATCGCAAACATGGTACCGATGATGGGTACCTGTATCAAGGGTGATCCCGCACCGCCTCCACCTCAGTCTTGGCCAATCGGTTTTCGTGCCGCAGCAAGAACAAGCCCGAGGCCATGACGACCACGGCGCCCAGCCACACCGACGCGCCGGGCAGGCTTTGCCAGATCAACCAGTCCAGCCCCGCGCCCCAAGCCAGGGCGCTGTATTCAAACGGTGCCACGGCAGACGCTTGGCCGTGGCGGAACGCTTCGGTGATGGCCAGCTGGCCGATGAAGCCGGTGACGGCCAGGCCCAGCAGCAAGGCCGTGTGTTCGGCGCGCAGCGGCACCCAGTCGGGCCAGGCCAAGAGGCCAGCGCCCACGCCCATGAACACCATCATCCACAAGACCAGGCTCTCGGCGCTGTCGCTGCGGCTGGCCAGTCGCCCGCTCACGGCGGCCACGGCGTAACAGGCCGCGGCCCCCAAGGCCGCCGCGCCGCCGCCCGATACCAGTTGCGCCCAAAAGTCGCCGTCCGCGTGCTGCGGTTGCAAGGCGATGATCACGCCCGCAAAACCACCCGCAATCGCCCACCAATGCGCCCGCGCCACCCGCTCGCCCAGCACGGGCGTGGACAGCAGCGCGATCAACAAAGGCGCGATGAAAAACAAGGTGTAAGCCGCGCTCAGCGGCAGCTCGCGCACCGACGCGGTGAAGAGCGTGATCATGACGATGCCCATCACGCCGCGCAGCACGTGCAGCGGCCAGCGGATGCCCCACACCGTGTGCCAGCGTTGGCGCAGCGCGATGTACACAACCACCAGCGGTAGCGCGGTCAGCCCGCGCAGCGCCGCAATTTGCAGCACCGGGTAATGCGCGGTCAGTTGTTTGAGCACCGCGTCCATGAGCGCAAAAAACAGCATCGCCACCAACATGGCCAAGATGCTGCGGACATTGCCGCTCATGGGCGCACGGCTCATCGGCGCTGGGGCTCGGTGGCGCTGGGGCCGGCGTAAATCAGCGGCAGGGTCAGCACCGACAGCGCGAACTTCACGACCATGTTAAAGACAAAGATGTCCCAAACCACCTCGTTGGGCATTTCGCCGTAGAAGGCGATCAGGCAAAACAGGGCGCTGTCCAAGGGCACGCTGACGGCGTTCGACACCAACACGCGCGCCCACAGGCGTTGCTGGCCCATGCGGTTGACGAACCACTGGTACACCTCGGTGTCGAGCAATTCGCTGAGCACCTCGGCCACGATCGACGCCAAGACGATGCGCCACACGGGGGTCAGGATGGCGGCGAAGGCCACGCCCAAGTCCATGCCGCCAGCGCCGCTGCCGGCCCAGCCCGCGTCGCTTTGCACCCACGCCACGCCCATCAGGTACAGCGCCATGAAGACGTTGATGCCGGCGGCAGTCAAGATGATGGTTTGCGCGGCGCGTTTGCCCATCAGCTTGTGGATGAGGTCGCGCAGCGTGAAGGTCAACGGGTAGATGAAGGTGCCCATGTCGACCGCCCAGCCACCGACTTGGCCGATTTTCAGGCTGGCGATGTCGGCCATCATTTGCGCAGCGATGTAGCTGCACAGCACGATGACGGCGAGGTTGGAGAACGACGGGGCGGGGGTGGCGTGCGCAGGGCTCGCCGAATGAACGGTGTTCATTTTTTTATCCTTGGTGATGGAACAAGTGCGCCCCAAACAGGGGCGCGAGGTATGAATTGTCGCAGATGCAACTGTAGGGCTCGCCCAAGAACCATTGTCCTTGCAAATTGATCACCGCATACTTAAAATGCAAGGATGTTTGATCGACTAGCAACCCCCAAAATTGCAGCCCACCTGGAGTGGAGCCCTGCCGTGGGCATCTTGGGGCCCAGGCAGGTGGGGAAAACCACCTTGGCCCAACACTTCGCTTCCGATCCGGCAAAGGCCATTTATTTGGACCTGGACACGGCCTCGGCACGCGCGCGGCTGAGCAACCCGAGTGCATTTTTTGGGGCCAATCGCCAACGCTTGGTGGTGCTTGACGAAATCCAAAACCAACCCGAGTTGCTGCAAGAGCTGCGCGGTGAAATAGATCAAGACCGGCGTCCCGGGCGTTTCTTGATTCTGGGCTCTGCGTCGTTCAAACTGCTCAAACAGTCGCAGTCCTTGGCCGGGCGACTGTCCTTGGTGGACATGTCACCCTTGCTGGCCAGTGAGGCCTGCGCGCAATTCGCGGACATTGAGAGGCTTTGGCTGCGCGGTGGTTTCCCGAACAGTTTGCTCGCGCCCACCGATACGGCCTCTTGGGATTGGCGCGACGCGCTGATTCGACATTTCTTGAACACGGATTTGGCGCAACTGGGGATCAACGTCGAGCCCGAGTTGATGCGCCGCTTTTGGCGCATGTTGGCCCACCTCCATGGTCAGTTGTTCAACGCCTCGAGCATCGCCATGTCCTTGGGGGTGGCGGCCAGCACAGCCACTCGCTACTTGGACCACCTGTGCAACGCCTTGATGGTCAGACGACTCGAGCCGCACCACATCAACATCGGCAAGCGCTTGGTCAAGTCGCCCAAGGTCTATGTGCGCGACAGCGGCTTGCTGCACAGTTTGTTGTCGATCCAAAGCGTCAACGATTTGCTCGGACACCCGAGCACCGGCGCATCTTGGGAGGGCTTTGTGATTGAACAGATTGCGGCTCATATGCCCGCGGGCGCCAGCTTGTCGTTTTATCGAACAGCCGCAGGCGCAGAAATAGACGCGGTGGTGGAAATGGGCCGTGTGCGAATGGGCTTTGAAGTGAAGTTTTCCAGCGCCCCCAAAGTCACCAAGGGGTTTTGGCAAGCCCGTGAGGACTTACAACTCACGCACGCCCACATCATCGCGCCGGTAGCCGAAGGCTGGCCCATGCAAGACGGGGTATCGGTGATTGGTGTGGCGGACATCCCGGCTTGCCTAGCGCAGGGTTTTGCACCCAGCCACCAGTAGCCCACGGTGAGGACCTTCTGAGGGTGCCGATCAACCGACTTTCGATGGCTTCAGCCGTGCAGGTCATCGTTGCGGGCGATGCTCAACAAGCGCGCCAGCTCTTCGGGGTGGTGGCGCTGGTTGTGGCGGTGCCACAAGGCGATGAGCAGCATGAAGCCCGCCACCAGCACACCAAAGGCGGTGATGGACGCGAAGGCCGACAGGCCCCCGGCGGTGGAGGCGGTGTAGAGCGCGCCCAAGCCCAAGATACAGGCTTGTTCGTTGAAGTTTTGCACCGCGATCGAGCGGCCCGCGCCCATCAGGTTGTGGCCGCGGTGTTGCAGCAAAGCGTTCATGGGCACGACCAAGAAGCCGCCCAAGCCGCCGAGCAAAATCAGGAAGGGCGCGGCCACCCAGACGTTGTCGATGAAATTCATCAAGATCACCAACAGGCCCATGCCGATGCCCAGCGGAATCACGCGGGTGGCCATGTCCAGGCGCATGCGCATGGACGCCACCACCGCACCCACGGCCGTGCCGATGGCGACCACGCCCACCAAGCTCGACGCTTGCGTGGTGCTGTAGCCCAAAGCCGCGCCGGCCCAAGCCAGCACGATGTAACGCAGGTTGCCCGAGACGCCCCAAAACAAGGTCGTGGTGGACAGGGAAATTTGGCCCAAACGGTCGCGCCACAGGCGCAGGTTGCAGCTCCAAAAATCGGGCAGCAGCACCAAGGGGTTGCGGGGCATGGGGCGTGGCGCCACCCCGGTGGAGGGAATGCGCAGGTTAAAAAACGCCGCGAGCAAGTACACCAAGACCAAGCTGGCGATGGCGGCTTTGGCCACCCAGTCGGCGTGCAAGGTCTCGCCAGTGAGTTGACCCAAGGCCGAGGCCATCCAAGGGCCCACCAACTGGCCGCCCAGCAAGACGCCCAAGATGATGGACGCGATGGTCAGGCCCTCGATCCAGCCGTTGGCTTTCACGAGTTGCGAGGGCAACAGCAGCTCGGTCAGGATGCCGTATTTGGCGGGTGAATAGGCCGCTGCGCCCAAGCCGACCAGGGTGTAGGCCAGCAAAGGGTGAACACCCACGAGCATGAGCAAACAGCCCACCACCTTGATCGCGTTGCTGATGAACATGACCCGGCCCTTGGGCATGGCGTCGGCAAAAGCCCCCACAAACGGGGCCAGCACCACATAGAAGAAGGCAAACAGGGGCACCAAGGCGGCGCTTTGCCACAGTGGGGCGCCTTGTGAGCGCAGCAACTCGATGGCCACCACAAACAGGGCGTTGTCGGCCAGCGAGCTGAAAAACTGCGCCGTCATGATGGTGTAGAAGCCGCGCTTCATGGGGATGATTTTCTGGACATGGCCGGGGAGGAGCGGGGGTTGGCGGCTCTTTTTGTGCGAAAGTTGGCGAGTCGTCAATGGGGACGGTGGGTTATAGCATGCTGCCATCCCTTGACAGCCGCCGGTTTTGAGGCGGCGAAATCCATTTCAGGGGTTACCCATGCCACGCCCGATCCTCGCCACCGTTGACCTCAACGCCCTGCGCCACAACCAAGCCCACGCGCGCCTTGCCGCGCCCGACGCCCGCCTGTGGGCGGTGGTCAAAGCCAACGCTTACGGCCACGGCATCGAGCGCAGCTTTGAAGGCTTGCGCGGCGCCGACGGCTTTGCTTTGCTCGACCTAGAAGAAGCCAGCCGCGTGCGCGCCTTGGGTTGGCGCGGCCCCATCCTCTTGCTTGAAGGCGTGTTTGAGCCACGCGACCTGGAGCTGTGTTCGCGCCTGCAACTGTGGCACACGGTGCATTGCACCGAACAAATCGACTGGCTGGCCGCGCACAAAACCCAGCAAGGCCATCGCGTGTTTTTGAAACTCAACAGCGGCATGAACCGCTTGGGCTTTGCCCCGCAGGCCTACCGCTCGGCTTGGTCGCGCTTGCAGGCTTTGCCGCAAGTCGAAGAGATTTCGCACATGACCCACTTCAGCGACGCCGATGGCCCCAAGGGCATCGCCCACCAAGTGGCGCTGTTCGAAGCCACCACCGCCGACCTCAGCGGCGAACGCACCCTGAGCAACAGCGCCGCCACCCTGCGCCACCACTGCAGCGCCGATTGGGTGCGCTTGGGCATCGCGGGCTACGGTAGCGCGCCCGACCACCCTGCCCAAACCGCAGAGGGTTGGGGCTTGCAAGCGGCCATGACCTTGAGCAGCAAAGTTATTGGGCTTCAGTCGCTGCAAGCGGGCGACACCGTGGGCTACGGCTCCACCTTCACCGCGCCCGAGTCCATGCGCATCGGTGTGGTGGCCTGCGGTTACGCCGACGGCTACCCGCGCCACGCACCCACGGGCACGCCGGTGTTGGTCGGTGGCGTGCGCACCCGTGTGGTGGGCCGGGTGAGCATGGACATGATCACCGTGGACCTGACGCCGCTGGAGGCCGCGGGTGTGCCGGTGGGCGTGGGCGCCGAGGCGGTGCTGTGGGGTCGCAGCACCGAGGGCGCGTTGTTGCCAGTGGATGAAGTGGCGCATTCGGCGGGCACGACCGCCTACGAACTGCTCTGCGCCGTGGCGCCGCGCGTGCCTTTTGCGGTGGTCGGCGCATGACTTGACATACCCTAGGGGGTATATGGTAGACTCTCTGTAACCAGGGAGTACGGACCATGTTTTCAATTGTGATGAAACACCAACGCCGCGCCGGCAGCGCAACCGCGGCTTTGTTGTTGGTGGGTGCCTTGAGCGCTTGCTCTGAAACCGAAGCGCCGGTGGCCACCACCGCGGGGCCGCAAGTGTCCGTCATGGCGGCGGGGCAAAGCCGATCGGTCGCGGGCTTGACGCTCGACGGCAGTTTGCAAGCGGTTCAACACAGCGTGGTGTCGGCGCAAGCCAGTGGTCGCGTGTCGCAGTTGCTGGTCAAGGCCGGCGACTCGGTGCGCAAGGGCCAAGCCTTGGCCGTGATCGACGACCGCGCCACACAAGCCGACGTGTCCCAGTCGCAGGCCAGCGTGGCCCAAGCCGAGGCGGAACTGGCCAATGCACAAGCCAACGAAACGCGGGTGCGCGATTTGCACGCCCAAGGCTTCGTCGCCAAAGCCGCCCTCGAAACCGCACAAGCCCAACTCAAAGCCGCACAAGCCGGTGCCGCCGCCGCCCGCGCCGGTCAAACGCAATCCTCCTTGGCCCAAGGCTTCACCCGCGTGAGCGCGCCGTTCGACGGCGTCGTCATGCAAACCCACATCGAAGCGGGTGCCTTGGCCATGCCCGGCACGCCCATCGTGACCGTGTACGCGCCGCAACCCCTGCGCGCCGAGGTGCACGTGCCGGCCAGCTTCCAAGCGCAAGCCGTCGCGGCCCAGCGCGTGGAGGTGCAACTGCCGGGCACCGACACCTGGGTCAAACCCAGCAACGTGTACAACGCGAGTGCCGCCGATGCGGTGTCGCAAACCGTCTTGTGGCGCATGGCCCTGAACCCCAGCGACACCGCCACGCAAGTGCCGGGCCGCAGTTTGAAGGTGCGCTTTGTGGGCGCCTCCAACGACAACACGGTGGAGCGTTTGGTCGTGCCCAGCAGCGCGGTGCTGCGCCGCGGTGAGTTGACCGCGGTGTACGTGGTGAGCGAGCCCGCCGAAGGTCGCGCCCAGTTCGTGCTGCGCGCCGTGCGCGTGGGCCCATCGACGGCCGATGGTCAGGTGACGGTGTTGACGGGTCTTCGGGCCGGTGAGCGTTTGGCCTTGGACCCCGTGCGCGCCGGCTTGACCGGTGCCGTGCCCGTGGCCAGCGCACCGTAAGGACCTTGCCATGAAGCCCAACACCCCCACCCCCCAAGAACAGCAGGAGCCCTTGGGCTTCTCGGGCTCGGTCGCCCGACTGTTCCAAGCCAACGCCATCACACCCTTGCTGGCCATCGTGGCCCTGTTGCTGGGCGCTTTTGCGGTGCTGGTGACGCCGCGCGAAGAAGAGCCACAGATCAACGTGACCATGGCCAACGTCATGATCCCCTTCCCCGGTGCGTCCAGCGCCGATGTGGAAAAAATGGTGGCTGGTCCAGCCGAGCAGGTGCTCTCGCAAATCCAAGGCATCGAGCACACCTATTCGGTATCGCGCCCTGGTGTGGCGGTGCTCACGGTGCAATTCAAAGTGGGCGTGCCGCGCACAGAAGCCTTGGTGCGCGTGTACGACGTGCTCAACGCCAACCAAGACTGGTTGCCCAGCGGCTTGGGGGCTTTGCCGCCGATCGTCAAACCCAAAGGCATCGACGACGTGCCGGTGTTGGCGGCCACCTTCTGGAGTCCCGACGCCAGCAGCGCCCAAGAATTGGAGCGCGTAGCGCACGCGGTCGAGGCCGAACTCAAGCGCGTGCCGGGCTCGCGCGAAGTCAAGACCATCGGTGGCCCTGGCCAAGCGGTGCATGTGTGGATCGAGCCCGGTCGCTTGCGCGAGCGCGGCGTGACCGTTCAACAACTGCACCAAGCCATTGGCTCGGCCAACCAAGCCATGCCCTCGGGCACGGTGGTCAACACCGCACCCGCGAAGGGTGAGCCCGGCATGCTGAGTGTGCAAACCGGCGAGTTTTTGCGCGACGCGCAAGACGTGGGCGACATCGTGGTGGGCGTCAACCTAGGCCGCCCCATTTACCTGCGCGAAGTGGCGCGCGTGGAGGCGGGCGCGCAGCAGCCGGTGCGCTACGTCTGGTTCACGCCTGGCGCGGCCAGTGGTTTGGGACCGGACGTTCAGGGCAAGAGCTACCCCGCGGTGACCGTGACGCTGACCAAAAAACCCGGCGAAAACGCGGTCGATGTGGCCGCGGGTGCGGTGGAGCGCTTGGAGCTGCTCAAAAACACGGTCATCCCCGGCAACGTGGAGGTCGAGGTCACGCGCAACTACGGCCAAACCGCCGCGGACAAAGCCAACAAGCTGATTAAGAAACTGATTTTTGCCACGGGCAGCGTGATCATTTTGGTCGGCTTGGCGCTGGGGCGGCGCGAAGCGGTGATCGTGGGCGCGGCGGTGGTTTTAACGCTGACCGCCACGCTGTTCGCCAGCTGGGCTTGGGGCTTCACGCTCAACCGCGTGTCGCTGTTCGCGCTGATTTTCTCGATCGGCATTTTGGTGGACGATGCCATCGTGGTGGTGGAGAACATCCACCGGCACCGACAGCTCACACCGAACGTGCCGCTGAGCGTGATCATCCCGCGCGCGGTGGATGAGGTCGGCGGCCCCACCATCTTGGCCACGTTCACGGTGATTGCCGCGCTCTTGCCCATGGCCTTTGTGTCGGGCTTGATGGGCCCGTACATGAGCCCCATCCCGATCAACGCCAGCATGGGCATGGCTTTGTCTTTGGCGATTGCGTTCACCATCACGCCTTGGTTGGCTTTGAAGCTGACCAAAGACGACGGCCACGCCCACGCAGCGCCCAGCAAGATCACCGAGCTGCTGCAAAACACCTTCACCAAAACCCTCACGCCGTTGCTGCAAAGCGAGCGCAAGCGCTGGCAATTGCTCTACGGCATCTTGGGGGCTTTGCTGGTCTCGGTGGCGTTGACGTTGGTGCCCTCGAGCTGGGTCGGTGTGGTGCTCAAGATGCTGCCTTTTGACAACAAGAGCGAATACCAAGTGGTGCTGGACATGCCCGCGGGCACGCCGCTCGAAGGCACCGCCGCGGCGCTGCAAGACATGAGCGCTTGGTTGGCCCAGCAGCCCGAAGTGGCGAACGTGCAAGGCTACGCCGGCACGGCCAGCCCCATCACCTTCAACGGTTTGGTGCGCCAGTACTACCTGCGCAGCGACGCCGAGAGTGGTGATTTGCAAATCAACCTGACCGATGCCGCCGACCGCAGCGAGAAAAGCCACGCCATCGCGCAGCGCCACCGTCCCGAACTGGAGCGCATCGCTTTGGTGCACGGTGCGCGCATCAAGGTGGTGGAAGTGCCACCCGGCCCACCCGTGCTCTCGCCCATCGTGGCCGAGGTCTATGGCCCCGACGAAGAAGGCCGCCGCGCCTTGGCCGCCAACGTGGCCAAGGCCTTTACACAAACACCGGACATCGTGGGCGTGGACACGACCATGAAGGAAAACGCACCGCGTGCGTTCTTGAGCATCCAGCGCCAGCGCGCCGAGAGCTTGGGCATCCCCGCCCAAGTGATCGCACAAACCGTCTACACAGCGCTCAGCGGCACCGACGCGGCCTACCTGCACGATGGCAACGCCAAGTTCGCCGTGCCGGTGCGCTTGCAGTTGCCGCGCGAATCCCAAGTGGGTTTGAACGAGCTCTTGGCTTTGCCCCTGCGCGCGGCCAATGGCACCATGGTCCCGCTGTCCGAGTTGGTGACGGTGGAGCGCGGCGTGATCGACCAGCCGCGCTTCAGCAAAAACCTCTTGCCGGTGACGTATGTGATGGGCGACATGGCCGGTGAATTGGATTCGCCGCTGTACGGCTTGTTCGAAATCCGCAAGCCCATGGAGGGCGCCGCCTTGCCCAACACGGGCGACGTCGCCGAGTACTGGATCAACCAGCCCAAAGACCCATACCGCCAGTACGCGGTCAAGTGGGACGGTGAGTCGCAAATCACCTATGAGACCTTCCGCGACATGGGTGCGGCCTATGGCGTGGGCTTGATCTTGATTTACCTCTTGGTGGTGGCGCAGTTCAAGAGCTACGTCACGCCGCTGATCATCATGGCGCCGATCCCCTTGACCATCATCGGCGTCATGCCCGGCCACGCCTTGTTGCAGTCGCAGTTCACCGCCACGTCGATGATCGGCATGATCGCGCTGGCCGGCATCATCGTGCGCAACTCGATTTTGTTGGTCGACTTCATTGAGCTGGAAACCCGTCGCGGCATGCCGTTTGCGCAAGCGGTGGTGCAGTCCGCCGCGGTGCGTGCCCAGCCGATCGCCTTGACCGGCTTGGCCGCGATGATGGGCGCCTTTTTCATTTTGGACGACCCGATTTTCAACGGTCTGGCGATTTCGCTGATCTTTGGCATCGCGGTGTCTACCTTGCTCACCTTGGTGGTGATTCCGGTGTTGTATTACGCGGTGTACCGTCACCGTCACCCCAGCACAACTGTTTGATTGTTTGTTTTTAGGAGTTTGAAATGACCGTAGAACGTTACATCCGCGTCTTCGCTGGCTTGTTCATCTTGATCTCGTTGGCGCTGGGCGTGCAAGCCAGCCCCTTGTTCGTCAACAGCTGGTTCTTGGCCTTCACCGCTTTCGTCGGCTTGAATCTGTTCCAATTCGGTTTGACCAATTTTTGCCCCATGGGCACCATCCTGCGCAAGCTCGGTGTGCCCGAAAGCAACATCGCTTGCAGCACCGACAGCAAGTGCTGCTGAAAGACAACGAATGACACACCCGACCCCGTTGAAGTTTTTGATGCCTGGCTGGTTCGCCTTGGTGATGGGCTACAGCGGCTGGTCGCTGGCTTGGCACCGCGCCGCCCCCTTGCTGGGTGAGGCGGCGGACACGGTGTCGGCGGTGTTGGGTGTGTTGGCTGCCCTGCTGTTGGTGGTCTTGTTGTTCGCTTCCGTGTTGCGCGCTTGGCGTTACCCCGAATCCTTGATCGAAGACCTCAAGCACCCCGTGCGCCACGCTTTTGTGGCCGCCGCACCCGTGGGCACCATGTTGGTGGCCACGGTGGGCGTGGTGTTGATGGGCGTGACCCCGCTGTGGGAAACCCTGTGGTGGGTCGGCTCGGTGGGGCAATTGGTGGCGACGTGGTGGGTTTTGGGTCGCTGGTTGGCGCCGGTGGCCGCAGCCGCACCCGGCACACCGCCCGCGCTCATGTGGCCTTCCATCACCCCCGTGTTGTTCATCCCCGTGGTGGGCAATGTGGTGGCCCCGCTGGCCGGCGTGAGCTTGGGCCATGAGGTGTGGTCGGTCATGCAGTTGGCCATTGGTGTGTTTTTCTGGCCGGTGGTGATGGCGCTCTTGGTGGCGCGTCGCGTGGGCCACAGCCCTTTGCCCGACCGCATCTTGCCCTCGTGGTTCATCAGCTTGGCACCGCCTTCGGTCGTCGGCTTGTCGCTCATGCAATACGGGGCGCCCTTGCTGTGGGTTCAGGCGGTTTGGGGTGTGGGTGCGTTTGTGTTGATGTGGCTCTTGCCCTTGTTCAAGCGCATCGTGGCCCAGCCCTTTGCCGTGCCCTTCTGGGCCTTGTCTTTCCCCATCGCGGCTTTCACTTCGCTGACCTTGCGTTTGGCGGGCGCCATGGCGGGCCAAGCCGGCGGCGCGCTGATGCAGGTCTTGGCGGTGGCCCTCCTCGCTGTCACTTCGGTGCTGCTGTTGTGGTTGAGCTTTTCTACCGTGCGCGGCTTGAGCAACGGCAGCCTGCTCGCCCCCGAAATCCATCCCACCCCCTAAGACCATGGACATCGTTGGCATCGATGCCTCGGCTTGGCTGCTGTTGGTGGTCGCGGCGTTCGCCTCGGGGGTGCTCAACGCGGTGGCCGGTGGCGGCAGTTTCCTGACCTTCCCCGTCCTGGTGTTCACCGGTGTGCCGCCCATCGTGGCCAACGCCACCAGCGCTTTGGCGGTGAGCCCCGGTTACGCGGGCAGCATCTTGGGTTTCAAAACCGAGTTGCAGGCCTTGCCTCGGCGGCGTTTGCAGCGCGAGATGGCCATCAGCGCCTTGGGCGGTGTGTCGGGGGCTTTGCTGCTCTTGGTCACGCCCGCTTCGGTGTTCGTGGGTTTGGTGCCGGCCCTGTTGTTGTTTGCCACGCTGTTGTTCGCCATCGGCCCACGCTTGGCCGCGCGTTTCGCGGCCGGTCAAATGCCCGGCGACAGCCCTTGGCGCGAACCGGGACTCTTGGCCGTGGCCATTTACGGAGGCTACTTCAACGGGGGCTTGGGCATTTTGCTGATGGCGCTCTACACCCTCACCGGCGAAGGGCGTATCCACACCGTCAACGCCCTGAAGAACCTCAACTCATTGGTGCTGTCGGTCTTGTCGGTGGTGGCGTTTGTGGTGGCCGGTGCCATCGCTTGGCCGCAAGGCTTGGCCATGATGGTGGCCGCAACCGCCGGGGGCTTTTGGGGCGCCCGGTGGTCCAAACGCGTGCCGGTGCTGTGGGTGCGCCGCGGCGTCATCGCCACGGGCTTGATGATGAGCGCGGTGTTTTTCGCCCGCGCCATCGGCTAAAGCCACAGCGGCTATTAGCGAGACGCCATCACGCTGCCGACCTTGCGCTGGTCACGCGCCAAGGATTCGCGGATGGACATGCGGCGGAAGAACACCGTGACCACGCTGCTGCTGATCACGATGAACAGCGAATACAGCACAGGAATCAGCAGCACGTCTTGTTGCATGGCGCCGGTGATGCTCAAGGTCACGATCAACACCGCCATGGGGCCGTTTTGAATGCCGGTTTCCAGCGCGATGGTTCGGCTGCGGTTGGGGTCTTGTTTGAAGCCACGGGCCAGCAGGTAACCCAAAGCCATGCCAATCAAGCCCAAGCCAATGGCGCTGAAATACACCTGCCATGGGGTGGCGGCCAAGAGCATGTGGTTGCGCGGAATCCAAGTCACCACCAAGAACAAAATCACCGCGATGCCCATGAGGCCACCGAGCAGCTCCAGCGTGGCACCCACGTTGGGGTTGAGTTTTCGGGTGACCATGCCGATGATCGTGGGGACCAGCAAAACCACCAAGACCTGCGCCACGTTGGTCGCGGGAATCTTGAATTCGCTGCCCAAGCCGGCGGCGCTGGAATAAAACTCCAACAAGGCCGGCACCATCACCAAGGCCACCAAGGTGGACACGCTGGTCATCATGATCGACAAGGCCAGCACGGCTTTGCTGAAGTAGGTGAAGATGTTCGAGGTGGTGCCCCCGGGCATGCAGGCCATCAGGATCAGGCCCAAGGTCCAGCCGGGCGACAAACCCAGCGCCATGGCCAAGGCGAAGCCCAAGAAGGGCATGATCATGTACTGGCTCAGCAAGCCAACCAGCACGCCTTTGGGTTTGCGAAAAGCAATCAGAAAATCACGCCACGTGAGCGAGGCGCCCATGCCCAGCATGATGATCATCATCATCGCGCCCAAGAGTTTGGTTTCAAATTCGGTGACCATGTTCAACTCCGTGTGGTTTGGGCGGCGGCTTGCGCCTTGAGGTCTTTGCGCAGCACTTTGCCCACGGGACTCTTGGGCAACTCATCGCGAACCTCGATTTGCTTGGGCACCTTGTAGCTGGTGAGTTGTGCTTTGCAGTGCGCAATGATCTGCGCCACGTCAACCGCATCGGCGTGTTCGGGGTTGGGCACCACGTATGCGCGCACCGCTTCACCGCTGGTGGCATCTGGCACACCGATCACCGCGACTTCCAGTACCGCGTCCATTTGGGCAATCACCTCTTCGACCTCGTTGGGGTAGACGTTGAAGCCCGAGACCAAGACCATGTCTTTTTTGCGGTCCACGATGGTGAAGAAACCGTCGGTCGACATCACGCCGATATCGCCCGTGGCGAACCAGCCGTCTTTCATGACGAGCGCGGTTTCGGCGGGGTTGTTCCAGTAACCGGGCATGACCTGTGGGCCGCGCACCCAAATCTCACCGGGCTGGCCCACGGGCGCATCTTGGCCGTCGTCTTGCACCAAGCGCACGTCGGTGCCGGGCGAAGGCACGCCGATGCTGCCCAAGCGCACATCGCCGCTCAAGGGGTTGAAGCTCACCACCGGCGAGGTTTCGGTCAAGCCGTAACCTTCGGCAATCGGGGTTTGCGTGACTTCGCGCCAGCGCTCGGCCACCGCGTCGTGCAAGGCCGTGCCACCGGCGATGGACGCCTTGAGGTGCTTGGGCGGGTAGGCCACGAACCACTCTTCGTTGAGCAAACCGTTGTAGAGCGTGTTCACGCCGGTGATCCAAGTGATGGGGTAGTTCTCCACCGCGCGCTGCAGGTTTTGCACGGGCCGTGGGCTGGGCACCAAGATGTTGCGCCCGCCGAGCGTCAGGAAGCCCAAGAGGTTGGCCGTGAACGCGAAGATGTGGTACAGCGGCAGGGCCGTGAGCACGCACTCTTCGTCTTCTTTCATGCAGGAGCCGCCCATGGACAACATTTGTTGCACGTTGTGCAGCAAATTGCTGTTGGTGAGCATGGCGCCTTTGCTCACGCCGGTGGTGCCGCCGGTGTACTGCAGCACCGCCAACGCGTCAGGACCGATGCGCTGCCACAGCGTGGCCGCCGGGGTTTGGGTCAGCGTGTCGCGGCCCAAGGCCAAGGCGGTTTTCAATCGCGTGTGCGGCACGTTCACAGACGGCAGCACGCGGCTCCAGACCTTTTGAACGGCACGGATGATGCCGCGCGGCACCACAGGGAAAAACTCAGCGATGCTGGTCAGCACCACGTGTTGCACCTGGGTCTTGGCCAAGACCTCGGGCAATTTATCGGCGAACATGTCGATGATGACCAAGGCCTTGACGCCTGCGTCGTTGAACTGGTGCACCATCTCACTGGCGGTGTAGAGCGGGTTGGTGTTGACCAACACGCAGCCAGCCTTGAGCACACCAAACGCGGCCACTGGGTAGCCCAAGCTGTTGGGCATTTGAACGGCCACGCGGTCGCCCGCTTGCAAGCCCAAGACGCTGCGCAGATAGCCAGCGAAGGCATCCGAGAGAGCGTCAACCTGGCCATAGGTCAAGCTGCCGTTCATGCCATTGGGCATGACGCAGGTGAACGCCTTGTGTTTGGGGCGGCGCTGCGCAAAGTGCGCGCAACGCTCGTGCACCATGGCGGCCAGTGAGCTGTGTTGGGGGTGTGGCAGTTCGGAGGGGATGCCGGCAGCCACGGAGGCCGCGTGCCAAGGGCGGTGGGAGGGTGTTGCAGTGGTCATGGCTGAATTGTGTCGCAAGCCAACTCAAACTGACGCACGATCGTGCTTTTTTGGCTCGGGACAAACCCTAGTCAAACGCCCCCGTATCATCCCGTCATGAGCAACGCCACTAAGTTCGACACCATCATCATCGGCGCCGGCACCGCCGGCTGCCTCTTGGCCAACCGCCTGAGCGCCGACCCGAAGCACAGGGTCTTGCTCATCGAGGCCGGGCGCAAAGACGACTACCACTGGATACACATCCCCGTGGGCTATTTGTATTGCATCGGCAACCCGCGCACCGATTGGCTCTACCAAACCGAACCCGACCCGGGGCTCAACGGCCGGCACTTGCGTTACCCGCGCGGCAAAACCCTGGGCGGCTGCTCCAGCATCAACGGCATGATTTACATGCGCGGCCAAGCCCGCGATTACGAGCAATGGGCCGCGCTCACCGGCGACGACGCCTGGCGCTGGGAGCACTGCCTGCCCGACTTCAAGGCCCACGAACACCACCACCGGCTGGACACCGAAGCGCCGAGCGAGGCCTTTGCGGCTTTGCACGGCAACGCCCGCACCGGCAGCAGCGGCGAGTGGCGCGTGGAAAAGCAGCGCTTGCGTTGGGACATCTTGGAGGCTTTCGCCCAAGCCGCGCAGCAAGCGGGCGTGCCCGCCACCGACGACTTCAACCGCGGCGACAACGAGGGTGTGGGTTACTTCGAGGTCAACCAAAAATCGGGCTGGCGCTGGAACGCGAGCAAAGCGTTTTTGCGCCCGGTGCAGCACCGGCCCAACCTGACGGTGTGGACCGAGTCGCAGGTGCAGCGCTTGACGCTCGAACGAGGAGCCGATGGCGCGCTGCGTTGCACCGGTACTGAGGTGCGGCGCGGCGGTGAGGTGTTGAGCGTCAAGGCCGAGCGCGAGGTGGTGCTGAGCGCCGGCAGCATCGGCTCGGTGCAGATCCTGCAGCTCTCGGGCATCGGCCCGGCCGCCGTGCTGCAAGCCGCTGGCGTGGCGGTGCAGCACGACTTGGCCGGCGTGGGCGAGAACCTGCAAGACCATTTGCAAATCCGCTCCGTATACAAAATTCAGGGTGCACCCACGCTGAACGTGTTGGCCAGCAGCTGGTGGGGCAAGGCGCGCATCGGGCTGGAGTACCTGCTCACGCGCAGCGGGCCCATGAGCATGGCGCCCAGCCAGTTGGGGGCCTTCACCAAAAGCGACCCGTCGCAGCCGCACGCGAATTTGGAATACCACGTGCAGCCGCTCAGCTTGGATGCCTTTGGTGAGCCGCTGCACCCCTTCCCAGCCTTCACCGCCAGCGTGTGTAACCTCAACCCGACCAGCCGCGGTCATGTGCGCATCAAAACCCCACGCGCCGAAGACGCGCCCGCCATCGCGCCGTGTTACCTCAGCACCGAGCAAGACCGCCAAGTGGCGGCCGACAGCCTGCGCGTGACGCGGCGCATCGTCTCGCAAGCGGCGCTCGCGCCCTACCAGCCGGTGGAGTTCAAGCCGGGTGTGCAGTACCAAAGTGACGAAGAGCTGACCCGCTTGGCCGGCGACATCGCCAGCACCATCTTCCATCCAGTGGGCACCACCAAAATGGGCCGCGACAACGACCCCCTGGCCGTGCTCGACAGCCACTGCCGTGTCCGCGGTGTGAACGGCCTGCGCGTGGTCGACGCGGGCGCCATGCCCACCATCACCAGCGGCAACACCAACAGCCCGACCTTGATGCTGGCTGAGAAGGTGGCGGGCTGGATGCGGCGCGGTCAGTGAAAACCCGCAAGGGAAAGCCCCGATGGTTTGGCGGGGACTGAGCAGTTACATTGTCTTCACTCATGTAGCGTCACCATGGCGTTCAGACCATGAGAGACAGAGGAGACAACCTGTCTGAAGACTGTTTCAAATGCGCCCCAGAGCGCGGTGATTACACAAGGAAGCCGGCCCAGTGCCGGCTTTTTCCTTGGGGCCAATGGCCCCATGCCCAACAGCGACAATCAACCCATGGACCTGTTACTGATTTCTGTGGCGTCGTTGTTCGCCGGTTTCATCGATTCGATCGTGGGCGGCGGCGGCCTCATCTTGTTGCCCGCCCTGTTCGCGGTTTACCCCACTACCACGCCCGCCACGCTGTTCGGCGTGAACAAAAGCGCGTCGATCTGGGGCACCGCCGCCGCCACGTGGCAGTACGCGCACCGCGTGCAAATGCCTTGGAACGCGCTCTTGCCTGCGGCCGCCACCGCCTTTGCCTGTTCGATGTTCGGTGCTTGGTGTGTGACCCAGGTCTCGCCCGAATGGCTGCGCCGCATCTTGCCGGTGATGTTGGTGATGCTCTTGGTGTACACCTTGGCCAAGAAGTCGCTGGGACGCGAACACCAACCGCGTTTTGCGGGGCGTCAACAGCAATGGGCGGCGTCGCTCTTGGGGGGTGTGATCGGTTTTTACGATGGCTTTTTTGGCCCCGGCACCGGCAGTTTTTTGGTGTTTTTCTTTGTGCGTTGGCTGGGCTTCGATTTTCTGCACGCCAGCGCCAGCGCCAAACTCATCAACACCGCGTCGAATTTAGCGGCCCTGATTTTGTTTTCATGGAAAGGCCACGTTTGGTGGCACTTGGCCATGGCCATGGCCGTGGCCAATGTGATCGGTAGTTTGCTGGGCACGCGCTTGGCGCTCAAACACGGCAGCGGTTTTGTGCGGGTGGTGTTCATGGTGGTGGTGGGCGCCCTGATCCTCAAAACCGGGTGGGACGCCTGGGTGCGACCGGCGACTTAGGGCGTGATGACCGGGGGCAAGTCTTTGGGGGGCCAAGGCATCTCGCTCGCCTTGAGCGGTTTGCCGATCGGGCTGGCGGCTTGGCCCAAACGCACCGCCGCTAAGTCTTGCGCGTTGGGGTACTGGTCGGCCAAGAGGTAGTCGAACACGCGCCGCGCAATGGGTGCGGCGTGTGCGGCACCAAAGCCCGCGTTTTCCACCACCACCGCCAAAGCCACCTGCGGCGCCTCCAAAGGTGCAAAGGCCACGTACAGCGAGTGGTCGCGTTGGCTCTCCAAGAGCTTGGCGGCATCGTAGCGTTCGCTTTGACCAATGGTCACCGCTTGCGAGGTACCGGTCTTGCCGCCGCTTTGGTACGCTGCTCCGGCAAACACGCGCGCTGAAGTGCCTTCGACCGTCACGCCGTGCATGGCTTGGAGCACCGCCTGCACGTGCTCGGGTTTGTAGCCCAAGTCGATGGGCGTGCTCACCGTTCGGCCAACTTGTGCCCCGGTGTTGGGGTCTTGGAGCGAAGCGGTGATGTGGGGCGTGTGCTTTTTGCCTTGGTTGGCCAAGGTGGCCATGGCGTGGGCCAGCTGCAGCATGGTGAAGGTGTTGTAACCCTGTCCGATGCCCAAGGAAATCGTCTCGCCAGGAATCCAACGTTTTTGTTCGGGGCTCTTGAAGCTGTTGCGCTTCCATGCCTGGCTGGGCAAGACGCCGCGCACTTCGCCGCCCACGTCGATCCCTGTGAGTTGACCGAAACCCAGCGGTTTCATGAAGTCGTGGATGGTGTCCACGCCCATTTCGTTGGCCAGCGAGTAGTAGTAGGTGTTGCTCGATTTGACGATGCTGCGTTGCAAGTCCACCGGACCCAGTCCAGACTCGCCGTGGCTGCGAAAGCGGTGGCTACCGAACATCCAGTAGCCAGGGTCGTTGATGGTGGTGTTGACGTTGCGAGTGCCGGTTTCCAAAGCACCCAAGGCCATGAACGGTTTGTAGGTAGAGCCCGGCGGGTAGGTGCCGCGCAAGGCGCGGTTGAGCAGGGGTTTGTCGGGCGACTCGTTGAGCGCGCGCCAGTTGTCCACGTCGATGCCGTCCACAAACAGGTTGGGGTCAAAGGTGGGTTTGCTGACAAAGGCCAACACGTCACCGTTGCGCGGATCGATCGCCACCAGCGCGCCGCGGCGGTCACCGAACATGTCTTCCACCAACTTTTGCAAACGCACATCGATGGTCAGCACCACGGTGGATCCCGAGATCGAGGGTTGGTTGGCCAAGGAGCGCACGGCGCGTCCGCCCGCTGAAGTCTCCACCCGCTCAAAGCCTGTGATGCCGTGGAGTAAACGCTCGTGACTTTCCTCAGCGCCGAGCTTGCCGATGTGCTCGGTGCCTCGGTAGTTGGCTTGGTCCTCTTCTGCCCAAGTTTGAATGTCGGCCTTTTCGCGCTGGTTGATGCGCCCGATGTAGCCGATGGCGTGACTGCCGACTTCCCCGTTGGGGTATTGGCGGAACAAACGGGCCTTGATTTCAACGCCGGGGAATCGGTAGCGCTGGGCGGCAAAGCGCGCCACCTCCTCGTCGCTCAGGCGCGTGCGGATCGGCACCGAGTCGAACAAGCGCGACTCTTGCATCAGTTGACGAAAGCGCCTTTTGTCGCGGGCTTCGATGTTCACCAGCGTCGACAAAGCCTCGATGGTGGCGTTGATGTCTTTGACCTTGGAGGGGGTGAGCTCCAGCGTGTAAGCCGAGTAATTGGTGGCCAAGACTTTGCCGTTGCGGTCCAGGATTTGGCCGCGCTGAGGCACCACAGGCAAGATGGTGGTGCGGTTGGTTTCGGCTTGTTCCAACAACTCTTCGTGCCGCAGCACCTGCAAATACACCATTCGGCTGGCCAGGATGGCAAACGCAAAGAGCACAAACAGGCCGGCCACGGTGATGCGGGTGCGGAATTCACCCAGTTCGGCATCGACGTTGCGCAGCTCGGTCATGGTGCCGTTCAGATGGGGCGGTTTTTGTCGGGGTTGGGCGCGCGGCGTTGAGGTGCCAGCAAAACGGCATGCGCCACGGGCCACAAAGCGGCACCCAACAGCGGCGCGACGAAGTAGGACCAGCCTGGGAATTGGCCCCCTGAGCCCATGCGCACCAACAAAATCACCAACTGCGAGGCCATCAACAAACCGAACACATGCGCGGCCTGTGAGGCCAAATCAAACCACATCAAGCGGCGGTGGATGACGGCCGCAAAAAACCCCAGCAATGTATAGGCCAAAGCGTGCTGCCCGAGCAAGGCGCCTTGGTGGATGTCCATGAGCAGACCCAAAAAAAACGCCACACCCACGCCCACACGACCGGGTTGGCTCACGCCCCAAAAGACCAAGACCACGGCCAACACGTCGGGACGCCACGCGGCATTCCCCCAAACCGACACATTCAAAAACATGTTCAAGGCCAAGGCCCCGACCAGGCTGAAGGCGATGAACAAGGGGTTGGCGGGCAGCAAGACCTGCTGACCGGGGCGCATGATCATGGTTGGCTCCCGGTGGCACCAGCAGGCGCCGGCACGGCAGACACGGCCGGGGTGGCCAAGGGCGATGGCGGCACGGGTTCGCCCAAGCGGGTGAGCACCAAGACCTGCGTGGCACCATGGGTGTTGGCGACGGGGTCCACCACGATGTTGGCAAACGCCGAATTGGAGCGTTGGTCCACCATGCGCACCTGACCCACGGCCAAGCCGGGTGGGTACACACCGTCCACACCGCTGGTGGCGAGTGGGTCGCCGACCTTGAGGTCCGCGCTGTTGGGGGTGAAGCGCAGTTCCATGCTCGACTGGCCCGTCCCCGATTGGCCGTATGCTAAGTAACGCGCCCCTGTGCGCAGGTTGAGCACGGGAATGGCCAGGTCTCGGTCGGTGACCAAATTCACTTCCGAGACCGTGGGGTAGACGCGGGTGACTTGGCCCAACACGCCCGCGGCGTCAACCACCGCCATACCGGCTTGTACGCCATGTACCTGGCCGCGACCAATCACGACTTTGCGTGAAAACGGGTCGGCGGCGTCGTAGAGCACATCGGCTGCCAGCGCTTGACTGCCGGCGCGTGAGCGCAAATCCAGCAAGGCCCGCAGTTGGGCGTTCTCAAAGAGGAGGGGTTCAACTTGATTGGCTTTGGCCGACTGGGCCAACAGCTGGGTTTGAGCCGCTTGCAAAGCGCTTTGTGCGGTGTACACCGTGGTCGCATACTGGCCGATGCCTTGTACCAGCTGCACCGGTTGCACCACCAGCCATTGCAGGGGGTAAATGACCGTGGCCAAGGCCGATCGCAGCGGTGCGGTGATGTTGAGCCGAACATCGGCGACCATCAAAAACAGCGACAAAGCACTGAAGACGGCCAACTTGGATACAGCAGAAAACCCTTGCCGAAAAAACGGTGGGGGGGTTCGGTCCAGGGTGCCCAGTGACATGAGGGGGTTGGGCGCTGGTGGCCAGCCTTATTCGTTGGTGAAAATCGTGCCCAAGTGGTCCATGCGCTCCAAGGCCATGCCACAACCGCGCACCACGCAAGTCAGCGGGTCTTCGGCCACCAAGACGGGCAAGCCGGTCTCTTCGGCGAGCAAGCGGTCCAGATCGCGCAGCAGGGCGCCACCACCGGTGAGCATCATGCCGCGCTCGGCGATGTCGGCACCGAGTTCGGGTGGGGTTTGCTCCAAGGCGGTTTTGACCGCGGCCACGATTTGGTTGAGCGGGTCGGTCAAGGCTTCCAAGATCTCGTTGCTCGAAATCGTGAAGCTGCGCGGCACGCCTTCGGACAGGTTGCGGCCTTTGACTTCCATCTCCTTGACCTCGGCGCCGGGGAAGGCCGAGCCGATGTTTTTCTTGATGGCTTCGGCGGTGGGCTCGCCGATGAGCATGCCGTAGTTGCGGCGGATGTAAGCGATGATGGCTTCGTCGAAGCGGTCACCACCGACGCGCACGCTGCCTTTGTAAACCATGCCGCCCAAGGAGATGACGCCGACTTCGGTCGTGCCGCCGCCAATGTCGACCACCATGGAGCCCGACGCGTCGGAGACGGGCAGGCCGGCGCCGATGGCCGCGGCCATGGGTTCTTCGATCAGGTAGACCTGAGAGGCGCCAGCGCCGAGCGCCGATTCGCGGATCGCGCGGCGCTCAACCTGCGTGGAGCCGCAGGGTACACAAATGATGATGCGGGGGCTCGGTTTGAACATCGAGCGGGGGTGCACCATCTTGATGAACTGCTTGAGCATTTGCTCGGTGACGGTGAAGTCGGCGATCACGCCGTCTTTCATCGGGCGAATGGCCTCGATGTTGCCGGGGACTTTGCCCAGCATGGCCTTGGCTTCGTGGCCCACGGCCTGGATGGTTTTTTTGCCCTGCGGGCCGCCTTCGTGGCGAATCGAGACCACCGAGGGTTCGTTCAGGACGATGCCGCGGTGACGGACGTAAATGACCGTGTTGGCCGTGCCCAAATCGATGGCCAGGTCGGTGGAAAAGTGCCGACGAAAAGCTTCAAACATGATGAAATCCTAAGGGGTACAACCCAGACACGGTGGTCAAACCTTAGATAATACAGTATTGCCCCGTCCCCACATGGGCGGTTTTGCGCGGAACACAACGCATCCAGCGGCAGCGAACCCGCCCTTTCGGGGGGCGAATTGTCCGCCGTTTTTCACCAGGACCCCAACGCATGTCTTTGACCCTGACCGACATCGAGCGCATCGCCCATTTGGCCCGCTTGGAATTCAACGCCGAGCAACAAACGCGCTTGCTTGGCCAGCTCAACGGATTTTTCGGCATCGTTGACCAAATGCAGGCCGTCAACACCGACGGCATCACGCCCTTGGCCCACCCCACCGAGGTCATGAGCGAAGTGGCCCTGCGCCTGCGCCCCGACGTGGCCTGCGAGCCCAACCAACGCGAAGCCAACCAGCGCAGCGCCCCCGCCGTCGAGCAGGGCCTGTTTTTGGTGCCCAAGGTCATCGAGTGAAGAAAGCCCCCATGACACAAGCCCTTCACCTCCAATCCTTGAGCGAACTCAGCGGCGCCTTGCGCGCCAAAGAACTCAGTGCCGTCGAGCTGGCGCAGCATTTTCTGGCCCGTGCCCAAGCCGATACCTCGGGTTCGTTCCTGAGCCTCAAACCAGACGCCACGCTGGCCCAAGCCCGCGCAGCCGACGCGCACCTGGCCGCCGGCACCGGCGGCTGTTTGACCGGTGTGCCCATCGCGCACAAAGACATTTTTGTCACCCGCGACTTCCCCACCACCGCCGGATCCCGGATGCTCAAGGGCTACCAATCGCCCTTTGACGCCACCATCGTGCAACGCCTGGGCTTGGACGGCGCGGGCATGGTCACTTTGGGCAAGCTCAACTGCGACGAATTCGCCATGGGCTCGGCCAACGAAAACTCGGCCTACGGCCCGGTCAGCAACCCTTGGGACCGCTCGCGTGTGCCGGGCGGTTCTTCGGGCGGCAGCGCCGCGGCCGTGGCCGCGCGCTTGGTGCCCGCGAGCACCGGCACCGACACCGGCGGCTCGATCCGCCAGCCCGCGAGCTTTTGTGGCATCACCGGCATCAAGCCGACCTATGGCCGCGCCAGCCGCTTCGGCATGATCGCCTTCGCCTCCAGCTTGGACCAAGGCGGCCCCATGGCCCGCTCGGCCGAGGACTGCGCGCTTTTGCTCAGCGCCATGTGCGGCCCCGACCTCGACCGCGACTCCACCTCGCTCGACGTGCCGGTGGAGAACTTCTCGGCCTCGCTGGCGAAGCCCATCCGCGGCTTGCGCATCGGCATTCCCAAAGAGTTTTTTGGAGAGGGCCTGGCCCCCGATGTGCGCAGTGCCATCGATGCGGCTTTGCAGACCTTGAAAGACCAAGGCGCCACGCTGGTGTCCATCAGCTTGCCGCGCACCGAGTTGGCCATTCCGGTCTACTACATCATCGCGCCGGCCGAAGCCAGCTCCAACCTCAGCCGCTTCGACGGCGTGAAGTTCGGCCACCGCGCCGAGAAATACACCGACTTGCTCGACATGTACAAAAAGTCCCGCTCCGAGGGCTTTGGTGCAGAGGTCAAGCGCCGCATCATGACCGGCGCGTACGTGCTCTCGCACGGTTACTACGACGCGTACTACCTGCAGGCACAAAAAATCCGCCGCATGATCGCCGACGATTTCCAAAATGCTTTCCAGCAATGCGATGTGATCGCTGGCCCCGTGGCCCCCACCGTGGCCTGGGCCTTGGGCCGCCAAGGCGTCGACCCCTTGGCCGATTACTTGGCCGACATCTTCACCTTGCCCGCGTCCTTGGCCGGTTTGCCCGGCATGAGCGTGCCCGTGGGGTTTGGCAAAGGCGGCATGCCCGTGGGCTTGCAGCTCATCGGCAACTACCTCAAAGAAGCCCAGCTGCTCAACGTCGCGCACCAATACCAAGGGGCCACCGACTTCCACCTTCGCCAACCGGAGGGCATCTGAAATGACCGCCAAACTCGTCCAAGGCTACGAAGTCGTCATCGGCTTTGAAACCCACACCCAACTCTCCACGAACAGCAAAATTTTCAGCCGCGCCTCCGTCGCGTTTGGCGCCGAGCCCAACACCCAAGCCTGCGCGGTGGACCTGGCTTTGCCCGGTACCTTGCCGGTGATGAACGTGGGCGCGGTGGAGCGTGCCATCGAATTCGGTTTGGCCATCAACGCCCACATCGCCGAGCGCAGCGTGTTTGCGCGCAAAAACTACTTCTACCCCGACCTGCCCAAGGGCTACCAGATCAGCCAGTTCGAGATTCCGGTGGTGCAAGGCGGCGAGGTGTCCTTCTTCTTGGAAGAGGGCAAAGAAACGGTGCGCAAAACCGTGCGCCTGGAGCGCGCCCACTTGGAAGAAGACGCGGGCAAATCGCTGCACGAAGACTTCATCGGCCAGTCCGGTATTGACCTCAACCGCGCCGGCACGCCGCTCTTGGAGATCGTGACCCATCCCGACATCCGCTCCAGCGACGAGGCTGTGGCCTACGCCAAAGAGCTGCACAAAATCGTCACTTGGATCGGCATTTGCGACGGCAACATGCAAGAGGGCTCGTTCCGTTGCGACGCCAACGTGTCGGTGCGCAAGCCCGGCCAACCCTTGGGTACGCGGCGCGAGATCAAGAACCTGAACAGCTTCAAGTTCATGCAACAGGCCATCGATTACGAGGTGCGTTGGCAGATCGAAGAAATCGAAGACGGCCGCGCCATCCAGCAAGCCACCGTGCTCTTCAACCCCGACACCGGCGAGACGCGTGCGATGCGCACCAAAGAAGACGCCGCCGACTACCGCTATTTCCCCGACCCGGACTTGCCGCCTTTGGTGATTGCGCGGGATTGGGTCGAGCGCGTCAAAAGCGAGATGGCCGAGCTGCCCCGCGTCATGGCCGAGCGCTTCGTCAAAGACTATGCGCTGCCCGAGTACGATGCCACGCAGCTGACGCAAAGCAAGGCGGTCGCCGCCTACTTCGAAGCCACGGCCCAAGCCTGCGGCCAGCCCAAGCTGGCCAGCAACTGGATCATGGGCGAAGTCTCGCGCCGCCTGAACGCAGGCAACTTGTCAATTGAACAATCCCCCGTTAGTTGTGCTCAATTGGCTTCCATGATTTCACGGATTCAAGACAACACAATTAACAACAGCTCGGCTAAACAAGTATTTGATGTGTTGTGGAGTAACGGCTCGATCAAGCCGAAGTCCTTGGTCAATGAAAATGGCATTCTTCAGGCTGATGGCATTTTGACGGATTCAGGAATTTTGGGCGTGTTCAATTTCAATGACACGATCGATATTGCTCCATTGAACCTTGTGAAAGCTCGTGATTCTGTTGACGCCATCATCGAAGCCAAAGGCCTCAAACAGATGAACGACACCGGCGAGCTGGAAAAGATCATCGACGAGGTGCTGGCAGCCAACCCCAAGAACGTCGAAGAGTTCAAGGCCGGTAATGCCAAGGCCCTCAACGGTCTGGTCGGCCCGATCATGAAAGCCAGCAAGGGCAAGGCCAATCCAGCGCAGGTGAATGCTTTGTTGATGAAGAAGTTGGGCTAACTGCTTGGGAATTGCAATGGCAGACGGGCAAGCAATTCGAATTCGAACTCATGTCGACCGTGCGCTTCAGTGTTTCTTTGAGGGTGATCTTGAAGACGCACTGATGCTGTTGGCACCAGCTTTGGAAGCAACCGCTAAAAAACGTTATCCCGATGAGAAACCATCTCCCCGGACGCAAAGATTTCTGAAAGATGAACGCAATCTAATTTACGGTCTGTCGACGCAATTTCAATTTGCTGTTGAAGGTGATGGCGCCATGATTCATGGACAAGATGGTGAGTTGCATCGCATCATTTACAAGTTCATCCGTTGCGCCCTAGCGCATGAGGCGCAAATAGACTTCTCAAAGATTGTTCTTGGTGGAGACTTCGGTATTGCTCAAATACTGCTTCAAGGTTCTAGCTTAGTAGTACCGCCTGGAAAATATTTGATTTCTTCAGCGACTATTTTCAGTTTGATTTTTTCGGTTGTTCTTGCCAAAGAGAATGCGCAGTTGCCAAAGACTGGTGTGATCATCGACTTTCTGGGGACTCGGGTGTTAGTGGACGACTATTTGGGCCACAAAGACAAATTCATGACTTTGGCTATGGATAAATTTATGTCCTAAGCGCATACCGCGTCCCCCGCCCCACCCCCGTCTGCACCAGCACCCCCATCTCGCACAACGCCGTGAGTTCGCGGTAGGCGGTGGCGCGTGACACCCGGCAGAGGTTCACGTACTTTTCGGTGCTGATGCCGTTGGCAAATCCATCGGGGCCCACGTCGTAGAGTTTGTTGATGGCCTTGGTTTGGGTGGGTGTGAGTTGGGGCTGTTGTTCGCGCAGGTGTGACCAAAATTGTGTTTTGCGTGTGGCCGTTTGCATGTGCGCCCAAGTGGCGTCGGCGGCTTGCTGGACGCAGCCCACAAACCATTGCACCCAAGGTGTTACGTCTATGTTGGACTGTCCGGTGGCCGCTTGCAGTTGGGCGTAGTAGCCCGAGCGGTCCAGCCACATTTGTTGTGACAAGCTCCACACCCGTTGGTCGGTGTTGAGGTCCTGTGCCAGCGCCATTTCGCTCAAGGCCCGACCCACACGGCCGTTGCCGTCTTCGAACGGGTGAACCGCTTCAAACCACAGGTGGGCGATGGCGGCGCGCACCAGTCCGTCGGTTTTCCCCAAGCTGCTGTTGAACCACTCAATCAATCGTGTCATCTGCGCGTGCACCTCGGCCGAATCGGGTGCCTGGTAATGAACGATGTCGGGCTTGCCCAAACGCGGCGTGACGATCTGCATGGGTTCGGTGTGGTCGCGGTAGTGGCCGGTGCGGATCTGCTGGATGCCACTGCGCCCAGTCGGAAACAAGGCCGCATGCCAGCCGTGCAGCATCTCGTGGCTGAGGGGGTGCTGGCGTTGTACGATGGCGGCTTGCAACACGTCCATGGTGGCTTCGGTTCGCTCATCGCGCGTCAAGGGGTTCGCATTCCTTAAGCCCAAGCGACGCGCCGCCGAGGCACGCACCGACAAGACTTGCAGGGTTTCACCCTCAATTTGGGCCGTGGCCATGGCTTCGGTGGCCCAACCTTCAAGCTGCAGTTCGCCCAAATCCACCAATTGCAGTTGGCCGGCAAGACCCAGCGTGCGGCCTTGGGACAGACGTGCCGCGGCCAGCGAGGCTTGCAGCACGGGCCAGTTGACCTGAAATTCGGGCCATTGAGGGGATTGCCAAAGGTACATGGAGCGCATTGTATGCATTTGCGCTTCAAAAATGAAGCGTAAAAACGAGGTTTGCGCTTCACAGGCCGAAGGGCCAGTGCGGGTGGCGCACAATTCTGTGCCCCACACGTCAAGAACCACGATGAACCAGCCCACGGCCACCTCACCCGACCCCAGCCTCCCCCACAGCCGGTGGGAAGACGCCCAAGGGCTGCTCACGGGTTGTTTGTTCGTGGCGCTGGGCGTGTTGCTGTTCCGCGAGGCGGCGCTGTTCACCGGCGGCGTGCCCGGTTTGGCGTTTTGGGCGCATTACGGCTGGGGCGTGCCGCTGGGCTGGGCGGTGTTTGCCATCAACCTGCCGTTTTATGTGTTCGGTTGGTTCCGCTTGGGCCGCGCCTTCACCGTCAAAACCTTTTTGGCGGTGGCGCTGTTGTCACTCTACGTGGAGCTGCTGCCGCGCTGGATCGACTTTGCGTTTGTGCAGCCGGTGTTCGCGGCCGTGTTGGCGGGTTTGCTGGTGGGCACGGGCATCTTGATGCTGATCCGCCACCGCGCCAGCTTGGGCGGCGTGACCATGGTGGCGCTGTACTTGCAAAACACGCGTCGCTGGCAAGCGGGCCATGTGCAAATGGCCATCGATGCGGCCATCTTGGCGGCGGTGTTCGTGGTGGTGGACGTGCGCACGGGCTTGCTGTCGCTGCTCGGCGCGGTCGCGCTGAACCTGGTGATTGCCGTCAACCACCGCGCCGGGCGTTACCACGGCGCTTGAGCGTCAGACCCCGTAACGCTCGCGGTACGCGCGCACCTTGGGCAGGTGCTGACCCAGGGCCGCGCTGTCTTGGGTGTTCAAAAAGGCCAGCAGGTCCGACAGGCTGGCGATGGCGCAGACCTGCAATCCCAGCTGTTCGCGCACAAACTGCACCGCGCTGTGCGCCACGTCGCGCACCGTGCCGTCGGGCTGGGGTTCGGTGGCCATTTCTTGGCGGTCCAGCGCAATCGCCACCGCGTGCGGCGTGGCGCCCGCGGCCTTGATCAAAGCAATCGATTCGCGTGCGGCGGTACCCGCGCTCATCACGTCATCGACGATGAGCACCCGGCCTTGGAGCGGAGCACCCACCAGGGTGCCGCCTTCGCCGTGGTCTTTGGCTTCCTTGCGGTTGTAGGCAAAGGGCACGTTGCGGCCCAAGCGCGCCAACTCAATGGCCACGGCCGCGCCCAGCGGGATGCCTTTGTAGGCGGGGCCAAAAATCATGTCGAACTCGATGCCGCTGCTGACCAAGCGCTGGGCGTAGAAGCTCGCGAGCTGGCCGAGCTTGGCGCCGTCGTCGAACAAACCCGCGTTGAAGAAGTAGGGCGAGAGGCGGCCGGCCTTGGTTTTGAACTCGCCAAATTTGAGCACGCCACAATCCAGCGAAAATCGGACAAACGCTTGGGCCAACGCGTCGTTGGCAACCGCACTCTGATTCATGGGGGATATTCCTTGTTCACACTCACCAGCCTCAACCTCAACGGCATCCGTTCGGCGACCAGCAAAGGCCTTGAAGCCTGGCTCGAAAAAGCCAAGCCCGATTGTATTTGTGTGCAAGAGGTCAAGGCCCAAGCCTCGGAAGTGGCCGGCAAGTTCGAGGTGCTCGCGGGCTTGACAGGCCATTTTCACTTCGCCCAGAAAAAAGGTTACTCCGGCGTGGGCGTGTACACCCGTGAGGAGCCCAGCGACGTGATCGTGGGCTTTGATGGCGGCGAGTTCGACGATGAGGGCCGCTACGTGGAGTTGCGTTTTGACACGCCCACGCGCCGGCGCTCCATCATCAGCAGTTACTTCCCCAGCGGCTCCTCGGGCCCCGAGCGCCAAGAGGCCAAGTACCGCTTTTTGGCCGCTATCGAGCCTCACCTGCAAGCGCTCAAGGCCGAGCGCGAGTTCGTGCTCTGCGGCGACCTCAACATCGCGCACACCCAGCACGACTTGAAAAACTGGAAAGGCAATCTGAAGAACAGCGGCTTCTTGCCCGAAGAGCGCGCCTGGATGACCCAGCTCACCACCGAGGGCGGTTTGGTCGACGTCTACCGCCGCTTGCAGCCCGACACCACCGACACTTGTTACACCTGGTGGAGCAACCGCGGCCAAGCCTACGCCAAGAACGTGGGTTGGCGTTTGGACTACCACTTGGCCACGCCGGCCTTGGCCGAGACCGCGCGCACCGAGGCCATCTACAAAACCGAGAAGTTTTCCGACCACGCACCCATCACCATCGGCTACGAGTGGTGAGCTTGCAGGCACAATGCTTGAGCCGCCCCCGACCTAGGAACGCCATGAACACCTTGCCCGTTGACGACCCGTTGCGCGTTGTGCTGCACAACGAGGTGCATGCCCGCCCCAGCGCACGCATCCGATTCCCGGCATTCATCGTTTTGGTGGGGGTGTTCAACGAGGGCGTGAGTCGTGAACAAGAGTGGGCCCACCTCAAGTTGTTGCAGCCAGACTTGTCTTTTGAAGAGTTGCAAGGCAACTTCGTGCGCTTGAGTTTGGGGGCCTACACCCTGAAGTGGGAGCGACACACCGAATTCACCCGCTACTCATTTGTGCAAGCCTTGTCGAGCGACGCGCTGGCGCAGATGCCCAATCCCGAGTTGTTGTCTTTTCTTTCCTTGCCCGAAGGCTGGCTGGCGAACATTCCAGGCCGCACCTTTGCCGCGATGGAGTTGCTGTTGTTGCATGACGGCTTGCTCGACCCCAAGCTGTCATTGGCGCAAGCGGGCCAATGGTTTGGCGACCACCCCTTGGTGGCCTCGCGCATGGGCAACGGGCCGCACTCCATGGTGGTGACGGATTTCCAGCTGCGCAGCAACGGTTTTGAGCGCTTGTTGGTGTTGGCACCCGAAGGCACGAGCGAATCCAGAGCGGGGCGTATTTCACAGCGTTTGTTGGAGCTGGAAACCTACCGACTCATGGCTTTGCGTGGCTTGCCGGTGGCCAAATCGGTGGGCGTGCTGCTGGGTCATTCCGAGCGGGATCTCGCCGACATCACCACCGCCTTGCAAAACAAAGCCTCACAAGACCAAGGCCTGCTCGATCGTTTGATCGGTCTGGCGGCTTCTGTGGAGTTGATCCATGCAGAACACGCTTACCGGTTTGCCGCCACCGCCGCTTACGACAAATTGGTGAAAGAGCGCATCACCGAGCTGCGCGAGTCACCCATCAGCGGCACCCAAACCATTGGGGAGTTCATGCAGCGCCGACTCTTGCCCGCCATGGCCACCGTGGCCGCCACGGCGCAGCGCCTGTCCAACCTGTCTGAGCGCATCAGCCGCACCAGCGCTTTGCTCCGTACGCGCGTGGACATTGCCAGTGAAGAGCAAAACAGCCAACTCTTGGCCAAACTCACCAAAGGCCAAGAGCTGCAACTGCGACTGCAAACCACCGTGGAAGGCCTGTCGATCGCGGCCATCACGTATTACGTGATCAGCCTCACGTTGTACTTGGGCAAGGCGGGCAAAGCCGCCGGTTTGCCCATCCATCCCGAAATGGCTGCAGGCGCCATGGTGCCGCTGGTGTTGTGGGTGGTGTGGTGGATGAACAAACGCTTACACGACCGATTGCGACGTGTCGATTGACCCAACGATGAGCAACACGCCATACGAAGGTTTGGGCGGCGCCGATGCGGTGCGTCGTTTGGTCGACCGCTTCTACGACCTGATGGACGAGCTGCCTGAAACCCATGGCCTGCGCCAATTGCACCCCACCGATTTGACGGGTTCGCGGCAAAGCCTGTTTGAGTTTTTATCGGGCTGGTTTGGCGGCCCGCCCTTGTACATCGAAAAAAAGGGCCACCCGCGTTTGCGCATGCGGCACATGCTATTTGCCATTGGGCCCGCCGAGCGCGATCAGTGGATGTTGTGCATGCGCACCGCCCTAGACGAACAGGTGGGCGATGAAGCCTTGCACCAAGGCGTGCTCAACGCCTTCGTGCAAATGGCCGATCACATGGTCAATGCGGCTCCCCCACCAGGGCCGTGACGGCTTGGTGGTGCGTCAAGAACACCTGACCGCTCATGTTCTGCAGCCAATCGGAGCGCTGCAGCCGATCCATGACCGGGCCTTTGACTTCGCTCAGGTGCAGCGCAATGCCTTGTTCGCGCAAGCGCTGGTCGATGGTGTGCAAACTTTCCAAACCACTGGCATCGATGTCGTTGATGGCGTTGCACTGAAGCACCACGTGCCGCAGCGCCGGGTGAGCGGCCACCGCCGCGGCCACGTGGTCTTCCAAGAAACGCGCGTTGGCAAAGAACAGACTCTCGTCAGGCCGCAGACCCAAAACCTCGGGGTGAGTGACGACCTCGTGGCGCAAGACATTGCGGTAGTGCTCGGTACCGGTCACATGGCCTAAGGTGGCGATGTGGGGTCGACTGCTGTGCCAGATGTGCAGCAAGAGGGAGGCCACCACACCGGCCGTGAGGCCACTGACCAAGTCCACCAACAGCGTCACGCCGAAGGTCAGGGCTTGGGCGGCGAAGTCGGCGCGCGAGTAGCGCCAGGTTTTGGCGAAGCTGCCAAAGTCCAGCAAGCTGCCCAAGGCCATGAGGATGGTGGCGGCCAACACCGCCAGCGGCAACTGCGACAACCAGGGCGTCAAAAACAACGCTGTGATCAAGAGCAGCACAGCGGTGAACAGCCCCGCCATGGGCGTGCGCGCACCGGCTTCGTCGTTGACCACCGAACGCGAAAAACTCGCGCCGACCGCAAAGCCCCCGGTCAAACCGGCGGCCAAGTTGGCACCGCCCATGGCACGCATCTCGGCGTTGGTGTCGATGCGCCCGCGCCGTTTGGCGGCCAAGCTTTGGGCGATCGAGACCTGTTCCACGAAGGTCATGACCGCGATCAACAGCGCGGGCACCAGCAGGGCTTGAGCGGTGCTCCACGACACGCCCAGCACGGGTCCCAGCGTCCAAGGCATCGCGCCCGAGGGGATGTCACCCACCACGGCCAAACCTTGTGCGGCCCAACCCAGTTGTTGGGTTAACACGATGGCCACGGCCATGGTCAAGAGCGGCACGGCTTTGATCAACATACCGCGTTGAAGCCAGTGTTTGGACAGGCCCAGCCAGAGCATGGTGCTCAAACCCACCGCCAAGGTCAGCCCGTGAAAACCGGTTCCGCTGTGCCACCAACTTTGGACAAACACGGCCAGGTTCTGCCCGCTCAGCGGCGAGCCCCACACGTGGGGCCATTGGCTCATGGCGATCAACAAGCCTGATGCGGTCACAAAACCGCTGAGCACGGGGTGACTCAAAAAGCCCGCCACAAAGCCCATGCGCAAAGCACCCATGATCAAGAGCAGGGCGCCCACCATGAGGGCCAGTAACAAGCTCGCTGCCATGAAGTCCGCGCTGCCTTGGGTCACCACGGCACCCACGGCCGCCAGCGACATGATGGAGCGCAGCGCCGCCGGCCCCACACTGAGCGCCGGGCTGCTGCCCATGAGCGCATAGACCACCAGCGGCAACATGCTGGTGTACAAGCCGGTCACCGCGGGCAGGCCAGCCAAGAGCGCGTAGGCCATGCTTTGTGGGATGAGCAGCAGCATGACGGTGGCTGCGGCCGTGAGGTCGTTGCCCGCGTCATGGCGTGAATAGCCCGGCGCCCAGCGCAATATGGGGAATGCGTCACCCCATCGGGGGCTCATGCGATGTCGCTCGCCGTGGCGGCTTCGCTGGTGATGATGCCACCGCCCAAACACACCTCGCCGTCGTACAGCACCGCGCTTTGTCCGGGTGTGACCGCCCACTGCGCTTCATCAAAGCGCAAGGTGATACCGCTGGCGGTGGTGTTCAGTGCGCACGGCGCATCGGCTTGACGGTAACGGGTTTTGGCGGCGATGTCGCTATGCGCTGGTGCTGCACCAGCCACCCAACTCAGGTCTTGTGCGGTCAAAGCCGAGGACAACAACCACGGGTGGTCGTGGCCTTGCACTACCCACAAGGTGTTGTGTTCGAGGTCTTTGCGCGCCACGAACCAAGGCTCGTGCTCGTTGCCACCTTTTTGTACGCCCTTGGCCTTGAGGCCGCCTATGCCCAAGCCTTGGCGTTGGCCCAAGGTGTAGAAGGACAGCCCCACGTGTTCGCCGATCGTGCGCCCGTTGGCGTCTTTGATGGGGCCGGGGGCTTTGGCGATGTAGCGGTTCAAAAAGTCGCGAAACGGCCGCTCACCGATGAAGCAAATGCCGGTGCTGTCTTTTTTCTTGGCGTTGGGCAGGCCAATCTCGGCGGCGATGCGCCGCACCTCGGTCTTGGGCAACTCGCCCACCGGGAACAGCGTTTTGGCCAATTGCGATTGGTTCAAGCGGTGCAAAAAATAGCTCTGGTCTTTGAGCGGGTCCAGGCCCTTGAGCAATTCGTGTAAGCCGGTGGCGGTGTTGTGGCGCACCCGGGCGTAGTGGCCGGTGGCGATCTTCTCGGCACCCAAACGCACCGCGTGGTCAAGGAAGGCTTTGAACTTGATCTCGGCGTTGCACAAGATGTCGGGGTTGGGCGTGCGCCCGGCCTGGTATTCGCGCAAAAACTCGGCAAAGACGCGGTCTTTGTACTCGGCAGCGAAGTTCACGTGTTCGATGTCGATGCCCACCACATCGGCCACGGAAGCGGCGTCCAGCCAGTCTTGGCGGCTGGAACAAAACTCGGCGTCGTCATCGTCCTCCCAGTTCTTCATGAAGATGCCGATGACCTCATGGCCTTGTTGTTTGAGCAGGTGCGCCGTGACCGCGGAGTCCACCCCGCCACTCAAACCGACCACCACCCGTTGTTTTGCGCTCATGGTCGCATTATCCCCGGGCCACGCCAAGTGCCGCAGTACAGTCACCCCATGCAAACCCGCCCACCCCACACGCCGCGCATCGACCCGACCGAAGTTGAGTTCACTGCCATCCGCGCCCAAGGCGCGGGTGGGCAGAACGTCAACAAGGTCTCCAATGCGGTTCACCTGCGTTTTGACGTGGGGGCTTCTTCCTTGCCGGCGGCGGTCAAGGAGCGTTTGTTGGCACAAGCCGATCAGCGCATCACCGAGGAGGGTGTGGTGGTCATCAAGGCGCAGACCAGCCGCAGCTTGGAGCACAACAAGGCCGATGCGCTGGCGCGTTTGCAGGCCTTGGTGGATGCCGCCGCGCACGTGCCCAAGGCGCGCAAAGCCACACGCCCAACCTTTGCCTCAACCAAGCGGCGTTTGGCCGGCAAGGCCAATCGCGCCCAAGTCAAACAAGGGCGCGGTCGCATCGGGGGTTCGGAGGCTTAAAGGCGCTGCGCGGCGAAGACCGAGTCGTCGGTGATGATGGTCTCCAGCGGGAAGCGCCGACCGGCCACGTGGTCGTCCACACAGCGCATCACCAAGGGGCTGCGGTGCCGCTCTGGGCAGGCGCGCAACTCTTCGGGTGTCATCCACAGGGTGCGCACGATGCCGGTGTCCAGCGTCAACTCAGGGTGCGGCTCGCCTACCGTGCCACAAAACGCGAAGCGCAAATAGGTGATGTCTTCGCCCGTGCTCGCGCGCTGAAAGCGCGAGAGGTAGACGCCGAGCAAGGCGCTGGGGGTGAAGTCGCAGGTGGTTTCTTCCAGCGTCTCGCGCACCACGCCTTGCAGCGGGCTTTCGCCGGGGTCGAGGTGGCCGGCGGGGCTGTTCAAGCGCAAGCCCTCGGGCGTGTGCTCTTCGATCATCAAATAACGGCCATCGTGCTCGATGATGGCCGCCACAGTGGTGCTGGGTGTCCAACGGGTGTTCATGGGCGCGATTATGAGCGCGTGAGAAACTTTGTCAGCTGACAGGGGGGTGAGCGTGGTAAATATCAGGGCCTGCTGATGTTTGAGCGCGGATTGGGCTTGGCGTTGGGCTGTGCGGGCTGGCCCCAAAAGGGGGGATGCCGACTTCGGTTAAGCTGGAACATTGGCCATTTTTTGTGGATTGAGTGAGGAGACATTCATGCAAGCAGGCGATCACGCCCCCCAGTCGCAACGCATCGGCGTGCCCAAAGAGGTTTTCCTTGGCGAAAAACGCGTGGCCACCGTACCCGATGTGGTGACCAAACTGGTCAAACTTGGCTTTGCGGTGGTGGTTGAGCAGGGTGCGGGCGATCTGGCCGATCTATCGGACGCGGCTTACTTGCAAGCCGGCGCGACCATCGCCCCCAACGCCGTGGCGCTGTGGAGCGGCAGCGACATTGTTTTCAAGGTGCGCGCGCCCACAGCGCAAGAAGTGGCCCTGATGCACGAAGGCCAGACCCTGATCGGCTTTTTGTGGCCCGCCCAAAACCCCGATTTGATGCAGCAGCTCGCGGCCAAAAAGGTCACCGCGCTGTCGATCGACGCACTGCCCCGCACCCTCAGCCGCGCCCAGAAGATGGACGCGTTGACCTCCATGGCCGGTGTCAGCGGTTACCGCGCGGTCGTGGAAGCGGCCAACGCCTTTGGCCGTTTCTTCAACGGTCAGATCACCGCCGCGGGCAAAGTGCCCCCCGCCAAAGTGTTCATCGCCGGTGCCGGTGTGGCCGGTTTGGCCGCGATCGGTGCGGCCGCCAGCTTGGGCGCCATTGTTCGCGCCAACGACACACGCGCCGAAGTGGCCGATCAGGTTGTGTCGCTTGGCGGTGAGTTCGTCAAGGTGGACTACGAGGAGGAGGGCTCGGGCGGCGGCGGGTACGCCAAGGTCATGAGCGAAGGCTTCCAGGCCGCGCAGCGTGAGATGTACGCCAAGCAGGCCCAAGAGTGCGACATCATCATCACCACCGCACTGATTCCCGGTAAGCCCGCGCCGCGACTCATCACCGCCGAGATGGTCAAGAGCATGAAGCCCGGCAGCGTGATCGTGGACATGGCCGCCGAGCAAGGCGGCAACTGCGAATTGACCGAAGCCGGCAAAGCCGTGGTCAAGCACGGCGTGACCATCGTGGGTTACACCGACTTGGTCTCGCGCATGGCGCGCCAGTCGTCCACGCTCTACGGCACCAACCTCTTCCGCTTGACGGAAGAGCTGTGCAAGACCAAGGACGGCGTGATCAACGTCAACATGGAAGACGACGCGATCCGTGGTCTGACCGTCATCAAAAACGGCGAGGTCACTTGGCCTGCGCCGGCTTTGGTGGTGGCCCCCAAGCCCGCACCCAAGCCTGCGGCGGCGCCCAACGCCAAAAAAGGCCACGGTCACGGCGAGCCTTCGGGCCCCATGCCCGTGGGCAAGTTGCTGTCGGTGGCGGCCGTCACGGCGGTGCTGTTTGTGCTCGTCGGCGCCTACGCCCCGGCCGAGTTCTTGTCGCACTTCACGGTGTTTGTCTTGGCCTGCTTTGTGGGCTACATGGTGGTGTGGAACGTCAAGCCCGCGCTGCACACGCCGCTCATGAGCGTGACCAACGCCATCAGCTCCATCATCGCCATCGGCGCTTTGGTGCAAATCTCGCCCATCGCCACGGCCGCTGACCGCCCCAACACGCTGATCATCGTCTTGGCTTCGGTGGCTTTGGTGCTCACCGCCATCAACATGTTCGGCGGCTTTGCCGTCACCCAGCGCATGCTGGCGATGTTCCGCAAATAAGAATAAGGAGACACCGAATGTCTGCAAGCTTGGCCACGGTCGCCTACATCGGCGCGACCATCCTCTTCATCCTCAGCCTGGGCGGTTTGTCCAACCAGGAAACCGCACGCCGGGGCAACCTCTACGGCATGATCGGCATGGCTTTGGCCGTGTTGGCCACCGTGTTTGGCCCGCAGGTCACGGCCGCGGGCATCCCGTGGATCATTGGCGCTTTGGCCGTCGGCGGGGCCATCGGCCTGTACGCCGCGCGCTCGGTGCAAATGACCCAAATGCCCGAACTGGTGGCGCTCATGCACAGCATGGTGGGCATGGCTGCGGTGCTGGTCGGTTACGCCACCTACGTGGACCCCGAAGCCACCAAAGGCTTTGAAGGTGCGGCCCACGCCATCCACGCGATGGAAATCTACATCGGCATCTTCATCGGTGCGGTGACCTTCTCGGGCTCGGTGGCGGCGTTTGGCAAGTTGTCCGGCCGCATTGGCGGCAGCCCCTTGTTGCTGCCCGCCCGCCACTGGATCAACCTGGCCGGTTTGCTGGCTGTGGTGTATTTCGGCCGCCTGTTCTTGCAAGCCGAGACCATCGAAGCCGGTATGTTCCCCCTGTTCATGATGAGCGCCATCGCTTTGCTGTTCGGTATCCACATGGTCATGGCCATTGGTGGTGCCGACATGCCGGTGGTGGTGTCCATGCTCAACAGCTACTCCGGCTGGGCCGCAGCGGCCACCGGCTTCATGCTGAGCAACGACTTGCTGATCGTGGTCGGCGCGCTGGTGGGTTCGTCGGGCGCGATCCTGTCCTACATCATGTGCAACGCCATGAACCGCAGCTTCTTCAGCGTGATCGCGGGGGGCTTTGGCACCACGGCGGCCGCACCCAAGCCCGCGGGCGGTGCGGCCGAGCCGCAAGGTGAAGTCAGCCCCATCTTGGCCGCCGAGACCGCCGAGATGCTGCGCGACGCCAAGCACGTGATCATCGTGCCGGGCTACGGCATGGCCGTGGCGCAAGCCCAGCACACGGTGTTCGAGATCACCCGCACCTTGCGCGAAAAAGGCGTGAACGTGCGCTTTGGCATCCACCCCGTGGCGGGTCGCATGCCGGGCCACATGAACGTCTTGCTGGCTGAGGCAAAGGTGCCTTACGACATCGTGTTCGAGATGGACGAACTCAACGACGACTTCCCCGAGACCGATGTGGCCATCGTGATCGGTGCCAACGACATCGTGAACCCCGCGGCGCAAGACGACCCGACCAGCCCGATCGCCGGCATGCCGGTGCTCGAAGTCTGGAAGGCCCGCACCAGCATCGTCATGAAGCGCTCCATGGCCAGCGGCTACGCCGGCGTGGACAACCCGCTCTTCTACAAAGACAACAACCGCATGTTGTTTGGCGATGCCAAGAAGATGCTCGACGAGGTCTTGGTGGCTCTGAAGTCCTGAACCAGCGAAGATCGAACAGGAGGGGCCGCAAGGCCCCTTTTTGTTTTTCCGACTAGGGAAAACACAGAGGTCAGAGCCGACGCAATGGGAGACCATTGGTGCTTAATGATCCATTCTCCACCGAACAGGCCGTCATTGATGAACAGCAGCACGCACGACCGCCCATGGCTCGCCCACTACCCGAAGGGGGTTCCCCACGACATCGAACTGGACCCCGAGGCCTCTTTGGTCGAGCTGATCGATCGGCGTTTCGTGGAATTTGCGGATCGCCCCGCCTACCGTTTTTTGGGTGAGATCCAACACTTCGGTGACATCGACCGTTGGTCGTCGGCTCTGGCAGGGTATTGGCACAGCCTGGGCTTGGTGCCGGGCGACCGCGTGGCGGTGATGATGCCCAACACGCCGCAGTACGCGGTGGCGGTGGCGGCTATTCTGCGGGCCGGTTTGGTCGTGGTCAACGTCAACCCGTTGTACACGCCGCGCGAGTTGCAGCACCAGCTCAAAGACTCGGGCAGCAAGGCCTTGGTGATCTTGGAGAATTTCGCCCACGTCTACCAAGCCTGCGCCGACGCCACGCCGGTCAAGCACGTGGTGCTCGCGGCCATGGGCGATGTGCTGAGCTTCTTCAAAGGCCACTTGGTCAACGCCGTGGTGAGGCACCACAAGAAACTCGTGCCGGCATTTGACTTACCCGATGCGGTGCGCTTCAACGACGCCCTGGCCCGCGGACGACGCACGGCGTGGGTCAAGCCAACGGTGCGTGGCGCCGACATGGCGGTGCTGCAGTACACCGGCGGCACCACCGGCGTGAGCAAGGGCGCGGTATTGCTTCACCGCAACGTTTTGGCCAACGTGCGCCAAGCCCATGCTTGGCACCAACCGGTCTTGGCCGACTTGCCCCCTGATGAGCAACTCACGAGTGTCTGCGCCTTGCCGCTGTACCACATCTTCGCGTTCACGGTGAACCTCGTCCTCTCTTGGGAGATGGGGGCCAAGAACATCCTGATACCCAACCCGCGCGACTTGCCCGATGTGCTCAAGACCTTGCGCAAAGAGCGTTTCCACAGCTTCCCGGCCGTCAATACCTTGTTCAACGGCTTGGTCAACCACCCCGATTTCCACACCGTCGATTGGCGGCACTTGCGCGCTTCGGTGGGCGGCGGCATGGCGGTTCAGCGGGTGGTCGCTCAGCGCTGGCTGGCCGAGACCGGGTGCCCAATTTGTGAGGGCTACGGTTTGTCCGAGACGAGCCCGATTGCCAGCTGCAACGCCCTGACGATCCGCGAATTCAACGCCACCATTGGCCTGCCTTTGCCCAACACGCGCATGAAGTGTGTGGACGATGCGGGCAACACGGTGCCCGAGGGTGAGCCCGGCGAAATTGCCATTCAAGGCCCGCAGCTGATGGCGGGCTATTGGCAGCGCCCCGACGAGACCGCCAAGGTGATGACGGCCGATGGGTTTTTCCGAACGGGCGACATCGGCACCATGGACGCGCAGGGCTTCTTCAAGATCGTGGACCGCAAAAAAGACATGGTCTTGGTCAGCGGTTTTAACGTGTACCCCAACGAGATCGAAGACATCGTGGCCCAATTGCCCGGCGTGCTGGAGTGCGCAGTGGTGGGGATTCCCGATGACAAAACCGGCGAAGCGGTGAAGTTGGTGGTGGTGAAAAAGGACCCCAACCTCACGGAGTCCGATGTCATGGGCCATTGCCGCGTCCAGCTCACCAGTTACAAGCGGCCCAAGGTGGTGGTGTTCCAAGACAGCCTGCCCAAAACACCGGTGGGCAAAATTTTGCGCCGCGAGTTGCGCGGCGTTTGAGTGCGCTGGCGCCTCAGCGCAGCCAACCGCGTTGGCGGAAATACACCATGGGCACCAAGGCCGAGAGCACCATCAGGCCGATGGCCATGGGGTAGCCGAAGGTCCAGTTCAGCTCGGGCATGAAAGCGAAGTTCATGCCGTAGCTGCTGGCCACCAAGGTGGGCGGCAGCAAGGACACGCTGGCCACCGAGAAGATCTTGATGATCTTGTTCTGGTTGATGTTGATGAAACCGACCGTGGCATCCATCAAGAAGTTGATCTTGTCGAACAAGAACGCGGTGTGGCTGTCCAGCGAGTCCAAGTCGCGCAGGATTTGTCGCGCGTCTTCGAACTGCTCGGGCTGCAGCATGCGGGTGCGCATCATGAAGCTCACGGCGCGGCGCGTGTCCATCACGTTGCGCCGGATGCGCCCGGACATGTCTTCGTGGCGTGCAATGGCCGAGAGCACCTCGCCGGCTTTGTTGTCGGTCACGTCACCGGCCAAGACTTGGCGGCTGACGGTTTCGAGCTCGTCGTAAATCGTCTCGAGCGTGTCGGCGCAGTACTCGGCGTCGGCGTCGAACAGCATGAGCAAAACGTCTTTGGCGTCGGCGATCAGGCCAGGCATGCGACGCGCGCGCATGCGCAGCAAGCGAAACACCGGCACGTCTTCGTCGTGGATGGAGAACAGCACACCGCGGCTTTTCAGCGCATCGTTGTGTTCGTTCAGGATGAAGGCCACTCGGATGGCGCGTGGGTTGTCGGTGTCGTCGATCAAGAAGTCGCTGCGGATGTGCAGCTCGCCGTTGTCCTCTTCAAAGAAACGGGCCGACTCTTCGATGTCGTCGTCCATCGCGTCTTCGGGAATGGACAAACCAAAATGCTGTTTGACCCAGCGGCGTTCCTCCGAGCTGGGGTTTTCCAAGTCGACCCAAATGGGTTGAACGCGGGCGAGTTCTTCTAGGGATTCGATCTCGACTTGAAACAAGCGGCCGTTGGCCAAGCTGAAAACATTGAGCATGGGGTGACTCCCATTGGGGGTGTTTTGTTCGTGGGAAGCCCCATTGGTGAACGCTCATTCGATTATGGCACCCCCATCTGAGCCCCAACAGAGCGCCCATCCGTTGCGCAAGGGCAACACGCAAAGTATTCATTTTTCTGGGACTTTGCGCTTGCGCGCCAAGCATTTTGGGGTCACAGTGGGCTTGTGAGCACAGCGCAGAGGAATCATGGCCGGGCACCTCGGCGTTTGGACCCCGGTGTTTCAGGAGGAAACGTATGAACTTGACGATCAGTGGGCATCACCTCGAAGTCACACCCGCCCTGCGCGGTTATGTGCAAACCAAGCTGGAACGCATCTCACGCCACTTTGACCAAGTGGTGGACATCAAGGTGCTGCTAACGGTGGACAACCTGAAGGAAAAAGACCTCCGCCAGCGAGCCGAGTGCAACATCCATGTCAAAGGCAAGGACCTGTTTGCCGAAAGTGCCCACGCCGATTTGTACGCCGCGGTCGATGATTTGGCCGATAAACTGGACCGACAGGTCTTGCGTCACAAAGACAAGAGTCAAGACCACCACCACGGGTCCGCTAAGCGCTTGATGTGAGCTTCTTTGTTGCTATGCAACAAGCCGCTTGAAAAGTCAAGCGGCTTTTTTTGCGTATAAACCCTAGCCTTCATCGCTCAACTCGGCATAATTTGCGATCCAAGAGGCTCCTATGAACCGACTATCTGCCATTTTGTCCGCCGCCCAAGTTTTGGTTGGCGTGGACGTCACCAGCAAGAAACGCGCTTTTGAAGAGGCGGGTTTGTTGTTCGAGACTTTGCACGGCTTGAACCGTGCGCTCATCACCGACAGCCTGTTTGCGCGTGAGCGCTTGGGCTCGACGGGCTTGGGTCACGGTGTGGCCATTCCCCACGGACGCATCAAAGGCTTGAAGCAGCCTTTGGCCGCCGTGTTCCAACTCGCCGCACCGATCGGCTTTGACGCCCCAGACGAGCAAGCGGTTCAACTGCTGATTTTTCTGCTCGTGCCCGAGGCGGCCACGCAGAAGCATTTGGAGATCTTGTCCGAGATCGCCGAACTGCTCAGCGACAGCCAGTTGCGTGAAAGCATGAAAACCGCCAGCGCCGACGCGGTTTTGCACCAAATGATTTCCACTTGGCAGTCGGCCCACGCCGCGGCCTAAAACCCCTTGAAACCCACCGTCGTCAGCGCCGACGTTCTCTTTGAGAACCACCGCGAGGCCCTGAAGTGGCAATGGGTGGCTGGATTGGGCGCCTCTGAACGCCGCTTCGACGAGATGGCTGTGCGTGCCGCCCGCTCAGGCGCGGACCTGGTCGGTTACCTCAATTACATTCACCCCTACCGCGTGCAGGTTTTGGGTGAGCGCGAAGTGGCTTACCTCACCAGCGAGGACCGCGAAGACAACCGGCGGCGCATCGCCCGCATCGTGACCTTGGAGCCCCCGGCTTTGATCGTGGCCGATGGCCAGGCCGTGCCCGAAGACCTGATGGCGATGTGCGAGCGCGCCCAGATCCCGATGTTCGCGACCCAAGAGTCGGCCGCGTTCGTGATCGATGTGTTGCGAGCCGATCTGTCGCGCCATTTCGCTGAACGCATCTCCATGCACGGCGTCTTCATGGACATCTTGGGCATGGGTGTGATGATCACCGGCGAGTCCGGTTTGGGCAAAAGCGAGTTGGGTTTGGAGTTGGTCTCGCGCGGCCACGGTTTGGTCGCCGACGACGCGGTGGACCTCTACCGCATCAACCAAACCAGCATCGAGGGCCGTTGCCCCGATTTGCTGCAAAACCTCCTGGAGGTTCGCGGCATCGGTTTGCTCGACATCAAGGCCATCTTTGGCGAGACGGCGGTGCGTCGCAAGATGCGCTTGAAGCTCATCGTCCACTTGGTGCGCAAAGAAACCTTGGAGCGCGATTACGAACGCATGCCGCACGAACCCCTGCGCCAACCCGTCTTGGGCGTGCCGGTGCGCAAGGTGGTGATTCAGGTGGTGGCCGGGCGCAACATCGCGGTCTTGGTTGAGGCCGCGGTGCGCAACACCATCTTGCAGCTGCGCGGCATCGACACCTATCAAGAGTTCATTGCACGCCACCAAGCCGCCATGGGCGGTCAGTGATCTTGCCCGTTCAGCGGGGCTCGCGTTGTCGGTTGGCGCAGTCGGTGCGGGTGCAGTTGGCGTAGAGCGACAAAGCGTGCTCTTGCAAGGTAAAGCCCCTTGAGGAGGCCACGAGTTGCTGGCGCTCTTCAATTTGTGGGTCGTAAAACTCTTCCACGTGGCCGCAGTCCAAGCACACCAAGTGGTCGTGGTGTTGGCCTTCGTTGAGTTCGTAGACCGCTTTGCCCGACTCAAAATTGCTGCGCGTGAGCAAGCCGGCCTGCTCAAACTGCATCAGCACGCGGTAGACGGTGGCCAGTCCGATGTCGGAGCGGTCTTGCAGCAGCACCCGAAACACGTCTTCGGCCGTCATGTGGCGGTCTCTGGCGGTTTGGAAAACCTCTAGGATTTTCAGGCGCGGCAAGGTCGCTTTGAGGCCCGTGCTCTTGAGTTCTTCAATGTTGGTCATCGCCAAGCCGTGGGTTGGTGTGGGTGGGGTCCAGAACAAACGAATGTCCCGCCAAAGACTACAATGATCCGATGATATCTCGCAACGATTGGTCGTCTTGGTTCCAACCCGCTCGCCCCGCACTGCTCGTGGGGGTGTTGGTGGGCTTGGGTGGCTGTGCCGGTGTCAGCCCCGTCGCGTCAGTGACCACGGCCTTGTCGCCTTACAAAGTTGACATCTTGCAGGGCAATGTGCTGACCCAAGAGCAGGTGCAGGTGTTGCAAGTTGGCATGAGCCGTGAGCAGGTTCGTGACATTTTGGGCACGCCGCTATTGGCCAGTGTCTTCCACGCTCAGCGTTGGGACTACGTGTTCACGCTCAAGCGCCAAGGCCAAGCACCCCAGCGCCGCCAGCTCTCGCTGTGGTTCAAAGACAACCGACTCGAGCGTTTTGACGGAGACGATGTGCCGACCGAGCAGGCCTTTGTCGAGTCTTTGCAGGTGCAACGCAAGGCCGCACCCATCCCTGCGTTGACGGCCACACCCGAGCAGTTGAAGGCGTTTGAAGCCAAGCACCCTTTGCAGGCTCCCGTGCTGCTGCCCGCACCACCCGCGGTGGTCTACCCACGTCTAGAGCCCTAGGAGCCGTGGCCGTGAGTCAGCGTATTCGTATTTGTGTGGCCGGTGCCAGTGGGCGCATGGGCCAGATGCTGGTGGAGGCCGTTGGCCGCCACGACGACATGGAACTCAGCGGCGCTTTGGACATCACGGGCAGCACCGCTTTGGGTTTGGATGCCGGTGCGTTTGCTGGCCTGAACACCGGTGTGTTGATCACCGACGACATCGACGCGGCCCTGTCGGTGAGCGATTGTTTGATCGACTTCACCCGGCCCGAAGGTACCTTGCGCCACGTGGCCGCGGCCCAGCGCCACGGTGTCAAAGTGGTCATCGGTACGACCGGTTTCACCGACGCCGAAAAAGCCACCTTGAAACAAGCGGCCCAGCAGTGCGCCATCGTCATGGCACCCAACATGAGCGTGGGCGTCAACGTGACCTTGAAGTTGCTCGAGATGGCCGCCAAGGCCTTGTCCACGGGCTACGACATCGAGGTCATCGAGGCCCACCACCGCCACAAGGTTGACGCCCCCAGTGGCACCGCCTTGAAAATGGGCGAGGTCTTGGCCGAGGCCTTGGGCCGCGACCTCAAAGACTGTGCGGTGTACGCCCGCGAAGGCGTAACGGGCGAGCGCGACCCGTCGAGCATCGGTTTCGCCACCATCCGCGGTGGCGACATCGTGGGCGACCACACCGTGCTGTTCGCCGGCACCGGTGAGCGCATCGAGATCACGCACAAATCCAGCAGCCGCGCCACCTACGCTCAAGGCAGTTTGCGTGCGGTGCGCTTTTTGATGCAGCAGCCGCGCGGCATGTTCGACATGTTCGACGTGCTGGCCCTGCGCTGAACCCCCTGGCGATCGCGTGAACGAAGCGCTTTGGCACACCTGGTCCCAAGCCGATGCCATGGGGCGTTGGGTGGCGGTGGTCTTGATCACCATGTCCATCACCACTTGGGTGCTGATTCTGTGGAAAAGTTGGTGGTTGTGGTCGGCCGGACGAACCTGGCACGACGCCCAAGCCGCCGTGTGGCAAGCCAGCGACTGGCCCGATGCCACGCGGCGTTTGACCGTTTTTGATCCGCGCTCGGTGCTGCAACCCTTGGTGCAATCGGTGATGACCTTGGACCAGGTGGCCCCAGGCTCCATGGCCGATCAAGGTGACGGCCGTTGGGCCATGACCCGTGCGCTGCGCGAGGCCATGGCCGGCGTGGTGGCGCGGGCACAACACGGGCAAATCGTGTTGGCCAGCGTAGGCGCCACCGCCCCGTTCGTGGGGTTGCTGGGCACGGTTTGGGGCATCTACAACGCCTTGGCGGGTTTGGGTGTGGAGGCGGGTTTGGATATGGAACAACTGGCTGGCCCCGTCGGCGAGGCCTTGGTCATGACGGCCGGGGGCTTGATCGTGGCCATTCCTGCAGTGCTGGCCTACAACGTGATGGGGCGGCGCATCCAAACTTTGGAAGCCCAACTCGAAGGCTTCGCCCACGACGTGCTCGCCTGGCACCACCCCAACCCATCGGTGGACCCATGAGCTTTGGCCGCCTCAGCCGTGCCACGCCCGAGCGGCCCATGAGCGACATCAACGTCACGCCCATGGTCGACGTGATGCTGGTGCTTTTGGTGATCTTCATCATGGCCGCGCCGTCTTTGGGCGCCAGCCGCGTGCCCGTGGGCTTGCCCACCCACAGCGCGGCGCAAGCACCCGCATCGGCCGTCACGGTCGGCACCTTGCTGATCGATGCCCAAGGGGGATTGTTATTCAATGGGGTCGCGGTGCAGCGGGCCGATTTGCCCATGCAGCTGGCCCGATGGGCGCTAGCCTCCCCGGGCGTGGAGCTGCTGGTTCAAGCCGACACGGCCGTGCCGTACGGCCAAGTGGTGGCCCTCATGGACATGGCCCAAGCCGCCGGTGTGGCGCAGCTGGGTTTGGCGGCCCAAGGTGCCCCAGCGCTCAAGCCCTAAAATCGACCTCTTGCGAGCGCCGGTGCTCGCCGCTCCACCCCTTCCATTCATGCAAGACACCTACGCCCATTCAGACGTCGAACGCGCCGCCCAAACCCGCTGGCAAGCCAGCGATGCCTACCGCGTCACCGAAGACCAAACCAAGCCCAAGTACTACGCGTGCTCCATGCTGCCTTACCCCAGCGGCAAACTGCACATGGGCCATGTGCGCAACTACACCATCAATGACATGCTCACGCGCCAGCTGCGCATGAAGGGCTTCAACGTCTTGATGCCCATGGGTTGGGACGCGTTCGGCCTGCCCGCCGAAAACGCCGCCTTGAAGAATGGCGTGCCCCCGGCCAAGTGGACGCACGAGAACATCGCGTACATGAAAAAGCAGATGCAGGCCATGGGCCTGGCCATCGACTGGTCGCGCGAGGTCGCCACCTGCGACCCCACGTACTACAAGTGGAACCAATGGCTGTTTTTGAAGATGCTGGAAAAAGGCATCGCCTACCGCAAGACCCAAGTCGTCAACTGGGACCCGGTGGACCAGACCGTGCTGGCCAACGAACAGGTCATCGATGGCAAAGGATGGCGCACAGGCGCTCCGGTTGAAAAGCGCGAGGTTCCCGGTTACTACTTGAACATCACCGCTTACGCGCAAGAGCTGCTCGACCACGTGCAGATCGGCAACGATAAAGCCACGCTGGACGGCTGGCCCGACAAAGTGCGCCTGATGCAGGAAAACTGGATCGGCAAGTCTGAGGGTGTGCGTTTCGCGTTCCCGCACGACATCCGCGATGCCGCGGGTGCTTTGATCGGCGACGGCAAGATGTACGTCTTCACCACCCGCGCCGACACCATCATGGGTGTGACGTTTTGTGCGGTGGCGGCTGAGCACCCACTGGCCTTGAATGCGGCGTCGAGCCAGCCCGCGTTGGCGGCGTTTTTGGAAGAGTGCAAAACCGGTGGTACGACCGAGGCCGAAATGGCCACCCAAGAGAAAAAGGGCATGCGCACGGGCTTGTTCGTCACGCACCCGATCACCGGTGCGCAGGTCGAGGTCTGGGTCGGCAACTATGTGCTGATGAGCTACGGGGACGGTGCCGTCATGGGTGTGCCCGCGCACGACGAGCGCGACTTTGCGTTTGCCCTCAAATACAAACTGCCTATCAAACAAGTCGTTGCGCACAAGGATGCACCGGCGTCATCGACAGTTGCACCGGGCTCCTCATGCTGCGAGCAGAAATCGTCACCCGGCGCAACCGCCGATGCCACCTCTTTGGCGTTCGATGCCACGGCATGGGCCGATTGGTACGCGACCAAAGCGGGTGTTTGCGTCAACTCCGGCGAACTCGATGGCTTGTCTTTCAAGGCGGCAGTCACCAAGGTCGCCGAGCTGCTCGCTGCCAAAGGGCTGGGCGAAAAGAAAACCACTTGGCGTTTGCGCGACTGGGGCGTGAGCCGACAGCGCTACTGGGGCACACCGATCCCGATCATCCATTGCGACGAACACGGCGCGGTGCCGGTGCCCGAAAAAGACCTGCCCGTGGTGCTCCCGCAAGACTGCATCCCCGACGGCTCGGGCAACCCGCTGCACAAGCACGAAGGCTTCCACGCCGGTGTGACCTGCCCGGTGTGCGGCAAGCCCGCCCGCCGCGAGACCGACACCATGGACACCTTTGTGGATTCGTCTTGGTACTTCATGCGCTATTGCGACCCGACCAACACCGAGCAGATGGTGGCCGAGGGTGCGGATTACTGGATGCGGGATCAGAACAATGCCACTGGCGGCAGCGGCATGGACCAATACATCGGCGGCATCGAGCACGCCATCCTGCACCTCTTGTATGCCCGCTTCTGGACCAAGGTCATGCGCGACCTGGGTCTGGTCAAGGTGGACGAGCCTTTTAGCAAATTGCTCACGCAGGGCATGGTGCTCAACCACATCTACTCGCGCCGCACGGCCAAAGGCGGCAAGGACTACTTCTGGCCACACGATGTGGAGCACGTGCTCGATGACGCCGGCAAGGTCGTGGGTGCCAAGCTCAAGAACGAAGCCGACAGTGGTGACGGCCGTCTGCCTGCGGGCACAGTCATCGACTACGAAGGCGTGGGCACCATGTCCAAGTCCAAGAACAACGGCGTGGACCCGCAGGACCTCATCGAGCGCTACGGCGCCGACACGGCGCGCCTGTACACCATGTTCACCGCGCCGCCCGAGGCCACCTTGGAGTGGAACGACTCGGCGGTCGAGGGCAGCTACCGTTTCTTGCGCCGCGTCTGGAATTTCGGCGCCAAACACGCCAGCGCCTTGCAAGCGAGCACCGCCGCCGACGTGAGCGCCGCGCCCCTGAACAAGGCCGCCGCCGAGCTGCGCCGCGAGATGCACTTGGTGCTCAAGCAGGTCAGCCACGACTACGAGCGCATGCAATACAACACCGTGGTTTCGGGTTGCATGAAGCTGCTCAATGCCTTGGAAGATTTCAAGGCCGATGGCAGCGACGGCGACCGCGCCGTGGTGTGTGAAGGCGTGTCCATTCTGTTGCGCATGCTCTACCCCGCCTGCCCGCACCTGAGCTCGCAGCTCTGGCTCGAATTGGGTTACGCCGTGCGTTTGGGCGATTTGCTCGATGCCGCCTGGCCCGCAGTGGACGCCAGCGCCTTGGTGCAAGATGAGATCGAACTCGTCTTGCAGGTCAACGGCAAGCTGCGCGGCAGCGTGGTGGTCAGCGCCACGGCCGACAAAGCGGCCATCGAGGCCGCGGTCTTGGCCAGCGAGGCCTTCCAAAAGCAAGCACAAGGTGCGGCACCGAAAAAAGTCATCGTCGTTCCCGGCCGATTGGTCAACATCGTCATCTGACGCCACTGGAGTTTGCTATGTCCTTCTCACCCTTGTTGAATGCATTGCAAAGCCGCCGAACTTGGCTGGCGGCCGCTTCGGTGCTGGGCTTGAGCGCCTGCGGTTTTCGCCTGCGCGGCAGCGTCGTGTTGGCTTTCCAGACCTTGCGCATGACCGGCAGCACCAACACGCCGATTGCGCGCGAATTGCGCAGCGCCTTGATCAGGCAAGGGGTTCGGGCGGACACGCCCAGTGATCCGGTGCTGGCGCCCAATGAAATACCGCAGGTGGTCTTGAACATCACCCAAGACCAGCGACAGCGTGTGGTGGTGGGGCAAATCTCGGCCGGTCAGGTGCGAGAATTGGAATTGCGCGCCTCGTTTGAATTCGCCTTGAGCAACGCCGCTGGCCGCGAGATCATCCCCGCGACCGCCTTGGCCTTCACGCGCAGCTTGAATTTCAGCGAAACCACTGTGCTGGCCAAAGACGCCGAAGAAGCCCAATTGTTCAACGACATGCAAAACGACATGGTCGCGCAGGTCATGCGGCGCTTGTCCACCGTGCGCACCTTCTGACCCCACCTTGCCATGCAAGTCGGCTTTGCCCAATTGCCCGCCCAGTTGCAGCGGGGCCTCAAGCCGCTCTACACCTTGCACGGCGATGAGCCCTTGCTGATCCAAGAGGCTGCCGACAGCATCCGAGCGCAAGCGCGAGTCCAAGGGCACACCGAGCGCACCGTCTTCACGGTGGCCGGCGCGCATTTCGATTGGAGCGAGGTGTTGGCCAGTGGCAGCGCCATGGGCCTGTTCGCGGACAAGCAGATCATCGAGGTGCGCATTCCCTCGGGCAAGCCGGGCAAAGACGGTTCGGTGGCTTTGCAGCAAATCGCCGAATGGGCACCCAGCAACGACAGCACCTTGACCTTGGTGCTCTTACCCAAGCTGGACGCTGCGACCCAAAAGTCCGCCTGGTTTGCTGCGCTGGACAACGCGGGCGTGGTGGTCAAGGTCGATGCGGTGGAGCGCTCCGCCTTGCCCGCGTGGATCGCCCAGCGTTTGCAGGCCCAAGGCCAGCAAGTGGCTGCGGGCGAAGAGGGTCCCATCACCTTGCAGTTTTTTGCCGATCGGGTGGAAGGCAATTTGCTCGCGGCGCACCAAGAAATTCAAAAGCTCGCGCTGCTGCACCCACCGGGCGTCTTGAGCTTGGAGCAAGTGCAAGACGCGGTGCTCAACGTGGCGCGCTACACCCCCTTCAAACTGGCCGAAACCGTTTTGGCGGGGCAGATCGAGCGCGCCGCTCGCATGCTCGATGGCTTGGAGGCCGAGGGTGAGGCCGCCGTCTTGGTGCATTGGGCATTGGCCGAAGACATCCGAACCTTGCAGCGCTTGCGCCTGGCCGTGGACGCGGGCAGGCCTTTGGCCATGGCTTTGCGCGAACACCGCGTGTGGGGAGCGAAAGAAAAGCTCATGGAACGCGCCGTGCCCCGTTTGAGTTCCGCGCAAGTGGCGCAGTGGTTGGTCGATGCGCACAAGGTCGACGGCATCGTCAAAGGCTTGAAACACGAAGGCTGGCCCGAGCGCCCTTGGCCGGCCTTGCACCGACTGGCCACCCAAGTGGCCCGGGCTTGCGCGCCCCGCTGACCCCAAGACCGACCCCCCACGCCCGAGGGTGCGAAAATGGTGCCATGAACGCCAACGCCACCCCCGAACTCATGAACACCTTGGGCCAACAGGCCAAAGCGGCCAGCGCCCTCATGGCCAAAGCACCGGCTGCGGTGAAACTGCGCGCCTTGCGCGGTTTGGCCGCTTTGCTGCGTGCTCATGTTGAGCCCTTGCAAGCCGAGAACGCCAAAGACCTGGCGCGCGCGCGCGCGGCCGGCTTGGCCGAACCCATGGTCGACCGCTTGAAGCTCACACCCAAGGTCATCGAGACCTGCGCCGAAGGCTGTGAGCAGCTCGCGGCCATACCCGACATTATTGGTGAGGTCTCGGGCATGAAACAAATGCCCAGCGGCATCCGCGTGGGCCAAATGCGCGTGCCCATCGGCGTCTTTGGCATGATTTACGAGAGTCGCCCCAACGTGACCATCGAGGCCGCGAGCCTGTCCATCAAAAGCGGCAACGCTTGCATCTTGCGCGGTGGCTCCGAGGCCATCGACAGCAACCGCGCTTTGGCGGCCTTGGTGCAACAGGCCTTGGTGGAGGCCGGTTTGCCCGCCGATGCCGTGCAGCTCGTCCCCACCACCGACCGCGCCGCCGTGGGCCAGCTCATCGCCATGCCACAGTACGTGGACGTCATCATCCCGCGTGGCGGCAAAGGCCTGATCGAGCGCATCAGCGCCGAGGCCAAGGTGCCCGTCATCAAACACCTGGACGGCAATTGCCACACCTACGTGGACGACCCCTGCGACATCGCACAGGCCGTGACCGTGGCCGACAACGCCAAGACGCACAAATACAGTCCCTGCAACGCCACCGAAAGCCTCTTGGTTGCGCGGGCCGTGGCGGCCGAATTCTTGCCCCGCATCGGCGCGGTCTACGCCGCCAAAGGCGTGGAGATGCGCTGCTGCCCAGAGGCCAAAGCCATCTTGGCCGCGGTGCCGGGCGCCAACGTGGTGGACGCGACCGAGCAAGATTGGTTCGAGGAATACCTCGCACCCGTCATCAGCGTCAAGCTGGTGGCCGGGGTGGACGAGGCGATTGCCCACATCAACCACTACTCCTCGCACCACACCGACGCCATCCTCACCACCGACCACGTGCACGCCCAGCGCTTCTTGCGTGAGGTCGACTCGGCCAGCGTGATGGTCAACGCCAGCACGCGCTTCGCCGATGGCTTTGAGTTCGGTTTGGGGGCCGAGATCGGTATCTCCACCGACAAATTCCACGCCCGAGGCCCCGTCGGGGTCGAGGGCCTGACCTCGCTCAAGTACGTGGTGCTGGGCGAGGGCGATGTGCGCGTCTGAGCGCCAGAAAGGTTTTCATGGTTCCCCATTTGGTCACGGCGCTCAACGGCCCCATCAACGAGCTGGAGCAGCGCATCCTCGAATCCACGCCGGTCATCGAGCGCTGGTTTCGTTTGGAGTGGATGGAGCACACGCCCCCGTTTTATTCGGCGGTCGATATCCGCAACGCCGGCTTCAAACTCGCCCCGGTGGACACCGACCTGTTCCCTTCGGGCTGGAACCACCTCACGCCCGAGATGATGCCCTTGGCTGTGCAAGCGGCCATGGCCGCGATCGAGAAAATTTGCCCCGAAGCGCGCAACCTGCTGCTGGTGCCCGAGAACACCCAAGACACGTTTTACCTGAGCAACCTGGTGCAACTGCAGCGCATTTTTCACCAAGCCGGTTTGCACGTGCGTTTGGGCTCCTTGTCCAACCAGATCAAAGAGCCGACCACCATCGATTTGCCCGGTGGCGAGTCCATCACGCTTGAGCCCTTGGTGCGCACGCAGCACCGACTGATGATCAAACACTTTGACCCCTGCACGATTTTGCTCAACAACGATTTGAGCGCCGGCGTGCCGGGCATCTTGGAAGACCTGCACGAGCAGTACCTCTTGCCGCCTTTGCACGCGGGTTGGGCCACGCGGCGCAAACACCAGCACTTCAAGGCCTACGAAGAAGTGGCCAAGCGTTTCGGCAAGTTGCTCGACATGGACCCTTGGCTCATCAACCCCATGTTCAACCAGTGCGGCGAGGTCAACTTCAACCAAGCCGCTGGCCTGGATTGTTTGCGCACCAACGTCGACGCCTTGCTCAACAAAATTCGACGCAAGTACAAGGAATTCGGCATCACCGACAAACCGTTCGTGGTGATCAAGGCCGACAACGCCATCGACACTTTGCACCGCGTGCTGACGGTGCGCGACGTCAAAGACCTTGATCAGTTGTCCGACCAAGCCAAGGCCGACATGACGGGGCGCGACTCCGAGCAGCCCGTGAGCGAGGTCATCATCCAAGAAGGGGTGCTGACCAACGAACGCATCAACGCGGCCGTGGCCGAGCCGGTGGTCTACATGATGGACCGCTACGTGGTGGGCGGTTTTTACCGGGTGCACGCCCAGCGCCGCCAAGACGAGAACCTCACCGCCCCCGGCTCGAGTTTCGTCCCCTTGGCCTTTGAGCAAAGCACGCAGTGGCCGCAGCCCGGCACCAAGCCCGGGGCCAGCGTGCCCAACCGCTTCTACATGTACGGGGTCATCGGCCGCTTGGCCATGCTCGCGGCAAGCTACGAGCTGGAAGCCACCGACCCCGAGGCCGAAGTCTACGAATGAGCCTGACCCTGCTGCGCGACCTGAGCTGGTCCAGCGCCACCGCGGGCTTTGTGGCCGTGCTCGTGGGCTTCACCAGTTCGGTGGCCCTCGTCTTCCAGGCCGCGCAGGCCTTTGGCGCCACGCCCGAGCAAATCGTGTCGTGGATGTGGGCGCTGGGGCTGGGCATGGGCTTGTGTTCGGCGGTTCCGTCGCTGATCTTGAAGCAGCCGGTCATGGTGGCGTGGAGCACGCCCGGTGCGGCGGTCTTGGCCAGCGCGGGTTTGGTCGGTGGTTTTTCCATGGCACAGGCCGTGGGCGCTTTCATGGTGTGCGCCGTGCTCATCGTTCTGGTGGGTGCCACGGGGTGGTTTGAGCGCGTCATGAACCGCATCCCAGTGGCCATCGCCTCGGCCTTGCTGGCCGGGGTGTTGGCGCGCTTCGCCCTGCAAGCCTTTGGGGCGGCGCACGACGCGCTGCTCTTGGTGGTGCTGATGCTGCTGACCTATTTGCTGGGTCGGCGTTGGGTGCCGCGTTACGCCGTGCCGCTGACTTTGTTGGTGGCGGTGCTGACCGTGAGCAGCCAAGGCCAGCTGCAAACCTCGGCGCTGAAGGTGGACTGGGCCGTGCCGGTGTTCACCGCGCCCGAGTTCAGCTGGAGTGCGGTGATCAGCTTGGCCTTGCCGCTCTTCGTGGTGACCATGGCCTCACAAAACCTGCCTGGTGTGGCGGCCATCCGCAGCGCGGGTTACGACATGCCGATCTCCAAGCTCATCACCCTGACTGGCTTGGCGACCTTGGTGCTCGCGCCCTTTGGTGCCTTTGCCTTGAATTTGAGCGCCATCACCGCGGCCATTTGCATGGGCGAAGAGGCGCACCCCGACAAGGCCAAGCGCTACACCGCGGCGGTGGTGTGTGGCGCGCTTTATGTGGCCATCGGTTTGGTGGGCGCGGCCGTGACCGGCCTGCTCTTGGCCTTCCCGTCGTCCTTGGTGTTGGCGATCGCCGGTTTGGCACTCTTGGGCACCATCGGCGGGGGCTTGCACACCGCGCTCAAAGACGAAGCCCACCGCGAAGCGGCCATCATCACTTTTTTGGTCACCCTCAGCGGCGTTGTCGTGGCCGGCATCGGCTCGGCTTTCTGGGGTGTGGTGGCCGGCGCCTTGGCGTTGGGCGTGCAACAGCTCGGTATTCGAAAGCAACACCCATGAACATCCTTTTCATTGCCGATCCCTTGGACAGCTTCAAGATCCACAAAGACAGCACTTTCGCCATGATGCGCGAGTGCCAACGCCGCGGCCTGCGCGTGTCGGTGGCCGAGGTCGACGCCCTGTCGTGGCGACGCGGTGAGGTGGTCAGCGCGACCTGTCGTGAACTGCGCCTGACGGGCCAGCCCGAGGCTTGGTACGAGGTGCTGGGCGAGTCGCGCCAGCCGCTGCACACCTTTGATGCGGTGCTCATGCGCAAAGACCCGCCGTTTGACAGCGAGTTTTTCTACGCCACCCACTTGTTGGAGCAGGCTGAGCGCGAAGGCGCGCGCGTGTTCAACAGCCCACGCGCTTTGCGCGACCACCCCGAAAAACTCGCCTTGATGGAATTTGCGTCTTACGCGCCGCCCACACTGGTGACGCGTTCGGCCGCCGAGATCCGGGCCTTTCACGCCGAGCACCAAGACATCATCTTGAAGCCGCTCGACGGCATGGGCGGTACGGGCATTTTCCGTGTGGGCGCCGACGGCATGAACCTGGGCGCCATCACCGAGACGCTCAACCAGAACGGCGCCACCAGCGTGATGGTGCAGCGCTACTTGCCCGAGATCGCGCAAGGCGACAAGCGCGTGCTCATCATCGGTGGGGTGCCCGCACCCTTTTGTTTGGCCCGCATCCCGCAAGGCAGCGAGGTTCGCGGCAACCTGGCCGCGGGCGGCAAGGGCGTGGCGCAGCCGCTGAGCGACGAAAACCGTGCTGTCGCCGAGGCCATTGGCCCGGTCTTGGCTGCGCGGGGCTTGTTGTTGGTGGGCTTGGACATGATCGGCAACCACGTCACCGAAATCAACGTGACCAGCCCGACGTGTTTCCAAGAAATCACCGACCAAACCGGCTTTGACGTGGCCGCCATGTTCGTGGATGCCTTGCAAGCCGCGATGGTGCAGCCATGAGCGACGAGCTCACGCCCGACACCCCCGAGGTGCCGGCCAAACCCGCGTCCCAAGCGCGCAACCCCTTGCACGGCGTCACGCTCGAGGCCATGGTCACGGCCTTGTCGGAGTATTACGGTTGGGACGAACTCGGGCACCGTATCCCAATCCGTTGTTTCAACCTCGACCCCAGCGTGGGCTCGAGCCTGAAGTTTTTGCGCAAAACGCCGTGGGCGCGCGAGAAGGTCGAAGGCCTGTACCTGTTCATGCTGCGCGAGCAGCGCCGCAGCGGCCGGCCCTGATGTGCTGTGGCCCTCAGGCCACGTGCAAACCGTCGACAAACACCTTGAGCTCGCCCGGCGCAAACGCGGTCCACCGTTCATTGTTGGTCAGCGGTGTGGTGACGATCACGGTGGATCGGTCGCCGGGCTGGTTCAAGTCGGCGAAGTTCACCGTCCAGTCGTGATCGGCCAGGGTGGCTTGCGCAAACGGGTGTTGGCGCGTGAGGTGGTGCAAGTTCGTGCTGCAGTGTGCCCACATGGCTTCCCCGTTCGAGAGCAAAAAGTTGAAGGTGCCGAAGGCGGTGACTTGTGGGATCAGTTCGCGCAAAGTGTGGGTGAGTTCACACACGCTGGGCAAGCGGGCGTGCGACTTGGACAACTCTTGCATCAGCCAGCAAAACGCGCGTTCGCTGTCAGTGGTGCCCACGGTTTGAAACGCCGCGTGCAGTTTGGGATGGTAGTCCTTCAAGTCACCGTTGTGGGCGAACACCCAGTGGCGGCCCCACAGCTCGCGGGTGAAGGGGTGGGCGTTTTCCAAACAGACCTCGCCGATGGTGGCCTTGCGCACGTGGGCGACGATGTTTTTGCTCTTGAGCGGGAACTGTTGCAGGAAGCGCGCCATGGGCGACTCGGCCGCGCACTGGTGGTCCACAAACAGGCGCAGGCCGCGCCCTTCAAAAAACGCGATGCCCCAGCCGTCGGCGTGGTGGTCGGTGTTGCCCCCGCGCTTGCAAAAACCGGTGAAGCTGAACGACGCATCGGTGGGGGTGGCGCAATTTAAGCCGAGGAGTTGGCACATGGTGTAGGAGGGGCGAGTTGGAGGAAAATTTCGGTCAGCAACAGCGGTGCGTGTGCGCGCACAAAGGTACAGCGCCGCGCCAGCACCTCGGGACAGGTGGCGCTGGGCCACGCCATGGCCTCAGGCCAAGGCGCGTTGAGCGCCCATTCGAAGGGGCTGCGCTCCAGGTCGGGCAAGGTGAACAGGAGTTCGCCCAAGGGCTGATCGCCCAAACGCTGGACTTCGGCCCACGGGTTCTGGGCATCCCAACGCGGGATGACGGTGCGGGCGTAAATGCGCGCTTGATCGCCGCCGATCAAACATACGCAACGCACCCAAGCGGCTTCACCGGTGGCCAGGCCCAGGGCCTGGGCTTCGTGGGGCAGAGGCGGTGTGAGGCCTTCGCTGAGCACCTGCACCCGGGTGTCGGGCCAGTGCTGGCGCAGTCGGCGCGTCAAAGAGCCGCGCTCCAAAGCCCAGCTTTGCAGCTCGGCACTGGCCGTCAAACGCGGCAACTCGCTGAACACCGACCAAAGAAAACCCACCTCAGCGGCGGCCGGTGGCGCGTCCAGTGGGTGGGTGAGGCGGGGCTCTTTCATGGCCCCGAAGTTTAGACCGAAATCAGACGTTGATCGCCAAGCTACTTTACGAGACGCCGAACACGCTTTATGCGTGATTGAAATTAAGACGGCCGAGGTGGTGGGGTGCAGCAAGCATAAAATTTGCTGAATGTAGCGGGTGTTTTAATGGAGGTCTTGATGAAACGTACTTTTTCACAGCGGGTGGCATCCTATCTCGAGGCTGAGCTGGCGAAAGCCAAGCGGGCAAACTTAGCCGGTGATATCCAGCAAGAATTTGCCCATCTCGAAAGGGCGCATGTGCTTGGACAGGAATCGACGTATTGGCACGTTAAGGTTCATGTTTTGATGTTGGTATGGGCTATCCGTCATCGTTCTGTCCGAGAACTACAAGGTCAGATTTTTCGAATTGTTGGCGCTGCCACTAAAACAGCTTTCGGGTTGGTGCCGCAAGGCAATACCGGTGGTGCAAATGTTAGCCCGTTCAAGAAAATGCCAATTGATCCGGAGTTGGCTACTTTGATTCAAAAGGCCAAGTCCGGTTTGTAAGCACACGCGCCACGCGGATGTTCTTTACACGGCTTCAATATGTAAAGGTAACCGATGCGCTCTGAGTTCGGCCCCTTAGAGCCGCGCACCACAATACGTTGACAGGTTGATTTATCGTAGCTACAGTAAAGCATGTACATTGAGTTCGATCCTGTCAAGGACGTGGCCAACCAAAAGAAACATGGCGTATCGCTGTCAGTGGCGGGTGAACTCGACTGGGAAGCTGCGTTGCTGTGGATTGATGACCGGGTCGAATACGGCGAGATGCGAATGATTGCGCTCGCTCCGTAGACCGAAATCCTGTACTGAGTGGCGTTTGTAGACCGTGGTGAAGCGCGAAGGGTCATCAGTCTGCGCCGTGCCAATCGTCGCGAGGTGAAACACTATGTCGAAAATATCTAAGCTCCCCACTGTTCGGATGCCAAGCGCAGAAGAGGACAAAGCCATTACGGCAGCCGCCAGAAGTGATCCTGACGCACAACCACTGACGCCAAAGCAACTGAAGTCGATGCTGCCCATCAAAGCACTGCGTGGCAGACCGAAATCCGAACACAAGAAATTACTCGTGTCCGTTCGCTACAGCCAAGAAGTGGTGGAGTTCTTCAAAGCAACCGGGGATGGCTGGCAATCGCGAATGGATGGCGTTCTTCGTCAGTACGTGGCGCGCCATTCCCGTCCATGAAGATGGGGTCGACCCCATCATTTCACTGGACCTGCGCAGTCCTCGCCTTTAAGCGCCAAGCGTGCAGCAAAGGCTCGGTGTAGCCCGAGGGCTGCTCATTGCCTTTGAAGACCAAATCGCAACTGGCTGGGTAGGCCATGTTTTGATGAAATAGGGCCATGGACAACCGTGCGCCTCTGGCGTATAGTTTGGCTATGCTTAGCGTCGTTGAAACCCCACTCTTCCAAAGGCAGTGGCCGATGTATTGGAGTGAGGAAGAGCGTGGCGTATTTGCCGCTTACATTGCTGAGCATCCCACTGCCGGAGACGTCGTGCCCGAATCCGGTGGTATTCGAAAAATACGTTGGGGTCGCGCAGGTTCGGGCAAGTCTGGTGGCGTTCGAGTCATCTACTTCACTCGAACGGCACAAGGTGAAGTGGTTTTGCTCACGCTTTATGCCAAATCAAAAACGGACAACCTGACCGGCCCAAAGTTGAAGGAGATTCGCCATGCCCTCGAAGACTAAACCCCTGACCGATGCGGAACTGACCGCGTACGAATCCCAACGCGATCTGGCTGCTGAGTTGCTGCAGTCTGTGCGCGAAATGAAGGCGGGACAAGTCCGTGTTGTGTCGTCACCTGTCATTGAGGCGCGCAACAAAACGGGTCTTTCGCAGTCACAGTTTGCCTCACTGATGGGCGTGTCTGTTCGCACCTTACAGGGTTGGGAGCAAGGACGCAAACAGCCCAGCGGCGCAGCGCGGACCTTATTGGCGATTGCCAGTTCCAATCCGAAAGCGCTGCTCGCGGTTCAACTTCAACACCACCCCCAAGCAAACGCGGGGTGATGATCAAGCACTTCAAGCCCGGGCAGCTTTGACCTTCAAGCGCCAAGCGTGCAGCAAAGGCTCGGTGTAGCCCGAGGGCTGCTCTTTGCCATTGAAGACCAAATCGCAAGCGGCTTGGTAGGCCATGCTTTGGTCGAAGCGACCGGCCATCTTTTGGTAGAACGGGTCGCCCGCGTTTTGCTGGTCCACCACCGCGGCCATGCGCTCAAAGGTTTTGCGCACTTGGGCTTCGGTGACCACACCGTGCTGCAACCAGTTGGCCATGTGCTGGCTGGAGATGCGCAGCGTGGCGCGGTCTTCCATCAGGCCGACGTTGTGGATGTCGGGCACTTTGGAGCAGCCCACGCCTTGGTCGACCCAGCGCACGACATAACCCAAGATGCCTTGGGCGTTGTTGTCGAGTTCTTGCTGCTTCTCGGCTTCGGTCCACTGGGGCTTGGCGCTGACCGGCACGGTCAAGAGGCCTTGCAACATCGTGGCGCGTTCGGCTTTGGCGTCGATCTTCTCGAGTTCTTTTTGCACGTCGGAGACCAAGACCTGGTGGTAGTGCAGGGCGTGCAGGGTCGCGCCGGTGGGGCTGGGCACCCAAGCGGTGTTGGCGCCGGCCTTGGGGTGGGCGATTTTTTGCTTGAGCATCTCGGCCATCAGGTCGGGCATGGCCCACATGCCTTTGCCGATTTGGGCCTTGCCGCGCAGGTCGCAGGACAAGCCCACCAACACGTTGTTGCGCTCATAGGACTGGATCCAGGCGCTGGACTTCATGTCGCCTTTGCGCAGCATGGGGCCGGCGTACATGGCGGTGTGCATCTCGTCGCCGGTGCGGTCCAGGAAGCCGGTGTTGATGAAGGCCACGCGGTTGGCGGCGGCGGCGATACAGGCTTTGAGGTTGACCGAGGTGCGGCGCTCTTCGTCCATGATGCCGAGCTTGACGGTGCTGTCGGGCAGGCCGAGCATGCGCTCCACGCGCTCGAACAGCTCGGCGGCAAAGGCCACTTCGGCCGGGCCGTGCATCTTGGGTTTGACGATGTAGACCGAGCCCTTGCGCGAGTTGCGAATGGCGTCTTTGGCCGTGCGCTGCAGGTCGTGCAAAGCGATGGTGGTGGTGACCACGGCGTCCAAGATGCCTTCGGGGATTTCGCGCTGCTGGCCTTTGGCGTCGGTGTAGAGCACCGCGGGGTTGGTCATGAGGTGGCCCACGTTGCGCACGAACATGAGCGAGCGCCCATGCAGCACGACGGGCTTGCCTTTGCCGGAGGGCGCGGTGTAGAGGCGGTCGGGGTTGAGGCCGCGGGTGATCACGCGGTCGCCTTTTTTGACCTGCTCGGTCAAGTTGCCCTTCAAGATGCCCAGCCAGTTGCTGTAGGCCAAGACCTTGTCTTGGCCATCGACCACGGCCACCGAGTCTTCCAAGTCGAGGATGGTGGACAGGGCCGCTTCGAGCACCAAGTCACACACACCGGCCGGGTCGGTCGCGCCGATGGGGGTCTTGCGGTCGATGCGGATGTCCATGTGCAAGCCGTTGTGGCGCAGCAGCACGCTGCAGGGGGCTTTGGCGTCACCTTGGTAACCGATGAACTGCTCGGCGTCGGCCAAGGTGGTGGTCTTGCCGTCGCTGAGCTTGACGCTGAGTTGGCCGTCTTTGACGCGGTAGGCCACCGAGTCGATGTGCGAGCCCTTCTTCAGTGGGGCGGTGCGGTCGAGCACGTAACGGGCGTATTCCACGACCTTGGCGCCGCGCTTGGGGTTGAACTTCTGGCCTTTTTCCAGGCCTTTGGTCTCGGCGATCACGTCGGTGCCGTAGAGCGCGTCGTACAAGCTGCCCCAACGGGCGTTGGCGGCGTTCAAGGCGTAGCGGGCGTTCAAGATCGGCACGACCAATTGCGGGCCGGCTTGGGTGGCCAATTCGCTGTCGACGTTTTTGGTCGTGGCCTTGACCTGTTTGGGCTCGGGCACGAGGTAGCCGATTTTTTCCAAGAAGGTTTGGTAGGCGGCCATGTTTTGGATGGGGCCGGGGTGGGTTTTGTGCCAAGCGTCGAGTTCGTTTTGCAGGCGGTCACGCTCGGCGAGCAAGGCGATGTTCTTGGGGGCCAGGTCGGCCACGATGGCGTCCAAGCCCGACCAGAAGGCCGCGCTGCTCACGCCGGTGCCCGGCAAGACTTGGCTTTCGATGAACTGGTGCAGGGCGCTGTCGACGTTCAGGCGGTGCACGGCGGTGCGGGGTGTGCTCATGGGAGGCTCCTTGAAGAATAAAAAATCGCTTGCCCCGATCTTAGGACATGAAAGCGGAGGTATTACTGCCACAAATGCCTAGAATCTGTGACTCAAATGAAGGTAATGCAACGCGGCGGTGGTTGAACATGGACAAGCTCAAACAACTCGAAACCTTGGTGGCCGTGGCCTCGCGCGGCAGTTTGATTGGGGCGGCGCGCGCCGAAGGGGTGGCGCCGGCCGTCATCGGACGGCGTCTGGACGCCTTGGAAGCGCGCTTGGGCGTCAAGCTCTTGGTGCGCACCACGCGGCGCATCGGCCTGACCCACGAGGGCTCGGCATTTTTGGAGGATTGCCAACGCCTGCTCATGGACTTGGCCAACGCCGAGGCCAGCGTGAGCGAAGGCGGCGTGAAGGCCAGCGGGCATTTGCGCATCACCGCCCCAGCGGGTTTTGGTCGGCGTCACGTCGCGCCCTTGGTGCCGCGTTTTCGTGAGCGCCACCCCGAAGTCACGGTGTCGCTGAACCTGAGCGACCGTGTGGTGGACGTGGCCAGCGAAGGCTACGACTGCGCGGTGCGCGTGGGCGACATGCCCGACTCGTCCTTGGTCAGCGTGCGTTTGGCCGACAACCGGCGCATGTGTGTGGCCACGCCGCGTTACCTGAAGCAGCACGGAACGCCCCAAACCCCCGCCGACTTGGTGAGCTTCGATTGCCTGACCTTGTCGTCGGACGCCTCACAAACGCGCGGTTGGGCCTTTGCTTCACCGCAGCCCAACGGCGAGCTGGAGATCACCCATTTGCGCCCCCGCGGCCCGCTGGACTGCAGCGACGGTCAGGTTTTGCACGAGTGGTGTTTGGCTGGTTATGGCATTGCGTGGCGCAGCAGCTGGGAGGTGGATGAGGACATTCGAGCCGGCCGTTTGGTGCCGGTTTTGGAGTCCCACGCCGCGCCGGCCAACGGCATTTACGCGGTGTTCGCGCAACGCAAACACATGGCGCTGCGCTTGCGCTTGTGGATCGACTTCCTCAAAAGCGAATTTGCCCGCCCCGAGCATTGGGGCACGGCGCACTGAGGCCTGCGCGTCAGAACAGGCTGCTGAGCAGCCAAGCGGCGGTGCCCCACATCATCAGCGCGACCAGCCCATCCAAAGCGCGCCACACGCGCAGCGAATTCAGGCGGCGGCCCAGCCAAAACGCGGCCACGCCCAACAGGCTGAACCAGACGATGGAGCCCGCGATCGCACCCAGACCGAACACATGGCTGCCTTGGCCATAGGCCAATGACGCCGTGCCGATGAGCACCGCGGTGTCCAACCAAGCGTGCGGGTTGAGCCAAGAAAAAGCCAAGGCACTGCCCACCGCCTGCAGCCGAGTCATGGCCGGTGCTTGCGCGCGCGCGCCACCCTCGGGGCTGAGCACGCCCAAGGCGGCGGGGTGGCGAAAACGCTTCAGGGCTTGTGCGCCGTAGACCATCAAAAACAAAATGCCCGCACCCACCAAGGCACCGTGCAGCTTGTCGGACAAACCGCCGAGTTGCGCCAAGCCCAGCACGCCCAGGGCGATCAAACCCATGTCGGCCAAGACACACACGGCCACGGTCAGCCACAGGTGTTGGCGCTGCAGGCCCATGCGCAGCACATGGGCGTTTTGGGGGCCGATGGCCATGATGAGCGATAGGCTCAGCACCATGCCGGCGGCGAATGTGGGGAAGGCGATGACCATGGGGAACTCCAAATACCAGCGGTTCGATGCCCGGATTGTGGATAAACTTCCCAATTTATTAAAGTAAGTTGAATTAAACTGACGTTGCTTAAAATTTATTTAACAAAATACCCTACATGCTCGATGCCCGTCAACTCGAAGCCTTCAGCGCCGTCGTCGAACACGGCGGTTTTGGCCCCGCCGCGCAAGCGCTGTCCTTGACCTTGCCCGCGGTCTCGGTGCGCATCAAGGCCTTGGAAGACGGCTTGGGTCAGCGTTTGCTGGTGCGTGGCAAGCGGGTGCGGGCCACCGCGGCCGGTCAAGCCCTGTTGGCCCACGTCAAACAGGTGCAGATGATGGAAGCCGATGTGCTGGAGGGTTTACAAGCCGGGGCATCCGTCGGGTCGGGCTCGGCCGCGTGGCAAAGCCTGAGTGTGGCCATCAACGCCGACTCAGTGGCGAGTTGGTTTTTGCCCGGCGTGGCGTCCTTGTTGAAGCGACACCGGCTCTTGCTCGACATCGTGATCGACGACCAAGACCACACCCACGATGCGCTTAAAAGCGGCGAGGTCATGGGTTGCGTCACCACCTTGTCCCAAGCCATGCGCGGCTGTGTGGCCGAGCCACTGGGCACCATGCGTTACCGCTGCGTGGCCGCGCCAGCCGTGGCGCAGCGCTGCCGAACACCGGCGGGCAAGGTCTCGGTGCACCGTTTGCTCAGCCACCCGGCGGTCATCTTCAACCGCAAAGACGCCTTGCAAGACGCTTTTTTGGCCCAGCACTTTGGCTTGCAACAGCCCCACTACCCCCGCCATTTCGCGCCCGCCATCGATGCGTTTGAGGCCGCCATCGGCTTGGGTTTGGGCTGGGGCATGGTGCCCGAGCAGCAACTGGTGGGGCGCAGCGACGTGGTGGAGGTCTTGCCCGGGGCCACGGTGGAAGTGGTTTTGTACTGGCAACATTGGGGGCGCGAGTCGGCCTCTGCGCAGCGTTTGACGCAGGCCGTCAAGGCCGCTGCCGCTCAGCATCTGCGGCCCACCTAAAATCACACCATGCTCCACATACAACACAAACTTTTGCGCGGCTTGGCCGACGCCCTGGAGGCCTTGAGCCCGGGCGCTGGTGAGCGCGCCGCTTTTGAATCTCCCAAGGTCGCCGCCCACGGCGACTACGCCGTCACCGCGGCCATGCAATTGGCCAAGCCCCTCAAGCTCAACCCGCGCCAACTCGGTGAGCAACTGCGCGAGGCTTTGCTGGCCCAGCCGGTCTACCAGCAGTGGGTGCAGGCCATTGAGCTGGCCGGCCCGGGCTTCATCAACATCCGCTTGAAGCCCGAGGCCAAACAGGCCGTCGTGCGCGAGGTCTTGGCCGACCAAGCCCAATTCGGCGTTCAAGCCGACAACGGCCAGCGTGTGTTGGTGGAATTTGTGTCGGCCAACCCCACCGGCCCCTTGCACGTGGGCCATGGCCGCCAAGCGGCCTTGGGCGATGCGATCTGCAACCTGTTTGAAACCCAAGGCTGGCGCGTGCACCGCGAGTTCTATTACAACGACGCGGGCGTGCAGATCAACACCTTGGCCACCAGCACGCAGCTGCGCGCCCAAGGCTTCAAGCCCGGCGACGACTGCTGGCCCACCGACCCAGACAACCCCGCCAGCAAGGCGTTCTACAACGGCGAATACATCGCTGATATCGCGGCCGACTTCTTGGCCAAGAAAACGGTGCGCGCCGACGACCGCGAATTCACCGCCAGCGGCGACGTCAACGACCTCGACAGCATCCGCCAATTTGCCGTGGCCTATTTGCGCCACGAACAAGACTTGGACCTCAAAGCCTTCGACGTCCAATTTGACCACTACTACCTCGAGAGCAGCCTCTACACCAGCGGCAAAGTGGCCGACGCAGTCAGCCGTTTGCAGGCCGCGGGCAAGACCTACGAACAAGACGGCGCGCTGTGGCTCAAGTCCACGGATTATGGAGACGACAAAGACCGGGTCATGAAAAAGACCGACGGCAGCTTCACCTACTTTGTCCCCGACGTGGCCTACCACATCAGCAAGTGGGAGCGCGGCTTCACCAAGGTCGTCAACATCCAAGGCACCGACCACCACGGCACGATTGCCCGCGTGCGCGCAGGCTTGCAGGCTGCGGGTGTGGGCATCCCCGAGGGCTACCCCGACTACGTGCTGCACACCATGGTGCGCGTGGTGCGCGGGGGCCAAGAGGTCAAGATTTCCAAGCGCGCCGGCAGCTACGTGACCTTGCGCGATTTGATCGAGTGGACCAGCAAAGACGCGGTGCGTTTCTTTTTGCTCAGCCGCAAGCCCGACACCGAGTACACCTTCGACGTCGACTTGGCCGTTCAGAAGAACAACGACAACCCGGTCTATTACGTGCAGTACGCCCACGCGCGCATCTGCTCCATCTTGTCCACGTGGCGCGCCAGCGGCGGCGATACAGCCCGATTGGCCTCGGTCGACCTTTCGCCCTTGGACAGCGCCCCCGCCCAAGCCCTGATGGTCTTGTTGGCCAAATACCCCGCCATGCTCAGCGACGCCGCGCGCGACTTCGCGCCACACGACGTGACCTTTTATTTGCGCGAGCTCGCGGCCAGCTACCACAGCTACTACGACGCCGAGCGCATCTTGGTCGACGACGAAACGCTCAAGCTTGCCCGCTTGGCCTTGGTCGCGGCCACGGCCCAAGTGCTGCACAATGGACTGCACGTGTTGGGCGTTGATGCCCCGGAGAAAATGTGATGTCAGCTGCCCGCACCGCTCGCCCCGCCCAAGCCGGCAAAACCAGCGCCTTGACCGGTTTTGTCGTCGGTTTATTGACTGGCTTGATCTTGGCCTTGGTGGTGGCACTCTACGTCAGCCGCGTGCCCGTCCCCTTCATGGACCGTGGCGTTTCCCGCAACGCTGAGGCCGACAAGGCCGAGACCGAGCGCAACAAAAACTGGGATCCCAACGCTTCTTTGAACAAAGTCACGGAGGCCCCTGCGGCCGCGGTGCCGCCGGCCAGCGAAGCCGCGGTGACCGCACCAGGCACCAGCGATCCATTGGGTGAGTTGGTGGAATCCAAAACCACGCCAGCCAACGCAGAGCGTTTTGCCGTACAAGCAGGGGCGTTTGCCGCCGAAGCCGATGCGCAAACCCAGCGCGCCCGCTTGGTGCTGTTGGGCGTCGAGGCGCAAGTGGTGGCCGCCAACCAGAACGGCAAAACCGTCTTTCGCGTTCGCACAGCACCGCTCGATCAACGTTTTCAAGCCGAAGCGCTTCAAGACCAACTCAAAGCTGCGGGCGTGGACTCTTCTTTGGTTCGCATACCCCGTTGAGGGCGTGCGCAACTGGTGACCACCACCCCACCTTCTAGCCACACACAAAAGGAACTTTCCGATATGCAACGACGTGTTTTTTCACAATGGTTGGCCAGCGCGGTCCCAGTGACCGGTTTGACTTGGGGTGGTTCGTCCCAAGCCCAAACCGCGCTCAAAGAAGGCAGCGACTTTGTGCGTTTGAGCAAACCCGTGGCGGTCGACACGCCCGCGGGTCAAATCGAGGTGCTGGAATTTTTCGCCTACAGCTGCATCCACTGCTACCGCTTTGAGCCCCTGTTCGCTGCGTGGAAAGCCCAACAACCCGCGAAAGTTCAAGCGCGCCGCGTGCCCGCGGCGTTCTCCGAAGCTTTCGTGCCCATGCAGCAACTCTATTACGCGCTGGAGTCCATGAACCTGTTGGACCGTTTGCATGAAAAGGTGTTTCAAGCGATTCACGTCGACAAGCAGCGTTTGACCACGTCACCGGCCATTTTGGACTGGGTCAAGCAACAAGGCGTTGACATGACCGCCTTCAACGCGGCCTACAGCGGTTTTGGTGTGGCGGGCAAGGTGCGTCGCGCTACCCAGCTGCAAAACGCCTACGAGGTGGAGGGCACGCCGTCCTTGGGCATCGCAGGCCGCTTCTATGCCCCGGGCCAAGGCCCACGCACCCTGGCCGTGGCCGACGCCCTGATTGCCCAATTGCGCTGACGGGCCAGGGCTTTCTTCGCCGCCGAACAGCCCGCCTTTGATCGGGCTGTTGTCATCTGGGCAATGCCACGGGGGACCGCTACAATAGATGCAAGTTTCGTGCCCTGGAGCTGTATGACCTTCGTTTCTTTTTTGTCGTCGATGCGCCGCTGGGCGGTCCTGTCTGTGCTCTGTGCAGCGTTGGGGGCACAGGCCCAAGCGCCTGTGGGACCAGCGCCGGTGGTGTTGGACCGAGACCAACCCATGAATGCCGAGGCCGATGAGCTGCGCTACGACGATGGGCGCAAAACCAATGTGTTCACAGGCAATGTGGTGATCACCAAAGGTACGATCGTGATCCGGGGGCACCGCGTGGAGGTTCGCCAAGACGCAGCCGGCAACCAATTTGGTGTGATTGAAAGCGGACCCAAGCACACGGCATTTTTTCGGCAACAGCGCCAAGGCCTCAACGAGTGGATCGAAGGTGAAGCCGTGCGCATCAATTACGACAGTGCCGCCGGCACTGTGGTGCTGACCGGACAAGCAGTGATGCGCCGCCTCAGGGGCAACCAAATCAACGACGAATCGCGCGGTGAAGTCATCACCTACAACAGCAACACCGACGAGTTCAAGGTCAAGGGGGCCGAGGCCAAAGCCAAAACCCCGCCGGGTCGGGTGCGCTTGATGCTGACGCCTGAGCCCAAGCAAGACTCGGGCGTGGTGTCTGGGCCGGCCATCCTCACGCCGTCGACCCAACTCAACAAGCAGCCATGAGCGACACCCCCCAAACACAAAGCCGACTCGAAGCACGCGATCTTAAGAAGGCCTATGGGAGCCGGCCTGTGGTCAAGGGCGTGTCATTGGCCGTCAACAGCGGTGAAGTCGTGGGGCTGCTGGGCCCCAACGGGGCGGGCAAGACCACGTCCTTCTACATGATCGTGGGCTTGCTGCGTTCCGACGCCGGCCAAATCGAACTCGATGGACAACGCATTGAAAGCATGCCGAACCACCAGCGCGCCCGCATGGGTTTGGGCTACTTGCCACAAGAGGCGTCCATTTTCCGCAAACTCAATGTGGCCGACAACGTGCGCGCCGTCTTGGAGTTACAGCAAGACGCTCAAGGGCGTTCGCTGAGCCGCTCCCAAGTCGAAGAGCAGTTGGATGCTTTGCTCAGCGATTTGCATGTGCAACACCTGCGCGACTCGCCGTCGTTGGCTTTGTCGGGCGGTGAGCGGCGCCGGGTAGAAATCGCGCGTGCCTTGGCCACCAAACCCCGGTTCATTTTGTTGGACGAGCCCTTTGCCGGCATCGACCCCATCGCCGTCATCGAGATCCAACGCATCATTGGTTTCTTGAAGACCCGTGGCATCGGTGTGCTGATCACCGACCACAATGTGCGCGAAACCTTGGGTATTTGTGACCGAGCCTACATCATCAACGATGGACAGGTGTTGACCAGCGGCACCCCCATCGACATTGTCGACAACGCCGATGTGCGTCGGGTCTACCTCGGCGAGCACTTCAAGATGTGATGCGATGAAGCAAGGGCTGTCGCTACGCGTTTCCCAACACCTGGCGCTGACCCCTCAGCTGCAGCAGTCGATCCGACTCTTGCAGCTCTCCACCTTGGAGATGGCGCAAGAGGTGGAGCAAATGCTCGACGAAAACCCTTTTTTGGAGCGTAGCGAAGAACAGGCCGAGCGCGAAGCCTTTGGCTTGGAGCAAGCCGATGCGCCGGTGAGCGCGGGCGAGCAAATCAGCGAATTGGCCACCGAAGCCCCGGAGTGGACGCTCAGCGACGGTATGAGCAGCGTGGCCGTGAGCGAGCCCAGCGAAGACAAAACCGACGCTGCCAGCCCGCTGGAGGAAAGTTGGGAAGGCGATGGTTCGGTGGAGATGTCGCCCGACGACAGCGAGTGGGGTGGCGACGCGCCATCGCGCAACAACGCCACGGGCGACGATGAAACCGCCACCGCCGCCGAGTTGGCGCGCAGCGATGAAAGCTTGCACGCGTTTTTGCACGACCAAGCGCGTTGCTTGCGTTTGAGCGAAGAAGATCAAGCGGCGCTGTACTTTGTCATTGAGTCGATCAACGACGAAGGCTATTTGGACGACAGCTTGGAAACCTTGGCGGAGTCTTGGGTGCGCATGGCCATTGCACATGGGGTGGCATCGTCGGATGCGGGCATTAAGTTGCGCGAAGAGGTTCAGCAGCGTTTGCAAATGGCCTTGAACCACGTGCACCACATGGAGCCCGCGGGCGTGGGCGCGCGAGACTTGGGCGAATGTTTGCGCTTGCAGATCATGGAGCAGCGCAACACGGCCGAAGCCCGTGCGGCCATGTTGATTTGCGAGCAGCCGCTGGAGCTGATGGCCAAACGCGACGTTAAGCGCTTGTGTGCGGCCTGTGGTTTGGACGACGCGCTGGTGCGCACAGCCTTGGGTTTGATCGCCCGTTTGGAGCCCAAGCCAGGCCGGCGCTTCGTCAACCTCGAGCGCCAAGTGGTGGTGCCCGATGTGTTGGTGACGCGCTCGGGTCGTGGTTTCAAGGTGGTGCTCAACCCCGAGGTCATGCCGCGTTTGCGCGTGCACGACGTGTACGCCAACGCCTTGCGCCAAGGCCGAGGCGGCAGCTCAGACGCGGCCAACGCCAGCATGCAGCAGCGTTTGCAAGAAGCGCGCTGGTTCATCAAAAACATCCAGCAGCGCTTTGACACCATCCTGCGCGTCTCCACCGCCATCGTGGAGCGCCAGCGCAATTTTTTTATACACGGCGAACTCGCCATGCGGCCTTTGGTGCTGCGTGAGATCGCCGACGAATTGGCCTTGCACGAGTCCACCATCAGCCGCGTGACCACCGCCAAATACATGGCCACGCCGCACGGCACCTTTGAATTGAAGTACTTCTTCGGTTCGGGCTTGGGCACCGAGACGGGGGCCAATGCCTCGAGCACGGCGGTGCGTGCCCTGCTCAAGCAATTCATTGCGAGTGAAAACGCCAAAAAACCACTCTCCGACAACCAGCTCTCCGACCTGTTGAAAGAGCAAGGCATCGAGTGCGCGCGCCGCACCGTGGCCAAATACCGAGAGGCCTTGCGCATCGCGCCGGCCAATTTGCGAAAGTCTTTGTGAACAGCTTGAAATTGTTTTTGCCTTGCGCCGCCGGCGTCGAGGAAGCCTTGACCGCGGAGGTTCAGGCCATCGTGGGTGAACCCGTGGCCTTCAAGGCGCGTGGGGGTGTGGGCGTGATCGCTTCGTGGCGCGATGCCATGCGCCTGAACCTGCACAGCCGCTTGTCGCAGCGGGTCTTGGTGCAGCTCTCGCATGGCGGCTACCGCAATGAGCAAGACCTCTACAACGCCGCCAGCGAGATCGCTTGGGAGATTTGGTTCTCCCCGGCCCAGACCATCAAGGTCGAGGTCACGGCGCAGCACAGCCCCCTCACGTCCTTGAATTTTGCGGCCTTGAAAATCAAAGACGCGGTGTGCGACCGTTTTCGCGCCAAGCGCGGCGAGCGCCCCAGCGTGGACACGCATTGGCCGGACATCCGGATCTTTGCCCACCTGACCACCGATACGCTCACGCTCTACATCGACACCTCGGGTGAGCCTTTGTTCAAGCGCGGTTGGCGCGAAGACAAGGGCGACGCGCCGCTCAAAGAAACCTTGGCCGCGGCCATGGTGGCGGCCACCGAGTGGTTGCCCACGGGCAGCGCCGAGCCCTTGCCCGACGAAGTGCCCGCGCTCTACGACCCTTGCTGCGGCAGCGGCACGGTGGTGATCGAAGCCGCGCAGGCCGCGCTCAACATCGCCCCAGGCTTGTTGCGCCGTTTTGCGTTCGAAAAAATGCTGCCCTTCCAGCCCCATGTGTGGAGCGCCATCCGCGACGCGGCCCAAGCCGCCGAGCGCCCATGGCCCGAGGGGCGAGCGCCCATCGCCTACGGCAGCGATGTGTCGTTTCGCATGGTCGACTTTGCCCAGCGCAACGCCGAGCGCGCCGGTGTGGCGCACGCGGTGGAATTCCGCGGTGGTGACGCTTTGCAGCGCTTGCCCCCCACCGATCGCCCCGGCGTGCTCTTGCTCAACCCGCCGTACGGCGAGCGCATCGCGGTGGCCGGTGTGGCCGGGCAGAACGCCAGCGAGCGAGCCCAGTCGCGCCAAGGTGGCCGCGAAAGCGCGCAGATGAGCGACGGCGGCGATGGCAGCGAATTTTTCCAGCAACTCGCGGCCCATTGGAAAAGCCACTACGCCGGTTGGAGCGCGTGGTTGCTTACGCCTGATATGGGCTTGCCCGGCAAGATGCGCTTCAAGGCCTCGCGCCGCGTGCCGATGTGGAACGGCCCCATCGAATGCCGCTTGTTCCGCTTTGACCTCACGGCCCGACTCACCCCACCACCCGCCCCATGAAGCCCTTGGTGATCGACACCAACGTGGCGCTGGACCTGTGTGTGTTCGCTGATCCCGCCACCGAGCCGCTGCGTCAAGCCTTGGCGCAAGGGCAGTGGCGGTGTTTGGCCACACCGGCCATGCGCGACGAGTTGCAACGGGTCTTGGGCTACCCCTTGGTGGCGCGTCGTTTGTTGGCCGATGGCCGCAGCGCCGATCAGGCTTTGGCGGTGTGGGACGCGGCGGCGAGCATCGTGGCGCCCGCCCCCAAAGCGCCCTACACCTGCAAAGACACGGACGACCAAATCTTCATCGACTTGGCCGCCGAGCATCAAGCCCGTTTGATCAGCAAAGACAAGACCGTCTTGTGCATGGCCAAGCGTTTGGCGCGCTTGGGCGCCGAAGTCTTGCCGCGCTGGCCCGAGACTCAGGCCTGAGCGCTTTGCAGCGTGAAGCTGTCGCTGTTGCAACGGGCCCAATAGGCACGGAAAACGCGGTCTTGGTGCTCCACATCGTTGAGCAATGCGCCCGCAGCCATCTCCGGTAAGAGCTTGGACATCAGGTGTACCTCGTGGTCGCTCACGCGGCGAACGATGTGATCGGCCGTGATGTCGCGCGGGTGTTGCAAACCCGCGGCTTGCACCAATTCGCGCAAAGCCTTCAGGGTTTCGTGGTGGAAGTTGTAGACGCGCGTGGCCTTGTCGGGCACCACCAGCGCTTGTTGGCGCACCGGGTCTTGGGTGGTCACGCCGGTAGGGCAATGCCCAGTGTGGCAAGCCTGCGCTTGAATACAGCCCAAAGCGAACATGAAGCCGCGCGCGCTGTTGCACCAGTCCGCACCCAAGGCCATGGCTCGGGCGATGTCAAACGCGCTGATGACTTTGCCCGAGGCGCCCAAGGCGATGCGATCGCGCAGACCCACACCGACCAAGGTGTTGTGGACCAAGCGCAAACCTTCTTGCAGCGGCGTGCCCACGTGGTCAGAGAACTCCAGAGGCGCTGCTCCCGTGCCGCCTTCGGCGCCATCGACGACGATGAAGTCGGGTGTGATGCCCGTGTCTTGCATGGCCTTGACCAGCGCAAACCACTCCCAAGGGTGACCCACACAGAGTTTGAAGCCCACCGGTTTGCCTTTGCTGAGTTCGCGCAGTTGGGCGATGAAGGCCATCAACTCACGCGGCGTGGAGAACGCGCTGTGCGCCGCAGGCGATACACAGTCTTCGCCCATGGGGACACCCCGTGCTAGGGCAATTTCTTGGGTCACCTTGGAGCCAGGCAAGACGCCGCCGTGTCCTGGCTTGGCACCTTGGCTGAGCTTGATCTCGATCATCTTGACCTGTGGCTCCAGCGCGTTGGCGGCAAAGGCTTCGGGGTTGAAGCGGCCCTCGCTGTCGCGGCAACCGAAGTAGCCCGAGCCGATTTCCCAAATCAAGTCGCCGCCGTGCACACGGTGCCATTTGGAGATCGATCCCTCGCCGGTGTCGTGCGCAAAGCCACCGCGTTGCGCGCCTGCGTTGAGTGCTTGGATGGCGTTGGCCGAGAGCGAGCCGAAACTCATGGCCGAGATGTTGAACACGCTGGCCTCATAAGGGTGGCGGCAGTCGGGGCCGCCGATGCGCACCCGAAAATCGTAAGAGGCCACATCGCTGGGCACCATGGCGTGGTTGATCCATTCGTGGCCATGGGCTTTCACATCGCGTTGTGTGCCGAAGGGGCGTTTGTCGGATTCGCCTTTGGCGCGCGAATAGGCCAGTGAACGTTGGCTGCGGGAAAATGGCGTGGCCTCGGTGTCGCTTTCCAAAAAATACTGCCGCAACTCCGGACGGATCGACTCGAGCATGAAGCGGAAGTGACCAATGATGGGGTAGTTGCGCCGCACCGAGCTTTTGCGCTGTTGCAAATCGCGGATGCCCACGATGGCCAGTGCCGTGCTCGCAGCAAACACCAGAGCACCATTGCCCGTGGCCACGAGAACGAACAAACTGAGCAAAGACAAACCAATGCAAAACAGCAAGACGGTATAACGCACGGGGTACAAAGCGTTGAGACGGTTGAGCATGGACGCTCCTTAAACAAACAAGGGACAGACTACACTCTGTGCGGCCACGATTTAACGTCAAAGCCCTACCCCTTGTCATCCGCAATTTGCTTTAAGACACATGACCGACTCCGCCGCCTTGCCGTCCATGGACAACCCCGAATTCGACGAACTCGACGCCATCTTGGACGACATGCGCCAGCGCGACGAAGAGATTCCCCAGTGGGAATTCTTGGAAGGGGCGATGGCGGCCTTGGCTTGTTCGCGCCGCGCCATCGCACCCGATGAATACTTTCCGGTTCTCTTGGGCGACGGTGGTGAGAACGCGATCGCCTTTGCCGATGATGATCAAAAACAACAGTTCGAGGCTTTGTGGCAACGGCGTTGGTTCGAGGTCACCGAGGCTTTGGCCACGAACGTGGACCGCTTGGACGAAGACGCGGCCTACCACCCCGAGGTCATGGACGTGCGCGGTGCGGTGGCTTGTTTGCCCGAAGCCGACCAAGCCGCCATGCGCGGCCAAGAGCTGCCCTCGTTTGGACAGGTCTGGGCGCTGGGCTTTATGTTTGTGGTGGAAAACTGGCCCGAGGAATGGGCCGCGCCGCGCGACAAAGAGGCTGCTGAGTGGCTCGACACCGCGCTCGAGCGTATCGTCGGCTTGACCGATGACGACAAGGCCGCGCCCACCGTGTCCATGTTCAGCGCAGACGGCCCACCCAGCGTGAGCCAAACCCGCGTAGACGCGTTTGGTGAGGCGATTTGGTCGGTTTACGAGTTGCGCCAACTCTGGCACACCTTGGGCCCCCGCAGTGCGCCGGTGAGCAAAGTCAGCACACAGGGTCGCAACGACGTGTGCGCTTGCGGCAGCGGGAAAAAATTCAAAAAGTGCTGCGGCGCTTGAGCGCTCACAAGCGCCTCAAGAGACCAAGCAAAGCCTGTTGCACGGCGGCTTGACGCACGGCGGCGCGGTCGCCGTTTAAATGCAAGCGTTCACTGAACACGCCCGCGGGTGTGGCCCAAGCAAAGCACACCGTGCCCACCGGTTTGTCTGCGCTGCCGCCGTTAGGCCCGGCCACACCGGTGATCGACAGCGCCACCTGCGCCGATGAGTGGCGCACAGCGCCTTCGGCCATGGCGCGCGCCACCGGCTCGCTGACCGCGCCGTGCGCCTCGATGAGCGCCGCGGGCACGCCGAGCATCTCGGTTTTGGCGGCGTTGGAGTAGGTCACAAAACCGCGTTCAAACCACTCGCTGGAACCGCTGAGTTCGGTGCAGGCCGCCGACACCAGCCCGCCGGTGCAGCTCTCGGCTGTGGCCAAACACCAGCCGCGTGCGATCAACGCGTGCGCCAAGTCGGTGAGGGTGCCGTTCAAAACCGCCATGCTGCGACCAGGAGCAAAGTACAAAAGGCGGCCAAGAGGTCGTCGAACAAAATCCCAAAACCACCGCGGGGACCAAAGCCTTTGAAGTGACGGTCGGCCCAAGCCATGGGCCCCACCTTGACCGAGTCCAACAGGCGAAACAGAGCAAACGCCGCGAACTGCGCCAGCAAGCCACTGGGCGAGACCATCCACAAGACCAGCCAAAACGCGATCACCTCGTCCCACACGATGTGACCCGAATCGGCCACGCCCATGTGGCGAGCGGTCACGGTACAAGCCCACCAGCCGATCAGAAAACCCAGCACGATGACGCTGGCCCAGCCGAGGTCGGTGAGCCAAGGGTCCATGAACAGGAAAGCCACCCAAGCCCACAGCGTGCCGCTGGTGCCGGGTGCCACGCGCGCCAAACCCGAGCCCGCGCCCAAGGCGATGAAGTGCGCGGGATGGCTGAACAAAAAGCGCCAACCGGGTCGCAGGAGGGGGGCGGGCAAGGCCTCGCTGGGGGTCGTGGTCATGGGGGGATTATTGGGCAAAGTGATCGAAGCTTTGCCAGTCCGCGGTGAGCCGCTGACCACCAGCGCTTTGCCATTGCACACCCGAGCCTGCGGTGATGTGACCGATGCGCGTCACCGGCGTTTGCGAACGCTCGGCGGCGGCCAGCACGGCGGCGCGTTGTTCGGGCGCGGCGGTGAACAGCAGCTCGTAATCGTCGCCGCCCACGGCCGCGCAACGCTGGCGCAGCTCGGTGGGCAAAGCGTGCAAAGCGGGGTCTTGGCTGGCGGCGTCGAGGTCGATCACGGCACCGCAGCCGCTGGCCGTGAGCAGGTGTTGCACATCACCGGCCAAACCATCGCTCAGGTCCATGGCCGCGTGCGCCACGCCCACCAAGGCCTGGCCCAACGCCACGCGCGGGGTGGGGCGCTCCAAGCGGGCGCGCAGCGCAGGGGGCAGTTCGCCGCCGACGGCTTCTCGTGCCCAGGGCGCGCCTTGCATCCAAGCCAAGGCCAAGTGCGCGGCGCCCAAACCGCCGCTGATGTAGAGGTCGTCGCCCGCTTGCGCCGTGTCGCGCCGCAGGGCTTGGCCGGGAGCGACTTCGCCCATCACCGTGATGCACAGGTTGAGCGGGCCGCGCGTGGTGTCACCGCCGATCAGGCGGCAGCCGTGTTCGTCGGCCAAAGCGAAGAGGCCTTGGGCAAAGGCGCTGAGCCATGCGTGATCGGCTTGCGGCAAGGCCAGGGCCAAGGTGAATCCCACGGGGCGCGCGCCCATGGCGGCCAAGTCGCTCAGGTTCACAGCCAAGGTTTTGTGGCCCAAGGCCTTGGGCGACACGTCAGGGAAAAAATGCCGACCGGCCACCAGCATGTCGCTGGAGATGGCCCATTGTTGGCCCGGGCTGGGTTGCAGCAAGGCCGCGTCGTCGCCGATGCCCAGCACCACGTGCGCGTTCGGTGGTGCTGGCCTGACGAAATGGCGGCGGATGAGCTCGAACTCACCCATGGCTCAGTGCAGCACGCGCGGCGCGGGCGCAGCACCCTCGGCGATCAAGGCCAGGGTGGGCACGGGAGCTTCGAAGCGTTCGCCGTTGACGCCCACACAAAAGAAGGCGCCGCGCATGGTGCCGATGGGCGCGTGCAGCTGCACACCGCTGGTGTACTCGAACGATTCGCCGGGTGAAAGCAAGGGCTGTTTGCCCACCACGCCCAGGCCTTTGACCTCTTGGTAGTGGCCGCTGTCGTCCTCGAACACCCAGTGCCGTGCAACGACTTGGGCGGCCACCGTGCCCGCGTTGGTGATGGTCACGGTGTAGGCAAAGGTGTGGCGCACCGGATCGTTGCTGGATTGCTCTGGCAAGTACAGTGGGCGGACGTCGCAATGGAAGAGGCAGGTGTCGGGCATGTGGCATGTTAAACCGCCGAGCGGTGGCCCTGCCAAAATAGCGGTTTTCAAGGACGCCCCCATGACCACCCACCGCATCGCGCCTTCCATTTTGTCAGCCGATTTCGCCCGTTTGGGCGACGAGGTAAAAAACGTCATCGCCGCGGGCGTCGACTGGATTCACTTTGACGTGATGGACAACCATTACGTCCCCAACCTCACCTTCGGCCCCATGATTTGCCAGGCCGTTAAACCCCACGCCAAGACCGCCGCCGGTGTGGCCGTTCCGATTGACGTGCACTTGATGGTTTCTCCTGTGGACGCCTTGGCCACTTCGTTTGCCGAGGCCGGCGCGGACCTCATCAGCTTCCACCCCGACGCCAGCGCGCACGTGCACCGCAGCATCCAGTCGATCAAAAGCAAAGGCGTCAAAGCCGGCTTGGTGTTTAACCCGGCCGCGTCCTTGGACGTGTTGGAGTGGACCATCGACGAGATCGACCTCATCCTGATCATGAGCGTGAACCCTGGTTTTGGTGGCCAGAGCTTCATCGACTCGGCCTTGCGCAAGGTTGAATTGGCACGCCAATGGATCGAGCGCAGCGGGCGCGACATCCGCTTGGAGGTCGACGGCGGCATCAAGGTCGACAACATCCGCCGCGTGGCCGACGCGGGCGCCGACACCTTCGTGGCCGGCAGTGCGATTTTTGGCAAGCCCGACTACAAGAACGTGATCGACCAGATGCGCAGCGCGTTGGCCGCATGAAGGCCTGCATCATCGACCTGGACGGCACCTTGGTCCACACCTTGGGCGACTTTGTCGCCTCGCTCAACCACATGCTGATCGATTTGGGCTTGCCCAAGGTCGATGCGCACACGGTGGAGCGCGCCATCGGCCAAGGCTCTGGGCACCTGGTGGGCAAGGTGTTGGCGCACCAACTGGCCTTGCCCGAGGTCTTGGCGGCTGGCACAGTCCTGCTGACTTGGACCGAAGATCAGCGCAACGCCTTGGCGCTGGAACGCTACCAACACCACTACGGCTTCAACAACGGCCAACACTCGGCCGTTTACCCCGGCGTGGTGGAGGGCCTGCAGCGCTTGCAACAGGCCGGCGTGCCCTTGGCATGCCTGACCAACAAGCCCGTGGGTTTCGCCCGCGACCTGTTGGAGCTCAAAGGTTTGTTGGGGTTTTTTGACCATGTGTTCGGCGGCGACAGTTTTGAGCGCAAAAAACCCGACCCCTTGCCGGTGCTGCTCACCTGCGAGGCCTTGGGCACGGCCCCGGCCGACACTTGGATGGTGGGCGACTCGCGCAACGACGCGCAGGCCGCCACCGGCGCGGGCAGTCCCGTGGTCTTGGTCAGCTACGGTTACAACCACGGCGAGCCGGTGCGCGAGCTGGACGCTCGCGCTTGTGTGGACCGCTTGGACGAGATCGATCCGGCGTGGGCCTGAGCCTTTGCTAAACTGCACACCATGTTCATCCACCGCACCATCAACACAGGTCTTGCCGACCGGGGAGCTTGGCCCTGGCGGTTCTGATCGCCCGTGGGCCTAGGCGGCCCACCGTTTTGATCCCCGTCGTGCCTTTGGCCGACAAGTCCTTGATGAACGACCCCCAGCCGGGGGCTTGAGCTGCGGAGGCTCATCGCGATGAACGAAACCGAATTCCAAGCATTGGCCCAACGAGGGTTCAACCGCATTCCTTTGGTGGCCGAGGCCTTTGCCGACTTAGAGACGCCACTGTCCCTCTACCTCAAACTCGCCCACGTGCAAGCGGGCGGCCAGCACAGCTTTTTGCTCGAGTCGGTGGTCGGTGGCGAGCGCTTCGGACGCTACAGCTTCATTGGCCTGCCGGCCCGCACGCTCTTGCGCGCCAACGGCTTTGGTGACGCCGCCAAAACCGAGGTCGTGACCGAGGGTGTGGTCGTGGAAACCCACACCGGCAACCCGCTGGACTTTGTGGCGGCCTACCAAAAACGGTTCAAGGTGGCGCTGCGCCCAGGCTTGCCGCGGTTTTGCGGCGGCTTGGCGGGTTACTTCGGCTACGACACGGTGCGCCACATCGAAAAGAAATTGGTGCACTCTTGTCCACCCGACGATTTGGGCATGCCCGACATCGTGTTGTTGCAAACCGAAGAACTCGCGGTGATCGACAACCTCTCGGGCAAGCTCTCGCTCATCGTCTACGCCGACCCCACCCAAGCCGGTGCGTATGCGGCGGCCCAAGCGCGCTTGGCGGAATTGAAGTTGCGCCTCAAAGCGCCGGCGCAAGCACCGTCCATGGCGCCGAGCACCAGCCACCCCGCGCAGCGCAGCTTTGCCAAAGACGATTACTTGGCCGCGGTGGATCGTGCCAAAGAACTCATCGCCGCGGGCGACTTCATGCAGGTGCAGGTCGGCCAGCGCATCCACAAGCGCTTCACGGCCAGCCCGCTGTCGCTCTACCGTGCCTTGCGCACGCTCAACCCCAGCCCCTACATGTATTACTACCACTTGGGTGATGCCCACGTGGTGGGGGCTTCGCCCGAAATTTTGGTGCGCCAAGAATCCACGCCCGAAGGGCAAAAAGTCACCATCCGCCCCTTGGCTGGCACGCGCCCGCGCGGTGCCACGCCCGAGGCCGACCTGGCCGCCGAAGCCGAGTTGATCAACGATCCCAAAGAACGGGCCGAACACGTCATGCTCATCGACTTGGCTCGCAACGATATCGGGCGCATCGCCAAAACCGGCAGCGTCAAGGTCACCGAGGCCTTTGTGGTGGAGCGTTACAGCCACGTCATGCACATCGTGAGTAATGTCGAAGGCTTGTTGCTCGAGGGCGCCGACGGCCAAGCGCTCAGCAGCATGGACGTGCTCAAAGCCACTTTCCCCGCCGGCACCTTGACAGGCGCCCCCAAGGTGCACGCCATGGAGTTGATCGACCAGCTCGAACCGACCAAGCGCGGCCTGTACGGTGGCGCCTGCGGCTACCTGAGTTTTGCGGGCGACATGGACGTGGCCATAGCGATCCGCACCGGCATCATCAAAAACCAAACGCTCTACGTGCAAGCCGCCGCCGGTGTGGTGGCCGACTCGGTGCCCGAGTTGGAGTGGAGAGAAACCGAACACAAGGCCCGCGCCTTGTTGCGCGCCAGCGAACTGGTCGAGGAGGGCTTGGAATGAGCAAGATCAAAGTCCTCATGGTGGACAACTACGACAGCTTCACCTTCAACATCGTCCAGTACTTTGGCGAATTGGGTGCCGAGGTCGAGGTCTTTCGCAACGACGAAATCACCTTGGACGGCATTGCCGCACGAAAGCCCGATCGCTTGGTGATTTCGCCAGGGCCCTGTTCGCCGGCCGAGGCGGGCATTTCGGTCGCCGCCATTCAACACTTCGCCGGTCAGCTGCCCATCTTGGGCGTGTGTTTGGGTCACCAAAGCATCGGCGCGGCGTTTGGCGGCAAGATCATCCGGGCTCAAGCGCTCATGCACGGCAAAACCAGCGTCATCTCCACCACCCAAGACGGCGTGTTCGCTGGGCTGCCCGAGCGCTTCAAGGTCAACCGTTACCACTCCTTGGCCATTGAGCGGGCTTCCATCCCGGCGTGCCTGAAGGTCACGGCCTGGACCGACGACGGCGAGATCATGGGCGTGCGCCACACCGAGATGGACATCCAAGGCGTGCAGTTCCACCCCGAGTCCATCCTCACCGAGCACGGCCACGCCATGCTGAAAAACTTTTTGTAAGGAGCGGCCATGCTCAGCCCAATGCCCCCCATCACCCCGACCGAGGCGCTGCAGCGCGTCATCGAGCACCGCGAAATTTTCCACGACGAGATGCTGCACATCATGCGCCTCATCATGGCCGGTGAGGTGTCGCACGTCTGGTTGGCGGCCTTCATCGCGGCCTTGCGCGTGAAGAAAGAAACCATCGGTGAAATCACCGCCGCCGCGCAAGTCATGCGCGAGTTTTCCACCCAAGTGCAGGTGCCCGACCGCACGCATTTGGTGGACATCGTGGGCACCGGTGGTGATGGCTCGCACACCTTCAACATCTCCACCTGCTCCATGTTCGTGGTGGCCGCGGCCGGTGGACGAGTGAGTAAACACGGTGGGCGCAGCGTGAGCAGCAAGAGCGGCAGCGCCGACGTGCTCGAGAGCTTGGGCGTCAACATCAACTTGGCTCCGGAGCGCATCGCGCAGTGCATCGCCGACGTTGGTATTGGTTTCATGTTCGCGCCCAACCACCACCCTGCGATGAAAAACGTGGCGCCGGTGCGCAAAGAGCTCGGTGTGCGCACCATGTTCAACATCTTGGGCCCGCTCACCAACCCCGCCAGCGCCCCGAACATTCTGATGGGCGTCTTCCACCCCGACTTGGTGGGCATTCAGGTGCGCGCCTTGGAGCGCTTGGGCGCCGAGCACGCCTTGGTGGTGTATGGCCGCGATGGTTTGGACGAGGTGTCCTTGGGTGCGTCGACTTTGGTGGGCGAGCTCAAAGACGGCCAAGTCCGCGAGTTTGAAATTCACCCCGAAGATTTTGGTTTTGCCATGAGCAGCAACCGCGCCTTGCGCGTGGAAACGCCCGAGCAGTCGCGCGCCATGTTGCTGGGGGTCTTGGCCAACGAGCCCGGTCCTGCGCGCGACATCGTGGTGCTCAACGCGGGCGTGGCGCTGTACGCCGCCAATGTGGCCGACACCATGGAGGCCGGCATTGCGCTGGCAAGCGAGGCCTTGGCCAGCGGGGCCGCACAAGCCCGCTTGGACCGTTTGATATCCGCTACACAGAAAGCCCCCGAATGAGCGACATCCTGAAAAAAATCGTCGAGGTCAAGCACCTAGAGGTGGCTTCGGCGCGTGAGCGCAAGTCCTTGGAGATGGTGCGAGCCGATGCCGAGAGCCGGGTGCTCACGCGCGATTTCGAAGGCGCTTTGCGAACGAAAATCGCTGCTGGCCATGCCGCTGTGATCGCCGAAGTCAAAAAGGCCAGTCCATCCAAAGGCGTGCTGCGCGAAGATTTCATCCCCGCCGACATCGCCCAGAGTTACGCCGAAGGCGTCAAAGGCGTGAGTGCGGCCTGCCTGTCCGTGCTCACCGACAAGGATTTCTTCCAAGGCAGCTCCGACTACCTCAAACAAGCCCGCGCCAGTTGCGACTTGCCCGTCTTGCGCAAAGACTTCATGGTCGACGCCTACCAAATTTACGAAGCCCGAGCCATGGGCGCCGATGCGGTGCTCCTGATCGCCGCCTGCTTGGACGACGCGCAAATGGCCGATTTCGAGGCCTTGGCCTTGGGTCTGAACATGGCGGTGTTGGTGGAGGTGCACGACCGCGCCGAATGTGAGCGCGCACTGCGCTTGAAAACCCCGCTCTTGGGGGTGAACAACCGCAACCTGCACACCTTCGAGGTGTCGCTAGACACCACCTTGTCGATCATGGCCGACGTGGGCGAGCAGCGTTTGCTCATCAGTGAGTCCGGTATCACCACCCGAGACGACGTGCTGCGCTTGCGCCGCGCCGGGGTACAAGGCTTTTTGGTCGGCGAGGCCTTCATGCGTGCACCCGAGCCGGGTGAGGCCTTGGCCGAGTTGTTCGCTTAAAGGCTGCGGTGACGCAACTCGCCTGGGATTGGGGCGCCGATGCGCCCCGTTTGCGCCAAGCCGACCCGGCAAATTGGCTGGTGGACGCCTCTTGGCAAGCCGATGTCGATGCGTTTTGGGCGTCGCCCGTGGGCCAAGGCTTGTTGGTGTTTTTGCAAGCGCGGCTGGCCGCTGGCGCCACCATTTACCCGCTCGAGCCTTTGCGGGCCTTGGCGCTCACGCCCCTGAGCGGGCTCAAGGTTGTGATCTTGGGCCAAGACCCCTACCACGGGCCGGGTCAAGCCGAGGGTTTGGCGTTTTCGGTGCCACCTGGTCAGGCTGTGCCGCCGAGCCTGCGCAACGTCTGGCAAGAGCGACAGCGCGATTTGGGCTTGCCGGTGCCGGCGCACGGTTCGTTGATTTCTTGGGCCGAGCAGGGCGTTTTGTTGCTCAACACGTGTTTGACGGTCGAGGACGGCCAAGCCAACAGCCACGCCGCTAGGGGGTGGGAGGCGCTGACAGACGCCTTGGTGGCGCGCTGCAGCGCCGATCCCGCGCCCAAGGTGTTTTTGTTGTGGGGTTCGCACGCTCAGCGCAAGGCCGTCGGCGTCGATACCGCGCGACACGCGGTGTTCATGGCCAACCACCCCTCACCCTTGTCGGCGCGTCGCCCACCCACACCGTTTTGGGGTTGCGGCCATTTCGGACTGGCCAATGAATGGTTGCTCAGCCATGGCCGAAGCGCTGTGGCGTGGTGAAGGGGCGGATTTTTTGGTTGACCGCACCGCACCGCTTCTCAGCGGCCGTATTTTCATGGCATAATCACGGGCTCTGCTATGGAGGGGTGCCCGAGTGGCTAAAGGGGGCAGACTGTAAATCTGTTGGCTTACGCCTACACTGGTTCGAATCCAGTCCCCTCCACCAGCCAACCGCCGGCAACGGCGGTTGACGAGAGCGTGAAAGTCGCGTTTTGCTCGGTGTTGCTGGGCAATCGTGGTTTTGGCGGGAGTAGTTCAATGGTAGAACCCCAGCCTTCCAAGCTGATGACGCGGGTTCGATTCCCGTCTCCCGCTCCAGTCGCGCTGTGGTTGTGTGAGTGATTTTCCAAGCGTTTGGCCATTGGCCGTGCGTTTTGGCCCTTGTGGCTCAGTGGTAGAGCACTCCCTTGGTAAGGGAGAGGTCGCGGGTCCGATTCCCGCCAAGGGCACCAGTTTTTTTCGGTGTTGTTTCATCCATCTTGATTTTGGAGTTACCAAATGGGAAAAGAAAAATTTGAGCGGACCAAGCCGCACGTCAACGTTGGCACGATTGGTCACGTTGACCACGGCAAGACCACGCTGACCGCGGCGATCACGACCGTGTTGGCGGCCAAGTTTGGTGGTT
>Ga0315907_10000216_pt1 | contig 85999 bp, 84 predicted proteins | sample LakEriMetagenome_3_FD_203525 | JGI IMG/M metagenome (GOLD analysis project Ga0315907, IMG submission 203525) | Freshwater fungal communities from buoy surface, Lake Erie, Ohio, United States - Buoy 12 MA123 | ecosystem: Environmental > Aquatic > Freshwater > Lake > Lake biofilm | place: USA...
CATCAACCACGTGCTGGACTACCGCCGCGTGCGCCAAATCATCATCGACGAATGCACTGCCGAGCATGTGAATTTGCTCGAGAGCCTGATCGGCAAACTGGCTCACCGCCTGATGCTGCTGCCCGGTGTACTGGGGGTGCGCGTCAAAATTGCCAAACTTGAGATTTTTGACGACTGTGAAGTCGCCATTCGTGTTGAAACTGGACAGTGGTGATTTATTTGTCCCACGGTCAAACAATTAATAAACCATGACCATTTTTCAATCGGAATTTTTCACCACGATATTTACACATATTCAAGGCACAATAGGCGCACTCTCGATTGCAGCGCCATTTTTGACATTAGCAATAGCGTTAGAGATAATTCTACCAGGTCAAAAAATTAACGTAAGATCTAACGTTTTTAATATAATATACACCCCCATCTTTTTAACAATATCCTCCGTCATCCTGTCATATCTTTGGATGCTCATCCCAAAAGATATAATTAGAGGCATATTCAACATATCCAGCCATGCAGGATACTTGCAGATTATTGTTTTTATTATTTATTTACTGGTTTTTGACTTTTGCTACTACTGGCTGCACAGAGCCCAGCACCAATGGAACTGGCTTTGGAAATTCCACGCAACACATCACAGCGACCCCAACGTATCGGCCCTCACAACGTCAAGGCACCACTGGCTTGAAGATGTCTTCCGATTTATCCCTGTACTCCTACCACTGAGTATTATTTTTGGATCTCTCAGCTCACTACCATTATGGGCACTCGTTGCGCCAGGTCTTTATGGAATCTTCATTCATTGGAACTGCCCATTTCAAATGAGGCCAATTCAAAAACTAATTGTAACCCCTTGGTTTCATCGAGTTCACCACTCGATCGCACTGGAGCATCGAGATAAAAATTTTGCTGTTTTTTTTCCGTTTTGGGATATTATTTTCGGGACAGCGTTTTTCTCTGACAAATCAACGCCCTACCCTAAAACTGGCATCGAAACCAGCATTCCCATCAATTCATGGCGAAGGCTGCTACCCATCCCACAGCAATAGAGTCAACGAGCTCAAATAATCAATCAAAGCAAAATGTCCACTAGTATCGTTTGGGGATTCTTGTGCTTGTTTGCTTGCCTATTGACAACCCACTTCGCCAACTTGCAATCAATCTCCAATTACTCCAATCCAAAACACAATAAGAGTCTGGATGGTTTAAAGGGAATACTAGCCGTCAGCGTTTATATTTGTCACGCATCATCATGGCAACATTATCTTGCACATGATCAATGGCAAGTATCCAGTACACCTTTTTACGTACTACCCGCACAGACAAGTGTTATTATTTTTTTCATGTTAACTGGTTTTTTATTTTGCAAAAAAATAATAGGGTCCAAAGAAAAAAAAACCACATGGATAGAAATCTATATAGCCAGATTTTTACGACTTGCTCCTGTATACATCCTGATGTTAATCATATTGGCACTAGCCATCGGATGGGGTGTTTTTAAAGATTACATCGATGCATCCAAATGCCGATTGGAGGATGCTTTATCATGGCTACTTTTTACGATTCCCGGAGCGCCACTTTTGTGCGAATACAAAAGAACCAACGTTATGACATCAGGAGTGACTTGGTCTCTGACCTACGAATGGTTATTTTACTTTAGTCTTCCCGCTCTAGCACAAATTATCGGCAAAAAACCCCCATTACCACTTTTGCTGGCCAGTATTTTTATTGCCTCAGCAATTGCATTCATTCTACCCTTCTATCCAGTTGTCTATCTGAGTTTTTTAGTGGGAATAATATCCGGATATTTTGACCATAAACACCACTCGCAAAATCTTGAGAAGAAACTGTGGGTTGGATTGGCCTCTATAGCAATACTCATAGGTAACGGCTTTTTAAACAACCAAACCTCATATACTATCTTATCGGTATTTTTAATTGGTATTTCTTTTCATATTTTCGCATCAGGCAACTCATTGGCGGGAATCTTAAAAACACGCACATTCCAAACGTTGGGGCTTTGTACTTATAGCACCTACCTACTCCATGGCTTAGCCCTTTTCATAACATTAACCACAGTAAAAAAAATTATCCCCGACATCCACACCAATGATGTCACATATTGGACAACCATCATATTAATGTCACCAGTACTAATATTTTTTTGCTTACTTGTTCATATTTCCATCGAATTTCCAATGATAAAAAAAACCAAGTTCGTGGTGGCTTACATAGCAGCAAAAACTCGAGGACTGCGATCCATAAACCATTAACACTCTATTTCAGAATATTAAATTAATTAATTTCTATTTTTCAAATAAAATACAGATTTTTTGAAAAATTAAGCAGATAAAATGCCAATATGAAAAAAGCTTGGATTGAAACCGAGTCTCAGGCCGCCGCCATTCCTCGCGATCCGCTCAAAATCGAGCGCGAAACCCACAAGCTAGAAAAGCGCCTGTGCCGCGAAACCGGCAAGGCCATTGTCGACTTCAACATGATTGAAGAAGGCGACAAGGTCATGGTGTGCATGTCTGGCGGCAAAGACAGCTATACCTTGCTTGATATCCTGATCAAGCTCAAGGCGCGTGCGCCCATTCACTTTGATTTGGTTGCTGTCAATCTGGATCAAAAGCAGCCCGGATTTCCTGAGCACGTGTTACCCGAGTACCTGGCCAGCACAGGCATGCCGTTTCATATCGAAAACCAGGACACTTACAGCATCGTCAAGCGCGTCATCCCAGAAGGCAAAACCACCTGCGGCCTTTGCAGCCGCTTGCGCAGAGGCATTTTGTACCGGGTCGCCGACGAATTGGGTTGCACCAAAATCGCGCTGGGCCACCACCGTGACGACATTTTGCAGACCCTGCTGCTCAATATGTTTTTTGGCGGCAAGATGAAGGCCATGCCACCCAAGCTGGTCAGCGATGACGGCAAACATGTGGTCATACGCCCCCTTGCCTATGTGACCGAAAAAGACACCACCCGCTGGGCGCAGCACCGCCAGTTCCCGATCATTCCGTGCAATTTGTGCGGGAGCCAAGAAAACCTGCAACGCCAACAGGTGGCCGACATGCTGCGCGAATGGGAAAAGAAGTTTCCAGGCCGTGTGGACAATATGTTCAATGCGCTGCAAAGGGTGGTGCCATCGCACCTGCTCGATGGTAGCCTGTACGACTTTCAAAACGCCAAGGCCACTGGGGTGGCATCGCAAGACGGCGACAAAGCGTTTGATACGGAGAGCTTTGCGCCGCCCCCCTCAGCCACGGGTCTGTCGGGGGTTCAGGTTGTAGCCCTGGGTTCTTAAAAACCCTGGCATCACCCCGTTATCTAGCGTTTAGCGGCAGCCAGTGCAGCGCCAAAGCAAACAAAACTGGCACCCGCTGCCTTGTTGACCATGCGCCCGCCGCGCTCGGATGTGAGCCAGCGTTTGGCGCGGTGCGCAAACAGCGCGTAGACGCAGTGGATGACCACCACCAAAGCGCCATAGGTCAACACCAAAGCCAAGAACTGCCAGGCGTAACTTTTGCCAGGTTGTATGAACTGCGGAAACACCGACAAAAAGAAAAAAATCGCTTTGGGGTTGGTAAATTGCAGCGTCAGCCCCTCCATAAAACGTTTGCCAAAACGCGCCTCTTGGCTGACCTGCTCTGCAAACTGAAAAGGTGGGGCACGCCACAAGCGTATGCCCATATAGACCAGATAAGCAGCGCCCACTAGCTTCATCACGGTAAAGGCCAGCGCCGATGTGGCGAGCAACACGCCCAAGCTGGTTGCAGACACTGCCGCCACAATGAAGGCGCCGCAGGCAATGCCCAAAATACCGCCAAAAGTGCCGCGCAGGCCGCCGCGCAAAGCGTTGGTCAGCGTCATCACCACACCAGGGCCTGGGCTCAGTACCGTCAGGGTAGCCATCAAAACAAAGAGCAAATACAGTTGCATAGACAAAAAACGTTTGCACGCCTAAATTGCGTTTGCGGCATCATCCCACCATGCGCCTGACAGCACCCTTACCTGCCCCACTATCAGCCCTGGCTCGCCCTTGCAGCCGGCTGCTTGTCTGTGCGCTGGCGCTGTGGTTGTCGGCCTGCACGCATTTGCGTGATGTGGACAGTGCCGTGCAGGCCTTCTCCACCATTACCCAGGCGCCCCAACCCTCCACATACCGCCTGGAGCGTCTGCCTTCGCAGGTCGGGCCCGGTAACCCGTTTGCCGCGCTAGAGCCCATGGTGGCCCAAGCATTGGCCAAAGTGGGCTTGCAACCCAGCGATACATCGCCCAGGCTGGCCATTCAGGTCAACACCGAAGCAAGCACCCTGCAACCTGCCCCGTATGCGCCTGGCTTTGCCTGGGGCATCCATTACCACTCGTATGGCCTGTACACCAACCGCATGCTGCGCGAACAGCCCCCAGCGCTTTACAGGCGGGCCGTGAGTGTGGTGATGCGAGACACCCAAACCCAGCAAGTGGTGTACGAAACCCGGGCGGTGCATGAAGACGTGTGGACCGATGACCCGCGCATTTATGGTGTGCTGCTGCAAGCCGCGCTGCAAAGTTTTCCTTACGCCACCCAGGGTGAACGCCGCGTCAGGCTGCCCATGCCACCGCCCACCCCATGATGGAAGCCACCCGTATCATCGCGGTTCGCCACGGCGAAACCGACTGGAACGTGGATACCCGCATACAAGGGCATATCGACATTCCGTTGAACGCCACCGGAGTGTGGCAAGCCCAGCAGTTGGCACGCGCGTTAGCGTCCGAGCCCATCAGCGCCATTTACACCAGCGACCTGCAACGTGCACATGCCACAGCTCAAGCGGTTGCCCACGCTACAGGTGCCCCGCTGCACAGCCTGCAGGGCCTGCGCGAACGCAGCTTTGGCGAACTGCAAGGCCGTACGTTTGCCCAAATTGAAACCGAGCTGCCCGAGCAAGCCCTGCGCTGGCGCAAGCGCGACCCCCACTTTGCGCCGCTGGGGGGAGAATCTTTGGTGGCGCTGCACGAGCGCATTGCCCACACCACCAGCACCATTGCGCAGCAACACATGGGTGAGTTGGTGCTGCTGGTCGCGCACGGAGGCGTGCTGGATGCCATGTACCGGCTGGCCACAGGCCAGGCCATTCAGGCACCGCGCACCTGGCAACTGAACAACACCGCCATCAACCGCCTGCTATGGACGCCCCAGGGCCTCACACTGGTCGGCTGGGCGGACACCCAACACCTGAGCACAGAACAAGGCCGCGATGAAACCACTACCTGACCACCTCATAGCCCTCAAAGGTTTACATGTCGAACACATCGACACGCCTGCTTTGGTGGTGGACTTGGATGCCATGGAACGCAACATCCAGCGCATGGCCGACTTTGCCCGCAAGCACCAGGTGCGCTGGCGCCCCCATGCCAAGCTGCATAAAAGTGCCGAGCTGGCGCTGCAAATGCAAGCAGCCGGCGCTCAAGGCTGCTGCGTACAAAAGGTCAGCGAGGCTGAAGCGCTGGCAGCCGGTGGTGTGAACGACATCACCATCAGCAACCAAGTGATTGCCATGCCCAAACTGCTGCGGGTGGCGCGGCTGACCTCACGCCTGGCTGCGCGCGGCGGGCGGCTGACGCTGGCAGTCGATGACACCGAAGGAATTACCCGTTTGGCCGAAGCCATGGCCCATGCCAGTGGTGGGGCCATGGTGGATGTTTTGCTGGAGATTGACGTGGGCCAAAAACGCTGTGGCGTGCCGCCTGGCGAGGCCGCTGTGGCACTGGCCCAGGCGATTGGTCAGCACAGCCAGTTGCGCTTTGCGGGTTTGCAGGCCTACCACGGCAAAGCCCAACACATGCATGGAGCCCAAGCGCGGCGCGAGGCGATTGCTGCCGTGGTACATGCCGCTGCCCACACCCGCGACTTGCTGGTGGCAGCAGGCACACCTGTGCCGCTGATCACCGGCTCTGGCACAGGCACACTGGTACATGAAGCCGCAAGCGGTGTATTTGGCGAGTTGCAAGCAGGTTCGTTCTTGTTCATGGATGCCGACTACGCGCGCAACGAACGCGAACCGGCCCAGCCCGCCTTTGAGCACGCCTTGTTTGTCAAAACCCAGGTGATATCGGCCTGTACTACCCATGCCGTGTGCGATGCGGGCCATAAAGCCCATGCCATTGACTCTGGCCTGCCCACTGTGGCGTTGCTGTCACCAGACCACGCACTGCGCTACGCCAACGGTGGCGACGAGCACGGCATATTGCACCCCGACAACCCACAAGGACTACTGCCCGAGAGAGGCCGCATGCTGTGGCTGATTCCAGGTCACTGCGACCCCACCGTGAATTTGCACGATTTCATGCTGGGGGTGCGAGGTGGTTTACTGTCGGGGCGTGTGGAGCGCATCATCCGGGTAGACGCTCGGGGCGCAGTCACCTAAAGAACCAAAGGTTCTTTAACGCACATCAACTGTGTGCAGGGGGCACAAACTCCTCGCCTGGCACCACAGTGCGGTCTTGGGCAACGGCACCATCGACCAGCTCTACCAGTCGATCACAGCGTGCCGCCAAACGTGGGTCGTGGGTGACCACCACAAAAGCCGTGCCACGTTCTGCATGGATGCTGCGCATCAAACGGAACACCTCGGCTGAGGTGTGGCTGTCCAGGTTGCCCGTGGGTTCATCGGCCAGCACCAGGGGTGGGTCCATCATCAAGGCGCGGGCAATGGCCACACGCTGCTGCATGCCGCCCGAAAGCTCTGCCGGACGCTTGTGCAAAGCCTTTGCCAAGCCTACGGCCTCCAACAACTGGCTGGCATGCTCACGCTCTGCCGCAGACACTTGGCCATGGGCCATCAAAGCGGGGAGCGTGACGTTTTCCAGGGCAGAAAATGCGGGCAGCAAATGATGGAACTGGAACACAAAGCCCAATGTGCGCCTGCGCTTGAGGGTCAGCGCCGTATCGTCCAGGTCTTTAACGGCCTCGCCTTGCAACCAATACTGCCCAGAGCTTGCAGACTCCAGCAGACCCAGGATATTGAGCAAAGTGCTTTTACCCGAACCCGATGGGCCCATTAAGGCGATGAACTCACCCGGCTGCACTTGCAAATCAATGCCATGCAGCACTTCGGCCTCGCTGGGCAAGCCTATGTTGTAGCGTTTGCGCAAGGCTTGTATCACCACCAAAGCCTGCTGGGTGCTTGGTTTGTCAATGTTTGTCATGTGCGTGCCCATGCGGTGCTGCCATCAAATGCGAATGGCCTGGGCGGGGTCTAGCGCTGCGGCGCTGCGTGCTGGCGCAATGGCAGCCAAAACGCCGCTGACAGTGGCCACCAAACCCACCTTGAGGGCGGTGTGCGATTCCAGGTGGATCACGAACAAAGGCAGGCCATCTGCGCCACGCACAAAGGTTGTAAACAGCCAGATCAGCACCACAGCCAACACCAAGCCCGCCACCGAGCCCACAGCCCCCACCAAAGCACCTTGCACCAAAAACACCCTTTGCACCTGCCCCCTGGTGGCACCCATGGCCCGCAAAATGCCGATCTCGCGCCGCTTTTGCACTACTGATACCACCAACACACTGGCAATGCCCAGCACTACTACCACCAGCACCACACCCCGAATGATGGTGGTGCTGACCGATTGCGCATTGAGGGCCGAAACCAGCTGTGCATTGGCCTCCTGCCAGCTTTCAATTTTGTAGGGGTAGAGCTGCCTCCACTGCTGGGCCAGTGCTTGGGCTGACCACACATCGTGCAAAGTAATGTCCAGACTGGTGACACCCCCAGGCAAGGCCAACAGGCTTTGTGCGGTGCGCAAGGGCACGATGACGGTGCGTCGGTTGAGGTCGCGTATGCCCAAATCCACCAGCGCGGTAATGCGCACCGTTTCTTGAACGGCCCCTTGTGCCGCACCGGTTTGCAGGGTCAAGCGGTCGCCCACCTTCACCCCCAAGTCCAGGGCCAGATCACGGCCCACGATGGCGTCTCCCGGAGCCAGACGCGCCTGCCCAGCCGTGACCTTGCTGCGCAAACCCACCATGCGGTCGTAGCGATCAAGATCAACCCCCATCAAGGCCATTGACTGCGACGCCTCGGCCCGCAGCACCAAGCCACCACCAGACACCATGGGCGACACACCGGAGACCTGCGGCAGCGCCTCCAGCAGAGGCAGCAAGCCCTGCCAGTTGGCGACCGATCTGGGGCGCTGCGCGCGGGCTTGGGTTTCTGTCATGACCTGCACCCCAGGCAGGGCTGGGCGGGCCGATACCAACACATCATCCGGTGCACGAATGGTCAGATGCGCCTGTGCACCCAAAGTTTTGGCCAAGGTATTGTTTTGTAGACCATACACCAGCGCTGATATGTAAGCTATCACCGCTACCCCGGCTGCAACACCCACCATGATGAGCACCGTCTGCATGCGGCCCTCACGCAAAAATCGCACCGCCACACGCCACTCAAAGCCCAATGCTGGCATGGGTGTCAGGGCCCCTTGGAAGGAGTCGCTTTGGCTTGGGCGCCAGCTTGCGAAGGCAGCTGCAAGCGGTAGCGCACGCGGGCGCCGTCTGGCAGCGTGTTGTCCAGCAGCACAACATCCGATGGGGTCAGGCCGTCCAGCACCTCTACAGAAGCCAAAGTACGCAAGCCTGTTTGCACCGTGCGCTTTTGCACACGGCCATCCACCCACACGCTGACCTGGGCGCTGCCGGCGTCGCTTAACTTGCCCAGGGCGGCAAGGGGCAAGGCCAATGCCTTGTCGCGGCGGGCGGTTTCTACTTCTACCGACAAGCTCATGTCTTCGCGCAAGGTGCTGGGGGCCGCTTCGGTCAAGGCCAGCTTGACCTCTACCGCTCCACGCTGTGCGTCCACCAACGGAGAAATCGACACCACCTGGGCAGGCAGGCGCAGGTCTGTGTAGGCGTCGGGCACCACCAGGGCGCTCTGGCCTGCCTGCAATTGCCCCAAAAACCGCTCATCCACAGCCGCAATCAACTGGCCGGGGCCAGACAGTGCCAGGGTGAGCAATGCCTTGCCCGGTTGCACGATTTGACCGGGTTCGGCCATGCGCTCCAGCACACGGCCATCTGCGGGGGCCACGATGCGGGCCTGGGCCAAACGCGCCTGGGCGGCAGCGGTCTGCGCCTGGGCCAGTTGCAGCTGGGCCTGGGCCTGGGCCATGTCGCTGCCGGTTTCGGTTTGGGCTTGCGCCTGTGCAAGGGCTGTTGCCAGCTGAGCGCGGGCCACGGCTTCGGTGCGCTGCACTTCATCCAGGCGCGAGGCGCTGACGAAGCCTTTGGCGATCAATTCTTTAGCGCGGGCCAGTTCGGCCTGAGCGGTCGCCAAATTGGCGCGGGCCTGGGCCAATGCAGCATCGGCCGCCGTGCGGTTGGTGCCGCGCAAGCTGGCAAGGCGGGCCTGCGCTTGGCGCTCTGCTGCCAGGGCTTGTGCCACAGCGGCTTGCAACTCTTGGGGTTCCAGGGCCAGCAATAAATCGCCTTGGCGCACCGTATCAGACTCGCGCACCGCCACCTGGGCCACGCGGCCCGTAATGGTGCTACCCACATCCACACGCACCAGGCTACTAACCCGTGCAGAAAACTGCAAGGTGCGCACCAATGGGCCCACCTGCATTTGAATGGCATCCACTTGTTTACCGCGCAGCAGCAGGGCGACAGCGGCTGCCGCTAGGAGTGCCAAGAGCAAAGCGCCAATCAGGAGGGGGCGGGGAAGTTTGGGCATATCAGAAGGCTATTGTGCGCCTGATATGTCACAAGCCTGCCCATATAGATGCAGTGGCGCGCAATCAACCCAAACCGCTCAGCGTACCCTGGGCTAAGGTGGTAGGTGGTGCTACTCCTAAGTGCCGGAAAGCCGCCAAAGTGGCCACACGACCACGGGGGGTGCGCTGCAAATAGCCTTGCTGTATCAAGTAAGGCTCAATCACGTCTTCAATGGTGCCCGCCTCTTCGCCAATGCTGGCCGCAATGTTGTCTAGCCCCACCGGCCCGCCATCAAAACGGTGGATCACGGCTTCGAGCAGCTTGCGATCCATCACATCAAAACCTTGTGGGTCAACATCCAGCATGGCCAACGCGCGGTTGGCAATATCTAAGGTAATGCGTCCATCGCCTTTGACATCTGCATAGTCACGCACACGGCGCAGCAGGCGGTTGGCAATGCGTGGCGTTCCACGCGAGCGCCGGGCGATCTCAAACCCGCCCGCCTCGTCGGTAGGAGCCCCCAGCAGGCCTGCGCTGCGGTGAACAATGCGGGCGAGTTCTTCGGGGGTATAAAACTCAAGGCGCGCCACAATGCCAAAACGGTCACGCAGCGGGTTGGTCAACATGCCCGCCCTGGTGGTAGCCCCCACCAAGGTAAAGGGCTGCAAGTCCAGCTTGATGCTGCGGGCCGCAGGCCCCTCGCCGATCATGATGTCGATTTGGTAGTCCTCCAGCGCGGGGTAGAGGATTTCTTCTACAACGGGGCTCAGACGATGGATTTCGTCAATAAAGAGCACATCGTTTTTCTCGAGGTTGGTCAGCAACGCTGCCAAGTCTTTGGGTTTTTCGAGCACAGGCCCGCTGGTCTGGCGCAGGTTGACCCCCAGCTCTGCTGCAATGATGTGACTGAGCGTGGTTTTACCCAGGCCTGGGGGGCCAAACAGCAAGACGTGGTCGAGTGCCTCGCCCCGCTTGCGGGCAGCGCCGATAAAAATCTCTAGCTGCTCACGGGCCTTGGCTTGGCCCACGTACTCTTGCAACAGCTTGGGCCGCAAAGCACGCTCGATGGCTTCTTCATGCGGAGAAACAGGCGCCGCAGACACCACGCGCTTTGCAGGCGCGGGGGCAAAGTCATCGGTTTGAATGCTCATGTGGGCTTACTGGCCCGTCCAGGCGTAATACGCCGGGCCTTCGTACACGTAGCCAGGGTTATTGGCTCTCACAAAGTCTCGCTCGGCATCACTGATGGTGTAGAAGTGCGTGTTATTGCCCGGGCGATAAAACCGGTATATGGGAGAGGTACCCGCAGTAGCGGTTGGTTGCGCTGACCATGTAGGCCCTTCGTAGTTATACGAGCGCAAACTGGCTCGCACGTAATCACGTTCGCCGTTGTTAATGGTGTAGAAGTGCGCAGCACTGGCAGTGTTGTAGAAGCGGTAAACGGGGCTTTGTCCACTTTCTGCGGGAGGGTAAGCGTAAAACGCCACGCCTTCATAGGCGAAGGCCGGCAGGTTTTGGATCACGCTGTCACGTTCAGCGGCGCTGGATGTGAAGAAATGCGCACCTGTTCTGGCGTTGTAAAAGCGGTAGATGGCTTGACGGGCTGAGGTCGGGTTGGGTGTTGCTGACTGGTTCAAAAACTGTGACAGGCCTGCGTTGTAAGCAATATCAAAGCGGCCATAAATATTGGGGCCAGACACATTGCGGGTGCCGTCTGCTTTGCAGGCCGCCGCCGCGTTCCCCGCAAACAGAACGCCCAAGATATAGCGTCCGTCTTGGGTAAGCAAAGGCGATCCACTGCTGCCACTTTCAATGACGCCTTGGCTCCATGTGGTGACATAGAAATTAGCAGTTGAAGAGGCAACAGTGCATGAGATCACCCCGTTAGCACCAGTAGTACAGCTAGTGAATCCAGTAATGCTACCCAAGGCAATTTTCAACAAGTCACCTCTGGGGTGATGAATACCCACCACCTGTGTACCCACTGCAGCAGATGCATTGCTAGCGTCCCATCCTGCAAAGTAAACGCCCGCAGGAGGTGTGTCGCGCAGAACCAGCAAGGTGGTATCCATGGCCGAACTGGTAAAGCGCAAATCAGCACCGCCCACACGCTTACTCGTGGCGCTGGACAGGGTTCTGCTGTCGCAGCTGGGCGAGCGATAAAACCAGTCTGTTTGCAAAGTAGATGCTGCAGTTTGCGTTGAAATGCAGTGGTTTGCCGTCAAGAAATAAGGGGTTCCAGAAGACGCTTTGTCATTGATCAAACTGCCTGTGCAGGTGTAACCCTGGCCATTTTCAATGTAGATCATGCGTGCGATGCCATTGCGCTGGTTGGCATAGGCGTCGTAGCAGGTGGCGTCTAAATTGCAGGCGCCCGACTCGTTGATTTTGGCCTGCAGGGCCTTTTCTGACTCCAAGGGCAGCTCTAGCGGCACAAAAACATGCGACAAACGCGGCACAGCAACATTGACCGCACTGCTTGGAGTACCGGGAGGAATTTCAATCTCCAGAGTGACTTCGTGAGAGCCTGCATCGGGCGACCACCAAGTACGGGCGTTGTCAGAGGTGTCGCCTGCATCGATATTGGACTGGATGCGCTGCAAAATCTCTTGTCCAGAGATTTGATAGACCGTTTCGGATTTGTCTTGGCGATAAATGCGGATTTGCGCACTGCCAGGCAAAGCCCGCACGAGCAGTCCTAAGCGAATGCCGAAAGCATCGACAGATGAAAAGCTGACCGCAGCTGACTGGCCACCATGGGGCAAAGGCCGCCAGTTCAGATGCTGCTGCATCTTGGTAGAAGAACTGGTTGCCAATACATCACGGGGAGCACTGATCATGTAGCGCCCTGAACCATCATCATGCTCGCTTTGCGGAGCCAACAAGGCGGGTAATTGGATAAGCGTTGGTACGGGCAATTTTTCAGCCGCAGAACGGGTGCGAATGCCTGTTAATTCCAAGCCCTCTATGGCGGGGGCTGTACGGCCTTCCACCACCAAGCTTTGCGCAGCAGAAGTCGCGGAAGCCTCCCCGGGGCTGCCGCCACCACCGCCACAAGCAGCCAACAACACGGACAGAAGCGAGGCGATGCCCCAGGAAAACGACTGCTTGAGCATGACCACTCCTCTTGGCCGACGTGCGCGGCTCACCACAAAATGTTGATACCGCCCACTGCACACATTTCTGATGCGCAGCGGGGTATTCAGCAAAAACTACTGACCCGTCCAAGCGTAGTACGCAGGGCCTTCGTAAACATAGCTAGGGTAATTTGCTATGACAAAGTCGCGCTCTGCTTGGTTGATGGTGTAAAAGTGCGTGTTATTGGCTGGGCGATAAAACCGATAGATAGGCGCTGTGCCAGAAGCCGCCGTTTGCTGGGCAGACCAAATCGGGCCTTCGTAGCTGTAGGTGCGCAGAGTGCTTTGAACATAGCTGCGCTCTGCATCATTGATGGTGTAGAAGTGCGCCCCACTGGCGGTGTTGTAGAAGCGGTAAACAGGGCTTTGACCGGATTCGGTCGCGGGGTAGGCATAAAAAGCCACGCCTTCATACGCGAAAGACCGCAGGTTTTGGATCACGCTGTCACGCTCAGCGGTGCTAGATGTGAAGAAATGCGCACCAGTGCCAGCGTTATAAAACCGGTAAACGGGTTGACGGGTAGAAGTGCTAGTGTTTGATGCCAACCATTGTTTGATGCCAGCGTTGTAGGCTACATCGAATCGGCCATAAAAATCAGGCGCAGTCAGAGCACTGCAACTGGCTGAGCCGCCGTACAAAGTACCGACTACCTGTGTACCGTTCTTGAATATGGCAGAGCCACTGCTGCCCCCTTCGGTGGTGCCCTGGCTCCAAGTCACGCGGTAGAAATTGCCCGAGGTTCCTGAACAAGAGAAACCAGATGCGGTAGAGGTGCAACTGGTCTGCCCGTTGATGGTGCCAAAACTAGCCTTGAGCAAGTCCCCGCTGGGGTGATGCAGGCCCACTATGGAGGTGCCCGCTGACTGTGCATTCGCATCCCAACCCGCAAAAAATGCACCGGAAGGAGCGGAATCGTTCAAGCGCATAAAAGTGGTGTCAGATGCACTGGCCGTGTAAAGCATTGTGGCCCCGCCTGTACGGCGAGTAGTGCTACCAGACAGGGTACGGCTGTCGCAACTGGGCGAGCGATAAAACCAGTCGGTTTGCATCGTTGAGGCAACCGATTGGCTAGAAATGCAGTGGTTGGCCGTTAAAAAATAAGGGGTGCCAGATGATGTGGCGTCGTTGAGCAAAGTACCTGTACACACAAACGTGGAACCACCGCTGGTAAAAATCATACGGGCAACCGCATTGCGCTGGTTAGCGTATTGGCTGTAGCAGGTGGCATCTAAGTTGCAGGCATCGGACTCGCCGATCTTGGCTTGCAACTGCTCTTCTGGTGCTGTGGGCAACTCCAGCGGCACAAAAATATGCGACAGGCGTGGCACGGCCACATCCAGGCTTGCAGCAGGCGTACCCGGGGGTAGCTCTATCTCGATGGTGACTTCACCCGAACCGAACTCTGGCGACCACCATGTGCGGGCCTCATCCGAGGTGTCGCCTGCATCCAAGTTGGCCTGGATGTTTTGCAGGACTTGCTGGCCCGCAATTTCAAACACAGTACCGGGCTTGTCTTGGCTGTAAATGCGCAACTGAGCGCTGCCGGGCAAGGCCCGCACCAAAAGCCCCAGGCGTACGCCATGGGCACCCGTCGAGGTAAAGCTGATAGCGGCTACCTTGCCGCCCGCAACAGTGGGCTGCCAGTTGAAATGCTGCTGCGTTTTGGTGCCTGTACGAGTGGCATCTATGTCGCGTGCCACGCCCACCAGATAAGGGCCGATGCCCCCGTCTTGCGCATTTTTAGGCAAAGAAGGTGCATCCAGGCGCACCTGGGCAGGTGTTGGAGGGCGTTCAGACGCTGAACGCTTGCGCACCCCGGTGATTTCCATGGTGGTGGTTTCAGGGGCTGTGTAGCCGTCCACCATCAAAACCTCTGCGCGCTGGGCATTGCCAGGCTCTCCTGGGTTGCCACCACCACCGCCACAGGCGGCCACAAAAACGGACAGCAGCGTGGCTGCACCCCAAGAAAATTTTCGTTTCAACATACCTAACCCTTGTACCCGGCCTTTGCCGATGTTTATTTGGCCAATGCCTTGAGCGCCAGCTTGATGCCGTCGCTCACCCCAGTGTCGGCTGGCAGCGCTTTGAGGGCCGCTGCGGCTTCCTTATCGTTGTAGCCCAGTGCCACCAAAGCTTGCAGAATGTCTGCCTGTGCATCGGTAGCAGGATGGGTGGGGGCACCGATGTCGGCGCCCAATTTACCTTTGAGTTCCAGCAGCAAGCGTTCTGCGGTTTTTTTGCCGATGCCGGGCACTTTGACCAAACGCCCTGCTTCTTGCAATGAAATCGCTTGCGCCAAGTCTGCCACCCCCATGCCACTGAGGACGGACAGCGCAGTGCGCGGCCCCACACCCGATATTTTCACCAATTCTCGAAAAGCCTGCCGCTCTGCTGTGGTGGCAAAGCCATACAGCAGCTGGGCATCTTCGCGCACGATGAACTGCGTCAGCAGGCTGACACGTTCGCCCAAACCCGGCAAGTTGTAGAAGGTGCTCATGGGCACATTCACCTCGTAGCCCACGCCGTTACAGTCCACCAATACCTCGGGCGGGTTCTTCTCCAGCAGGGTGCCGGTCAATTTGCCTATCATTGCTGTCCCTCATTGGCACAAACTGCCAGACTGGAATTATCCGCGTGATCTTGCGCCACACCTTTACCCCCCACAACAATACCCGCCTGACCCACCTGTGTGGCCCGGCAGACGCGCACCTGCGCACCATAGAGGCCGCGCTGCATATCAGCATTGCGCACCGGCACGAGCAGTTCAAGGTGGACGGCCCCAAAGCCAAGGCCAATCAGGCCATGGAGCTTTTGCAGGCCTTGTACGAAATCGCCGACCACCCCATTGCCGAAGAAACCTTGCAATTGATGCTGGCCGGTGATGCAGACATGCTGGAAGCCCCGGCAGACGCCCCCACCTTGAGCACCCGCCGGGCCGACCTGCGGGCACGCACACCCACCCAAAACCTGTACCTGGGCAACATTGCCAGCCACGACATTACCTTTGGCATAGGCCCTGCGGGCACCGGCAAAACCTACCTGGCAGTGGCCTGTGCAGTGGATGCGCTAGAGCGCGGCACCGTGCAGCGCATTGTGCTGACCCGCCCTGCGGTAGAGGCTGGTGAGCGCCTGGGCTTTTTGCCTGGCGACCTGGCCCAAAAGGTAGACCCCTACCTGCGCCCGCTGTACGACGCGCTGTACGAACTGATGGGCTACGACAAAGTGCAAAAGGCTTTTGAGCGCAATGCGCTAGAGATTGCGCCCCTGGCCTTCATGCGCGGACGCACGCTGAACAATGCTTTTGTGATCTTGGACGAAGCGCAAAACACCACGCCCGAGCAAATGAAGATGTTTCTGACCCGCATAGGCTTTGGCGCCAAAGCGGTGGTCACGGGCGACGTAAGCCAGGTCGATTTGCCCAAAGGGGCCTTGAGCGGGCTGGTTGAAGCCGAACAAGTGCTCAAACGCGTCAAAGGCATTGCCATCACCCGATTTACCAGCGCCGACGTAGTGCGCCACCCCTTGGTGGCACGCATTGTGGACGCCTACGACGCCCCGCGCAGCCGTGCGGCCACCCGCAGCGTGCGATGAACAGCACCAAATGCTATTTTTTCTATAGCAACAAAACCAATTTAATACTGCGGTAATGCCCAAAAAAGCCCTTAATCACCTGAGTTTGTCGCTGCAATTTGCCCGCTTTGACGGGGCCGCCCAGCACCGCGCCGCCCTGCCCCGCCACCATGTGGCCCGCTGGATACGCCATGCGCTGGCGCTGGATGCCGAAATCACGGTGCGCATAGTGGGTGCAGAAGAAGGCCAGCAGCTCAACCGCGAATACCGCCACAAAGACTACGCCACCAACGTGCTGACCTTTGACTACACGCAAGAGCCCATCGTGACAGCTGACTTAGTGCTGTGCGCCCCCGTGGTGGAGCGCGAGGCACAAGAGCAAAACAAAACCCTGCAAGAGCACTACGCCCACCTGCTGGTGCATGGCACCCTGCACGCCCAGGGCTGGGACCACGAAACCAGCGCAGCCGACGCCGACGAAATGGAGGCCTACGAGACCGCCATCCTGCAAGAGCTGGGGTTTGCAGACCCTTACGCCGCTTAAGGATTGGTTTGCAAAGTCGCGGGGGGCAGCGGCAAGCCTGCTGCAAGCAAAGCCGACCACACTGGCGGCACACTCGTTAGCCTTGCTCACCCTTTTTTTCCACATGACTGACACCGTCCTGCTTCTGGCTGCCGCTTTTGTTGCCGGTGCGCTCAATGCCGTGGCTGGGGGCGGTAGTTTTTTAACGCTGCCCGCACTGGTGTGGACAGGTGTGCCCCCCGTGGTGGCCAATGCCACGGGCACCGTGGCATTGCTGCCGGGCTACATGGCGGGGGCATGGGGTTTTAAAGACGACACCGCGCCGCCGCCGGGGCTGTCAATGCGGCTGTTGGTGGTGCTGTCACTGGTGGGTGGTGCAGCGGGTGCTGCGTTGCTGTTGGTCACGCCGGATGCCACCTTTAAACGCGTCATACCCTGGCTGCTGCTGGCAGCAACGGCCTTATTTGCGTTTGGCCCGCAGCTGCGGGCCAAGCTGTCAGGCGGCACACCATCCACCGCCAAGGCCACGCTGGGTGTTTTGGCGGTGGCCGCCTATGGGGGTTACTTCAATGGTGGCCTGGGCATTTTGTTGCTGGCGCTTTTTGGCCTATTGGGCCAAACCAACCTCAATGCCATGAACGGGCTTAAAAACTGGGTGTCGGCCCTGCTGACCGCCATTGCCGTGGCCATTTACGCCGCAGGTGGCGTGGTGCTGTGGCCCCAGGCGCTGATGATGATGGTGGCCGCAACAGCCGGCGGCTACGGCGGCGCCAGGGTTGCGCGGCGCATACCCGCGCAGTGGCTGCGCGGCGGCATTGTGCTGACGGGCTTGGTCATGTCGGGGCTGTTTTTTGCCCGGCAGTGATGGCCTTGGGGGCGTTGAGGTATGACAGCAGTGCCTTCAAGCCTCCAAAACCACGTAAAAACCATATTTTTAAGCCAAAAACGCGCTCTGCCTTAGTAAAACAAGCACTTATAGCTATAAAAATAGTAGCAATTTAAGCAGGTTATTCAAGGGCATACGGCAGCGGTTTATGCGGCGTTTGCTTGCGCAGGGTTGGCAGGCGCTATGCGCAGGGGCACTGTCACAGGCCCATCGTTGACCAAGTGCACCTGCATGTCGGCCCCAAACTGGCCCGTGGCAACCTGGGGGTGGGCCGCCTGAGCGCGGGCGACAAATGCTTCGTACAGCCTGCGGCCTTCGTCGGGTGGGGCGGCGCGGGTAAAGCTGGGGCGGGTGCCGGTTTGGGTGTCAGCGGCCAGGGTGAACTGGCTGACGATGAGCAGCCCGCCCGGCGTGCCTTGGCCGTCCAGGTCTTGCACGCTGCGGTTCATCTTGCCTGCATCGTCGCTGAAGATGCGCAGCTTGAGCATTTTGGCCAGCAGGCGCTCGGCCTCGGCTTCGGTGTCACCTTTTTCAGCGCACAGCAACACCAACAGCCCAGGACCTATGCGGCCCACGGTGTGGCCTTTAATGGTGACGTGCGCTTGTTGTACGCGTTGTAGCAGGCTGATCATGCTGTGTCTCTGGGATCGTCGAAGTGGGCTTCAACATCCGTGGGTAAAAGCTCTATGGTGGCGCGCAGGCCGGGCACGGCGACCATCAGGGCGCGCTCTACCTGGCCGCGCAGGGCGGCGGCTTCGCCCAGCGTCCAGTCGGCGGGCATGTGCAGGTGCATGGTGGCAAAGTGGCGCTGGCCAGCGCGGCGGGTGGACACATGGTCAAACCGCAAGGTGCCCTGGGAGTAGCGCTGGGTAAAGGTGCCCAGGGTGGTGTGGATGCTGGCTTGCACTTCGGGCTCTGCGGCCTCGTCCATCAAACCTTGAGAGGATCGCCACACCAGGGCCACGCCTTCGCGCAAGATGTTCAGGGCCACCACCATGGCGGCCAGGGCATCAAGCCATAGCCAGCCTGTAAGGGCAGCGCCAACGAGGCCCACCAGCACGCCAGCAGATGTCCACACATCGGTGACGAGGTGTTTGGCGTCGGCCTCCAACGCCATAGACCGGTGTTCGCGGGCGCTTTTGAACATCACCCAGGCCAGCAGGCCATTAAGGGCCGAGCTGACCACCGACAGGCCCAAGCCCCAGCCGACTTCTTGCAAGGGCTCTGGGTCAAAAATTCGGTGCACGCTGGCCCACAAAATGCCCAGCGACACGCCAATGATCAAAATACCCTCAAAGCCGGACGAGAAATACTCGGCTTTGTGGTGGCCAAAGGGGTGGTTGTCGTCGGGGGGCTGGGCGGCCACGGTCACCATAGCCAAGGCAAAAATGGCACTGGCCAGGTTGACGAAAGACTCCATGGCGTCGGACAACAAGCCCACAGAGTCGGTCACATACCAGGCCAGGGTTTTGAGGGCAATGGTGACCACGGCCACCACCACCGAGGCCATGAGCAAGCTGCGGGGGCTGCGCCAGGCGGCGGTCATTCGACCACCCGGGCCTTGACGGATTTGCCCTTGACGCGGCCGCTGCTCAAGCGCTCTGCGGCTTGGTGGGCAATGGCGCGGTCTACCGCCACGTAGGTCGAGAAATCGTTCACATTGATCTTGCCGATTTGCTCACGGGTGTAACCCATCTCGCCTGTCAGCGCACCCAGCACATCGCCGGCGCGGATTTTTTCTTTGCGGCCCCCAATGATCTGGATGGTGGCCATGGGTGGCACCAATGGCCCGCCGGGCGCGGCTACCAGTTCAGCCAAGGGGTGCCAGGCCGATTCACGGCCCTGCAATTGCTCGATGCGGCCCACGTAGCCCATCTCGTCCATGCTGGCCAGGCTCAGTGCCAAGCCCTCGGCATCGCCACGGCCTGTGCGGCCTATGCGGTGGATGTGCACCTCGGGGTCGGGCGTCACATCGACGTTGATGACCGCCGCCAAATTGGCAATATCCAGCCCGCGCGCAGCCACGTCGGTCGCCACCAGCACCGAGCAGCTGCGGTTGGCAAACTGCACCAGCACCTGGTCGCGCTCGCGCTGTTCTAACTCGCCGTACAGGGCCAGGGCGCTGTAGCCCTGCGCTTGCAGCACGGCTACCAGGTCGCGGCACTGCTGCTTGGTGTTGCAAAAGGCCAGGGTCGATTCGGGTCTGAAATGCGCCAGCAGTTGCGACACGGCGTGCAAACGCTCGGAGTTTTTGACCTCGTACCAGCGCTGCTCGATCTTGGCCGGGGCATGCTGGGCCTGCACCTTGATGTGCTGCGGTGTGCGCATGAACTGCTGGCTGAGCTTGGCAATGCCATCGGGGTAGGTGGCCGAAAACAGCAGGGTTTGCCGGTCTTTGGGGCACTGGCGGGCTACGGTGGCAATGTCGTCAAAAAAGCCCATGTCCAGCATGCGGTCGGCTTCGTCCAGCACCAGGGTGTTCAGGGCGTCCAGGCGCAGGTGGCCGCGCTCCAGGTGATCCATCACACGGCCTGGTGTGCCCACCACAATGTGCGCGCCGTGCTCCAGGCTCAGGGTTTGGCCACGCAGGGGCACGCCACCGCACAGGGTCACGACCTTGATGTTTTCCTCCGCACGGGCTAAGCGGCGGATCTCGGTGGCCACTTGGTCGGCCAGCTCGCGCGTAGGGCACAGCACCAGGGCTTGCACAGCGAAGCGGCGTGGGTTCAAGCGCGCCAGCAGGGCCAAGGCAAAGGCAGCGGTTTTGCCACTGCCCGTGCTGGCTTGGGCAATCAGGTCGTGGCCCAGCAAGGCGGGGGGCAGGCTTGCGGCCTGTATCGGCGTCATGCGGGCATAGCCCAACTGCTGCAAATTGGCCAAAGTGGCGGGGTTCAGGGCCAGGGTGCTGAAGTCTGTGGCAGCGGGGGAAAGGGGTGCGTTCATGGGGCGATTATCCGGGTGTGGCTTCTAAACCAAAGCGCTCTGCCCGCCATGTGGACAATACGCATATGGCACATACCCCTTCTTTTATTGCCCCTACGCGGCATTCCGACCCCCTCGAAGCCCTGGCACGGGTGCAATCCATTTACCAGCAGCAAATCGACCACCTGCGTGAAGCCATGCAGCGCTTTGTGGCGGGCGAAACCCCTGCGGCCCCGGTACGGGCCTGTTACCCCTATGTGCGGGTACAAACCACCACCGTGGCCAAAAAAGACACCAAGCTGGCCTACGGCTTTGTCGAAGGCCCAGGCCGCTACGAAACCACGCTGACCCGCCCCGACCTGTTTGCCGACTACTACGCCGAGCAGTTTCGCCTGCTGTTGCTCAGCCACGGGGTCGAGATTGAGGTGGGCACCAGCAGCCACCCGATTCCCATCCACTTTTCGTTTGCCGAGCACGACCACATCGAGGGCACCTTAAGCCGCGAGCGCCGCACCTTGATGCGCGATGTGTTTGACCTGCCCGACCTGGCCGCCATGGACGACGGCATTGCCAACGGCACCTGGGAGCCAGGCCCGGGCGAGGCGCAGCCCCTGTCGCTTTTTACAGCACCACGGGTGGACTACTCTTTACACCGCCTGCGCCACTACACCGGCACAGCGCCCGAGTGGTTCCAAAACTTTGTGCTGTTTACCAACTACCAGTTCTACATCGACGAATTTGTGCGCCAGGGCCACGCCGAAATGGCCAAGCCAGACAGCGAATACGTGGCCTTTATCGAGCCCGGCAACGTGGTCACCCGACGCACTGGTTTGCCCGCGCAGCCAGGCGACGAGCTGGGCGCAGCCCCGCCCCGCCTGCCGCAAATGCCCGCCTACCACCTGGTACGGGCTGATGGTAGCGGCACCACCATGGTCAACATTGGCGTGGGCCCCGCCAACGCCAAAACCATTACCGACCACATTGCCGTGCTGCGCCCCCACGCCTGGATGATGCTGGGCCACTGCGCGGGTCTGCGCAACAGCCAGCAACTGGGCGACTACGTGCTGGCCCACGCCTACGTGCGCGAAGACCACGTGCTAGACGAAGACCTGCCCTTGTGGGTGCCGATTCCTGCCCTGGCAGAAATCCAGCAGGCACTGCAACAAGCGGTGGCCGATGTCACGCAAATCAGTGGCAGCGACCTCAAACGTGTGATGCGCACAGGCACCGTGGCCAGCACCGACAACCGCAACTGGGAGCTGCTGCCCGATAACACCCCCCAGCGGCGCTTTAGCCAAAGCCGCGCTGTGGCGCTGGACATGGAAAGCGCCACCATTGCCGCCAACGGCTTTCGCTTCAGGGTGCCCTACGGCACTTTGCTGTGTGTAAGCGACAAGCCCCTGCATGGCGAGATCAAGCTGCCCGGCATGGCCAACCACTTTTACCGCGAGCGGGTCGACCAGCATTTGCGCATTGGCATGCGCGCCATAGAAATCTTGCGCCAAGGCGGGGTTGACCGCCTGCACAGTCGCAAATTGCGCAGTTTTGCCGAGGTGGCCTTCCAATAAACGCGCAGTACGGGCACACTGGCCGTACACGCACACCACCCATGCAGCTGGACTTTTTCACCCTCATGACCGTGATGGCCGTCAATTTGTTGACGCTGTCTGCGGCGCTGCCCGTGCTCATGGGCAACAAAGCCAGTTCTGCGGCACGCAGCATGCAAGCTGGTTTGTTGTTGCAAGCGCTTGGGTGGGTGGGGTTTATTGCATCGCCCTGGCTGTGGGACCAAGTGCTGTCTACCCTGGCCGTAGGCTGCCATGCGCTTGCCTTGTGGATGGTGTACCGCACCCTTACCCTGTGGTTGGGCCCACGCCCCTTTGCCCGGCTCATCTTGGTATTGGTGGTAGCCGCTCCCGTAGGCTACACCCTGGGTTTTGGGCACTACGCGTGGCGGGTAGGGTGGTCTAACTTCATGTTGACGGCCATTTTGCTCATCGTGGCACGGGCCACTGTGTACCCAGTGGCCGGCGCATCGCGCCGCTGGCGCGGCCTCCTACTGGGCTGCTTTGTGGTAACTGCCATGTTTACCGCTGCCAGAGGGTATTTAGGCGCTTTTACCGACGAATACCCACACTTTGCAGCCCCACACCCGGTCAACATCGCTGCAGTGCTGTTTACCAACGCGGCACTGGTGCTAGGTACTGTGGCCCTGTTGGTAGCCTGGCGGGCAGAGGCCGAGAAAAAGCTGCGCACCCTGGCCATTACCGACGTCTTGACCTCACTCATCAACCGCCGGGGCTTTACCGCGCAAGGCAAGCACATGCTAGGCCACGCCATACGCCACCAGTTGCCCCTGACCGCCTTGATGATGGACCTGGACCACTTCAAAAAAATCAACGACACCAAAGGCCACCCTACGGGCGATAAAGCCCTGGTGCTGTTTGCCCGCCTGCTGCGCGAAACCTGCCGCAGCGGCGACCTGGTGGCCCGCCTGGGCGGAGAAGAATTTGGCGTGCTGCTGCTGCACAACAACGCGGCGGCAGGTAACTCATTTGACCGGCGCCTACGCAAACGCCTCAAAGAAGTAGTGGAAGGCGAGCTGGGTTTTGCCATGACCTACAGCGCAGGCATGGCCATACTGGCCCCTGGCGATACCAGCCTGAGCGCACTAATGGCCAGGGCAGATGCCGCCCTGTACCGCGCCAAAACCGAAGGCCGCGCCCGCTTGGTGGCGGCCTGACTCCCCTTTTTGCCGGCCCGGCGGCCAATGCCCAATAAAGCCCATGAACCCATTGTTTGAAGTACAGCACCTGCACAAGCGCTTTGGAGAGACCACCGTGGTGCATGACCTGGGCTTTGCGATTGCCCCCGGCGAATGCCTGGGCGTGATTGGCCCCAACGGTGCAGGCAAAACTACCACCATCCGAATGTGTCTGGGGCTGACAGTACCCGACACAGGCACAGTGCAGTTTTACCCCGAGGCGGGTGCTGAGCCCCTGCACATGCCGCAAGACGCATTGGCCATCAAGGCGCAACTGGGCGTCGTTAGCCAGTTTGACACCCTAGACCCTGACTTCACCTGCGCAGAAAACCTGCGCGTGTTTGGGCGTTACTTTGGCCTACAAGGCGCTGCCATGGATGCACGGGTGCCCCAGTTACTCGAGTTTGCGTCCCTCGGCCACAAAGCCAACGCCAAACCGGGCGAGCTGTCAGGCGGCATGAAACGCCGCCTGAGCCTGGCCCGGGCACTGGTCAACCAACCCCGCCTCTTGCTACTGGACGAGCCCACCACGGGCCTTGACCCCCAAGCCCGCCACTTGATGTGGGAGCGCCTGCAAACCTTGCTGCAGCAAGGCACATCGATTTTGCTGACCACGCACTTCATGGACGAGGCCGAGCGCCTGTGCACACGCCTGCTGGTGCTAGACCACGGCCGCAAAATTGCCGAAGGCCGCCCCCGCGAATTGATCGCCCAGCACCTAGAGCCCGATGTGGTTGAGCTGTATGGCGCAGGCGCCGTCCCCTTAGCGCACGATGCCGCACTGCGCGCCCTTGCCAGCCGGATAGAGGTCAGCGGAGAAACCGTCTTTTTCTACACCGCAGACGCCCGCCCGCTGCTGAACGCACTGCAAACCCACCCGCACCTGCGCACCCTGCACCGCCCGGCCAACCTGGAAGACCTTTTCCTCAAACTCACGGGCAGGCAAATCCGCGAAGGGGGCTGACCCCGCACCCTTAACAACAGGGGCTACGGCTTATGTACACCCCCCTGTTGCGCATCGCGACTGTTGACCCAGGCGCGTTGTTACAAATTTTTTGCATTTGCATGCATCCAAATGGACGTGTGTTGGGTAGTGTCTATCAGTGGCAACTTTTTTTGCTGCTATCCATTACTTACTTCAAGAGAGACCACCATGAAACTGCACACACGCGCTTTGTCCGTTACCTGCCTGGCTGCTGCCGCTGCATTGTTGGCCGCTTGCGGCTCTACAGGCAGCAAAGCCCCCATGTTCTCGCAAGACAGCCTGCCCGACGCTATCAAGGTGCCCGGTGGCAACAAGGTGGTTCTGGAAACCGTGGGTGTGGGCGAGATCACTTACGAATGCCGCGACAAAGCCAACGCCCCTGGCCAAACTGAATGGGTGTTTGTAGGCCCCAAGGCCGCTCTGAACGACCGCAGCGGCAAGCAAATTGGCACCTACTTTGGCCCACCCGCCACATGGGCGTCCAATGACGGCTCGGCCATTACAGGTACCCAAGTAGCCGTGTCACCTGCTGGCGCTGGCAACATCCCCTTCCAACTGGTCAAGGCCAACCCAGCCACGGGCAACGGCGCCATGACAGGCGTGACCTACATCCAGCGCGTGGCTCTTAAGGGCGGCGTAGCCCCAGCCGCAGCTTGTACCGCCACTAACAAGGGCGAGCGCCAGATCGTTCAGTACCAAGCCGACTACATCTTCTGGAAGGCGATGTAAGGCCAGCGCCGACAGGCACAGTGGGCTACCATGGCGCTTTTGCAGTTTGCTGCAAAAGTGTTCATACCCACTGATGCCTGTCCCACGTGCCACAAGACACCAGCCCCTTTGACTATGAAGCCGCTCTGGCCGCCTGCGCAGCCGGTGACCGGCAAGCCTTTGAGCTGCTTTACCAACAAGAAGGGGCACGTATGCTGGGTGTAGCACTGCGCATCGTGCGCCAACGTGCACTGGCCGAAGACATCGTGCACGACGCCTGCATCGCCATCTGGACGCGGGCCAAAACCTACAACCACACCCTGGGCAGCGCACGCGGCTGGATCTACACAGTGGTGCGCAACTTGGCACTGAACGCGGTACGCAACGACAGCCGCTATGTAGAGGCCGACGAAGCCACCACCAGTGCCGCTGATGTGTCTGCGGCTGTGGCCGTGTGGCAAGACCAACTACATGCCCTGAGCCAACAAGGCCAAATGGGACGCTTACACGAATGCCTGCAAGGCCTAGAGCCCGAACGGCGCCACTGCATGCTGCACGCCTACATTGATGGCTGCACCCACGCCGAAATCGCCAAACGCATGGGCGCACCTCTGGGTACCGTCAAAGCATGGATACGCCGCAGCCTGGGCTCCTTGCGGGAGTGCCTGGCATGAACGCCAGCCACAAAAACCTGCCCCCTGACGAGCTGAACGCACTGGCGGGCGAATACGTTTTGGGCACCCTAAGCGCTGCCGAGCGCCAAGAGCTTGAGCAGCGCATGCAAAAAGACTATGCCCTGCGCAGTGCAGTAGCCCAATGGCAAGACCGCCTGCAGCCCTTGACGCAAGTGCCGCCTGCCATGCCACCATCGGCCTACTTGTGGACGCGCATTGAGCGCAGCCTTAACCAACAGACCAGCACAGCCCCTGCCCCCGCTACACGTAGCGGCGCCAAGCACCCCACAGATGCAGACACCACCGGCTGGTGGAACCGCCTGGGCCTGTGGCGCGGCCTGACTGCTACTGGGTTTGCCATGGCTGCCGTATTGGCCGCGGTGTTGGTGACTTTGGTCGGTGCCCCCACCCCGTCGCCGCAATACATGGTGGTGCTGGTGGCCCCTAAAGACAAATCTGCAGGCTGGGTGGTGCAAGCCAGCAACCACCAAGAGATCCAGCTCATCCCCCTGGGCAATACGCCAGTGCCAGCCAACCGCGCCTTACAGTTTTGGACCAAGGCCGACGGCTGGAGTGGCCCAGTTTCGCTGGGGCTGGTGCAGCCAGGCAAGCCGGTGCAGATCCCGCTGTCGCAGTTGCCCCCACTGCAACCCAACCAGTTGTTTGAGCTGACGCTGGAGCCCCCCACAGGCTCGCCCACAGGCAAACCCACGGGGCCCATACAGTTCATTGGGCGTGCTGTGAAGGTGCTTTAACTAAAAGCCCGCACCCAGGGCTGGCAAGCGCTACGGTCAGCCTTGCAGCGTGTGGCACGATATGGCGAAACATTTGGCCCACCACACCCCACCATGAACAGCACCGCAGCTTCAGTGCCCACTTTGCCCCCATCGGTATGGCGCCCCCCGCAACTATCGCGCCGCTGGTGGCCCGTGTTTTTGCGCAACCTGCTGGTGTGGCGCAAATTGGCCATACCCAGCTTGGTGGGCAACATTGCCGAGCCGCTGATGTGGCTGGTGGCTTTTGGCTATGGCATGGGCGCACTGGTGGGGCAGATCAACGTGCAAGGCCAGGGTGTGCCGTACATTTTGTTTTTGGCCAGTGGCTCTATTTGCATGAGCGCCATGAACGCAGCCAGCTTTGAGGCCCTGTACTCTGCTTTTTCGCGCATGCATGTGCAAAAGACCTGGGACGGCATCATGAACGCGCCGGTCACGCTAGACGACATCGTGCTGGCCGAAATGCTGTGGGCTGCCTTCAAAGCACTGTTTACGGTTACCGCCATTTTGGGCGTGATGCTGGCCCTGGGCCTGAGCCACAGCCCTAAGCTGCTGGTGGCATGGCCTGTGTTGCTGGCGGTGGGCATTATGTTCTCGAGCATTGCGCTTATTTTTAATGCGCTGGCCAAGGGCTACGACTTTTTTACCTACTACTTCACCCTGGTGCTCACGCCGATGATGTTCTTGTCGGGCGTGTTCTTCCCGCGTGAGCAACTGCCCCCCATCGTGCGCGCTATATCCGACTGGCTGCCCCTGACCAATGCGGTAGAGCTGGTGCGCCCCCTGTTTATGGACCAATGGCCCACACAGCCACTGCGCCACGGCCTAGTGCTGCTGGTGTTCACGGTGGTGGGCTTTTGGGTGGCCCTGGCGCTGACGCGCAAGCGGTTTCGGGGTTAGGCACCTAGCAGCACCACTTACGGCAACACCATTTACTATCGAATCAATAGCACAAAGTGCTTGATTTACTAAGGCACATTGCCAATTTGGCTTAAAAACCGCTTCCAAAGACCCTTACAGCACCCCCAAAGGCCTGGAAGCCCACATACAAGGACACACATGACCATCCACACCATCGGGATCATTGGCGCAGGCACCATGGGCAACGGCATTGCACAGGCGTGCGCCAGCGCAGGCTTTAACGTGGTCATGGTGGACATTGCCGAGGCCGCCCTGCAAAAAGGCGTGGCCACCGTGGCCGGTAGCCTAGACCGCCTGATCAAAAAAGAGAAAGCCACCCCAGCCGACAAAGATGCCACGCTGGCCCGCATCCGCACCTCAACCCGTTACGAGGATTTGAGCGGCGTGCAGTTGGTCATTGAGGCCGCCACAGAAAACCAGGCCCTCAAAGTCAAAATCTTGCAGCAGCTGCATGCCGTGCTGCCCGCTGATGTGATTTTGGCCACCAACACCTCGTCAATCTCTATCACCCAACTGGCCGCAGCCTCGGGCCGTGCAGACCGCTTTATTGGCATGCACTTTTTTAACCCCGTGCCCATGATGGTGCTGGTAGAGCTAATTCGCGGCCTGCAAACCAGCGATGCCACCCACGCTGCTGTGCAAACCCTGGCCACGGCTCTGGGCAAAACGCCTATTACCGTGCGCAACGCACCGGGCTTTGTGGTCAACCGCATCTTGATCCCCATGATCAACGAAGCGTTTTTTGTACTGGCCGAGGGCGTTGCCACCGCCGAAGACATTGACACCGGCATGAAGCTGGGCTGCAACCAACCCATAGGCCCACTGGCCCTGGCCGACATGATTGGGCTGGATGTGTGCCTGGCCGTGATGGAGGTGTTTTTAAATGAGCTGGGGGACAGCAAATACCGCCCCTGCCCCCTGCTCAAAGAAATGGTGGCCGCTGGCCGCCTGGGCCGCAAAACCGGGCAAGGTGTTTACAGCTACTAAGCAAGCCGCCGGCCCCTGCGGCAGTAGGGCTGCCCTGAACTCCCCTAGACTTGCACCCTTCGCGGGTATTGCCCCGTTTTACTCTTGAAAGGATAACTCCATGCCCTTGATGCGCCCCAACCCCGTTGCCTACCGCACTGAAGTGACCTCCACCGGTGGCCGCGATGGCCGTGCCATTGCTGCCGACGGCCTGCTCGACGTGAAACTGGCCCCACCCAAAGAACTGGGCGGCAATGGCGGTGCCTCCAACCCAGAGCAACTGTTTGCGGCAGGCTACTCGGCATGCTTTTTGGGCGCTATCAAGCATGTGGCAGGCCAGGACAAAGTCACTGTGCCCGCTGATGCATCCATCAAAGCCACTGTCGGCATTGGCCCCATCCCCCCCGGTTTTGGTATTGAGGTAGAGCTCGACATCAGCCTGCCCGGCATGGACCGCGCCCAAGCCCAAGCCCTGATCGACAAAGCCCACCAGGTGTGCCCCTACTCCAACGCCACACGCGGCAACATTGAAGTGACCCTGCGTTTGGTTTAAGCGCTCGTGGCTTTCTGAGCACCGTGCAGTGCTTTCACCACTGCACAATCGGGCATGCACTTTGATGACGACACCGACATGCCCATGCGAGCGCCCACCCCAGCGGGCGCTGACGATTCCCACCCCTACAGCCGCCTGACACCCGACGTGGTGCAAGACGCCCTGGCCCAAGTGGGGCTCTGGGGCGATGGCCGTTTGATGGCGCTGTCCTCTTACGAAAACCGTGTGTACCAAGTTTGGCTAGAAAGCGGCGAGCGCGTCGTGGCCAAGTTTTACCGCCCAGGCCGCTGGAGCGATGCGCAAATTTTGGAAGAACACGCATTTGCCGCCGAGCTCATGGCCGCCGAAGTACCCGCCATTGGCCCCTTGGTGCTGCAGGGCCAAACCTTGCACCACCACGAAGGCTTTGCGTTTTCTGTCAGCCCCTGGCGGGGTGGCAGGCCACCCGAGCTGGATGACTTTGAAGTGCTGGAATGGACAGGCCGCTTTTTGGCTCGCATCCACACCGTAGGAGCTTCACGCCCTTTTAACCAACGCCCCGCCATCAACGTTGACACCTTTGGCGCCGAGCCACGCAACTGGTTGCTAAGCCACGGCATGATCCCGCTGGACATGGCATCGGCTTGGGAAAAGGCTTGCGATGAAGCTATTAAATTAATAGCACAAAGCGCTTATGAATCTAAGGCAGGAGGCGATTTTGGCTTAAAAACAGCCCTGCAAGACACTACCCAGCTGCGTCTGCACGGCGACTGCCACCCTGGCAACATTTTGTGGACACCCACCGACCTGCCCGGCGGGGGCCCCCATTTTGTGGACTTGGACGACGCCCGCATGGGCCCTGCCGTGCAAGACCTGTGGATGCTGCTCAGCGGCGAGCGCCGCCAGCGCACCGAGCAACTAAGCGCCTTGCTTGAAGGCTACGAGCAGTTCCGCAGCTTTGACCGGCGCGAGCTGGCGCTGATCGAGCCCCTGCGCACGCTGCGCCTTATCCACTACAGCGCCTGGCTGGCCCGGCGCTGGCAAGACCCGATCTTTCCGGCCAACTTTCCTTGGTTTGGCAGCAGCGACTATTGGAAGGGCCAAATCGACATGCTGTACGAACAAATTGAGGCCATGCAAGAGCCTGCGTTGGTAGCGTAACTGCGCTGTTCAATACACACAGCACCCAATAAAAAAACCGGATGCCTTTTAACAGGCACCCGGTTTTGCTTAAGCCCCTAAGGGCTGTTTGGCTGCGGTGGTTTTAGTTACCTATGCGTACAGGCTTGAGCGGGCCCCAACCGCCGTAGTGCCCAAACATACCCGGACGGGCTTGCAGCAATACCGTACCTGGTGTGCTGCTTGCAAAGTTAAAGCTGAACGGGCCAGTGGGTGCTGGTGGCGGGGTGTTAGTGACCGTATCGCCTACGCGGATATCGTCAATCAACCAGCCCACATTGTTGCTCACCTGTGGGTAGTAGCTGCCGCCGTTATAGGCGTACTTAAAGCGCACCAAAATATTCTGCCCAGCGTATGCCGTCAAAGGCACAGACTTTGTGCTGTAGGCCATCTCAGGGATCCTGTTGCCCGCCTGGCGGAACACCTCCGCCCAAGACGCGCCATTGTTGTTGGACACCTCAACCACCGCCACTTGAGTCGGTGTAGCGTAACCCAAGCGGCTGGCAAACTGCAGCACGGTGCTGGACTTGGGTGTCAGCGCTGGTTTGATCTGCATGAACTGGTGGACTTGGGGATTTGGATGGGCCAAGTGGAAAGCGTATGTACCCGAGGCGGCAGCCCCTGTCACTGTCACGCTGTAGCCTGGTGATGTGGTCAAAGCAAAGTTGGCGACTCCCGATTCAGCACCATCAGCAAACAACGGAGCGGCAGGGGGTGGCGGTGTGACGGTGCCGAGGTTGACATTGGTGGCTGCACCCACAGTGCCCACCGCATCGATACCCGACAGGGCAACATCATCCACAAACCAGCCGATCAAGGACGTGCCTTGGCTGTAATAAGAGCCGCCCGTGAAGGCGAAACGCAAGCGCAGCATAGTGGTGCGCCCTGCAAATTGAGCCAAAGAAACGGTCTTGCTGCTAAAGGCTGCCTCGGGTGAACTGGTGCCCGCTTGTTCATAGAGCGACACCCATGTTTTTCCATCGTCTGTAGATGCCTCGACCATGGCCCGCTCTCCAGCTGTCGCATAGCCTAAACGGCTGTTAAAGCGCAGTTGCGAAGATGCGTTCGGCACCAGAACGGTCTTGAGCTGCAAGATTTGGTCTGCCGTGGTGGAGTGCTGCAAGCGGAAAGACCGGCTGCCAGTGGCGGCAACACCCGTGGGGTTGACGTCATAGCCGCTGGAAATCGTGACATTGAAATTACCAGTACCCGCCTCTGCGCTGTCGTTCAGGGCATAAGGGCTTGATGTCACGCTGCGCCATTGGTAAGCATCTGCACCTGCAATGGCATCAAAAGTGTAGGCACCCGTTTGGCCCAGGGCCAGCGCATCACTGCCACGCAGCACGATCTTCGATGTCTCCACATCGGGGTCGAACACGTTCACATCGTAGGTAAAGGTGCGTGCCACGCCACCAATCTTGACGTTACCTACCGTCACCCGGTAAACCGTGTCACGCGCGGGTCGGGCCCAATTGTTGCCATCTGCATAGCTGCCGGGGAACCACACCACAGTGTTCTCGCCAGAACCATTTCTCAGTGCCTCTTTGCGTGTTGCCAAAGCCACACCATCTTGCGTCATGGTCACGGTGGCGGTCGAAAAGTCTGCGCCAGGGTAAGAGAACGACCAACGGGGGTACACCGTGGTGTAAGGCACAAACCCTGGGGGTGGCCACGATACGAACTCATCACGCACTGTGGGGCGTGGGCTGGAGTAATTGCCGTCCATTACCCAAATGGCATTGCTGTTGGATGTGCCTGAATTGATATCGCCAGTGCCCATAAAACGGGTTTGTGGGTACAACAACCAGCGGCGGTGGCCCACTGCAGCGTTGTTGCTGCCGGGGTCACGCATATAGCCGTCGGTCACGGTGTCCACACCCGATTTGCGCCCAATGCTGATGTTGGACTTGCCAGCCGCCTCTGCACCTGCTGCTGTGTAGCACTTCCAGGTAGTGGGTGGGGTGTGGCTCAAGGCATTGTTAGCCGCCATCATCAAAGCGGCTTGTTGTGCTTTTTGGTTAAAAGTGGCATCAAACTGCACCGCTGCTGGCACCCCAGCCATAGCGCGGAACCAGTTGATACGGCGCAGGGTCGCCTGCTTGCTTTCAGCCGAGGTGTCGCCCGCATTGCAGGTGGCCACATCGCCCGCCCAGCCGGGTGCTATGCCGTTAGATGCCCCAAAAACGCTTTGGTACATCAAGCGCACAGCCTCACGTTGTCGGGTGTCTATGGTGTAGCCACCGACACTTTGTTTTTCCACCAGGCTTTGGCCAGGCCCGCTGCGCAGGGTGTGCCCCATGCCCTCCAAAGACGTAGGTGCCTGGGGTGCATCGCCCAAGGCCTCTTGCTGCGCAACCGTGGACTGCAATGCAGCCCCTTCGCTTGCAGAATCCGAACCACCGCAGCCAGCCAAAGCCAGTGCGACCGATGTAAGTAATAAGTAATTTTTCATGCAGCCGATGCTAGAAGGCCACATGGACGCCATTTGTCACCAGATGTAATTGCACTTGCATACTCAACAACGGACTCAGCTTGTTATCAAGGCATGCAAAGCAGGCATTGCACTTACAAAGCGTAACCATTGCGGTCGGTGCGCCACAACAGCATGAATCCAAAACACATGTAACTGCGTAGGGGCGTTTTTCATGCGATTTGGTAACACACAACGGACTATTCGCAGCAATTGCAACAAGCCCTGTTAAGCTGATGCAGACCTACTTGCGGACATCTTTAGCCACACATGAAAGACCTGTTTCGGACGATCTTTTCCATCCGTAAGGACCGCCGCCCGCTTCCCGTGGGGCGTACGCCTCAAGTGGGTGACAGCATTGTGCGCGGCCACCTGAAGATGGTCATTGAGCAGCCGGTCTCACGCGAGCTTTGGGATTGGTTGGTGCTCTCAGGCTGGCGCAGCGTCAACGTCAAGCACGACCGGCGCAGATACACCGAACTACCGCCCACAACGCTGCAAACTTTGGCCCTTGCCAACCCACAAAAGCGCAATGCTGTGCACGAGCAAATCTTGGACTCTGCCCACCAGCACAGCAAGCACTGACGCCCTAGCGCCAATGCTTGCTCCATGCTGCTCAGGGCCGTCTACCAGGGCTTAGACCAGCAACGCGTTCACGCGCTTGACATAGGCCGCAGGGTCTTCTGGCAAACCGCCTTCGGCTAGCAGCGCTTGGTCAAACAAGATGTGCGCCAAGTCATGAAAATGCACACTGCCATCGAGCTTTTTGACCAAGGCATGGTCTGCATTGACCTCTAACACCGGTTTGGCATCAGGTGCCTTTTGCCCCGCTTGCTTGAGCAGTCTGGCCAATTGGGTGCTCATGCCGCCGTCTTGCACCACCAAGCAGGCGGGCGAGTCCACCAAACGTGTGGTCACACGCACGTCTTCGGCTTTGTCTTTAAGTGACTCTTTGAGCTTGGCCAGCACGGGCTTGAAGGCCTCGGCTGCAGCTTCAGCCGCTTTCTTTTCGGCTTCGTCTTGCAGTTTGCCCAAATCGACTGCACCCTTGGCCACACTTTGCAAAGGCGTGCCATCAAACTCTTGGAGGTAGTTCAGCGCCCACTCGTCCACCCGGTCTGTCATCAACAGCACTTCGATGCCTTTTTTCTTGAAGACCTCCAATTGAGGGCTGTTCTTGGCAGCGGCCAGGCCATCGGCAGTGATGAAGTAAATGGCTTCTTGGCCTTCTTTCATGCGGGCTTTGTAGTCGGCAAAGCCCACCACAGGCGCATCGCTGGTGGTGCTAGAAAAGCGCAGCAATTTGGCCAGGCGTTCGCGGTTGGCAAAGTCTTCACCCAGGCCCTCTTTGAGCACCGAGCCAAACTCGGCGTAGAACTGGGTGTACTTACCCGCTTTGACCTTGTCTTCTTCGCTGACGATATCGGTGACACCATCTGCACCCTCGGCAGGCGTGGCGGCTTGGTCGTGCTTGGCCAAGTCTTCCAGCATGCTGAGCACACGCTTGGTGCTGCCCTCGCGGATGGCGCGTACGTCACGGCTTTCTTGCAGCAACTCGCGGCTAACGTTCAAAGGCAAGTCAGCCGAGTCGATTACGCCTTTGACAAAACGCAAATAGCTCGGCAGCAGCGCCTCTGCATCGTCCATGATGAACACGCGTTTGACGTACAGCTTGACGCCCGCTTTTTTGTCGCGGTTCCACAAGTCAAACGGTGCTTTGGCAGGTATGTACAGCAACTGTGTGTATTCGGTATTGCCCTCAACACGGTTGTGAGCCCAAGTCAGAGGGGCTTCAAAGTCGTGGCTGATGGCTTTGTAGAACTCTGTGTACTGCTCATCGCTTACTTCTTTTTTGGGGCGTGTCCATAAAGCGCTGGCTTTGTTGACTGCTTCCCACTCGCCTGTCTTGACCATACCGCCGGGCTGGCGGCCACCGTTTTCGTCATTGGGGTTGATGAGCTCGCCGTCTTTCCACTCTTCTTTTTCCATCAAGATGGGTAAGCTGATGTGGTCTGAGTATTTGCTGATCAAGCCCTTAAGCTTCCAAGCGTTCAGGTATTCGTGCGCATCGTCGCGCAGGTGCAAGATCACGCTGGTGCCGCGCTGCGGGCGGGCAATGGTCTCCACCTCAAAGTCGCCAGTGCCCCCGCTGGTCCAGCGCACACCTTCTTCAGGCCTGAGGCCCGCCCGGCGCGACTCCACCGTGATTTTGTCGGCCACGATAAAACCCGAATAAAAGCCCACGCCAAACTGGCCGATCAACTGGGCGTCTTGTTTTTGATCGCCACTGAGCTTGCCCATGAAGTCCTTGGTGCCACTTTTGGCAATGGTGCCCAGGTGGTCTATGGCCTCTTGCTGGCTCATACCGATACCGTTGTCGGTAATGGTGAGAGTCTTGGCATCTGAATCAAAAGTGACCCGCACTTCCAACTGAGGAGCATCTTCTAACAAGGCGGGGTTGTTCAAGCCTTCAAACCGCAGCTTGTCGCAGGCATCGGATGCATTGGAGATCAGCTCACGCAAAAAAATCTCCGAATTGGAGTACAGCGAGTGCGTCACAAGGTGCAACAACTGGGCCACTTCGGCCTGGAAGGACAAGGTTTGTTTGCTCATGGGTCTTTTAAAAATCAGTTATCAAAAAAAGGCAAGCCAAATGTGCTGAAACAGGCTTATTTGCACGCACTAAATAAGGCTGGCACCCGGGCTTTCAAGCCCTGGTTGTGCAGCCCCTCGCAGGCAGTAGAGGCGCGGTCTCTAAAAACGCTCATGCGGCAAAAGGTAGCGCCACTGCCCCACCGGCAAGTTACCCAGCGTAATGCGCCCCATGCGGATGCGCTTAAGGCCCACCACCTTGAGGCCCACGAGTTCACACATGCGCCGAATTTGCCGCTTTTTGCCTTCGGTCAACACAAAACGCAGTTGCTCGGGGTTTTGCCACGCAATTTGGGCCGGTTTAAGGGGTTTGCCGTCCAAAACCAGTCCATGGCGCAGGCGTGCCAGTTGCGCCTCTGGGAACACCGCTTGCACATTGGTCGTGACATCGCCCCACTGCACACGTACCAAGTATTCTTTTTCCAGCTCGGAGTCTTCGCCTATCAGTTGGCGGGCCACTCTGCCGTCTTGCGTCAGCACCAGCAGCCCCACGGAATCTATGTCCAGTCGCCCCGCCGGGGCCAAACCCTTGAGCTGGCCTGGACTGAAACGCATGCGACTGGTGTCGCCCTGCCAGTGCGTGCGAGGGCCAAGCAAGGCCATGGCCGGAGTGTGGCCATCTTCCGCCTGCCCGCTGACATAGCCCATGGGCTTGTGCAGCAAAAAAGTAACCTGCTGCTCCTGCTGCCCACGCGCCTGGGGGTCCACATCAATGCGGTCGACTGGCAGAACTTGCTGCCCTACTGAAGCCGTTTGCCCATTAACCCGCACCCAGCCCTGGGCGATCCAGTCGTCGGCTTCGCGCCGCGAACACAAACCCAGCTCTGCCATGCGTTTGTTCAAGCGCGATGTTTCCACGGCTGAGGGCACCGAGGCGCTTGGGTCAGGCCAGGGTGCTGGACGCTTTACGTTAGCAACAACAGGTTTGGCTGCTGCTGGTGCGGGCGGATGGATTGGCGCAGCAGCCAACAAACGCTTGGGCAATGGCGGCGCTGGCTTGGACGCAAGCACAGGGCGGCGCAATACGGGCCGCGCGGCCCCTTGCGCAGGGGACGAAGAAGATACAGGAGGTTTAGATCGGTCAGACGAAGACATGTGGCTATTGTCAGGGTAGCAACAACACGCGCTGCTGGTGCCATTTTCAGGGTCTTGTGGGCGCTGTGTCTGCGCCAGAGACAACGTGATACCAGACAGCTGAGCGCCACGGGCACAGGCGCTTGTAAGTCGCCAGGAGCAAGAACCGACGTTTTACCCCCCATACAACTGATATTGCTTTCACGGATTGACACCGCTAAAAAACGTCATTTAAGCCCCCATTACAAGGTAATTCACCCCAAAAACTCGGCTTTTGGCCTGCAAATCAAAACACCCATTAGATGTAAGACGATTGTCATGCATACGATGCATAACGTCAGGCATGCTGGCGATGGTGCCAGTGCTTTTTTGTACCTACACTGCTTACAAGCCTTGTTGCGTCGCATACAAACCCAGAGCAAATGTGAGAAGCTCTGCGTGCACGCTTAGGCATTTTTATTGCTTTACCTTGCATTGAACACAACGCCAGGAACAACTATGCGCACCGCTTCAGCTTTTAAGTCTTGGTCTATTTCCAGTCGCCTTGGCGCAGGCTTCGGCCTTGTGCTTTTGTTGGTTGTAGCGATTGCTGGTTTGGGGCAATGGTCCCTGGGGCAGGTGCATGTTCAGATGCGGCAGATTACCGATGTGGGTGCCACCAAATCCAAAATCGTCAACCAACTATTAGAGACAGTGGGTTCTATTGGTTTGCAAAGCAGGTCTGCCGCCATGCTCAACGACATTGACCCCAAGCAGGCAGCCGAACAAATCGCCGCGGTCAAAAAATCCATTGCCGAATACGACAAACAAGAAGCAGCCATGGTGGCTCTGTTCTCTGCTAGCACACTGACGGCTGCCGAGACACAGTTGATCGAAGAAATACAAACAGCCCGCGCAAAAACCCGCCCCGAATTGGAGAACGCCATTCAAGCGGCATTCGATGGCGACACTGTGAGTGCCACGCTCAGCCTGATGACACGTTTTGCCCCACTGGAAAGCCGCTGGCGTAGCAAGCTCATTGAGATGGTGGCGGTTCAAAATGCCTTGAACGACGAGGCAACTGCCTCTGCAGAACTGACGCAAAGCCGCTCTCGCGTGACGGCTGGCGTGCTCGTGTTTATGGCACTGTTAGCAGGTGTGCTTATCGCCTGGCGCATCACCATCAGCGTGACGCGCCCTATTGGGCGTGCGGTGGTTGTCGCCGAGCGTATTGCCAGGGGTGACTTGACCTCCAAGGTGGAAGTGCGTATCAACGATGAGACTGGTCGTTTACTAGAAGCAATTGCCAGCATGCAAGACCGACTGCGCATGTTGGTAGGCGCCATTGGCGAAGCCTCAGAGTCCATTTTGATCGCTAGCTCGGAAGTTGCATCTGGCAATCTGGACTTGAGCCAACGCACAGAACAAACTTCGCACAATCTTCAAGGTGCAGCACAGGCCCTGACCGAACTGACAGATACCGTCAGCCAAAGCGCCGAAGCGGCCCAACAGGCCAATCAATTGGCGTCATCTGCTTCTAATGCTGCAACGCGCGGTGGTGAAGTGGTGGCGAAAGTGGTCAGCACCATGGACGGTATCAGCGCCAGTTCACGCAAAATTTCTGATATCACCAGTGTGATTGACGGCATCGCCTTCCAAACCAATATCTTGGCACTGAACGCCGCCGTTGAGGCCGCACGTGCAGGAGAGCAGGGTCGTGGCTTTGCTGTGGTTGCAGGCGAAGTGCGCAGTCTGGCAGGCCGTGCGGCCAACGCTGCCAAAGAGATCAAGTCATTGATTGGCGCTAGCGTCGAGCAAGTGCAAGAAGGTAGCAAACAGGTTAACCACGCAGGTAAAACCATTGAAGACTTGGTGCTATCGGTACGGCGCGTGTCGGACATCATGGGCGAGATCACGGCAGCGACCCAAGAACAAAGCCGCCGGATTGGTGATGTCAGCCACTCGGTGGGTACGCTGGAAGAAATGACCCAGCAAAACGCCGCCTTGGTAGAAGAAGGTGCTGCCGCAGCAGACAGCCTGCGCGACCAAGCAGGTCGCCTGACGCAAATGGTCGGGGCTTTCCGCCTGAATCGCGAAAACCCAGAAGCCCGAGATTGGCAGCCTAGTGCCCAATCTTTGGCCGCCTTGCCTGATTCTGGCAACCAACCGCAACTGGGGCAAAGCACCAACCAACCATCGCTGCCCAGTCATTAGGCTGCACCCCGCACCCAAAGTGCAAGCGCGCATTCTGTTCCAAGATGCGCGCTTTTTTAATTGCGCTCATCATCTGGATACCTCTGTGCGGGCGATGATGGTGTGGCGTTGCAAGGTCTATTGATAACAACTTTGTAAGCGCGACCCAAAAGTGTGCAATCGAACTGCAGTCAAGTACAGTGTTTACCCTAAACACGCTACTATTTAGATAGCAAAAAACCATTTACCACAAAAGATTTGAAGGTAGCGCACCCATTGTGGGCATAGGTCTGCGCTACGTAATATCCGCAATGTGGTGCGAAATACCGGTGGCTATCATGGCTTCGTTATTAACCGGAGACACCATGAAGAAATTTCTGAAACTTGCGCTGATTGCCTCTGCAACCGTTGCTGCCTTTGGCGCAAGCGCTCAAGACTTTCCCGCTAAGGACAAGACCATTGTGATCGTCGTGCCTTTTGCAGCCGGCGGCCCAACAGACCGCGTAGCACGTGACTTGGCGGAAGCCATGCGCAAGCCTTTAGGTGCAACAGTCGTGGTGGAAAACACAGCTGGTGCGGGCAGTACCGTGGGCTCTGCCCGCGTGGCACGCGCCCCCGCTGATGGTTACACCCTGCTGCTAACGCACATCGGCATGGCCACTTCGCCCGCGCTGTACCGCAAGCTCTCCTACAACATTGCAACCGATTTTGAGTACCTGGGCCTCATCAACGACGTGCCAATGACCTTGATCGGCAAACCCACACTGCCCGCCAACAACATGAAAGAGTTGGTAGCTTGGGCCAACGCCAACCAAGGCAAGATCAACCTGGGCAACGCGGGCTTGGGCGCTGCCTCCCACCTGTGCGGCCTGATGGTGCAAAACGCACTGAAGGTTGACATGCAAACCGTGCCCTACAAAGGCACAGCCCCCGCGATTACCGACCTGATTGGCGGTCAAATCGATTTGCTCTGTGATCAAACCACCAACACCACACCGCAAATCGAAGGCAAAAAGGTCAAGGCTTTCGCCGTCAGCACTGCCAAGCGTCTGACTGTGCCCGCCCTGAAAGACCTGCCCACCATGCAGGAGTCTGGCTACAAAGACTTTGAAGTATCGATCTGGCACGGCCTGTACGCCCCCAAAGGCACGCCTGCTGATATCCAGAAAAAGATCAACGATGCTATGAAGGTTGCCCTGAAGGATCCAGAGTTCATCAAGAAGCAAGAAGGCCTGGGCGCTGTAGTGGTCACTGACAAGCGCATGGAGCCAGCCGAACACAAAAAGTTTGTGCTGGCTGAGGCAGATAAGTGGGGCGCCGTCATCAAGGCTGCCGGCTCTTACGCTGACTGATCTAGCAATTACTGTGGGCGCATATGCGCCTGCACCTTGGGTCTCACAAGCCGCTCGTGCCGTAAAGCCGGGCGGTTTTTTTATAGGTGTTTTGTTAGCTTCTCAAACGCCCCAAACCACATCGTGCCCATGGGCCAGGCTGCGTTGCAGCATGTCCAAAAAGGGCGTAGCACGTTGACGCAAGTACACGGCATCTTCACGTTGCTGCGCCTCCAATTCATCTTCTGGTGGAGGCAATGCTGCCAGTGCTTGGGCTTCTTCGTGAACAGCCGCCTCTAGCGCTGCAATGGCAGCGGGCAACTGGGCCACTGTGATGATGCCTTGCGGGCCAGGCGTTTTGCCAATAGCGTCCAACACCTGTCGCGCATGCGGCTCCAACATGATGAGGTCTGCCACAGTGCGGGACTTAAAACGGTAAAGCATGGTGGGCCTTTTGGTGATAGATATAGGCCAGCATAGCGCGACTTGATACACCTAACGGTTGTATACGTGCAGTGTGCAAAGACTTTGTGATGATGTACCACTATGCCGATTCATAGCCATCTACTGACCCGCATTTGCCGCGTGGTTTGGCTCAGTGCCATGCTCGGTGTACTTATGGGCTGTGCGCACCAAAGCCATTTGGGCTATTACTTGCAGTCCGCACAAGGGCATGCAGAGATTTTGCAGGCCGCACGCCCAATCGATGCATGGTTGGCTCAAGAAGATTTGTCACCCACCATGCGCACAAGGCTGCAACTGGCCCAGCAAGCACGCAGCTTTGCTGTGCAAGAAATGGGTTTGCCTGACAACGCCAGCTACCGCCGCTATGCCGACTTGCAGCGCCCTTGGGCCGTGTGGAACGTGGTGGCGGCCCCCATAGACAAGTTACAGCTGCACCAATGGTGCTTTTGGGTAACAGGCTGCATAGGCTACAGGGGCTACTTTGATGAGAAAGACGCCAGAGCCGAAGCGGCGCAATTGACGGCGCAAGGCCTGGAGGTCAGTGTCTATAGCGTCCCGGCGTACTCCACCCTGGGTTATCTCAACTGGGCAGGGGGAGACCCTTTACTCAACACCTTCATCCACTGGCCCGAGGGAGACTTTGTAGCGCTGCTGCTGCACGAGATGGCCCATCAAGTCGTGTATGCCAAGGGCGATACGCTGTTCAATGAGTCTTTTGCCACGGCAGTTGAGCGCATTGGGGTCAAGCGCTGGTTTACACGGCATGGCAGCGCGGATGCATATGCGCACTATGCAGCCAAAGAAGAAAGACGCGAGGAGTTCAGGACACTGACACAAGCCACTCGCAAGCGTTTAGAGCAGATTTTTGATCAAAAACACGCTTACGCCCTGGAAAATCAAGCACTCATCGCTATAAAAAATGAAGCGATGGATCAATTCAAAACCGACTATGCAGCCTTGCGTGAACGTTGGCTCAACGAAGCGGGTGAGCATGCCACCAGGCTGCAATTGGCAGGCTACGACCGCTGGGTAGCAAACGCCAACAACGCCAGCTTTGCAGCGCAAGCGGCCTACCATGCGCTGGTGCCCGCATTCATGGCCTTATGGGAACGGGAAGGCGGGCAACCGGCGCGGTTTTATGATGCTGTTCGTGCGCTGGCCCAAAGCCCGCCAGCACAGCGCCATGCTGCATTGCAAGCCCTGCTTGCAAACGACTTTGCATCAGCACCCTAAAGATACCCACAGGAGACACTCGGTGCCCGACATACACATACAACGCAACCACGATTTGGGCTTGCAACAGGCCCGCAAAATTGCCCAAGCGTGGGCCGAGCAGGCCACTGAAAAATTTGACATGGAATGCCACTACGCCGAGGGTGACACCTTAGACACCCTGAACTTTAGCCGCGCAGGGGTCAGTGGGCAGCTGCTTGTAGATGCTAGGCAGTTCGATATGACAGCCCAACTGGGCTTTTTATTTGGCGCCTTCAAAGACCGCATTGAACAAGAAATTGGCCATCAACTGGATGCCTTGTTGTCACCCCAGACTGGCGCAAACACACCCACCACCACAGCCTGAAAACCCGCTACTCCAGCGTAGCAATCAGGTCGATGTACTGTTGCTGCGCCACAGCGCTTGCCGTGCCGGCCAAGGCATGCCATGCGTCCCATTTGGCGCGGGCCACCGGGTCTGCAAAGCCTGGGCGTTCTCCTGGCGCATCGCCTTCAGTCGCCTGTTTGTACAAAGCGTACATGCGCAGCAAGGTAGCGTTATTGGGGCGCTCGGTCAAAGCACGTGATTGCTCTACTGCAGCATCAAAAGCTTGTGAGATATCTGGCATACAAGACTTCTTTCCGTCAATGTCTGGCAAAGCAAAGGCGCTAGGCTCAGGGGCCAAGAATCAAAGGCGCAGCTCACCCAGCCAAGATTGCACCAGCCGCACCCAATACGTAGCACCCAAAGGGATCAGGTCGTCATTGAAATCGTAACTGGGGTTGTGCAAAGTGCAAGGGCCGCCACCATGGCCCATTTCACGGTGCTGGCCGTCACCATTGCCAATAAAGGCATAGGCCCCGGGCTTGGCTTGCAGCATGTAGGCAAAGTCCTCGGCGCCCATAGTGGGCTCTTGGAGCAACACCTGCGCGTCACCCACAATACTGGCCATGACCGCGCGCGCAAAAGCTGCCTCAGCAGGGGTGTTGATGGTGGGCGGGTAGTTGCGTGCAAACTCAAACTCGCAAGTGGCGCCATATGCAGCACAGGTGTGCTTGGCAATGTCACGCATGCGGGACTCGATCATGTCGAGCACCTCTACACTGAAGGTACGCACAGTGCCCTGTATTTCGCATTGGTCTGGCACCACATTGGTGGCTTCGCCTGTGTGGATCATGGTGACAGAAACCACCCCAGCGTCCACAGGCTTTTTGTTGCGGCTGATGATGGTCTGAAAGGCCTGCACCATTTGGCAGGCAATCGGCACCGGGTCGATACCGTTGTGGGGCAATGCCGCATGGCAGCCCTTGCCGCGGATCGTGATCTTGAACTCGTTGCTAGACGCCATCACAGGCCCGGCGCTCACAGCAAACTGGCCGGCTGCCATGCCAGGCCAGTTGTGCATACCGAACACGGCCTCTACCGGGAATTGCTCAAACAAGCCTTCCTGGATCATCTCTCGCGCACCGCCACCGCCTTCTTCTGCGGGCTGAAAAATCAGCACTACGGTGCCATCAAAGTCTTTGTGTGCAGCCAGGTGCTGCGCGGCTGCCAACAACATGGCAACGTGGCCGTCGTGGCCGCAGGCGTGCATCTTGCCAGGGTGCTTGCTGGCGTGTGCAAAGGTATTGAACTCTTGCATGGGCAGTGCATCCATATCGGCCCGCAGACCTATGGCCCGGCCACAGGCACCACCATCGCGCCCATGGACAATGCCCACCACCCCCGTTTTGGCCAGCCCCTGGTGCACTTCAATGCCCCACTGGGTCAATTGCTGGGCCACCAAATCTGCGGTGCGAACTTCTTCAAAACACAACTCGGGGTGCGCGTGGATTTGCCTGCGCAATGCAGCAATCGCTGCAGCCTGGCTCAGGATGGAATCAATGATCTTCATAAGACACCTCTCACAATGGCACCCAGTGTAGGGACTGCACAGACAAGCAGAGCTTAGAAAGCACACAACCCACTGTCACCAGGGGGCTTGAGCAGACACAAGATGGCTGGCGTCTGCTCCTTTGTCTGCTAAAGCAGCGACGCCTGTACCGTCTGCTCTATTGCACCGCACATGCTCAGGCCATCGCGGCCCTTCATGTCAATGCGCAGGGTATCGCCTACCTGCAAAAAATCTGTGTGGGCTTGCCCGCTTTGCAGCACCTCGGCTTGGCGTTTGTCTGCCAAACAGGCAAAGCCCTTGGGCCAGTCAGTACGGCCTTTGGTGTCGGTAGTGGAAGGCGTCACTAAAGGGCCACCACCAACCAAGGTGCCAGCACTGACAGCACGTGCCTTCGCCAAATGGGCCAACAACTGACCAAAATGCCATGGCATGTCCGCACCGGCATCGCACATGCCCAGCTTGCGGCCATTGACTGTGGTGTGCAAGGCCAGGTGTACGCGCCCCTTTTGCCAGGCGTCGCCTAACTCGTCAGTGGTGCAGGCCACAGGGCTAAAAGCCGTTGCGGGGTAGGCCTGCAAACTGCCTATGGGCGCAGCACGAAGAGCCAAATCATTGGTCAACATGACCAAGCGCACGGCTTCAAGCGCTTGTTCGGGGCTGCTACCCTGGGGAATATCGCCCACGGCCACTGCCACGCTGGCCTCAAAGTCCAGATCCAAGGTGCCGCAGGACATGTGCATAGGGTCGAGCGCAGCGAACAACGGAGCGCTACATGCCTGTGCCAAAGTGGGGCCAGATGCGTTGGGCTCAGCATCCACAGTGCCAACGGGTGTATGTGCACGAACCCACTGGTACGCACGCGGTAAAGGTGCCATGCACTGGCCCACATCAAAAGGAAAGGCGTGCCTTGCGTGCCCAGCGTTCAGGCGGTCGTACACATCTTGCAATTGCGGCGCCATAAACCCCCAGTCGTCCAGCACCTGCTGAAGCTTGCTGGCAATGCCCGTCGCATAATGGGCTAAGCCCAAATCACGCGAGACCACCACCAACTGCCCATCGCGGGAGCCGTCTTTGTATGTAGCAAGTTTCATGGGGGATAGGTGGAAAAGGTAGCGGTTAGAGGCAAAAACAAAGCGCATGCAATACGCTTAAAGCCCGAAAATTCTAGTGCACCGCCTGACCAACACTACACACTACACACTACACACTGCGCCCTCCATTGCCCTCCAACCACATTTGTACATGCGACGTTTCTTGCGCTCTCTACCGACGCTGACCACCACCGCACTGGTGTTGGCGCTGCACTGGGTGGTGCTACAAGGTCTGCCATGGCAGCTAGGCGCACCCGCAGCACCACCGGGCCCTGTCATGAGCACTCGCACCATTGCAGCACCTGCGCCTGTTGCGCCGCCGCCCCAGGCACAAACACCTGCCGCCGCCCCTAAGCTTGCTGTGGCCCGTGCTCATCCCGATGATCGTACCAAAGTACACCCCAAAAACAGCACCAGCAATCAAGCCCCAGTAGCCCGCACTGTTGATGCGGTGGCACAAGCAGCGCCAGACGCCCCAGAGCCCCCGGCACCCACACCTACTCCCGCACCAGACACGGCCCCCCTGCTCAATGCAGAGCCACAAGTGACGCAAGAGGTAGTGGCTGTGGCAAACGATGTTGTAACGCAGCCCCTGGTACCGCCGACGCCCCAACCAGCAGGGGTAGATATCACCCCACCTGGCGCCAGCGCCCGTCCACAAGGCAGCACTGCCGCCCCACCGGTGCGCTTACCAGTACCCACAAAACTGCTGTTTGATGTGCATGGCAAAGCCAAAGGTTTTAATTACCAAGCAGATGCAGAACTGCTATGGCAGCACGATGGCAATCGCTATGAGGCCCGCCAGGTCATCAGCGCATTTTTGGTGGGTAAGCGCAGCCAGCAGAGTGTGGGGGCCATCACCCCACAAGGCTTGGAGCCCGAAAGGTTTGCAGATCGCTCCCGGTCAGAACAGGCAGCCCACTTTGACCATACCCAAGGCCGCATTACTTTCAGTGCCAATACACCTGCTGCCGACGTTGGCCCCGGAGCACAAGACCGATTGAGCGTGTTTATCCAACTGGGGGCGATATTGGCTGCCGATCCTGAGAGATTTACGCCCGGCACTGAAATCACACTCACTACGGCGAGCGCACGCAGTGCAGACCGCTGGACTTTTCGTGTCCAGGCATCAGAAACCCTTGACCTGCCTTCAGGCCCCACCAACACATGGAAGCTTGAGCGCCTTCAGCGCAAAGACTACGATCAAAAAGCCGAACTTTGGCTGGCACCAACCCTTGGCTATTTGCCCGTACGGATTCGCCTGACGCAAGCCAACGGTGACTTTGCCGACCTGCAACTGCGGGCGCACGAAACGCCTTAGGTAAGCCCAGCACCCAAACAGCGCCACACCAACAACAAGTGCTTACTGATAGGCGCCCCATGGCTGCTAGTATCTTTCACTTTTTTATTATCTTTAGGATATATCTTGATCCTGATTGACGCGCTAGCGCCATAGATGCAGCTCTTGATGCACAGATCCAAACGAAAAAATAAGCATGTCATTCATCAAAAAAACCCTGGGCTTATTGCTTCTGTTATTTGTGGTTGGCTTTATAGGCGTAAACGCACGCATGCCTTTAGGGCTACACGTTTCAGTAGCGACAAAATCCGATAAAGAGTCAGACTTTAGCGAGCGCAAAGGATTGATAGACATCTTTGTTTGGCGGGCTGTATCACGCTGGGTCGTGGACCAGTCGGGCCAGCCATGCGACCTTCCACAAGCCCGCTACCCTAAAGAAGGCGGTGCCGCCCACGAAGTGGATCCCATCAAAGCCGTCTTGATGGCACCCAATACGCCGGATTTAGACCAGCGGCTTTCCTTCTTGATGACGCGCTACGATGCGTTAGGTAACAGTGATGCGTACATCAAGCAGCAAATTGCCAAAACCATTCGCATATGCGGCCCTGAAGGTGCAGTCATACCTACAGAAGTGCCGCCTTTGCACATGGCGATTGCTTTTAAACAAGCAGACATTGCTGAAATGCTGGTGCGGGCAGGTGCTGACACTAATCGCCGAATGAGCAGGACTGAAAAACCAGGTCACAACCTTACCGCACTTGACTTTGCTAAGTTGGTATTGAGCAATGCCCAAACGGAACAAGACAAAGCTCAGTTGCAATCTATTGTGGATCTTCTGCAAAAACCCAAAAAACCCTGACCACTGCTCAACCGAGGGAAAGTCCTTGCTGCGCAAGACCGAGACTTTCATGAAATACTATGCAGCAACAGGGTTCAGGCATCCCTCTTGAACTCTGCGCTACCTCCGCCATCTGACTGAGGTACTTATTGGGGATACGCCATGCATATGCTTTACGACTCTGAATCCTTTGTGGTGGTTCATATGGTTCCGGATGCCCATGGCACTTCTGGCTCTGAGCAAGAGCGCGGTGATCCGCCTCAACTGGCAAGGCACGGCTTTGAGATTGTGGATAAACGTTCTGGCAAAGAGGTGTACCTCGATGGCTCGTGGGCAGAGATGTTCCAGCTGCAAATACTTGCCTGGCAGCGCAACACCCCCACCCAGGAAGAAGTAGAAGACGCACTTGACCGCTACGCAGGCTTGGCACAAAACCCGGTGGTTGTGCACTGAACGTCTGGCCGCCACCTTGGCGGCTTTTTTCTGTCTTTTGTACGGAATACAGCATTTGTCGAATCCAACTAGCCGCTATAAGCTGAACCTTGCTTTTTGGGGTGCTGTTTTAGCCTTAACGACTGGATGCACCACATTCACCCCAGTGCCAGTCCCAAGCAGCAATCCCCAGACACTGCTAAGCCTGCTTCCTAGCGACGTGCTGCTAATGGGGGAACAACACGATGCGCCAGAACACCAACAACTGCAGCTCCAAGCCGTACAAGCCTTAGTACAACGCAAACAACTGGCGGCCTTAGTGTTGGAAATGTCTGAGCAGGGCCACAGCACTAAGGGTTTAGCACCTGATGCGAGCGAAAACCAAGTACAGCAAGCACTGGGTTGGAACACGCAAGCATGGCCCTGGCAAACCTATGGGCCAGTCGTCATGGCGGCTGTGCAGGCCCAAGTACCTGTGCTGGGGGGCAATTTACCGCACGCCCAAATGCGTTCGGTGATGACAGAAGTATTTTGGGACACCCGCGTTTCCTCTGATGTGTTGCTTGCGCAGCGCGAAGCCATCCGAGCGGGGCACTGCAATCTGCTACCACCCGAGCAAATACCTGCCATGGTGCGCATCCAAATTGCCCGAGACGCCACCATGGCACGCACCACACAGCAAGCGCTCAAGGCTGGGCAAACTGTGCTGTTGATTGCAGGCAGTGCCCACGTGGTGCGCACTGTGGGCATTCCTTTGCATTGGACAACTTTGCACGCTGACAAAGCACCTCTACTCAAAGTAGTTGTGGCACAAGCGGCTGACGCAGGCGGTGGCGTCACACCCGTGGAAGGGGCGGACATCACCCTGCCCACACCCACACGGCCACCACGTGATGTGTGCGCCGAGCTGCGTAACCAATGGCAAAAATCTACGCCATCACCTGCCAACAGCAAATCCAGCACCAGCCCTGAGCCCAACCGGTAGCTAGTGCACAATGCCAGCGCTATGAACCACGGTTACATCCTCACCTTGTCGTGCCCAGATCGTTTGGGCTTGGTACATGCTGTTTCGGGCTTTTTGCTAGAACACGGCGGCAACATTGAAGAAGCCGCGCAGTACAACGACCCAGCCACAGGTTTGTTCTTTATGCGGGTGCATTTTGCATGTGACCGCTTTGACCACCCTACCCTGCAAACCCACTGGCGCTTGTTTGCCCAGCCCTACGAGATGCAATGGGGCTTGCACAAAGCAGCGCAACCCATGCGCACCGTACTCATGGTCAGCCGGGAGGGGCATTGCCTGAACGACCTGCTGTTTCGCTGGAAATCTGGGCTGCTGCCCATCGACATTCGGGCCATCATCAGCAACCACCGCGACTTCTACCAACTCGCGGCCAGTTACAACGTTCCGTTTCACTACATTCCGGTGTCTGCCGACACCAAAGCACAAGCGGAGCTGCGCCAGTTTGAAGTGATCGACGCGGAAGCCGCCGAGCTGGTGGTGCTGGCCCGCTACATGCAAGTGCTCTCCAACGGCATGTGCGAGCGTCTTACGGGCAAAGCCATCAACATCCACCACAGTTTTCTGCCCAGCTTTAAAGGGGCCAAGCCCTATTACCAAGCACATGACCGTGGGGTCAAACTAATAGGGGCCACAGCCCACTATGTGACGGGCGAGCTGGATGAAGGCCCCATCATTGAGCAAGACGTCACCCGCGCAGACCACACCGACACGGTGGAAGACCTGACCGCCCGCGGGCGCGATACCGAAAGCCAAGTGCTGGCCCGCGCCGTCAAGTGGCACAGCGAGCACCGCGTGCTCCTCAACGGTCATAAAACCGTGGTGTTCCGCTAAGCGCCAGGGGCTTGCACATGAGCGCACCGCTTGATGCCGCCATCGGAAGTGCCAAGCGCATCCCACCGATTCAGTGCCTGCTCACGTTTGAAGCCCTGGCACGCTTGCGCAGCGTCACGCTGACCGCCGATGAGTTGTGCGTAACTCCCAGCGCGGTCAGCCACCGGGTCAAGCAGCTGGAGCAAATCATCGGAACACGCCTTTTTGGTCGGGCGGATTTTTCTCTGACCACCGAAGGCAGCGCCTATCTGGCCCATGTACGCGAGGGCTTGGGGGCGCTGCAGCGCTTTCCGGGCAACTCCAGCGCGCCCGGGCGCAGACGCCTGAAGTTGGCGGTAACGCCCACATTTGCGCGCACCATTTTGATTCCACGCTTGCGCCAGTTCACCGATGCATACCCCGAGATCGACTTGACGCTGCAAGTGTCGATTCCACTGCTGGACGTGGTGGCAGAAGACGCCGATTTGATGGTGCGCTTTGGCGCTGGCCATTACGCCGATGTGGAGCACACGGAGTTGGCCCGCGATGTGGTGACGCCCTTGGCATCGCCAGCATTTGTTCGCGAGTACGGCCCGTTTGAACGCCCTGAAGACCTGGAAGGCGCCACCTTGCTGCGCAGCCCGCTGGAGCCCTGGCGCGGCTGGTTCACCAGCGCAGGGCTGGACTGGCCCGAACCCACCGAGGGCTCACAATTTAACGATGTAGGCCTGATGTGCGATGCTGCCGCCGCCGGCATGGGCATTGCGCTGGTGCGCCTCAAGCTGGGAGCGCCGTGGCTGGAAAACGGCAGCTTGGTGCGGCTGCTGCCCATACTGGCCCCTAGCCCGCATGCTCATTACTTGTGCTGGCGTACGGGGGTGATGGAGCGGTGGGAGTGCGCTGCTTTTGCGGAATGGCTGAAAAAGACACTGGGCGAATAACCGTTAGGCCTCAACCGTTACTCTATTTTGGCACTATCAAAGCTATTGAGAGACAATCCGCTTTAGTCGCATTTGCTTCTAAATCTCCTTAATTTGATGGCATAGGTTACCTTTTGTCGACACAAGAGCAGATTTCACGCACCACCCTGAAAAAAACTCACGGCACAAAACAAAGGCTTAGCCTAAAGTGCTTGGTATGAACACTGCCAGCCCCACACCAACCCCCACCGAGCGCTCGGCCCGGCAATCGCTTGTGGTCAATGCTCTGAGCCAAGTGGTGCCTGCACATGCGCTGCTGTGGCAGAGCGAAGACACCACTCCCTACGAATGTGATGGCTTGACCGCTTATCGGCAGCGACCGCTGGTGGTGTGCCTGCCTGAAACGTATGAACAGGTGCAAGACGTGCTGCGGGTGTGCCACCAGCTGTCCATCCCAGTGGTGGCGCGGGGGGCGGGTACTGGCCTCTCAGGCGGGGCCATGCCGCATGCCATGGGGGTCACGCTGTCACTGGCACGGTTCAATCGCATTTTGGATATCGACCCGCTGGCACGCACTGCCGTGGTGCAGTGCGGCGTGCGCAACCTGGCCATCAGCGAAGCCGCTGCCCCCCATGGCCTGTACTACGCCCCAGACCCCAGCAGCCAGATTGCCTGCACTATCGGCGGCAACGTGGCAGAAAACTCAGGCGGGGTGCATTGCCTCAAATACGGGCTGACCTTGCACAACGTGCTCAAAGTGCGGGGCTTCACGATTGAAGGCGAGCCCATCGAGTTCGGCAGCGATGCCCTGGACACCCCCGGCTACGACCTGCTGGCCGCCGTAATTGGCAGCGAGGGTATGTTGGCCGTGACCACCGAAGTTACCGTGCGCCTGGTGCCCAAACCCCAACTGGCCCGCTGCATCATGGCCAGCTTTGATGACGTGCGCAAAGCGGGCGATGCCGTGGCAGCAGTGATTGCAGCGGGCATCATCCCCGCCGGGCTGGAGATGATGGACAAGCCCATGACCGCCGCCGTGGAAGACTTTGTGCACGCAGGTTACGACCTGTCGGCCGAAGCCATCTTGCTGTGCGAAAGCGACGGCACACCTGAAGAAGTGCAAGAAGAAATCGCCCGCATGACCGAGGTACTGCGCAGCGCTGGCGCCACGGCGATATCCGTCAGCGCCAACGAGGCTGAACGCCTGCGCTTTTGGAGCGGCCGCAAAAACGCATTCCCCGCCAGCGGCCGCATGAGCCCCGACTACATGTGCATGGACAGCACCATTCCGCGCAAACGCCTGGCCGACATCCTGCTGGCCATTGCCGAGATGGAGAAAAAATACCAACTGCGCTGTGCCAACGTGTTCCACGCCGGCGACGGCAACTTGCACCCGCTGATTTTGTTTGATGCCAACGACGCCGACCAACTGCGCCGCTGCGAGCTGTTTGGGGCAGATATTCTGGAAACAAGCGTGGCCATGGGCGGCACGGTGACGGGTGAGCATGGCGTGGGCATTGAAAAGCTCAGCAGCATGTGCGTGCAGTTCAGCGCCGAAGAAAACACCCAAATGATGGGGCTCAAGCACGCATTTGACCGGGCAGGCTTGCTCAACCCCGGCAAGGTGATTCCGACCCTGAACCGCTGTGCAGAATACGGCAAGATGCTGGTGCGCGCCGGACAGATCAAGCACCCAGACTTGCCCAGGTTCTAAAGCCGTTTGTCAAAGCATCCAAGCCCTTGGATGAAACGCTGGCTCACAACGTGGCCAATGTCACAGGCGCGCACAGGTACGAAAGTTTTTGATGCACGCACTCCAAGGCCTTGCCATTTTGCTCACCTTGCAATCCGCAGGCGTGGTTTTGTCGCGCTTGTTGCACCTACCCTACCCAGGTCCGGTGGTGGGCATGGTGCTGCTGCTCTTGGCCTTACGCTGGCCTGCGGTACAAACCCGCGTGGGTGCAGTTGCCACTTTTTTGCTCAGCCATTTGTCGCTGCTGTTTGTACCCGTAGGCGTGGGTTTGATCGCCCAGCTCGGGCTTTTGGGCCAGCATGGCCTGCGCTTGATGGTGGTGGTGGTCGTGTCCACCTGGGTGGGCTTGGGCGTCACCGCTTGGGTGTTGCAATGGCTGCTGCGGCGTGCGCCCCAGGCACAAGCCCCAACATCTGAAGGCAGCACACCCCATGAATGATTTTGTGCAACTGTGGGTGTATCTCTCCACCACCCCTTTGTTTGGTCTGAACGCCACCTTGGTGGTGTACCTGGTGGCACTGGGGTTTTACAACCGCATGCAGCAAGCACCCTGGGCCAACCCGGTGCTGTGGTCCACCTTGGTGCTGGGGGGCGGCTTGCTGGCCACCGGCACTGCTTACCCCACCTACTTTGCTGGCGCACAGTTCATTCACTTTCTGCTGGGGCCAGCCGTGGTAGCACTGGCTTGGCCTTTGTGGCAGCGCAGAGCCGCTTTGCGTGCAGGCTGGCTGCGCTTTACTGCGGCCTCGGTAGTGGGGGGTAGCGCAGCAGCCGGCAGCGCGGTGCTGCTGGGCTGGATGCTGGGCTTGCCTCTGGACGTCGTAGCATCCCTTGCCCCCAAGTCCGTCACCGCGCCCGTGGCCATGGGTATTGCAGAACAAATCGGGGGCATACCAGCACTGGCAGCCGTCATGGCGGTATTGACGGGCTTGGTTGGGGCCTTAAGCGGCAAGTACCTGTTTGCATGGCTGCGCATTGGCACCGACAACGCGGGCTGGACAGCGCGCGGATTTGCACTGGGCACTGCAGCACACGGCATTGGTGCCGCGCGGGCGCTGCAAGTCAACGCAGACGCAGGCGCTTGGGCCGCGCTGGCCTTGGGCTTGCAGGTGCTGGTGGCGTCGCTGTTGATTCCTTTGGTGTGGCCTTAAGCACCTACTGCCAGCCGTTGTGTCCACAACTCACAGCGGGTTTGTTGGCTGGGCACCCGTAACGCTTCGAGCGCCAAAAATACCGCTGCCCACACGCACCATGGTGCTGCCAGCCGCGACTGCAGCCGCCATATCGCCCGTCATGCCCATAGACAGGGTGTCCACCTGATCCAAGCCAGGCAGCTTGGACACCACAAGTTGATCAAAGCACTGCCGGGCCAAACCATGCACCGCCTGCTGCGCAGCAAAGTCGGGGCCTGGGTCAGGCATGCTCATCAAACCGCGCACTACCAATCGTGGCAGTTTTGCAACAGCCGCCGCCAAGGCCAAGGCCTCTGCTGGGGGCACACCCGACTTCGTTGGTCCACCATCCACATTGATTTGTACACACACCTGCAAGGGCGGTAAATGCGCTGGTCGCTGGGCAGACAAACGCTCGGCAATTTTGAGCCGGTCGATGGTGTGCACCCAGTCAAAGTGCTCAGCCACCAAACGGGTTTTGTTGCTTTGTATGGGGCCAATACAGTGCCACTGCAATGCGCCATAGCCCATTTGCCGTAAGGTCAAGATTTTGTCGACCCCCTCCTGGATGTAGTTCTCTCCAAAGGCCTGCTGCCCCGCTGCCACTGCTTGCGCAACAGCCTCGGGACCAAAGGTCTTTGAAACAGCCAGTAACAAAACGCTGTCTGGAGCGCGTTTGGCGGCACTACAGGCCTGCGCCAGTTGAGCGCGGATGTGCTGGAGGTTCTGGGCAATCGTGGTCATAATCATTGACGAGCGTACCAAACGACTGAGGGAATCCGTGGACATTACCCAATTGCTGGCATTCAGCGTTAAAAACAAAGCATCTGACTTGCACTTGTCGGCGGGCCTGCCACCCATGATCCGCGTCCATGGCGATGTGCGCCGAATCAATGTCGAATCGCTAGACCACAAAACCGTGCACGGCATGGTCTACGACATCATGAGCGATGCCCAACGCAAGACTTATGAAGAGTTTTTAGAGGTCGACTTCTCGTTCGAAATTGAAGGTTTGGCGCGTTTTCGCGTCAATGCATTCAACCAAAACCGCGGTGCGGCGGCGGTGTTTAGAACGATTCCCAGCAAGATCTTGACGCTTGAGCAACTTAACGCCCCCAAGATTTTTGCCGACTTGGCTTTAAAGCCCCGGGGCTTGGTGCTGGTGACCGGGCCTACTGGCTCGGGCAAATCCACCACGCTGGCAGGTATGGTCAACCACCTGAACGAAACCGAATACGGCCACATTCTGACCGTGGAAGACCCCATCGAGTTTGTGCACGAGTCCAAAAAATGCTTGGTTAACCAACGTGAAGTGGGCCCCATGACCTTGTCGTTTGCCGCAGCCTTGCGCTCTGCGCTGCGCGAAGACCCGGACGCCATTTTGGTAGGTGAAATGCGCGACCTCGAAACCATTCGCTTGGCCATGACCGCCGCCGAAACAGGGCATTTGGTGTTTGGCACCTTGCACACATCCAGTGCCGCCAAAACGATTGACCGGATCATTGACGTGTTCCCTGCTGCCGAAAAGGAAATGGTTCGGGCCATGTTGTCCGAATCCCTTCAAGCCGTGATCTCGCAGACTTTGTGCAAAACAAAAGACGGCACAGGCCGCGTGGCCGCGCATGAAATCATGTTGGGCACCAGCGCCATCCGAAACCTGATCCGCGAAAACAAGGTGGCCCAGATGTACTCCACCATCCAAACCAGCAACAGCGTGGGCATGCAAACCCTGGATCAGAACCTGACCGATATGGTGCGCCGCAACATCATCAGCCCCGCAGAAGCACGCGGCAAGGCCAAGATTCCGGAGAACTTCCCTGGCTGACCCCATTCACCAGGCCCGCAAAAAGAAACGCAAGGCACACGCCGTTGCACCGGGCCCCCTGGAGCGCTCTATGAAAGGCATTTTGCGTCTGTTGCGACTGCAATCGCCGGCAAGACCGCAAACAGATGTGTCGGACTCGGTGCTGTTTTCTACTGCATTTGCCGACCAAGGTGCAGGGACTGCATCGCTAATTCCTTGGGAAGCCCGGGCTGCTGAAGTAGGTGCTAAGCGTTTGCCTGCAAGTCGTGGCGGTCGTTTGCTGCAACAACTGTGGGCCAAAGACAAATACATGGCGCATCTGCAAGAAGATGCCGTAGAGCGCATGGAGCGGTTTTTTGAATTTGCCTCCATTGGCTCTAACCGCGACGTGATTCGCCAGGACGAATACGGCAACTTCATGGTGGTGTTACTGACAGGCTCTATGGCTGTAGACCGAGTACAGCCATGGGGCGAGCAACTGCGGCTTGCAGAAACCCGGCCCGGCGACATACTGGGAGAAATGTCTCTGCTTGATAGCGGCATACGGTTTTCGACATGCACCACCCTGACAGATACTGAGGTGGCTGTACTGAGCGCAGAGGCATTGGATGAAATGCTGACCAAAGACCCCGTTTTGGCAGCCAATTTGGTAGCGCTGCTGGCACGTAAGTTGTCATTGCGCTTGCGTGTGGTCAGTGCGCGTTTGAGCGACTACCAAAAGTAAGCAAATTAATTAAGATAAGAAACCAGAGGAGTAACGCTGATGGAACGCGATCAGGCCAGTAAATTTATCAATGACCTGCTAAAGCTCATGGTCAGTCGCAATGGCAGCGACCTTTTCATCACTGCGGAGTTTCCTCCCGCCATCAAGGTCGATGGCAAGGTCACCAAAGTGTCGCCCCAGCCGCTTACCCCGGCACACACTATCACGCTGGCCCGGGCCATCATGAGCGACAAGCAGGTGGCAGACTTTGAACGCACCAAAGAATGCAACTTTGCGATATCTCCGTCTGGCATTGGTCGGTTTCGGGTCAACGCCTTTGTCCAGCAAGGGAAAGTCGGCATGGTGCTGCGGACCATCCCACTGACGCTACCCACCATTGATGGCCTTGGTGTACCCCAAGTGCTCAAAGATGTCTCAATGGCCAAGCGTGGCCTGTGCATTTTGGTGGGCGCTACGGGTTCGGGCAAATCCACCACACTGGCATCTATGGTGGACTGGCGCAATGAAAACTCTTTTGGTCACATCATCACGATTGAAGACCCGGTTGAATTTGTGCACCCTCACAAAAATTGCGTGGTAACACAACGCGAAGTTGGGCTGGATACCGACAGCTGGGAAGCGGCTCTTAAGAACACGCTTCGACAAGCCCCCGATGTGATTCTGATGGGCGAAATCCGAGACCGTGAAACCATGGAATTAGCGATTGCCTTCTCTGAAACAGGCCACCTGTGTTTGGCGACACTGCACGCCAACAGTGCCAACCAGGCACTCGACCGCATCATCAACTTCTTCCCGGAAGAGCGCCGCCAACAGTTGCTGATGGATCTGTCGCTCAACCTCAAAGCATTGGTTTCACAACGCCTGATCCCTAAACAGGACAACAAAGGCCGTGCTGCAGCAGTCGAAATCATGCTCAATACCCCTTTGATTGCAGACCTGATCTTCAAAGGTGAGATTTCCGAAATCAAAGAGATCATGCGCAAAAGCCGTAATCTGGGCATGCAAACCTTTGACCAAGCACTGTTTGACGCCTATGAGGCCAATCTCATCACCTACGAAGATGCATTGCGCAATGCCGACTCGGTCAACGACCTGCGCTTGCAAATCAAACTCAACAGCCAACGCGCCAAGTCTCCTGACTTGACCGCTGGCACAGAGCACTTTGCGATTGTGTAGGGTTTAACGCATTCATCAACCACAACCCGCCTCTGGCGGGTTTTTTGCCTCTCATTTGGAACACCTTATGCCCGTCACCTCTGAAAGCACTCCGGCCAGCTGCAAAGTAGCCTTTTTGGGACTTGGCGTTATGGGCTACCCCATGGCTGGGCACTTGGCAAAAGCGGGTCATCAGGTCACGGTTTACAACCGCACTGCAAGCAAAGCTGCTGCATGGTGCGCAGATCACCCAGGCCATCACCAGGCACCTTCACCACACTTGGCTGTTCAAGGCGCGCAGCTGGTGTTCAGTTGTGTAGGCAACGACGACGATTTGCGCGAGGTGATGTCTGGCACCGATGGCGCACTGGCTGGGCTTGCATCCGGCGCTGTTGTGGTGGACCACACTACCGCATCAGCCGCTGTTGCCCGAGAGCTTTACGCGCAAGCCAAGGGATTAGGAGTGCACTTTATGGATGCCCCGGTATCTGGCGGCCAAGCCGGGGCACAAAACGGCCAGCTGACCATCATGTGCGGGGGCGATGCCAAGGCCTTTGCCCAAGCGCAACCTGTGATGCAGGCGTATGCCCGCGCAGTCACCCTTATGGGTGCCAGCGGCGCAGGGCAATTGACCAAAATGGTGAATCAAATTGCCATTGCCGGGTTGCTGCAAGGCTTGGCAGAGGCTGTTGCCTTTGGCAAAAACGCGGGGCTGGACATGCAACAAGTCTTAGACGTGATTGGTAAAGGCGCTGCACAAAGCTGGCAAATGGATAACCGCGGAAAAACCATGGTGGAGGGCCGCTTTGACTTTGGTTTTGCCGTTGACTGGATGCGCAAAGACCTGGGCTTGGTTTTGGACGAGGCCAAACGCAACGGCTCACGCCTGCCCGTTGCAGCGCTTGTAGACCAGTTCTATGCCGATGTACAGGCCATGGGTGGCCAGCGATGGGACACGTCTAGCCTGATCCGTCGGCTGCGCTAAAAAACCACTGGAGTGGCTGAACGCACCCCAGCAGTTAGCTACGGTGCATCACTGCACAGGCGTAGTAACTACCCCGGATTGCGGTGCAGCCGCTGGCACAGGGGTTGGCGAAGACACTGGCGCAGGTGAATTGCGTGGGGCCTCGGCTGGCACCAACGTAGAGCGGCGTAGCTCTTCCTCAGAAATAATCTCAAACACCCGCACCACTTTGGCCACACCATTGACCCCGCGCACAATTTGCGTTGCACGGTCAGCCTCACGCTGGGTGACACGGCCCATCAGGTAAACCACTCCGCGCTCGGTGACTACTTTGTAGGCAGTGGCAAACAGGTCTTGTGCATCCACCAAATTGGCGCGTACCTTGCCAGTGATGTACGTGTCGTTTGAGCGTTGGCTCAAAGTGGAATTGGGCATAACCGCCAAGTCGTTGACCACAGAGCGCACGTTGTCAACACCAGCCACCAGCATCTCTACTTTTTGACGGTCATCACCTGTCGGCACCTCACCTGTCAACAAAACTTGTCGGTTGAAGCTGGTCACGTTGACGTGCACACGGCTTCCTAAGTTTTCACGCAAGCGGTTGGTGGCGCGAAGCTCTATGCCCTCATCTTCTACTTGGCTGCCCGTCGTACGCCTGTCAGCGGCCACCATGCCACCGACCACTGCACCACCTACTATCAGTGGAGCGCAGGCAGATAAAACAGCAGCCAAACCGCTGACAGCCAACAAGGAGCAAAGGGTGCGGTTGATAGTTCGTTTCATAAAGGGCTCTCCTGTTCACCAAGTAATTGGGCATCCATACCATCGCATAAGCAATGCACAACCAGTGCGTGCACTTCTTGTACACGGGCAGCACGGTCATGCGGCACGGTAATCAGCACATCGGTTTCGCGCAGCAGTGCTGCCAATTTGCCACCTGTGCGACCTGCGAGCACCACGACAGTCATATCGCGCTCATGTGCGGCTTCCACTGCAGCCAGCAAATTGGCGTCATTGCCAACTACCGATAAAACCAACAACAAATCGCCCGCCTGCCCCAAAGCCCGTACCTGGCGAGAAAACTGCTGGGCATGGTCTTGGCGCGTGGTGGCCGTGGTCAGCAGACTGCTGTCAGCAGTAAGGGCGATGGCCGCAAGTTCAGGCCGTTCGCGCTCAAAACCGGCAATGCAAAATGCTGCAAAACGCTGTGCCTCTGGCGCTGAAGGGCCATTACCACAGGCCAACACCTTACCGCCACTGGTCACACAAGCTAGCACGGCTTGCACCGCTGCCGCAATAGGTTGGCCCAAGGCCTGGGCAGCCTGGTATTTGAGGTCGGCACTGTCAATAAAGTGCTGTTGGATTCTTTGCTCTAACATGAGGCGCTGATGATAACCCTGGAGCGTTATCACTTTTGTAGCAAACCGTACCCATCAGTGTGGGTTCACGATGCATCAAAGGCGGCCTTAACCCACACAAGCTCATCTTCAATCAGCACCACGTCAAAGCGGCATGCGGGCGGCGCCCCACAACGCAACAAATAGTGTCGCGCTGCAAATATGATGCGCCGCTGCTTGGTAGCGCCAATACTGCCACCTGCTCCACCAAACGAGCGACTGCTGCGTGCGCGTACCTCTACAAAAACCACCGTTCCATCGGGTTCGCGCATGATCAAATCAATCTCCCCACCTCCGCGGCCAGGGGTTCGATAATTGCGGACAAGCAAACGCAAACCTGCCGCCTGTAAGTGCTGCAAAGCTTGGTCTTCCGCCAGATTGCCCTGTGCGCGGGTGCTGCCAGCGGGTGCTTGCACTACTGGCATTGCTTTCGATTTACCAAGGAACTTCATTGAGCGCTCACTTTGCCTCTGCACTGGCCGCTGCACACGATGCAGCTGGGTCACAAGATTATCCGCATGGTGCCTTGTACGTGGTAGCCACCCCCATTGGCAACCTTGCTGACATTACCTTGCGCGCACTGCATGTGCTGCAGCTAGCCGATACGCTGGCTTGCGAAGACACCCGGCACACACAAGCAATGCTGCGTGCTTACGGTATTGATAAAACCAGTGTGCAATGGTTGCCCGTACACCAGCACAACGAGGCAGAAGCGGCAGCCCGTGTCATAGAACGCTTGCAGCAAGGCCAACGGGTTGCCTATGTCAGCGATGCTGGCACACCTGGAGTCAGTGACCCCGGCGCACGCTTAGTCGCCGCAGTGCATGCAGCAGGCCTGCGAGCACTGCCGCTGCCCGGTGCTAGCAGTATCACAGCAGCAATCAGCGTAGCCGCTGCGGTGGCACACAGTAATGAACAAAGCGGATTTGTTTTTGCTGGGTTTGCACCTAGCAAAGCGGCCGAACGCGGCGTATGGGTTACGCAACTGGCCTTAGAGCCCCGCTGCACCATCGTGCTGGAAGCACCCCACCGCATTACCGAACTGGCGCAAGCCTTATCTGCGTTGGATACGCGCCTCATTACTCTTGCACGCGAGTTAACCAAGCAATTTGAAGAAATAACGACACAGGCGGCAAGCAAGCTGCACACTTGGCTAGAAAGCGCGCCACATCGTACCAAGGGTGAGTTTGTGGTGGTGATTCACCCCGCCCCAGCATCCAGCACCGAACACGACGCCACTACCCTTCGCACACTGCACTTGTTGCTGCAAGAACTACCGCTTAAAACGGCTGTGCGACTTGCCACAGAAATCACAGGAGCACCGCGTAATACCGTTTACAGCGCTGCACTTGAGTGGAAAAAGTCAGTACCTGAGGACATGACGTCAGAAGACGCCTGCGACTGATTTTCAAATCAAATTGGCACTATGCCTTAGTAAAACAAGCACTTATAGCTATATTAATAATAGCAATCTGATTCAAGTACAGGCTCCGAAATCTCATACGGTTGGTTCGATCTGGCGTATGCCCTTTGCCTAAATACAGGCTAAGGGTAGTACCCACATCAAAAACCATAGACGCTAAGAACACACAAAGAAAAACGCCCAACTGATAACAGTTGGGCGTTTAATTTTGGTGGCCTGGGACGGAATCGAACCGCCGACACAAGGATTTTCAATCTATCATAAAACCTTGTTGCATCAAGAGCCAAAAAGAAAAAGGCCTCTACAAAAGGGCGCAGGGTTGTGCAACGACAAGCCGCGTGTATCCTTGATGGTCTTCCCATTTGTAGATACGTCGTGGACCCCTTAGCCCCTCCCCATAACCTGCCACCATCAGCAGATGACGATGTGAGTGGCAGATTGAAACTAGCCCGTGACAACCGGGGGTTTACACAAATTGCGGTGGCCAATCGAACCAAGATGGTGGACCCCGAAAAAAAAGGGGTATCGCGCACCGCTATCGTGGGCTACGAACAGGGAACATCTAAGCCAGGCCTGCGTGAGATCAGGCTGCTTTGCGAGGTGCTGAAGGTCTCACCCAACTGGCTGATCTTCGGGACAGAAGATGCAGCGGTAGCAACCCAAGCCAGCATGGAACTGTTACCTAGAGGTTCGGATGCTGCTCTGGACGGCATTCTGCGAACGGCAGTAGTGCTCCTAGCTTTGAAGGGCCATGAGCGGGACGCAATTCAAAGTCTCGCCCTGTCTTTGGCTGGCCGGCAGCTCGGCGACATGCGACTGTCGGCGCTGGTCTTTTCTTCATTCGCAATGCGTGATGCTTTTAGGGCAGCATTGCGCGAGTACAACGTGACGCCCGATATGTCCCTGGAGGAAGTTGCCGAAAAGTTGTCCAAGGGGCTTCACACCACTTTGGGCAACCGATTCAAACTCGACGACGAAGGCGGCATCATCAACAAGGAAAACCAGCTCTATCCCGACCCGAAACCCGACGAGTGGGAAAACCAGACACAAGATTGAACGGATAGTTGACATACTGCTGTCGTATATCTAAACTCCGCAATGTCAATTTCGACGACATTACGGAGTTCGTATGATCGACTTTTCCGAACTGGCGCTTTCGCCCAACGAGTCTCGCGCCGCTCGTAACTTCCTCGGATTTAGCCAAGCACAGGCCGCCGAGAAATCCAACCTACCCGTCCACAAGATCAAGCGCTTTGAGTCGGGTAACTACATGCCTGACGCACAGTTTCTCGAAGATCTGCGCGAGTTCTACGAGGGCGAGGGCTACAACTTCCACGACGATGATGCACCCGGTGCCAAGGCCAGAGCACGCGGCGATGTTTTCCCAGCAGGCGTGGTTGGCGAAACTGCCAGCGCCACTGATGAAACCGATGGTTCTGCCTCGGAAAACCAAGGAAAACTGCCCCGACCGCAGTCGACGCAACTGCAGTTCATGCGCATTACCCCAAGCCTGGAGGGTGAACAGGTAGACCGTGTTTTCGGCTGTATCGAGGACAACGAAAACGCCATCCGAGTCGGCATGACCCTACCCATCCACAACGGCTTCTTGTCTGAAAGCCCCTCCGCGGCCACCCAGGCCCAGGCAATTGCATTGTTGCGCCGCCTGGCAGAGAACGGCCTGCTTTACGCCCGACTGATGGGCCGTGAGCTGGTAGGGGTACCACCGACCGAGGATCAAGCCAAGCCAGGTTTTTCACTTGCTGCCCTGTCGTCCAAGAGAGCAACGGTTGCGACGGTGGGCGATCTGCTGGCGCTGGCGATGGCCGATCTCCAACGCGCAGTGGTAGACGGCGACACAGAGGCTCAGGCGCGCCGTAAAGGCCGCGCCGAGCCGGTGGAGGTGCTTCAAGCGTTGGTCGGCTGAGGCGCGGCGGTAATGCGCTCCCTTATTGATCAACATAGGGCCGATGTGCCCCCCCGCCCTGCCCGGACGTGGCGCCACAAGGCGCCGACCGGGGCACCCGCTTGCACGTCAGTGCAAGTGGGGGGGGAGGGAACCACGTTCGCCGGTGCGGTTGAACGCGCCGACGGCAGTGGCTGGACAGCCAGCGCCACGCTTCCAAACGGCGCCTGCAAGCGCTTTAGGGATTTGCAGTGTTTTGACGGCTATGTGGCTGTATGGCGGGCTGCTGGTTTCCTTCTTACATGGCGCGACCCGCGCACCGTGGTCATTACGCGTGGCGGCTTGGATGCCGGGCCGCATCGCCCCGAAGTGACTGCCACCACATCCATTGACCCAACACCACACAAAGAGGCTTCACAAGATGGTCAAGCTCGATTTACTGATTGCCAAACTGGACTACTACAGGGTCACCAGCGACCTACAAGCCGCATGGCCCGTGGAGTTCAGTATAGACAAAGAGGGTGTGTTTCTTTTTATCAAACCGATCCAGTTTGCTCTGCTTTGGCCCTGGGTAAAGGTATGAATCAAACACCCAAGCAAGCCGCCTTTGCATGGTGGGCTTCATCAAGCATTCGTGCACAGCGCTCAATTCGCCAGACGCCTATTACTGGCCTAAAACGTCGCCCGTTTTCACGAGGTAATCAGGCGAATTTAGCCAACCCTGATTCGGCCTTGCCAAAGGCTGAAATTTTCCCCTTCACGGGCAGTAACACCCCGTATGAGTCTCATGAGTGAGACAACAGCCAGCGAAGCGCAGCAGCTCATGGGACTCGATACGGTACGGATCAAAAGCCCTTATATGGCAAAGAACATTGTGGACAGAGTGGCTGCGCAAGGGATTAGCTACAAACAAATCCACAACGAAACCGGTGAGAGGCTGTGGGAAGTGACACGCACCAGCCTTCAGGCATCGCATGACGCTCGAATCATGGTCAAGCCCATGTATGAAGATTTTGTGATTTCCAAGAGCGGCAAGCCAGAACTGCATGCAAGCCCTCCCTACCTGATCGTTGAGTGCTCCATCCCTAAGGCCATGAACGGCCAGAACATCTATGGAGCGATTGAGGACATGCAGACTGCATGCGAACGTCTGCGGGCGTTGCTGGAAAGCCTTTTAGGTGTCACGTTACCCCATACAAGCAAATGGACAGTGCAGCGCGTGGATTGGGCCGAGAGCTTCCAACTGCCCTATCAGGCCATTCAGGAATTCTTTGAGGGCATCTACCACGTGGCCTTCCCGCGCCGCAAGATGCAGAAGTACGGCAATGAATCCATCTTCGTGCCTGGCACAACTACCACGATCAAGATTTATCACAAGGGGCCAGAGTTCCAGAAGAACGACCGCAAACGCTTGGCCTGGGTACTTAGCAATTTGTTTCGCCAAATCCGCCCAGCGAAGGCCCCTATTGATTGGGAACAGCGTCAGGCCTACCGCAAAGTCGCGGCATTACAGCGCCTTGCCAACAACCGCCTAAGAGCCGAGGTGGAGGTTCACGCCGAAAAGCTGGACTACGACTTTGGGCACAAACCCAAGGTTCACGAGATAACCACCGAATACCTAAGGGCCGTGTTCGACAAAGAAATGGGGCGTCTGCTGCGCGAAGGTAGCGAAGGCGTGACCGTGGTGCGCTCCAGCCTAGCGGTACGTGATCGCCTCGAGGCACGGTTCTCGCCCGAACTGGCGGGGCTGCTGCATGGCTTCTGGCTGGGCCTTTCCACCCATGGCGAAGACGACATGAAAAAGCGCAGCACCCGCGCCACCTTCTACCGCCGTCGCAAACAACTTGTCGATGCAAGCGTGTCTTGGCTGGCCACCGACATGCAACTTATTGAGCGTCAGGGGCAAATGCTGCCCGCTGACTTCTCCCCTGTTCGTGCAAACGCTAGGCGCTGTAACAGCCTAGTGCGCGAAAGACCCGCGTTTGACTACCAGCGCGGATTACTCCAACTGGCCGCATAAGGCCAAAAATGAAAGAAAACCATGAGTGAAACAGTCCTGATTCTTCGTGCCTCCAAGTGGGAAATGACCGATGAAAAAACTGGTGAGATTCGCAAAGGTTGCACCGTGCACTACATCAATGACTACCAAGTAGAAACCGCCTCAGCGGTGGGTGACGCACCCATGAAGGTACAAGCCACTGATGACGTTTTTCACGAGGTCAAGGAGTTCAAAGCTCCCGGCATCTATGAGATCAACACCCGCACCAAACCGGGCAAGGAAGGCCAAGCCACTGTTGTGATGGTGCAAGCAACGTTTAAACGGCCATTCAGGCTCTCGCAAGAGGCTTGAAAAGAGCGCTCACGTGCAGCAACACATGGGCGTATATCGAACAAAAACCACTTTGCACCAAACCTGTACAGCATGCCTTGTGCCTGCTGCACGGGCAGTAAAACAAGGCCCTTTATGTACTTCCAGGCACCCCACGATATCTATGGCTCAGAATGTTTTCGTCTTTTCATGGACGACATTGGTGGCAACAGTAAAGCTATCAGCAAGTACCTGGGGGTGAGTGAAAACACCTTACTTCGATGGATTGCGACTGAGCGTGTCCCGCGTGCTGCCGTATTGGCTTTGTTTTGGGAATCCAAGTATGGGCGCTCAAGCATTTTCACCAATCAAGTGAATGAAATTCGGCTTTTGTACCGGGAGGTTTGTTTGCTGCGCGAACAGTTCCAACGTGCAAAAGATATCGTCACTGGCCTACGCGCAATGCACACAGGGTCTGCCAATGAGCCTTTGTTTGAGGAACTGCCAGACTTCCTTCAACAGTTTGAACCCAGCATTGGAACCAACATCAGTTGGCCTATACCGATAGCTAGCGTGCCTGAAGAAAAGGCCACGGGCACCACGCATTCAGCCAGTCAGGCAGGGCGGCACCCGCAAACCACTGTCAAACCTACAGCACCAAAGGCTTAAAGGGATTGCCATGGAGTCGCCTCTTTTTCTAAGCGCCGAAGAACTTGAAACCCTTACAGGCTTTAAGACACCAGCCCGTCAAGTTGAATGGCTACGCACCAAGGGCTGGCGCTTTGAGATCAACGGTAACCGCAGGGCCATCGTGGCCCGCAAATACGCCGAAAAGATGCTGGGGTGTGGTGTGCCCGAGGTACAGGGCTACCAGCCCAATTTCCATGCGTTACAGGGGGCGTAATGGGGCGTCGTAGACAGTCCAATTTTGATGACCCACCGCGCTTTCATCGCAAGGGCAACATCTGGTACCACGTGAGCGGCACCCTGCCCCGCGTCTGGACGAAGCTATCCAACGACCGGGCCGAAGCCTTGCGGCTTTGGGCACAACGGGAAGGTGTACGAGAGGACGAGTCAACGCGGCTTTTTTCAGTGGTTGCCCGGCGCTATGTGCGCGAAGTGTTCCCCACCAAGGGCATGCAGACCCGGCGCGATAACGATAAGGAACTCACCAACCTACTCAGGGTGTTTGGGCACATGCCCATTGATGCCATCGCGCCTATGCACATCCGTGAGTATCTGGACATTCGCGGTCAAGTGGCAAAGGTGCGTGCCAACCGTGAAAAGGCCCTGTTCTCGCACATTTTCAACAAGGCCAGGGAGTGGGGCTTTACCACCGCACAGAACCCTTGCCAGGGCGTGAAGGGCTTCAAGGAAACCGGGCGCACACGCTATGTCACAGATGATGAGTTTGAACGTGTGCGGGCCAACGCTCATTGCACGGTGGTAGATGCCATGGACATTGCATTGCTGACCGGACAACGGCCCGCTGATGTTCTCAAGATCAAACGCTCAGATATCCGGGATGGGGCCTTGTGGATTGTTCAAAACAAAACTGGTGCCCGCCTGGGCATTGAAGTGACAGGCGAACTAGCCACCGTCATCAACAGAATCAACCATCGGCCCAGGAAGGCCATAAGCCCGTTTCTGATTCAAGATGAAAACGGCCAGCCACTTAGCCAAGGTGCATTGCGCTCACGGTTTGACAAGGCACGCACGCTGGCGAAGGTGGATTTTCAGTTTAGGGACATTCGGGCAAAGGCTGCAACTGATACGGGCGATCTAGCCCATTCACAGAAGCTGCTGGCCCATAAGAATCGGGAAATGACTGAGCACTATGTGAAGAGCCGCCTTGGTGAACGAGTGCGGCCTCTGCGGTAACGATTAACCCTTGTCATTGCCATGAAAAGACAGAATCCCACAATTTTCGTTTAATTCGAATGGTGCGAATAATTCGATTGTGGATAGAATTACCTGTAATGATTTTTGTGTACTTCAAGGAGAATTAAATGAAATCGCCTGACCTGCTTGAACCCGTAGCGAGCGAGGAAGAGGCGGAAATGGCCAAGGTGGCCTATCGCTGCCTCACAACTGCGCTGGATCACTCGAATGCACCACGCATCGTATTGATCGCCGAGGGAGGCAAGGAAACCGATGCGCCGGCACTGGCTCTGCCCCCACAAGCACTACGATTCTTCGCCGAGGTCTTGAAGAGAATGGCTCAGCAGCAGCCGATCATGCTGATGCCTCAAAGGCACGAGTTAACAACACAGGAGGCAGCAGCCTTCTTAAACGTCTCGCGACCATTCGTCATCAAGGAGATCGAGGCCGGGCGATTGAAGTGCCACAAGGTTAATCGGCATCGACGTATTGAGTATGCAGAACTGCAGCGTTACAAGGCAGAGCAACGCGTGACCACCACCGCCGCACTTCAAGAGCTGACGGATTTATCAGAGGACCTAGGAATGGAATTTTGAATGGCTGGCTCGGCACGTTACACGGCGATCTTGGATGCCAATACGCTTTATCCAACACTTGTTCGTGATGTCTTGCTCAGCCTAGCTGCTGCGGGTCTATATCACGCGCGATGGACGGATTCGATCCACGAGGAATGGACGCGCAACTTGGCGCAAGATCAACCAGAGTACGCTACGAAATTATCGGCCATAGTAGCAGCGATGAATCGAGCGATTCCAGACTGTTTGGTTCAGAACTATCAACCTCTTGTTGGCTGCATTGCACTGCCCGATCCTAAAGATCAGCACGTCTTAGCTGCGGCGATTGCGGGCCATGCAGACGCTATCGTCACATTCAACACCAAGGACTTTCCCCCGTCAGTATTGGCACCTCACGGCATTGAGGTTCAACACCCAGACGATTTCGTGATGAACCAACTCCAGCTTAACGAGTTGAGCGCTCTAGAAGCAATCAAGACAATGCGGGCACGCTGGAAAAACCCTCCACGCTCCGCTAATGAACTGATCGAAGCCTTAGAAAAAAGGATGATGCCGTTGTCTGCGGCTCACCTTCGTGAGGCACAAGGCTTGATCTAGGCAAGAGCACCACGTGGTTTTTGTAGAAAGCCGCGCACAAATGTAGAAACGCCCCAGAACCCTTACGGGCGCTGGGGCGCATACTGACTGGTGGCCTGGGACGGAATCGAACCGCCGACACAAGGATTTTCAATCCTCTGCTCTACCGACTGAGCTACCGGGCCGAAGCCTCAGATTATAGCCATAAAAAAGCGCGTCGCTGATTTGGCAATGCTGCAATTTGTTCACCCTCGCTTACCGCGTCCAAGGTCAACCCCAAGTTGACGCAGCTTACGGTACAGGTGCGTACGTTCAAGTCCTGTTTTTTCTGCCACGCGGGTCATAGAGCCGCCTTCGCGGGCCAAATGGAATTCAAAGTAAGCCTTCTCAAAACCATCGCGCGCTTCGCGCAAAGGTCGGTCCAGATCAAAGCCTTGATGGGCATGGGGCCCAGAGTCTGCTGCAGCACTTACCATCATGGAGGACGTGACAGAAGCACCGTTGTCCAACACTGCCGACACGATCTTGGGGGCTGCAACAGGCGCAGCCTGTTGCGCTGCATTGCGTGCTAAACCTTGCTCTACGGCCTTGAGCAACTTTTGTAAAGTGATGGGTTTTTCAAGGAACGAGAAAGCTCCAATGCGTGTGGCCTCTACAGCAGTGTCAATCGTGGCGTGCCCGCTCATCATGATGACAGGCATAGTAAGGCTACCCGCTGTGGCCCACTCTTTGAGAAGTGAGACACCATCAGTGTCGGGCATCCATATGTCGAGCAGAATCAAATCGTAGGTATTGTTGATCCGTGCCGTACGCGCCTGGGTAGCGTTTTGTGCAAGGTCAACGCTGTGACCTTCGTCGTTCAAAATTTCAGAGAGCAAATCGCGTATGCCCAGCTCGTCGTCCACCACCAGTATGTTTGCCATGTATAAGAAGCCTTGAAGTACTGACGCAGGGCTTTATGCCCCCCCTTTGCGCTCAACCGCGAATGATAACGACACTTGCGCCCCTTTTACCACTCCGTCGACTGTACGGTTGGTCAGATCAATGCGCGCACCGTGCTCATCTGCAATTTTTTTAACCACAGCAAGACCCAGGCCAGTTCCACGAGGCTTGGTAGTGACGTAGGGCTCAAACGCGCGCTGCAAGATATGCGCAGGAAAACCCGTTCCGTTATCCGCCACAGCCAAGCGCACCCGACCCGAAGCGGGGTTGTAGCGTGTACTGATACGTACCGCAGGTGGCTTGCCAAGCTCAGCTGGGTAAGCTTGTAAGGTTGCGTCTTGCGCATTCTGCAGTAGGTTATGCACAACTTGGCGCAGTTGTTGTGCATCCCCCAGAATGCCAAGGCATTCCGGGTCTAAATCGGCCTCAACGGGAACCTCCGCGTTTTCTGCCCCATATAGCTGCAACAAATCACTTACAAGACTGTTGAGATCTATGGGCAGCAGTTCTGCTGCAGGTAGCCGGGCATAGTCACGAAACTCGTTCACCAAACGCTTCATAGCGTCTACTTGGTCTACGATGGTTTTCACAGATTTGGCTAGTACTGCCTGCTCAGCACTGGGCAGTTTGCCAGCAAGCTTCATCTCCAGGCGCTCTGCAGAAAGTTGTATTGGAGTCAGTGGGTTTTTGATTTCATGCGCCAAACGTCGGGCCACTTCACCCCATGCTTGTGCGCGTTGGGCAGACACGATCTCAGAGATGTCATCAAACACCAGCAGGCGAGAGTCGTCTGGTAATTGAGCGCCACGCACCACCAAGCTGGTGGCATGGTGTGCAGCACCTGCCGCTGAGGCGTGTAGCTCAAACGATTGCTGCCAATGATCTAAGCCATGTTGGCGATGCTCACCCAAAAACACATTGAACTGCTTTTGTACTGCATCAGCAAAAACTGCTAGCCCCGGAACATGCGACAAAGGCAGTCCTTCATAAGCCGCCATTGGAACGCGCAGGATGCGGGTAGCACCCGGGTTGCATGACAACACATCGCCACGCTCGTTCAAAACAATCACTCCGGCTGTCAGGTTGTCCAAAATAGTTTGCAACTTACCCCGGGCAGTGTCTACATCTGCCATGCTGCGCTCTACTGCAGTACGGGCATCTGCCACCTGCTGCGTCATCATGGCAAATGACCGCGTCAGCCCCGCCAACTCATCGTTGCTTTGCAAGGCCGCCTTGGGGCTGAGGTTGCCTTGTGCCACCTCTCGCACACCTTCGGCCAAAACCAGCAAGGGGCGGGTAATTTGATTACCCAATAACACTGCCAACAAAACAGCACCAAATACCGCCAAGAACAAACTCAAAGTGAGCGTTCCGATGTACATCCGCCGCAAACCACCCCTGGCGAGTGAGCGCTCTTGGTACTCGCGATTGGCCTCTTGCACGGCTATGGCATTGGCTACCAAGGCAGACGGCAAAGGCACTGTCACTTGCAAATAACGTGGCTCTGCCAAAAAACCGACGCGTTGGCTGCTGACCACGGCAAAAGCTTTGACACGGGCGTTCTTGACGCTACCTGGGTCTGCGGTGTCATCCAAACCCTCGATACTCGCCATAGTGCGCTGTTGGCGCACGTTGCGCAGGAAGTTTGCAGAAGGCCTTTCAGGAGCGAGTTCAAACTGCGATTCACCCACGCTAGCCACAAGCTGTCCATTCGCGTTCCACAGCACCACGTCTGTGGCATCAAGTTGATCTCGGATACGCTCAAGTGCCAAGCCTGCTGATGGATTGGAGACTTGACTAAGCTGACTGCTAGCGATACGGGTTTTTGCCGCCACATCGTTGGTCAAAGCGTCCAGGGTAAGGCTTGCCAAACTCACCCCTGCGTTCAATGCACCCTCTACCTTGACATCAAACCAGCTTTCGATAGAGCGTGATACGAATTGGTATGACACCACATATATCAACAGACCCGGTGCCAAACCCGCCAGTGCGAACGTGGCTGCAAGTTTGATCAATAAACGGCTACCAAAGCGACCTCTGCGCAGTCTTGACCACAAGCGTACAACCACCCAAACAAGCACCGCCAACAAAAGTACTGCAACGAGCACATTGGCACCGAACAACCATGCGTAATTGCGCTCGTACAAAACCCGGTTGTTGGTTGCCAGGGTCAGCATGAACATCAGCACCAAGCCGATGGCCGCCATGACCGCTGCACCCACTCCCCACGCCCAACGGGCAGCCCGTGATTTACGCTCGGGCGTCCGGCCCTGTTGTCCAGGCGTCGGTTGTGTCACGGGTTGGGCTCCGGCAGCCACTCTTGCTCATGTGTCACCAGCAAATCCCACTCAGAGCGCCCCAGGGCGCCAATTTGCAGAGGGCGGGGTAACTGAGACATATCCAACTTAAAACTAAAGCTGACCTTGTGCTTGCTGTTCATGGTGATGTCCGACGCCTCTGCAATCCGCCATGGTCCCATACGCTGCATGGCAGATACTGCATCTGACAAAAAATCAAAGTTTTGCCCCAAGGCCATACCTTGGCCTATGGCTGCAAACGGTGTACTGGAGGTATTTAGACGCCAGCGCCGGGTCAAAGGCTGATAACTTAAGCGCATGTAGCGCGCAACCTCTGCCACCTTGCGATCCGACCAATACCATCTGGATCGTGTTACACGTGCTTGCGCTACGAAATACATAGGGATGCCTTTGTTCAGGGCATCTTCAGCACGCTCTGGCAATTGGAAATCCAAGTGCGCAGTCAAAAGAACCGCGTCATCTGACATTTCCATACGCAGCGAAGACGTTACGCCACCCTGCCCTGCTACAGGCTGAGCCCATGCGCAAGAGACCACACTCCAAGCCACCACACACACCAGTAGCAATGCCCACCAGCTCCAGGGCTTGGCGGGGTCAGCTTGGAGCCTTCTCCAAAAGGGCGTAAAAAAATCCGTCGTGGTCACCCTTACCATTCTCGGGTAGCGCCTCCAACTTGTCCCTGGTCTGAGGGATTAAATGCCCTGGCGAGGGTAGCAAGCGGGCATCACTGTTGTGCGCAAGAAACGATTGCACCTGCCCATGCCCTTCAGCCTTGAAAACAGAACATGTGCAGTACAGCAACCGCCCACCAACTTTGACCAAAGGCCACAAGGCGGCCAGTAGCCGTGCCTGCAACGCGGCTAACTGTTCAATGTCGCTTTCTCGTCTCAACCAACGAATATCTGGGTGGCGCCGGACAATTCCGGAGGCTGTGCATGGGGCATCAAGCAATATGGCATCCCAATGCGCTAGGTCAGCACCCTGAAATGTCCAGGATGCGGGTTGTGCTGCATCTGCCACCACCACGCGCGCCTTCAGTCCCAATCGATCCAAAGTAGTATGAATGCGCTGACTGCGATGCGGGTCTAGCTCCATCGAAGTGACTTCAACCAGATCCGCATTCGCCAGTTCGAGCAGATGCGCTGTTTTTCCGCCAGGAGCAGCGCAAGCATCTAGTACCCGCAAAGGTCTGGATAAATCCATACCTGTCAACAACAATGGGGCTGCTTGTTGTGCGGCACTGTCTTGCACCGAAAACCAACCCTCGTGGTACCCAGGCAAAGCTGGCACAGGGCAAGCTTGCACCATCTGCACTCCATGCGCATCCACTGCATGAGCATCTAGCCCTTGCTTGCTCAAAGCACCTATGTATTTCGTTACTGAACACCTTTTTTTATTAATGCGTAACGTCAAGGGAGGATGGGTGTTGTTGGCCTCAAGCATTTCCTGCCACTGGTCAGGGTATTCCTGCTGAATGCGCTTGATCCACCAGGTTGGGTGGTTCCAGTACGCTTGCATATCTTTGTCTGTAGCGGCAACCAATGCTGTACGCTCTCTTAAAAAACGGCGCAGGCAACCATTGATGAATGCTGCTTGTGCCTTTGTTGCACTGCTCCGTTTGGCTGCCTCTACGGCTTGGTTCACCAGCGTAAATGGGGTATATGGACTACCTTCATCGTGCCAACACAGGGCCAGCGCTGAACACAAAAGAGCATCTGCCGCAGCAGGTGGATGGCGTGGTGCTAACACACTACGCAACGCCTGCGCACGCCCCAGGTTACGTAGAACTTGAAACAACAAAGCCTGAACACCAGGCCGCAAGCTTTCTTGTATTGACTCCAGCGCTGCCGTGCCTGATTTACCTGCATTGACAGCACGCAAAGCTGTTGCAACACCCAATAATTGCTGCCATAACGCAGTAGGCGCGTGCTGAGCGGTGGCCGCCGGGGGTGGCTGTTTACGATGTTGCATGCGGCGTTTCGTTGGTTGAAAAAATATCGACACTCAGCGCACTAAAGCCACACACCTTGGCAAGTATCGACGCGGGAAATTGCTCCAAAGCCTGGTTGTATTGGTCCAAAGCGTTTTGAAGCTGCAGGCCCATTGGCACAGCGCGATGCGCAATGTCAGTCAAGCGCACATGCCATAAAGTCCAGGACGTTTCTGGTAAGCCATCATCTTCCTTAGAGATCGGCAAGGCGCATTTTTTAAGTGCCTGCAACGCATTCGCGAGGGTTTGCAGTTGCTCGCTTTTAAGCGCATGCAAAGTTTGCGGCTGCATGAAGGTGCGCAAAGAGGCGACTGCCCGCACCAGAAGCTGCAGAGAGTCTTGCTGCCATGGCGTGGTTTGATCGGTCATTTTGGTCTGCAGCTCGTCTACCATGTTTACACAAGCGGTCATCTCTTGCATGAGCGCGACCTCCTTTTGCAAAACCACGGAGCGCAACCTAGCCAGACGGTTGTAAGCTCCCAGCCACCAAAACACCAGTACAGCAACAACGATCCAAAACAATGGTGATGACCACATACCTGCAATAGTGCAGTAAGAATCTGCACAAGATCAAAATGCACATAAAAAACGCTCCCGTCCTGCCAAACAGACAGGAGGGGAGCGCCATCAACGGTTCACAGGCTTAATCGGCAGCTGCGTCTGTCTCTGTCACATTGCTCTCGCCTTCAGGCGCATCGGCTGCAGCGGCCATTTCTGCGGCTTCAGCTTCTGCAATAGCACGGCGCTCAGCGTCGTCCATCGCATCTTTGGCCTTGCGGGCTTGGTGATAAGCCAAACCTGTACCTGCAGGAATCAAACGCCCCACAATCACGTTCTCTTTGAGGCCACGCAGTTCGTCGCGCTTGCCCATGATGGCCGCTTCGGTCAGAACACGCGTGGTTTCCTGGAAGGAAGCCGCAGAGATAAACGAGTCGGTGGACAGCGAGGCCTTTGTAATACCCAACAACAAGTTGCTATAAGTAGCGGGCAATTTGCCTTGTGCTTGCAGAGCTTCGTTGGTGTTGAGGATCTCAGAACGCTCCACTTGCTCACCCGCGATGTAGTTGGAGTCACCTGCGTTTTCGACCACCACACGACGCAACATTTGGCGAACGATCACTTCAATGTGCTTGTCGTTGATCTTCACGCCTTGCAAACGGTAAACGTCTTGGACTTCATCCACGATGTAGCGCGACAGTTCTTCAATGCCCAACAAGCGCAGAATATCTTGCGGGTCGGCCGGGCCGTCCACAATCGATTCGCCCTTGTTGACCACTTGACCTTCGTGCACCAAGATGTTTTTCTCTTTAGGGACAAGTTCTTCCCACACTTTTCCGTCTGGATCCGTGATCTGCAAGCGCACCTTGCCTTTGGTTTCCTTACCAAAGGAAACCGTACCTGTCATTTCAGCCAGCGTGCCCTTGTCTTTGGGGGTGCGGGCTTCAAACAACTCAGCCACACGTGGGAGACCACCCGTAATGTCGCGGGTCTTCTGACCTTCAACGGGGATACGGGCCAGCACTTCGCCAGGGCCTACGTCTTGGCCATCGCGCACCTGGATCAAAGCACCCACTTGGAAGCCGATGGTCACAGAGTGGTCGGTACCAGGAATCTTGACCTCATTACCCTGTGCATCGACCAACTTGACTTGTGGGCGCACCACTTTTGCCGCACCACGTCGCTTGGGATCGATCACCACCAGAGTTGAGAGACCCGTCACTTCGTCCAATTGCTTGGCAACCGTGAGGCCTTCTTCAACATTCTCGAACTTCACCTGGCCGGCAAACTCGGTAATGATGGGACGCGTCAACGGATCCCAATTGGCCAAGATAGTTCCAGCCTTGATGCTTTGATCAGCCTTGACCGTCAGGGTGGCGCCATAAGGCACTTTGTGACGCTCACGCTCACGACCATGCTCGTCATGGATGATGATCTCACCGGAACGCGCAATGACAACCAACTCGCCTTTGGTGTTGCTGACGTAACGCATCGTGGCATTGAAGCCAATCACACCATTGGATTTTGCCTCTACGCTGGAAGCAATCGCTGCACGCGATGCGGCACCACCGATGTGGAATGTGCGCATGGTCAACTGTGTACCAGGCTCACCGATGGACTGCGCAGCAATCACGCCCACAGCCTCACCCAGGTTGATCAGCCCACCACGGCCCAAATCGCGGCCATAGCACTTGGCGCACAAACCGTAACGGGTTTCGCAGGTGAGTGCTGTACGCACTTTCACTTCATCCACCCCGGCCGCTTCCAACTCTTCGATCAGATCCTCGTCCAGCATTTGGCCGGCTTGGGCCAGCACTGCACGGTTTTCTGGGTGCAAGACATCTTCTGCCACTGTGCGACCCAAAACGCGGTCACGCAGCGATTCAATGACTTCACCACCCTCGACAATAGCGCGCATCAACGAACCGTTTGCAGTGCCGCAATCTTCTTCTGTAACCACCAGATCTTGTGTCACATCCACCAAACGGCGTGTGAGGTAGCCGGAGTTAGCCGTTTTCAAGGCTGTATCCGCCAGACCCTTACGCGCACCGTGGGTGGAAATGAAGTACTGAAGCACGTTCAAACCTTCGCGGAAGTTTGCCGTGATAGGTGTTTCAATGATGGAGCCATCTGGCTTTGCCATCAAGCCACGCATACCAGCCAACTGACGGATCTGCGCTGCAGAACCACGGGCACCAGAGTCAGCCATCATGTAGATGGAGTTAAACGACTCTTGATCGACTTCCTTACCGTGACGATCAGTGGTCTTTTGCTTGGCCAGTTGTTGCATCATGACCTTGGAGACTTCGTCCCCGGCCTTGCCCCAAATGTCCACCACCTTGTTGTAACGCTCACCAGCTGTCACCAAGCCTGAAACGTACTGCTGCTCAATCTCTTTGACCTCTTTTTCAGAGCGCTCAATGATGCTGGCTTTCTGCGGCGGCACCAACATGTCGTCGATGCAGATAGAGATGCCCGCACGAGTTGCCAAACGGAAGCCGTTTTGCAGAAGCTTATCGGCAAACACAACGGTTTCTTTCAATCCGCACTTGCGGAAAGAAACGTTGATCAGCTTGGAGATTTCCTTTTTCTTGAGCGCCTTGTTGATGTTGGCAAAAGGCAAGCCTTTAGGCAGTATTTCTGACAAAAGCGCACGGCCTACCGTAGTTTCCACCAGCTTGGTTTCAGCTGTGAACTCACCAGTTTCCTTGTTTTTGGTCCACTCGGTTAGGCGCACACTGATCTTTGCAGTCAGTTCAACCTCATTGGCATCAAAGGCACGTTGCACTTCGCCAGTGTCTGCAAACACCAACCCCTCGCCCTTGGCATTGATGCGATCACGAGTCGCGTAGTACAGCCCCAAAACCACGTCCTGCGAGGGAACAATTGATGGTTCGCCAGAGGCAGGGAACAACACGTTGTTGGATGCCAGCATCAAGGTGCGGGCTTCCATTTGCGCCTCTACAGACAACGGTACATGCACAGCCATTTGGTCGCCGTCAAAGTCAGCGTTAAAGGCAGCACAAACCAGGGGGTGCAATTGAATGGCTTTGCCTTCAATCAAGATAGGCTCAAAGGCCTGAATACCCAAACGGTGCAGCGTAGGGGCACGGTTAAGCATCACAGGATGCTCCTTGATGACCTCTTCCAGGATGTCCCACACCACAGGCGTGCCAGACTCAACTTCTTTCTTGGCAGCCTTGATCGTGGTCGCAATACCCATGGCTTCCAAACGCGAGAAGATAAAAGGCTTGAAAAGTTCGAGTGCCATTAGTTTTGGCAAACCGCACTGGTGAAGCTTGAGTGTCGGGCCCACAGTAATAACCGAACGACCCGAGTAATCAACGCGCTTACCCAGCAAGTTCTGGCGGAAGCGACCTGATTTGCCCTTGATCATGTCAGCCAAAGACTTCAGGGCACGTTTGTTGGCGCCCGTCATGGCTTTGCCACGGCGGCCGTTATCGAGCAGCGAATCCACGGCCTCTTGCAGCATACGTTTTTCGTTGCGTGCAATGATTTCAGGCGCCTTCAATTCCAACAAACGCTTCAGACGGCTGTTGCGGTTGATCACACGGCGGTAAAGGTCATTGAGGTCAGAGGTAGCAAAACGACCGCCATCAAGAGGGACCAAAGGGCGCAGATCGGGCGGCAGCACTGGCAACACTTCCAACACCATCCACTCTGGCTTGATGCCAGATTTCTTGAATGCCTCAAGCACTTTCAAGCGCTTGGCATTTTTCTTGACCTTGACTTCTGAGCCAGTGAGATCACCACGCAATTTCTCGATTTCGCTGTCAATTTCGATTGACTCCAGCAGGTCTTTGATACCTTCTGCGCCCATCTTGGCAACGAACTCATCACCATACTCTTTGCGTTTGGCGTCGTAATCGTCCTCAGACATGATGCTGAATTTCTTCAGCGGAGTCATGCCAGGGTCAGTAATGACGTATGCCTCGAAATACAACACGCGCTCAATGTCGCGCAGTGTCATATCCAATACCAAGCCCAACCGCGATGGAAGGGACTTGAGAAACCAAATGTGCGCACAAGGTGCAGCCAGATCAATGTGACCCATACGTTCACGACGCACCTTGGTCTGCGTGACTTCAACACCGCACTTCTCGCAGATGACGCCACGGTGCTTAAGTCGTTTGTACTTGCCGCACAGACATTCGTAGTCTTTGATAGGACCAAAAATTTTGGCACAGAACAGGCCGTCACGCTCTGGTTTGAACGTACGGTAGTTGATAGTTTCGGGCTTCTTCACTTCGCCGAAAGACCACGAACGGATCTTTTCGGGCGAAGCCATGCCGATACGGATGGCATCAAAATGCTCATCGGGCGTAAATTGCTTGAACAGGTCGAGTAGCGATTTCATGTGACTCTATCCCTTGCGATTAAGAACGTTCCAGCTCAATGTCCAAGCCCAAGGAACGAATTTCCTTGACCAGCACATTAAACGACTCTGGCATGCCTGCCTCGATGGCGTGCTCGCCCTTGACGATGGATTCGTAGACCTTGGTACGGCCCACAACGTCATCAGACTTGACCGTAAGCATTTCTTGCAGCACGTACGAAGCGCCGTAAGCCTCCAGAGCCCACACTTCCATTTCCCCGAAGCGCTGCCCACCAAACTGGGCCTTACCGCCCAACGGCTGCTGCGTGACAAGAGAATATGGGCCAGTGGAACGGGCATGCATCTTGTCGTCGACCAAATGGTGCAGCTTCAAGAAGTGCATGTAGCCAATGGTGGTGGGACGTTCAAAACGATCACCAGTGCGGCCATCGTAGAGATAAGCCTGTGTTCGGGCAGGGGTCAAGCCTTTGGCGGCCACCAATTCGTCGGGGTATGCCAATTTCAGCATTGAACGAATTTCTTCTTCGCCAGCGCCATCAAATACAGGCGTGGCAAAGGGTACGCCACTCGACAAGTTAGAAGCCATTTCCAGCACTTCTTGGTCACTCAGGAGTGACAAGTCTTCTTTACGCCCAGTACTGTTATAGATTTCTTCAAGAGTCTTGCGTATTTCCGCCGCCTTGGATTGCTCTTGCAGCATGTCACCAATTCGTTGGCCCAGGCCTTTTGCAGCCCAGCCTAAGTGAACTTCCAAGACTTGCCCAACGTTCATCCGCGATGGTACGCCCAGCGGATTCAACACGATGTCAGCGGGGGTCCCATCTGCCATATATGGCATGTCTTCTACAGGCACGATCTTGGAAACAACGCCTTTGTTGCCGTGACGACCAGCCATTTTGTCGCCAGGTTGCAGACGGCGCTTTACAGCCAAATACACCTTGACCATTTTCAGCACGCCTGCTGGCAACTCATCGCCTTGTGTCAACTTCTTGCGCTTTTCTTCAAAGGCAAGGTCAAAGCTGTGACGGGTTTGCTCCAGAGAGTTCTTGATACTCTCCAACTGGGCAGCTACTTCGTCTTCGGCAGGACGAATGTCAAACCAATGGAATTTCTCGACAGATGCAAGGTAAGCCTTGTCGATTTTTGTTCCCTTAGCTAGCTTTTGTGGCCCACCGTTTGCAACACGACCATTGAGCAACTTCTCAATACGGTCAAAAGCATCAGCTTCCACAATACGCAACTGATCGTTCAGATCCAAGCGGAAACGCTTGAGCTCATCATCAATGATTTGTTGTGCTCGCTTGTCACGCTGAATACCTTCGCGCGTGAAGACTTGGACATCAATCACAGTACCCTGCGAGCCTTGGTCCACACGCAGCGATGTGTCTTTGACGTCAGAAGCCTTCTCACCAAAAATAGCGCGCAGTAACTTCTCTTCTGGGGTCAGTGTGGTCTCACCTTTAGGAGTTACTTTGCCCACCAAGGTGTCCCCTGGCTGCACTTCTGCACCCACGTAAATAATGCCGGATTCATCCAAGCGATTGAGTTGCTGCTCAGATAGGTTGGGAATATCACGTGTGATTTCTTCTGCGCCCAGTTTGGTATCACGGGCCATCACCACCAACTCTTCGATATGAATGGATGTGTAGCGGTCTTCAGCCACCACACGCTCACTGATCAAGATCGAATCTTCGAAGTTATAGCCATTCCAAGGCATGAATGCGATCAGCATATTCTGACCAATAGCAATCTCACCAAAATCGGTTGAGGCACCGTCAGCGATCACATCGCCCTTGAGCAAAGTGTCGCCCTTCTTGACGATTGGGCGCTGATGGATATTAGTGTTCTGATTTGAACGTTGGTATTTGATGAGGTTGTAAATATCAACACCCACTTCACCAGCAACAGCTTCTGCGTCATTGACTCGTACCACGATACGAGTGGCATCAACATAGTCCACGACACCACCACGGTTGGCCGTAACTACTGTGCCTGAGTCAACAGCCGCAACACGTTCGATACCAGTACCCACCAATGGCTTTTCAGGGCGAAGCACAGGCACCGCTTGTCGTGACATGTTGGCACCCATCAAAGCACGGTTTGCATCGTCGTGCTCCAAGAAAGGCACCAAAGATGCCGCTACAGACACAATCTGTGCTGGCGAAACATCCATGTATTGCACACGCTCTGCACCGCACAGAATCGATTCACCTTTTTCACGGGCAGACACCAATTCCCCGGTCAATTTGCCATCTTTATCCAATGTAGCGTTGGCCTGCGCAATAACGTACTTACCTTCCTCAATGGCGGACAGGTAGTCAATTTCATTGGTAACTTTGGCATCAACTACGCGACGATAAGGCGTTTCAATAAAGCCATATTCGTTTAAGCGCGCATACAAAGCCAGCGAATTAATCAAACCAATGTTGGGACCTTCAGGGGTTTCAATGGGGCATACGCGACCGTAGTGGGTGACATGTACATCACGAACCTCAAAACCGGCTCGTTCGCGCGTCAAACCACCTGGGCCAAGAGCAGATACACGGCGCTTGTGGGTAATTTCAGCCAATGGATTGGTTTGATCCATGAACTGTGACAGCTGCGAAGCCCCGAAAAACTCTTTCAGAGCAGCTGAAATAGGCTTGGAGTTGATCAAGTCGTGAGGCATCAAGGGCTCTTGTTCAGCCTGACCCAAACGCTCTTTCACTGCCTTCTCGATACGCGCCAAACCTGTCCGGTATTGGTTCTCTGCCAACTCACCGACACAACGCACACGGCGGTTACCTAAGTGGTCAATGTCGTCTACTTCCCCATTGCCATTGCGCAAATCAACCAAGATTTTGACTACAGCCAAAATATCTTCGTTGGACAGCACCATCGGACCAGTCGCTTCATTGCGACCGATCTTGGCGTTGAACTTCATGCGACCTACTCGAGAAAGATCGTATGTGTCAGGGTTATAGAACAAGCGCTGGAACAAGGCTTGGACTGCATCCTCAGTTGGAGGCTCACCAGGCCGCATCATCCGATAGATAGCTACACGGGCTGCAAACTCATCTACTGTTTCGTCGATGCGCAGGGTCTGCGAAATGTAAGCACCTTGATCTAACTCATTGGTGTAGATGCATTGCAATTCTTGTACGCCCGCACTGCGCAATTTCTTAAGCAGTGCTTCCGTCAGTTCTTCGTTAGCCTTGGCAATAATCTCGCCCGTGTCGCCGTCAACCACATTGCGCGCAACTACACGCCCAAGCAAGAAATCCTCAGGAACGCTGATATGCGTGGTTCCCGACTGTTCAAGTTCACGGGTGTGCCTTGCTGTTACACGCTTATCTTTTGCAACAACAACTTTGCCCGACTTATCGGTAATGTCAAAACGCGCCACCTCTCCACGCAAACGCTCAGACACGAACTCCATTTGCGCACCGCTATCCATCAAGCGGAAATTGTCATTGACGAAGAAATTCGCCAAGATGGACTCAGGGTTCAAGCCAATAGCCTTCAGCAAGATGGTGACAGGCATCTTGCGGCGACGGTCAACGCGGAAATAAAGAATATCTTTTGGGTCGAATTCAAAGTCGAGCCAAGAACCGCGATAAGGAATGATCCGAGCCGAGAAAAGCAACTTGCCAGAGCTGTGCGTCTTACCCTTGTCATGTTCAAAAAACACGCCTGGTGATCGGTGCAACTGGGAGACGATTACACGCTCAGTGCCGTTGATGATGAACGAGCCTTTGTCAGTCATGAGCGGCACTTCGCCCATATAGACCTCTTGCTCTTTTACCTCTTTGACTACCTTTGACTGAGTGGTCGAAGACTCTCGGTCGTAAATGATCAACTGCACCTTGGCTCGCACCGCTGAGGCATAGGTCAAGCCTCGGGTTTGACACTCACGCACATCAAACGCTGGTCGTGCTAAGTTGTATTCGATGAACTTCATCTCAACGAATCCATTGTGCGAAACAATGGGGAAGGCTGCATCAAATGCCGCCTGCAAACCTTCATTGGTACGTTTTTGCGGTGCTTTATCAGCTTGCAAAAAAGCGGTGTATGCATCTTTCTGCATCTGCAGCAGATAAGGAACTTCCAGCACGCTATCGCGGCTGCCGAAACTTTTGCGAATTCGCTTGCGTTCGGTATAGGAATAGGCCATGAGATCTCCGGGCAAAGACATGAGTCCTGGGTCTTCGACGACTGCCCTGTAAAGGTGCGTGCTTTACAGGCTTGGTGGTTGGCCACTACCAACCATGGCGGACGGCGATGCATTGCACATCGCCCGAACCAAGGCATCTTCTGCGGTCGGGTAGACAGAAGACACTCGAAAGTCAGTGGTTAAAACAAACTTTCGGGTGGTTTCTGAAAGCACCAAAGGCTGGAGGCTCTTTGGGAGCACTCCAGCCCTTGAGGGAGGCCAAATTACTTGAGTTCAGCCTTAGCGCCAGCTTCAACAAGCTTTTTGACAGCTGCTTCGGCGTCGGCCTTCGCAATAGCTTCCTTAACATTCTTGGGAGCGCCATCCACCAGGTCTTTGGCTTCTTTGAGGCCCAAACCTGTGATCTCACGCACTGCCTTAATGACAGAAACCTTGTTGGCACCAGCATCGGTCAACACAACATTGAATTCGGTCTTCTCTTCTGCAGCAGCAGCGCCACCACCACCACCACCACCAGCGGCGGGTGCTGCCATTGCTGCAGCGCTCACACCAAACTTCTCTTCAATAGCCTTAACCAGGTCATTGAGTTCCAGGACCGTCATGCTGTCTAGCGCGGTCAAAAATGCGTCTTTATCGAATGCCATTTTTATTTCCTAACAATTGGGTTAACACGTCTGTCGAAGCTTTAAGCTGCAACAGCTTCGCCTTCGCCTTTTTTCGCCGCCAAAGCGCCCAGAACCACTGCGGTACGGGACATTGGCGACATCAGCAAGCCACACAACTGGGCCAACAACACTTCCTTGGAAGGAATGTTTGCCAGTTGCTTAACGCCGTTCACATCCAGGGCCTTACCACTGAAAGCGCCGCCACGAATCACCAACTTGTCATTGGTTTTCGCAAAATCTGCCACCACTTTTGCGGCAGCAACAGCGTCTTCAGAGAAGCCATAGATCAGAGGACCAGTCATCTGGTCGGCCACGACATCAAATGCGCTACCGGCAACAGCGCGGCGAGCCAAAGTGTTCTTAAGAACACTCAGACTTACACCTTTGCTGCGAGCTTCTACGCGCAGTTTGGTCATGTCAGCGACCGTGATGCCACGGTATTCCGCGATCACAAGCGTTTGAGCTTTAGCGGCGAGGCTGGTCACTTCAGAAATGACCGCTTCTTTCTCACTGCGATTAAGACTCAAGGTCTACTCCTTCATTTGCGTACCTAGGGTTTCACCCTTGCACGCGCTCTAGTTGCAGCGACCAACTGTTGAGGAAAAAATTCCATCTGCAGCGGGATCGCCATCTGCGCTGGATCCCAAAGGGTTTAAGCATAGTTACCTATACTCCAGCGGTCTTGGATGGCCTGGCACACTTAGCGTATCCCAGCCCACCACTGAAATCCCAGTCTCCCGGGATTTCAAGATTTTTAGCAATTACGCTGCGATGGTTTGTGTGTCTACACGGACACCAACGCCCATAGTAGAAGACACCGCCACCTTGCGCAGGTAAACACCTTTGCTAGTTGCAGGTTTGGCTTTGTTGAGAGCCTCAACCAAAGCAGCCAAGTTACCCTGCAACTTCTCGTTATCAAACGAACGGCGGCCGATGGTGCTATGCACAATCCCAGCCTTATCAACACGGAACTGGACTTGACCGGCCTTAGCATTCTTCACTGCCGTTGCAACGTCAGGGGTCACAGTACCAACCTTAGGGTTAGGCATAAGACCACGTGGGCCTAGAATTTGACCCAGAGTACCGACAACACGCATTGCATCAGGAGCTGCAATCACCACGTCAAATGGCATATCGCCTGCCTTGACCTGAGCAGCCAAGTCGTCCATCCCGACTACATCAGCACCAGCAGCTTTGGCTTCCTCAGCCTTGGCACCTTGCGCAAAAACAGCAACACGCGTTGTTTTGCCAGTGCCGTTAGGTAGCACTACAGCGCCGCGCACCACTTGATCAGATTTTTTGGCATCAATGCCAAGCTGAACCGCAACATCGATAGATTCATCGAATTTTGCAGTAGCAGCTTCTTTGACTAAAACGACAGCTTCTGCAAAGGGGTACAGTTTTGTGCTGTCAACTTTGCCTTGCAGGGCTTTTTGTTTCTTAGTTAATTTGGCCATTTACAAACCCTCCACCGTGACGCCCATAGAGCGCGCAGAGCCAGCCAAGGTACGCACCGCAGCGTCAACGCTGGCTGCATTCATGTCTTTCATCTTGGTTTTGGCAATTTCTTCCAGCTGAGCGCGGGTAATCTTGCCCACCTTAGTGCTCAATGCATTGGCAGAACCCTTTTCCAGCTTAATAGCCTTCTTGATCAAAGTAGTTGCCGGGGGCGTTTTGATGATGAAGGTAAAGCTCTTGTCAGCAAATGCAGTGATGACCACTGGCAATGGCAGACCTGGCTCGACACCTTGGGTCTGGGCGTTAAATGCCTTACAGAACTCCATGATGTTGAGACCACGTTGACCCAGTGCTGGGCCAATAGGTGGTGACGGATTGGCTTTACCAGCTGGCACTTGCAGCTTGATGAAGCCGACGATTTTTTTCGCCATGATGACTCCTTGCGGGTAATAGCGCCTGCCTTTTACAAAATTTGCAGGCTCCCCGGGGTTAACGACTCACAAACAAATCTGCGCACCGAGTCGTAAAGGTACGCATCTAATCAAGTTTTTTCTACCTGACCAAACTCAAGCTCGACCGGAGTTGATCGGCCAAAAATCATCACCGACACTCGAACCCGGCTTTTCTCGTAATTCACCTCCTCAACGCTGCCATTGAAGTCAGTAAAGGGGCCCTCTTTGACACGAATAAGCTCCCCCACCATGAATTCGATCTTGTGGCGTGGCTTGTCTGTACCTTCTTGTATCTGGCTAATGATTTTTTGAACTTCATCTTCTGAAATGGGCGCAGGGCGATTCTTAGCACCGCCAACAAAACCTGTCACTTTGCTGGTGTGTTTAACCAAGTGCCAAGTATCGTCATCCATGGACATTTCAACAAAAACATAGCCAGGGAATAAACGACGTTCTGTCGTTTTTCTTTGGCCGTTTTTCATTTCGACAACCTCTTCCGTAGGCACCAAAATACGGCCAAATTTCGACTGCATACCAGCCCTGGCAATGCGTTCGAGTATGTTTCGCTCAACAGCCTTTTCCATTCCAGAGTAGGCATGAACAATGTACCACTGCAGATTATCAGCACCTGTAGATACAGACGCTGGCGCAGCGCCAACTGTCTCTTCGGGATTACCCATCAACTTCTCCATCCCAAAACTTTGCTGTAAAGCAACCACGACAAGGTTGCATCAGTTGCCCACAAAAAAAGCGCCATCAAAACCACAAAACCGAAAACATACGCAGTCATTTGCCATGTTTCTTTTGGAGTAGGCCAAACTACCTTTTTGACTTCGCGCACAGCATCGCGGGCAAATGCGACAAACTGACGACCGTACTCAGAAAAAAGAAAGACCACGACTGCAGCCAGCAAACCCACCACCAGAACAGACCACTGCACAAGCGGCCCTTGCTTAGTCGCAATATAAAAGAGTGCAACAGAAGCAAACACCAGCAACAGCGATGTCGCCAGCTTGGCCTTGTCAGCACCCGAACCAACGGTTTCAACCTGTGGTGTTGCCATATTGAGCAAATTTCCCAGTCAAATTTTTGTGATTTTCAAGACGCTTAAGCCCGCCGGATTGGCGGGCTTGCTATATGCGCCACTTCAAGTGGCAGGGGCAGTAGGAATCGAACCTACAACCTTCGGTTTTGGAGACCGACGCTCTGCCAATTGAGCTATACCCCTGTACCTTATTAAGCAATGATTTTTGCCACGACGCCGGCGCCCACAGTGCGGCCGCCTTCACGGATCGCAAAGCGCAGGCCTTCTTCCATCGCAATGGGGTTGATCAGCTTGACGGTGATCGACACGTTGTCACCTGGCATCACCATTTCTTTGCCTTCTGGCAACTCGATCGCACCTGTTACGTCCGTTGTACGGAAGTAGAACTGGGGGCGGTAGTTGTTGAAGAAGGGAGTGTGGCGACCGCCTTCGTCTTTGCTCAGCACATACACTTCGGCTGTGAAGTGGGTGTGGGGCTTGATGGAGCCGGGCTTGCACAGCACTTGGCCACGCTCGACGTCTTCGCGCTTGGTGCCGCGCAGCAGCAGGCCCACGTTGT